>Ga0207691_10000300_pt1 | contig 49161 bp, 31 predicted proteins | sample KBSM13metaG_FD_184327 | JGI IMG/M metagenome (GOLD analysis project Ga0207691, IMG submission 184327) | Miscanthus rhizosphere microbial communities from Kellogg Biological Station, Michigan, USA - KBS M1-3 metaG (SPAdes) (version 2) | ecosystem: Host-associated > Plants > Roots > Rhizosphere >...
CGCCAATGTGACCTACTCCGCAGACGGAAGCGGCATTCCGGACGGCGCGACTCACATCGTCGTCGTCATGAGCGAGGCTCCGTACGCCGAGGAGCACGGCGATACGACCAATCTCGATCTGGCCAGCAGAACCCCCGACCTGCCCGTGCTGCAAGCGGCCCGAAGCTCAGGGCTGCCGGTCATCGCCGTGATCGTGAGCGGGAGGCCGCTCATCATCGAGCCCTACCTCGAGCTTGCGGACGCTTGGCTGGCGGCTTGGTTGCCAGGTTCGGAGGCAGACGCCTTTGCCGACATCCTGTTTGGTCGCTACGCCCCCACGGGCAAACTCGGCCATACCTGGCCGAGGACGATGGCGCAGATCCCGATCAACCTCGGCGACTCCGATTACGGCAGCGATCCGCCGCTTTTCCCCTTCGGGTACGGCCTCACTTACTGACATCATAGGAGCTCATGATTTACCGAACGAGCTCTCTAGTGGCGCAGTGCGCGGCAAGCGTCGTGCTCGCGCTCACTCCGGCCTTGCTCCCCGCTTGCGCGTCGGACGGCCCGGGCGCCGTCGGTGGAGCGTCGGGCTCCGTTGGGCAAGGCGGAAGCGGCGGCAGTGCGGCGAGCGGTGCCAGCGCGGCGAGCGGTGCCAGCGCGGCGAGCGGCAGCAGTGCGGTGAACGGCGGGACCAGCGCCGGCAGTGGCGCGGACGGCGGATCGCTCAGCGGGGGCTCGTCCGCGAGCGGCGGGGGCAGCGCCCGCGGAGGCTCGGCTGGGAGCTTGGCCACCGGTGGTACGTCGGCGAGCGGCGGTCGACACTCAGCGGGAGCATCCGGCACCGGGGGTGCACCCAATAGCGCGGGTGCTGCGGCGGGCGGCGGAGCGGGAACCGCAGGCACGGGAGCTGCTACGAAGTGCCCGAGCGCGGCGTGGAAGCTCGCCTGGGGCGACGACTTCGACGGAGCTTCTGGCACGGCCGTCGACGGCAGCAAGTGGGCGTACGACAGCGGCCCCAATTGGTACAACGGCGAGCTCCAGGACTACACGACAGGCAACGCCAATGCCTCGCTCGACGGGAAGGGGATGCTCATCATCGAGGCGCGCAAGGAAGCTCGCGAGGGCAGGGAGTACACTTCCGCGCGCCTAAAGACAGAGGGCAAGAAGACTTTCACCTACGGGCGCGTCGAGGCTCGAATGAAGTTGCCCTATGGCAAGGGGATGTGGCCGGCGTTCTGGATGTTGGGAGGCAACTCGTGGCCGGACACCGGCGAGATCGACATCGTGGAAAACTTGGGCCGTGAGCCGTCGATTGCTCACGGAACCATCCATGGGCCGGGCTATTCGGGGGCGGCCGGACCGGCGGGGTCGTATACGCTCCCTGGAAGCGCTGCATTCTCCGACGACTTCCACCTCTTCGCCATCGAGTGGGAGAGCAATGCCATTCGCTGGTACGTCGACGACACTCTCTACTCGACCAAGACCCCTGCCGACATCAGCGGCAAAACCTGGGTCTTCGATCACGGTTTCTTCATCATCTTGAATCTAGCTGTCGGCGGCGAGTGGCCGGGCAACCCCGATGGGACCACAGTGTTCCCGCAGAGGCTGCTGATCGACTACGTCCACGTGTGCCAGAAGTAGGAGGCTCAGGCGCTCGGGCCTCGCGAATTCCTCGCGCTCTCGGCACGACGAGCCGTCGCGCCGCGTTTGTTGGACGCGCCGATGACGATGACGCAGTGCGTAGGCAAGATCGACGCCGCCGTTCCGATTTTTGTCCAAAGACGCCCTGCTCGCGACAGCTCTCATCCAGATGGGCTCTTTGCATTCGATCCGCCGTCCCTCGCGGCTGCCAGGGCCAGGGGGGGAGTGCATCCGTACCTTCGAGCAAGAGCTGGACTACCTGTACGGCACTCTACGGCGGCTCGGCGCGCCGACAGCCGACATCGACGACTTGCTGCAGGACATTTTCGTGGTCCTGTATCGCAATTGGTCGACGCTCGACTTGACGCGCCCGCTCCGTCCCTGGCTGTTCGGCGTCTCGTTCCGCGTCGTCCGTGCGCACCGACGCCGGCGTGCCCGTGAATCGCCTTGGGGTGGGTTGGACCCGGAGGACGTCGGTGATGGTCCGGAGCGTACCTTGGAAGGGCAGGAGTCCCTCGCGCTCCTGTGGGCCGCCTTGGAGCTGATCCCCAGCGCGCGGCGTTCGGTCGTCATGAAACACGATCTCGAAGGCTTCGAGATCGTCGACATTGCGCGGCAATTATCGATGACCAAGTTCGGGGTTTACGCCAGGCTATACAAGGGGCGCAAAGAATTGGCGTCGGCGGTGCGACGACTTTTGAGAGAAGGCGTACCAGTATGAAACGTCGCGAACCGACCTTGGAGCCTGAGCTAGCGGCGCTCCTCGACCCGCGCAGAGTCGAGCGACGGGCGCCGCCCGAGGTGCGTGCACGAGCACTCGCCCGTGTTCGTGCGATAGTCGCCGCGGGCGGGCAAGTCCCACCGGTCACTGCGCTTTCGCTGGCGCCTCCACCGTCGGCGCGGCCCGCGCTGGGCCGCGGTCTGGTTCGGTTTGCTTTGCCCGCTTCGCTCGCTGCCGCCGCAGTCGTTGCTATCGGAGCGGTAGCCGCTTTGCACACGCCACCTGCTCGCACTCCGCCGCTCGCGGCGAGCGCGCCGCCCGCCGCAGTGCTTCAGCAGGTCGAAGCCCCAGCGATACAACCGCAAGGCGCTACACTGCCAAGCGTCGCGCCCCCCAAACCCGCGCGCAACGCACGGCCCAGTGGCGACTCGGGTACGACCGAGCTCGAGCTGCTCGCGCGTGCTCAGGCCGCGTACACGCAGCGTGACTTTTCGCGCGCCATCGCCCTAATCAGCGATTTGAATCGATGGTTCCCCAATGGGCATCTCGCCGAAGAGCGAGAAGCACTGCGCGTACGATCGCTCATGGCTGCCGGACGCGCTGCCGAAGGGCAGCGCGCAGCGGCGGCCTTTGCGGTTCGATTTCCGCGTAGCGTCCTTTTGCCGAAGGAACGAAAGCCTTGAAGAAGCGGGCCCGCTGGCGGTTGAAACGAGTGGCTCGTTCGATCAGTATGTGGCAGTGATCGCGCGATACACGGGCGCCCAGATTGGCGTCGGCGCCGTATGCCTTTCGCTATTTCATCCAGCGCAAGCTTCGGCAACGCCCGCTGACTTTTCCGTCACGCTCGAGTACGCCCCCGCCACTCAGTGCCCGGGTGCCGAGGACCTGAAGGCGGCCGTCGTCGCACGTCTGGGCTACGATCCCTTCGCGGATGATGCCCCACACCACGTGTCGCTGCAGATCACTCGCAAGGCTGGCTCGCTGGACGGTCGCATCGAGTGGCGCGATGCCGAAAGGAAGTGGGCTGGTGATCAGGCCTTCACCATGGGCAGCGGTGATTGTCTGCGCCTCACGCGTACCATGGGGCTCGCGCTTGCCGTTCAGATTCAACTACTGCGAGATCCAAACGCAGCTCCCGCGGTCGAGCGCGACTCGGGCGTACCGTCCACGCCAAAGGGCGTACAGTCCACGCCAAAGGGCGTACCGTCCACGCCAAAGGCCGTTGCCGAGCAGCCCGGGGACAGACCCGCGCCGGGTGCGACTGCGCCGACCCAGGAAGATGTGCGGGCTGTCGTGAGTCGCCCGGCACGTGCGCCGAGCCCTGGTTTTCCTCCTGTATTCGCGTTGGGAGTCGGGCCAGCCATCGGCTTCGGGATGGCCCCTCATCCGATCTCGAGCGGTCGCGTATTCGGACTGCTTGCCTGGCAGCACGCCTCAATCCAGCTGGCTGTCGAAATGAGCCTGCCGGCCACCGCCCGGCGCGCCGACGGAGCAGGAGTATCCGAGCAATTATTACTGCTCGGTGCTGCGGGCTGCAAAGCCCTCGAGCGCTGGAGTGCGTGCGTCGTGCTGAATGTTGGGCGAGTCAGCATGGCGGGCCAAGACATCGACCTTCCCAGCTCGACACACCTGCCATTCGTCGCCACCGGGCTCCGCGCGGGTTTCAGCCAACCACTCGGCGTGCGTGCCTTCATCGGCGCGCACGCGGACGGGCTGGTCATCTTGACACGCTGGACAGCGAGCCTCGACGACGTCCCCGTATGGACCATGCCCCGCTTCGCCGCCGCCCTGGGTATCGACCTGGGCCTCCAGTTTCGCTAAATTTTCTGTGCAACACGCTTCGCTCCCAGACAGTTCTCTGCAGCAGAGACTGCGCAGCGGAAACCCTTTGTTTGCCGCGGGCCGGTGATCGGAGAAGCGAAGCCGTGACTCGAACAATCAAGCAATGCATCCCAGGTGTCTCCGTGGCGCTGACCGTGGCGCTCGGCCTCATGCAGCCCCGGCTGGCTTCGGCTGCGGATCCCGTGGAAAAACTGCAAGAATTTGCTTTGGACCAGGTTCAAATCACGGACCCATACCAGCAGAACCTGTTCGCGAAGAACGTCGCCTTCCTGATCACGACGCTGAATAGCGATCGTCTCCTGGCCGGCTTCAAAGCCGTCTCCGCCGGCACGACCGCAACGAACCTGTACGGGGGCTGGGAGAGCCAGAACATCCGCGGGCATTCCCTGGGCCACTGGCTGTCGGCGGTCGCGCACGCTTATCAGCAAGCGAAGGGGAGTGATCCCGCCTTGGCGAGTCAGATCAAGGCCAAGCTCGACGACGTCATTTCGAAGTTGAAGTCCTATCAGTCCGCGAACGGCTTCCTGTTCGCGACGCCCGTGTCGCAGTTCGACGACATGGACAGCGGCGGCAGTAACAACTGGGTGCCGTACTACACGATGCACAAGGTTCTAGCGGGGCTGCTCGATGTCTATGAGCTCGAGCAAAACCCCGACGCTTTGGCGGTCGCCAGCAAAATGGGTGATTGGCTGTACGCGCGCGCTTCCGGCTGGAATGCCAGCGCGAAATCGCGGGCGCTTTCCTCCGAGTACGGCGGGATGAACGACGCGCTGTACGAGCTGTACAAGCACACGAAGAGCGCGAACCACCTGACGGTGGCTCACATCTTCGATGACACGGGCCTGTTCACCAGCACCGCCCAGGGCAACGACACGTTGAGCGGGAAGCACGCCAACATGACGATTCCCAAATTCATCGGCGCTTTGAACCGCTATCGAACCATCGGCGCCAGCGAGTCGTCTTACCTGGCGGCGGCCGACCAATTCATGGCCATCGTGCTCAAGAGCCATACCTACGTGACTGGCGGCAACAGCCAGGATGAGCACTTTCACGAGCCCGGAAAGTTGGACGCGCGGCGGGACAACGTGAACAACGAGACCTGCAACGCTTACAACATGTCGAAGCTCACCCGGGATCTGTTCAAGGTCACCGGGGACGTCAAGTATGCGGACTTCTACGAGCGCATTCACATCAACGAGATCTTGTCGTCCATGAATCCGACCACCGGCATGACGACCTACTTCAAACCGATGGGGACGGGCTATTTCAAGGCGTTCGGAACGCCGGACAGCAGCTTTTGGTGCTGTACCGGCACGGGCATGGAGAACTTCAGCAAGCTCGGGGACAGTGTGTACTTCCACGACGCGACCGACCTGTACGTGGTGGGCTATGTGAGCTCGACGTTGAATTGGTCCGATCGCGGCTTTTCGATCAGCCAGGTGACGGACCTGCCGCTGACCAACAAGGTGAGCTTCACCATCAACCAGGCGCCGCTCGACGCGGTGAATCTCAAATTCAGAAAGCCGTACTGGCTGGCTTCCTGCCAATCAGCGACGGTTGCGGTCAACAGTCAGTCGCTCAATGCCGTCGACTCGGGCGGCTTTCTGGGCGTGAGCCGAGTTTGGAAAGCGGGAGACAAGGTCGAGCTCACGCTGCCGATGGACGTCCAGGTCTCGCGCTTGGCGGACAATCAGAACGCGGTCGCGTTCACCTACGGACCAATTGTGCTGTCTGCGGGGCTCGGAACCGCGAGCATGACTACGACTGGGCATGCCTGGACGATCGCCGCCACGAAGCCGACCGGTATCCAAGAAACCATCGCCATCGATGGCGGGACCACGATCAATAGCTGGCTAGCCAACATCAAGACCAACTTGACTCAGACTTCTGGCAAGCTCGAGTTCAATCTCAAGAACACGGATTCGGACGGGAAGCTGACGTTCATTCCTCACTACTCCCGCTACCAAGACCGGTACGGCATCTACTTCAAGTTGTCCGGCAGCGCGGGGGCCGCGGTGACCGCGCCCCCGTGTCCGGCGACTGCTGGCACGGGCGGCGCTGGCGGATCAGGTGGCGCGGGCGGCGCCCCCGCGGGCGTTTCCGGCGGCAGCAACGCCACTGCAGGCGGTGAGGGCGGTGCTGCGGCTGCCGTGGCAGGCGCCTCGGGGCTCGGCGGTGCGTCGCTCGGCGGCACTGGCAACGCCATTGCTGGCAGCAGTGCAATCAGCGGCGCGCCCGCAGTTGCGGTCGGTGGCGCTTCCGGCAAAGGAGGCTCGAGCATGCCGTCGGCGGATAGCGCAAACGATGGCGGTTGTTCGTGCGACCTCGGCAAAGCCAAGACGAATCGTCGTTGGTCGCTCGCGCTGCTGGTGGCCTTGGGCCTGATGGCGCGCCGTCGCCGCTTCGAGCAGCGCGCCAGTTCCTAAATCGGGCAGCGCGCCAGTTCAGCGCTCGGCAGCGGTCACTTCACTTCGCGGTGACCGCCGCCTGCGTGCCGTCGTACTTCACGACTTGGTCCGGCGTCGCGCTGACTTCGACGCCGCTGCCGTGACTTCCGCCCACGAACACGACGTTGAAGGTTCGCGTCATTTGCATGCCGGGGAAGCTGCCCGTGCGCGCGCCAATCGTCAGCGTTTTGGTCGACTCGGTCCAGGTCAATGGGATCCGCGCAGACTGCCCCTGCTCGTAGTCGTAGCCGTCGCCCGCGTCTTCGTAGATCGTAAACGATGCGTCCTGCCCTTTGTAGATCCGCAGTTCGATCGGGTCCGAGCTCTGGCTGGCATACTGAATGTTCGGCCCCATCGGTAGGATCGAGCCCGCTCTGACCAACAGCGGGATCCGACTTAGGGGCGCGTCGATCGACATCTTACTGCCACCCGTCGTCGTTGCGCCGGTCCAGAAGTCGTACCAGGTGCCCGCGGGCAGGTAGATGGAGCGAGTGGTTACTCCGGCTTCGGTCACTGGGCTCACCAGCAACGCCGGGCCAAACATGAACTGATCGGCGATGTTGTAGACGTTGGCATCGTTCTGATAGTCGAACGCCAAGTGTCGCATGATGGTGTAGCCGTCTTGTGTGACCATCGCCGCCAGCGAATAGATGTAAGGCATCAGCCGGTAGCGCAAGCTGTCGATCGTCAGCAGGTTGGTCTTGGTGGTGGCGCTCCACACGTTGCTATACAGCTCTCTCGCCCCCTGACCATGAATGCGGAACGTTGGACAGAAGGCGCCGAACTGGAACCAGCGTGTGAATAGCTCATTGCTCGCGCTCGAGCTCCAATTCACGCTGCCCCCGAAGTAGCCGCCGATGTCCGTGGTCCAGTAGGGCATGCCTGCCAGGGCGTAGTTGAGCCCGCCCGGCAGCTGCCGCTTGTAGGTAGCAAAATCGGAGTTGATGTCACCGGACCAGACGCCCGCGGCGTACCTTTGCTGACCGGCGAATGCGCTGCGGGTCAGCACATATACGCGTTTACCGTCGGGTCCAATCTTGCGCCAGCCCTCGTACAGGCCACGGTTGTGCTGCAACGGATAGGCGTTGATGTTCAGCGCGCCCTTGCCCAGGGCCGTGCTCGCGGTACGAAGGTTCAGGGGATCCGGATAGGCCTGCGGCTCGGTGTTGTCAGCCCAGATCGCGTCCCAGCCGTACTTACCCAGCAAGCGATCATAGGTCTGTTGATAGACCAACGTACGCGCGGCGGCGTTGAAGGTATCGTAGAAATGATGCGTGCCCGTCGTGGGCAGTAGCGCACTGATGGCGTTCAGCGCATTGAAGTTGTCCAGCTCACCCGTCTTCTTGACCGGGTTCACTTGCTGGTAGAGCGGCCAGACCGAGATCATCAGATGGATGTTGGCGGCGTGCATCTGGGTGACGAGTGAAGCGGGATCGGGGAATCGGGTTTCGTCCATGAAATGGGAACCCCAGGCATAGGGGTCCCAGTAGTCCCAATCCTGAACGATGACATCTAGCGGAATGTTGCCGGTGCGATAGGCATTTTTGACGCCGAGCAATTCCGCGCTGCTGGCGTAGTGGTCTTTCGATTGAAACAACCCGTATGCCCATTTCGGGAACAGTGGAGCTGTGCCAGTGGTCGTGCGGTAGAGTGCGACCACCTGATCCAGTTTCGGGCCGTAAAAGAAGTAGTAATCGACCAGGTCGCCCGCTTCGGAAGCGTAGCGGTACTTGCTGTTGCCGCTCTCGCCACCCGTGAAGTCAGAGGTCGAATAGTTGTCCCAAAAGAGGCCGTAGCCCTTGCTGGAGATCAGCATCGGGATATTGATCTGCGTGTTGGCATTGAGCAGGTGCTCGTTCTTGCCCTTGAAATTCATGATGCTGTCTTGGTGCTGCCCGAGACCAAACAACCCCTCGTTGCTCGCTGAGTTGAACACGGTTTGGACCTTGTTCGTGCTGACTCCCTCGACCGTGGCGGGGGTGAGAGATTTGCTGTCCTCCGCCAAGATCAGGTTGTCGCTCAGATCCGTGTAGCTGACCAAGCCGCTGGTCGTGTTGACCTTCGCCTTCATCCGCGACGTGCTGATGGTCAGCGTGCCTGCGGCCTCGGTGACACAGAACGGGGTCGGCGTGGCCCAAGGATTGCTGACCGATAGCGAGGCCTTTGCGGGCAGCGTGCTGCCCGTCGCGTACACGATGCGGACGATGTCTTCCTTGCACACCTGGACCTTCATTCGACCGGTACTCAACGTGAACGTGACGCCGCTGGCATCGACGACGTAGCCCGTGCTCGTCGGCGGGGGGGCAGGGCAGGCCAAGACCGAGCCGCCCACGCCACCTTCACCGCCGCTTTCGGCGCCACCTGGGGCGCTACCGCCGCTCCCGCCCGTCCCCGCCTGAGCCACGGCAGCTCCGCCCGCGCCCGCGTCGGACGCTGGCGTTGCGCCGGACCCACTTTCGTTGGAGGGCGCGCCCGCATGACTCGGCGCGCCGCCAAGAGCAGGCAGTGCGCCGCCGTTGCCCGACGAGGGTCCAACGTTGCTGGTGGCTTGGCAGCCTGCGGCGAACAGCGCAACCACGACGAACTCCCAGAAGCCCGCTGACGGCTGTGCTATCATCTCAACTTACTGACCAGCGAGCAGCGGGCTTGTAGTGAAAAGAGACGTTACGCAGCAAATGACAACGTCGTCGCATCGCTATGCGGCTATGACCGCATTGTTGCTGACGCTGAGCGCGCTCAGCTGCTCGGAAACGCGGAATCTCGGTTCCAGTAGCCCCCACGGGCTGCTCCCCGTCGATGAGCGAAACCCGATCCTGCTCACGAACGACGGGGTGTACGACAATTGGCAGGGCGAGTACGCAATCCTGCTCGCTAGCAGTGGCGGTCCAAGGCTCGCCGGCATCGTGATCGGCACCAGCCCTAATTTGCCAAAAATCGAGGAGAATATCGCCGGCTGGCGCGGTCTGGTCGAGGCGGCGCAGGAAAGCGGCCTAACGGATATTCCCTATCCAATGCCAAGCATCGGAGCGAAGCTCGTGCGCCCGGCCAATGGGCAATTCGAAGCCACGACCCCGAACCATTCGGAAGGTGCCCGTTTAATCGTGGACCTGTCCAGACAGCTCAGCTTGCCGTACCGACCGCTGGTCGTCGTCACGGGCGGGCGCCTGACCGACGTCGCCGACGCCTTTCTGATCGATCCAACTGTCGCACAGCGCACTGTCGTGGTTTCTTCACTGGGCTCGCTGACCGCTAGCGGGGGCGCCATGGCGGATCCCAATGGCGAGATGGATCCCTGGGCCGATGCGATCGTCACCGCCCGCTTTCGCTTCGTGCAGGTCAGCGCGTTTTACGACCAACTGATGGACGTCCCGTCTTCGCGCTTTCACGAGCTGCCGGCCAATCCGCTCGGTCAATGGATCCAGGCAAAGCAACCGCAGGTGTGGGACCTTCCGAAGGCCAGTGATCAGGTCGCCGTCTTGGCGGTCGGCGATCCAGCGTTCGCGCTAGAGGTGGATCGCGTTTCAGCCGCTCCTCTCCCAGCCAACGGGACTGCCGGTCCCGACTTGATCAGTACTCCCGATGGCCCGGCATGGCTCGTAACGCAGTGCGACGGAGCAAAAGCCGCGGAACGCTTTTGGCAGGCGCTCGGCGAGCTGTCAGCCTCTGAGCCTGCGCACTGAGATCACAGCAGACGGCGGTTATACGCTTGCCAGCAGCCGGTCCCGGAGCCTTGGCGAGCTTCCGACATTTCCAGGTCCTCAACTACTTGCAACACCCTTGGCTTCTCGCTCAGTCGTGAACACGGCGTAGACTTGTCCGGACTCGTTCAAGAGCGCCGTGGCGGTCAGAGATATCTTGACGAGCTTTGCGTCTTTTGTCAGGCGTTGCGCCTGGTAGGGTTCCAGCACTTCGGCACGAATCAAGCGCGCAATCACCGCGAGCGCTTGCTTTCGCTGGTCCTCCGGAACCAAGCTCTGAATGTTCATGGTCAGCGCCTCGGCTTCGGCGTAGCCATAGCGCTTCACGGCCGTTTGATTCCAAGCCAGGATTCGACCGTCGAGAGCCTGCACGGTGATGGCATCGTCCGCGTCACGCATCACGGCCGCCATTCGGCGCAGCGACTCGTGTTCGAGCAGCACCGCTTGTGCGCGTTTTTGCTCGGTCACCTCCATGAAGGTGATCACTGCGCCTTCGATCACGTTTTCGAGCGTTCGGTAGGGCCGAATGCGAAGTAGGTGCCAAGCCCCCGCATGCGTTTGAACTTCCACTTCCTTGGGAGTGAGCGTATCGAGCACGTCTTGCACGTCCAAAACCAAGCGATCGTAACCTTGCAAATTGTTCACGATGTGGCCGAGTGGGCGACCGATATCGCTGCGGATCAAATTGATCAACTGCGTGACAGCGGGCGTAAACCGCTGAATGCACAGCTGGTGATCGACGAATACCGTGCCGACGCCAGTGCCCGCGAGCAGGTTGTTCATGTCGTTGTTGGCGCGCGATAGGTCCGTGACTTTGGCCTGAAGCTCGGAATTGACGGTCGCCAGTTCTTCGTTGACCGACTGCAGCTCCTCTTTGGAGGTCTCCAGCTCCTCGTTGGTGGATTGCAGCTCCTCGTTGGTGGATTGCAACTCCTCGTTCGAGGACCTGAGCTCCTCGTTCGAGGTTTGCATTTGCTCCTGCGTGCTGAGCAAGTGCTCTTCTTTCGCGCGCAACTCGTGCATCAGCCGGGCGATTTGTCGCTCCGCGTCACTGCTCGGCTCCGCCGCTGGCGCGTCGGTCGGCGCAGCAACCGGCCCGTCGAGGCCCGCAACTTCTTCGAACGCGACCAAAAATAGGCTGGAACGACCCACGTCGGCCGCTTCGGCGAATATTGGCTGGACCGTCAAATTGATGGTCGTGTAGTCGCCGTTGGTCTTGACCCGTAGATTCGGACACGAAACGAGCTCGTCTTGCGCCAGTGCTCGCTGTAAGGCTCGGGTTAGCTCTTGTCGCAAACCTTGCCGCGCCATCTTCAGGATGTTCAGTACCGGCTCGCCAGGCGACGGTTCGAGGAATTTCCCTGTCTGTCCGTGCAGGTAGAGGATGTCGCCGTGGTCGTTTACGAGCGCACCAACCGGCGCTCGAGAAAGCAGCGCGCGCTCCGCCAGCTCGCGTAGCGCGAGCCCACCTACCCGAGTCGAAGAGCGCATCTGACTTGCGCCTCCGGTCATGTCGTTCGGCCGCGGTGAGAACCCGCCAAAGGATGACTGCTTGGACGCGCGCTGATCCCCCTGCGACCGGTAGAGCTTGGATTTTCGATCAATCGGTGCAAACAGCTCCGTGAAATCGCCCACGGTCTCTGAAGAGCCGAGCAAGAGCGAACCGCTGGGATTGAGAGCGTAGTGAAAGAGCGGGATCAGCTTTCGTTGCAGCTCAGGGCCCATGTAGATCAGTAGATTGCGGCAACTGACCAGGTCGAGCTTGGAAAACGGAGGATCCCGGGTCACGTCGTGTTCGGAAAAGATCAACAGATCGCGAATATTCTTGTGAATGCGATAGCCGCCATCCTCCGCAGAGAAGAAGCGCGCCAGCCTCTCGGGTGAGACATCGGTAGCAATACTCGCTGAATACACGCCCGCGCGAGCGGTGTCGATCGCTCGCGCATCGATGTCGGTTGCGAATACTTGGACTTTGAACGTTTTCTTCAATGCGTCCATCTGCTCTCGCAGCAGAATCGCCAACGAATAAGCTTCCTCTCCCGTGGAGCAGCCTGCCGTCCAAACTCGAAGTGGAGAGTCCGCCGGTTTCGCCGCGAGCACCAGCGCGAGTTGCTGCTGCAGCGCCTCGAACACTTCCTTGTCACGGAAAAAATTGGTCACGCCGATCAGCAGGTCGCGAAAGAGCGCGTCGAGCTCTGCCGGGGTTTCCTGCAGGTATTGCAGGTACTGATCGAGCTGCTCGACCTGGTGCACGGCCATGCGCCGTTCGATGCGACGGTTGACGGTATTTTGCTTGTACTGAGAGAAGTCGTGACCGGTGTGCGAGCGGAGTAGAACGAAGATCTTCTTCCGCAGATCATCGCTCTTCGTGGCCGGCTGTGGCTCTCGAAGAGGCGCCTTTCCCAGCGCGTGCGCAAAATAGGCGATCAACTGTGCTGGCATCTCTGCAGGCGGCAGCGTGTAGTCAATCAGGCCCGTGCCGATGGCACTACGCGGCATCCCATCATACTCGGTAGAATCGGGATTTTGCGCCATGGCCATGCCTCCTTCGGCCTTGATGGCGCGCACGCCTTGCGTGCCATCGCTACCGGAGCCCGACAGCACGACGCACATGGCGCGTTCGCGCTGATCCTGCGCCAGGGAACGGAAGAAGAAGTCGACCGATAGCCGTTGACCGCGTTGCGCGACGGGCTCCAAGAGCTGCAGCGTGCCATTGAGCAACGCCATGTCGCGATTGGGTGGGATGATGTACGTGCAGTTCGGTAGCACGCGCATGCCGTCTTCGACTTCGAACACTTGCATGCGCGTGTAGCGCTTCACCAACTCGACCAAGAGACTCTTGTGGTCCGGCGCCAAGTGCTGCACCAAGACGAACGCCATGCCGCTGTCTGTGTGCGCGGGCATCCCCGAGAAGAAGGCTTCGAATGCTGCAAGTCCTCCGGCAGAGGCACCGATACCGACGATCGGAAAGGGCGCGCTCACGGCGCTGACGCGCGAAGCGGCCTCTGCAGTCGCGTGCTTGCTTTCGGCCAACTCTTGAACATTCATGACTACATTTGCTTTTCTGGGCGCAGAACGCACGCGCTACGTAGGCGTAGTTCGGTGCGCCAATCCAACAGCGTACGCTTTTTGAGCGGAGCGCGTCCGATTAGCTGCTCAAACGGGGGAAGCTGCGCTGCTTGTCGGGCAGTGCAAGTCGATCATGGCAAAGAGCCGAGGTAAATCGATCGGTTTGGGCAGGCAGTCCACACCGAGTGGCGCCGCATCGGGCGCGGAAGTGGAGAGGCAGACGGGCAACTTCTTCAGTTGCGGATCGTTGACCATCGCTCGCAGCATTCCGAAGCCGTCCATCCGGGGCATGAACAGGTCCACGAGCACGAAGCAGACGCTGTCAGTCTTGCGCAGAAGATCCAATCCGTCGAGGCCGTCGGGCGCAGTCGCCACTCGATAGCCACGCCGCTGGAGGACCGTTTTCAGCAACTCGCGCGTATCCTCGTCGTCCTCGACCACGACCACGACGCCCAGGCATGGAACGGAAGTCATCGTGCCGAGACCGGGTGTTTGGGTAGCGTGACGGTGAAGAGAGTACCCTGTGCTTCGCTCGATTCGACGAGCGTCTTGCCGCCGTGGGCCGCGACGATCTGTTGGCAGATGAAGAGCCCGAGACCAAGGCCCTGCGTCGCTGCAGACTTGGCATACGTAGCACGGCGGAAGGGATCGAATAGATATGGCAGGAAGTCAGGCGGTATGGGGGGGCCGAAATTGCGTACGCTGCAAGCCACTTCCGAGGTCGTGGCGGCGAGATTGATTTCCACCGCCATCTCGCGACTGCCGTACGTGACCGCATTCGCGATCAAGTTCGAAAACACCTGCGCCATGCGATCCATATCCCAGAGCCCGTGAGCATCGCCGGTCACGGTCATTTCGATCCGACGCTCCGGATTGCTCGTCTTCAGCTCTTCGACGGCTTGAGCGCAAATCGCGCTCAGGTCCGACGGCTCGCGTAGCAGCGCGATGCCACCGCCCGAGCGTGCGCGCGTGAAATCGAGCAGCTGCGTGATCATGCGTTCCATGCGTTTGGCACTGCTGCCCAGACGTGTGAGCAGTCGCCTTTCGGCCTCCGGTGCGGTCTCCATGAGCAAGTGCTGTGCCATCAACACGGCGTTGAGTGGATTCCGTAGGTCGTGTCCTAGAATGCCAATGAAGAGCTCGCGGAAACGCTCGCTCGAGTCGCGATCGACCGCGATCGCAATTTGGCCAGCAATCGTAGCCATGGCCGAGGTCATTCCTTCGGAGAGCTCTACCCGGGTGTACATCGCGACCACGCCTACCAACCGTTGACCAACGATCAGCGGGTAGCCGGCGAAGGACACCAGGCCTTCACGCGCCGCCCACTGTTGATCCTGGACCTGAGCATCCCCGATCACGTTCTGGATCACGATTGGCTGGCGGTTCTGGGCAATCAGGCCGGCCTTCAGCGAGCCAAGTGACACGCGCGACTGCGGACCCGTGGTGTGCTCGTACAGTCCGGCGCTCGCGCGCAGTTCGAGCAGGTCGTGCGTGGCGTCGTAGGTCCAGATGCGGGCGAAGGCGGCGCCCATCGTGACCAATGCCGAGCAGCAGTTGCTCAGCTGCTCGGAGAGAGGCTCCTGCGTGACCAGTGCGTGCCCCACCTGCTCCCCCAGCTCCGCACGGCCGAGCGCTTCGAATTCTCGGGTCACGTCGAACGCGAACACCGAGACACCATCGACAATGCCTGCCACGTCTCGGGTCGGGACATAGACGTAGTTCAGACGTACGTGGACCTCGTTACCTGCTCGGAGCACGGTGGAGGGCACTTCGTTGCCGGACACGGGCTCCCCGGTTGCCATCACTTGGCGCAGAGTGTCCTCGAAGCCCCGACCCCTAAGCTCGGGCACCGCTGACAGCAGCGGCTTCCCGAGCACATCACTCGGGTTTGCGCGCTGCCAAAGCTCGAGGCATCGTGGGTTGGCAAATACGACGACCAAGTCGGGGCCGCGTATCAGCGCAATCGCCGCCGGAGCCGCATTGAATAGCCCCTCCATCAAATGCCGCGCCGCTTCTCGCTCGTGCTCCACTTGGTCGCGCAGTGCGGCGATTTTCAGCTGCGACGAAACGCGGGCCAGTAAATCACCGGCGGAGAACGGCTTGATCAGATAATCATTGGCTCCGGCCGTTAGGGCCTTGATCGTCGATTCTGCACCGGCGCGGGCCGATAACAAGATCACGGGCAAGTTTTGGGTCGCCGACGTCGTCCGCAGCGTTCGCAGCAGCCCGAAGCCATCGAGGCGCGGCATCATCACGTCCGCCAAAACCAGCGCCGGGCGCTCGCGGGCGATCGCCTCGAGCGCGGCAATCCCGTCCGGGACGGCCTCGACGCGCCACTGTTTGCTCAACAGGCGGATGACGTATTCCCGCATGTCGGCGTTATCGTCGGCAAATAGCAAGCGGTCTCGAACGCCTGCTGGGACCTGCGCAAGCGCCGCAGGAGGGATTGTCGAGCGCGTAGGCCGTTGTACCGTATCCCAACTGCGCGCTTCTTCGACGAACGACGGTGCGCTCGACGCGACTGAATCGACGACATCCGGCAGAATCAGCCGTTCTTTCGCCAGGTGTGCCGAGCCGCGTGGGATGACAATGGTAAAGGTCGTGCCCGTGCCGACCACGCTCCGCACGCTTACGTCGCCTCGGTGCATGCGCGTGAGCTCGCGTACGAAGGCAAGGCCAATGCCCGAGCCTTCGTGGCTGCGTGAGCGTCCACCCTCGACGCGATGAAAACGTTCGAACAACCGAGGCAGGTCCTGCTCCGCGATCCCGACACCCGTATCCGCGACGTCGAGCGCGACATGCTCGTCTTCCGCGCGCAAGCGCACGCTGATCGAGCCACGGAACGTGAATTTGAACGCGTTCGAGAGCAAGTTCAGGACGATTTTCTCCCACATGTCCCGGTCGACGTAGACGGCCTCGGGCAGAGGAGGACACTCGACGATCAGGTCCAGGCCCGCGCGCACGATCGTCGCGCGGAAGCTGGTCGCAAGATCGCTCGTGACGGCCGAGAGATCGGTCGCCTGGTAGTTGGCCTCCACGCGACCGGCTTCCAAACGCGCAAAGTCCAGCAGCGTGTTCACGAGTTTGAGCAGTCGCAGCGCGTTGCGGTGAATCACGTCGATCCGCGCGCGCTGTGGGCTATCGGAAGCCGACTCCGCGCGCATGTCCTCGAGCGGCCCGAGCAGCAGCGTGAGGGGCGTGCGAAACTCGTGGCTCACGTTGCTGAAGAACGCGGTCTTGGCGCGATCGACCTCCGCCAGCCGCTTGGACCGCTGACGTTCCTGTTGATACGCGCGCGCGTTTCGGATCGTCGTGGCAATCTGGTCGGAAGCGAGATCGAGGAAGGTCCGGTATTGACTGTCCAGCTCACGGTGCGGGTTCACGCCGACGACCATCACGCCGTATGCCTGGGGCTGCTCCGGAGAGAATAGGGGTAAGATCACCACCTGATCAGGCGCCTCCGTCCAGGCGCCCGGCGGCAGGCCGATCCGGGCGACGCCGGAAACGACGGTCGAAGTCCGTGTTTCGAGCGCACTGCGGATGCTTTGGCGCATGGCGCGATCGAGCGGCCAAGCCGCGGCGGCCCCATCCGTGAAGGTGATCGACTCCGGCAACGAGCCATCGAGCAGCGCCTGACCGAAGCCGGACGATCCTGCCAGCTCTGCGCGCTCACCAGTTTCGTCCAGCAAGTACAAAAGCGAACAAGGCACGTCGCGATCGTTTCCGGCAAGAATGCGCGCGCACAGCTCGCAGGCCATCGCGCCCGTCGCGGCTTCGGGGGCCTGGCGCGCGAGATCGCGAAGCGTCGCCAGCTGCCGGTTCGCATACACCTCTTCGGTGATCTCGGCGACTGTGCCGAGTACTCCGCCGATCGAGCCGAGCAGCGATTCGTCTGGCACCGGGCTATACGCGAACTTGAAGTGCGTCTCTTCGAGAAATCCTTTGCGGTTCACGAGCAGCATGAGGTCATCGCTACCCGTCGCGGGGTTCCCGCGAAGCGGTGCCTCGATCATCGGCCCAATCACGCTCCAGATTTCGGCCCAGCACTCGGCCGCCGGCTGCCCGACCGCCCGCGGATGCTTGCTGGCGGGGATCGACCTGAAGGCGTCATTGTAAATCTGCACCAATTCAGAACCCCACCAGAGAACGAGCGGAGAGCGGTTTTGGAGCACCAGCCCCACCATCGTTCGCAATGCTGGTGACCAGCTGGAGACACGCCCGAGCCGCGTTTTGGCCCAGTCGATTCGACTGAGCAAAAATCCAACTTCGCCGCCGCGCGCGAAGAGCGCATTGTCGTCAGCTGGACGAGGCGCGCCCTCGCTCGGCTCGCTGCGGTTCACCGAGGGCGCAGTAGCGCGTGCGCCCCAGGTACGGAGCTACACGATCGCATCGAGTCGAGCGACGTGGCCATGACTCGACCATGGCACCTTGCCGGACTCGAAGCAACCTACGCGAGACGCCCAGTGTGGCATTATTGTGCGGGACCCAGCGCGTTCTCGTAGCTTTTCAAGCTAATACACGTTCGATCCACTTCTCGAGCTCGACGAGGTCCTCGTGGGCGCGCTTCACTTTTGGTGAAGTGCCTCGAGTGCCGTCGCCAATCATCATGAGCTCATTCGAACTTCAGCGCCTCGAGCTCTCGGTTGAGCGCGTCTTCGATGCTGCGCTTGTTCTCGGTGCGATCACGGGTTCGGTGGGCTTCCTGGGCCAGCTCGCTGCGTCGTTTGTCGTTCACATCGGCGATCAGCGCGAGTAGAGCGTCCCGCTTGCTCGCGACCTCCCCCGGCGTTACTTCGACGTGTAGCCAGAATTCGGCGCCACGCTCTTCGCTCGCAACGCCCTGACCCTTGGCGGCATCGAACAACTCGCGCCAGCGCTTCTCGGGGCTCTTGCTCAAGCGAAAGGTGACACGCCCGAATGCCTCGCCACCGTTTGCCCGAGCGCTTCCGTGAATTGCGCGCAGCAGCTTGACCTCTTCGTTCACGGTGCGCCGGCCGTTCCACTGTCAGGAGGCACGGAGTTTCCCAGGCAATACAGGCGGTGAGTCGCGACTTGCCGCATGGCAGGCACTGATGCCGCTGATTCAATGAGAGCCGTCACTCGAAGCGCTGCGATCGCTCCGCGCAGCTTGTTGCGGTCGTGCTCGCCGCGTTCACTCTGATCCATGTAGGCCTTTTCGGAGCCCAAATCGGCTCCGTTTCTTGGTTGACTGGGTTGATCACGCGCAAGCAGGTGAGTTTGCTCGCGTGTCGCGTTCGGCCACTTCGTGCGGGTTAGTCGCATCGAGACGCTGTGCGCTGATCGCACACTGACCCGCGTGTCACCGTACGCTCCGCTAGCCGAAAGTCAAAAGGCCTTCTCGGCGCCGCGGCTCAGGGTTTCATGCTTTCGATTGACCTGTCTTCTTGGCCCCGCCGTAATGCAACTGCGCGAGCGCCTCACTGCGAGGCGCAAAGGCGCCGCGTCGCCGGCAGCGGCGTCCGGGCCCGCCGGCATTCTGGGGTTGAAAAGGACGCGCAAGCCGACGGATTGCAACTTCGCGAGCGGCGCGACGCTCAGCGGCACGCATCCTGCGTGTAGAAGGGCACGATGAGTGATTCCCGAGCTAGGCTGAAGCGTAAGAGGAAGCCCAAAGCAGAGGCGAGCTCGGCGGGGCACGCCGTGCCGCGAACGGACCTGCTGCCCGCTCCTCAGCGACCCTGCCCAGTGCTCGCCGTCGAAGCGCAAGACGCCTGGAACAACCGGCAGGACGCAGCATCGGTTCACCCGCCCAGCGCGGGTTCACGCCCGCATCACGCGCTGGCGGGTAAATGAGGACGTAGGTAGCTCGGCGAACCCTGACGAGGGGTCATTTCTCCGTCGCACAGGCCACCACTGCGTTCCGAAGCACGCGCGCGACGCGATCTCGCATGGCCTTGTCGCGAAGCGAGCGCGCGATCGTGACGCCGCCGGTGAACAGCGCCGTCATCACCAGCGCTCGCGCTTCGCGGTCTTCGACGCTGTTTCCGGGTAGGCCTTTGGAGAGGGCCGAGACGATGCCCAAGTACTCCTTTTGGAAAGCCGCCTTCGTCTTCGCGTCGCCGCGCGCGACGTCGCCACTCAGGCTCGGCAACGCACAGCCGTCCGCCAAGTCACAGGTCACGCGCTCGGTGAAATAGAAGTCCGCGAGTGACTCCACCCAGCCTTCGCCGACGCGCGTCTGGATCTCTTCGATGGCTTGGCGGAGCTCATTCAGGCCCCCGGTCAGCGAAGCGCGGAAGGCCTCCACCTTCGAGCGAAAGTGACCGTAGAAGGCGCCTGACGTCACGCCCGCGCCACGCGCCAACCCGTCCACGCCGATCAGACCAAAGCCTTCCTTCCGAAAGCCACGACCCGCGGCCGCCAGAATTCGGCGTTTCGTCTCCTGTTTGTGCTCCGCACTGTAACGCATCGGTGCGTCACGATAGCAAGCCACCCCCCAGGGTGCCAGGCCGGCAAGCCTGGCTTTGAAAATCCCGTTCGTTATCCAATTCGCTGGATCGGCCGTAGCAAGCGCGAGCGAGCTGCGTGCGAATCAAGAGTTTGAACGAGGCGCCGAGCCGCTTTTCCCAGCGGCTCGAGCTGCCGTATCCCGTTGTCAGCTGCCGGTCGCCACCCGCGCGCCGATCTCGGCGTTGGTCATGGCCTTGCCTTCCCAGTTCCATGCGCCGTCGACCGTGTGGACCACGTTGATGAAGATTCGGTCCTTTGGTTGGCGACCGCCGGACATCTCGTGGATGATGTTCGTCGCTTCTTCGAAGTATCCGAGCTGTACCTTGCGGTCGCTGAAGGCGAACGACGGGACCTTCCACTCGATCATCACGACCGCGGTGGCTTGCATGCCGCTGAACGTCTGGTCTTTGGCCAGCACCTGGTACGTGCCAATGACGTTCGGTGCCATGACCTTGTTCCCGGTCAAGCCGTGCCATTTGAGCATCGCCTCTCCGAGGCGCGCCATAGCAACGCCCTCCTGACCTTTAGGGAGAACGCCTTCAGTTGCAACGAGTGTCAGGGGCATTGGACTTTCCTTTCACAGTGGACGGCTGGCACGCCATGGCACTTGCGACAGCTGCGTGCGCTAGATAACGATCGTTATGGAAGATAGAGCACGGTCGTTATCTCGTCCAGGATAAAGGTAACGATCGCTATTTATTGCGCCAGCAAGCCGCCTAGAGGCGCTATCGAGCTCTAGCTCCAACCGCAGATCTCGAGTGGGAAAGCCGCTAGTCCCGGAAGGGAACGTCGCCGCCGATGAGGCGAACCAGGCCATCGAGCGTGACCCAACGCGCCCGTGCGATGACTGGTCCTATTTTCGTCATTGGGCCGCGAGACTCGCAATTTGCTCGCTGGTGAGCGCGCCCGTGTAGACCCTGAAATCGTCGACCAGGCCTGTGAGGTACGGATCGGTGGGGTAAACCGAACGGCCAATCCAATTCTGATTGGTCTTACCCAGGCCGTCTGGGCCGAAGCTCAAGCCGTCTCGCTCGGCTTTCAGGACTCCGTCCAAATAGTAGCGCAGGAAAGGCTTGGCAAATACCACAGCGACGTGATGCCACGAGCCAATCGAGATCGTTTCGGTCGTCATGATCTCGGGAGCCAGTGCGGAGGTGGTGCGAGCCGCGCAGCGAGTACCGAACGTCTTGGTGTCGTCGTTCCAGCCAGTCGGGGAGAAGAAGAACCAGGTCGACACGCCGGCATTGAAATCGAAGAGCCGATCCCAAGCCAAGGCTTGCCCGAGCTGGACCCAGGAGGCGATTGACACTCCGTTCTTACCTTCCAGGATGTCATCCGGTAGCTGTACGTATTGCTTCTGCGCTCCGTCGAGCTTCAATGCGCCGTTGATGTGTCCGGGGGCGGCGATCGGCAAGGAGAGCCCGGCCAAGGTACCGTCGTAGCCGTTGCCGGAGACGTCCTTGGCGATGAGTTGAGTCAAATCGTCGAAGTCGTAGCGAATCAGCAAGGTCGCAGGCGGCAACACGATTCCGTTCCCGCCGCCAGCTCCAGCTCCAGCTCCAGCGCCAGCTCCAGCTCCGCCGCCAGTGCCAGCGCCAGCCTCGGAGCCGTTCCCCATGCCGGCCTCGCCGGCCTCGCCGGCCTCGCCGGAGGCGCCACTTGCGTTGCCCATGCCGCCTTGAGGCCTGCCGCCCATGCTCGCGCCCGCTGCGCCCGCGCGGCCTCCACCGCCTGACGAACCCTGCCCGGTTCCCCCGCTGGCCGCGCTTCCGCCGCCCGTACCCGAAGAACCACCGAACAGGGAGCTCTCCGAGGGCACGCTAAGCGAGCACGCGGCGCTCAGCGTCGCGCCGAGTAACCACGCGCCGAGTCGAGTCTGGTTCGCTTTTGCCATGAAGGATCGGCTCATGAAGGGTGCTCTGGTCTGGTGAAAGAGTCTCGAACGTCATGGCCCCGCGGAGATGGGCCAGTTGTCCTCGCTCCAAGTCAGCTCGGAGATACGCAGCGTGGGCACGCCGCCACGGTCGGCGTCGTACGAGTGATAAATATTCAGGTAGCGCGAGCCGTCTTGCAGGATCGCGTTGTGGCCTGGGCCGCGCCAGCGAACGCCGCCCTTCAGTAGCAACGTGCCGCCGCCAGCGCTCAGCAACACTCCGCTCTGATCCAGGTACGGTCCGGTTACGTCAGTCGAACGTCCGACCATGATCTTGTACGTGCTCTGCGAGCCCTGACAGCAAGAGTCGACCGATTCGAAGAGGAAGTAGTAACCGTCGTGATAAAATAAATGCGGCGCCTCGACGGCGGTATTGGGCCGGGTCGCGAGCGAGAACAGATCGGGCCCGCTGGTCTTGCCGTCCTCGTCGAGGCGAAGCATCTTGAGACCGCTCCAGAAGCTGCCGAAGGGGAGCCACAGCTTGCCCTCTTGGTCTTGAAACGGGCTCCCGTCGATGGCGTTGAAGTCTTGGGACGGGGCGGGCGGGCCCTCCATGTTCGAACAAAATGCCGCGCCGAGGTCGGCCCAATTGTCGGCGGAAGCGAGCGAGGCTTTCGTCGCGTGTCCGATGCAGGATTGGTTCGAACCGAATTTAGAGGCTGAGTAGTAGAGGTGAAACGTGCCGCCGAAGTAGCGCACCTCGGGTGCCCAGAGCAGGTTTGGTTGGGCTGAACCGGTCGTGGTGATCCAGGCAGGCTTGCTGGCAAAGACTTGGCCTGCCGTCTGCCACGATTTCAGATCACTCGAGGTCCGAATTTGAACGCCCTGACCGGTGGAGAACAGGTAATAGGTGTCGCCGTCTTTGGCGATCTGGGGATCGTGGACATCGGTGATCGCGCCCGAGAGCTCGAGGATCTGCGGTTCGCTATCGGCGATCCCGCCGGCGCCCGCGTTGCTGCCCGACTCACCTGCAGCGTTCTCTTCGCCCGCAGCCCCTGCTCCGGTGGCTCCCGCAACGTCGCTGCCGGCTGTACCCCCCGCCGCGACGCCCGCACTGCCACCGCCGTCTCGGCCAGCATCGCCCGCGCCCGCGGCGCCCGCGCCCGCGCCACCCGTGCCCGCGACGCCGACGCCAGCGACGCCGGCGTTCCCCCCAGGCTCGTCCACGTCGGACGAGCTGCAGGCGAACGCCGTTGCCACCGCTGCGAGCAGCGCAGGGATCGCAAGCGAAGCGAGTGAGTTTCGCGCTTTCAATGGAAGGCCAGGTTCTTGATCTCGTCAGAGGTCAATGCGCGACACGAGATGCGCAGTTCGTCGAACGAACCCTTGAAATATGGGTCCGGGAAGCGAGATTTTCCGAGCCAATGCTCGTTCGTCGCTCCCAGGACGGCAGGCGTTACAGGCGTGGGCGCGTTGCCCACGACACTACCGTCGATGTACAAGCGGGCCTCCGAGGCCGAAACCACCACCGCGACGTGATGCCAGGCAGCGTCGACCGGATACGTGGAGGCCGAGACTAACACTGTCTCTGGCACTGGCGCGTGGGCGTGGATGTTCAGCTGTAGTTTGCCGTCGCTGTTGGAGGGCGTGAGGAACATGAAATTGTCGTTCGTACCGCCGAAGTCGAAGATACGCGCCCACGGTGAGGCCGTCGTTTGCTTGACCCACAGCGCCACCGTCAGTTCAGTCGTGCAACCGGCGAGCGGATTGCTCAGGGTAACGTACTGAGGCGTGGTCGCGGTCCCGGTGAGCAGCACGGCCGCTCCCGATACGCCCGACGCCCAGGTTGCGTCGGTCAAGGTCGCGTTGACCGCGCGCTCGGATGAATCTGCGCTGGTCGTGCCGGCCCCTTCATCGAATGCCAGGCGCGAGTAATCGGCCTTCGGATAGGCCAAGGTCGCGATCTCGGCCGCGCTCAGCACGCGGTCGTAGACGAGGAAGTCGTCCAGTACGCCATTTAGCCCGCCGTCGGAGTCGAAGCGAGATTTGCCGAGCCAAGAGCTGGCCGAAAGCGGTTCGAGCTCCGAGGGAGCCACGTCGACCGTGGTCGCCCTCGCCGTCGGGTAGCCGTCGATGAAGATGGCGCGTTTGCCGCCATCCTCGATGGTCACTGCGACGTGCTTCCATACGTTGAGCGGCAGTAGCGTGCCGTTCGTGATCGTCGCCTCCCGCGCGCTGCTCCCGCCGTAGGTGGAGAAGCGCATGCCTGCTCCGCCGCTATCCGGCGTGAGATACATGAAGCGCGCGTCGGCTCCGGTGCCCGCCCCGCCGAAGTCGAAGATTCGGCTCCACGGAACGTTCGCCCCCAATTTGATCCAGGCGGCGATGGTGGTCGATTTGACGTTGCTGAAGATACCAGGCGGGACCGTCACGTAGGTGGTCGGCAGAACGCCACCGCCCAGCGAGAGTCCGGCGCCGGTGCGGCCATTGGGGGTCCACGCGGGAGTGGCGAGCGTACCGTTGAGCCCGCTCGGTGAACCGTCCACGGCGACGGTGCCTACACCTTCGTTGAAGGCGTAGCTCAGGATCGGGCCCTGATGGGGGCCGGGTGAGCCACCCATACCGCCTGAGCTGCTGGCACCGCCGCCCGAGCCGCCTTTACCGCCTGATCCGCTGGCACCTCCTGAACCACCCGCGCCGCCTTTGCCGGCCGAGCCAGCTGATCCACTGGTACCGCCCGAGCCCGCCGCGCCGCCCTTTCCGGCCGAGCCAGCCGAGCCCCCCGCGCCACCTTTGCCACCCGTGCCAGCCGAGCCGCTTTCGCCCGCGTAGCCCGAGCCGCCTGCGTTAGCCATGCCACTGGCATTGCCTGCACCGGCATCACCGCCCTGGTCCATGCCGCCGTCTTCACCGGCAGCGCCTGCCTTGCCGTCGCTGCCACCAGCGCTGTTACCCGCCGACGGTGTGCCCGCGGCGCCGCTCACTCCGGAACCGCCCGCTATGGCACCGGCACCCGCACCGCCTTCGCTCAGCGCGTCATCGTCCGAACAATTGACGAGCGATAGGGCGCAGATTGAACTGGCAAGCAGCACAAAAGATCGCTTCGTGGTTAACATCACAAACACTCCGGCTTGTAGGTTTTGACGCCTTCAGCGTCGAGCACGTAGGGTGGCGAGCAATTGCGGGCCGGCGGCACGGGCATGGCCGGCTTGGATGGGGGGGTGTACGGTACCGCTGCCTTGGGAGCAGCACGCGCGGGACGCTTGATCGGTTCGGTGACCAACGAATCTTGCGAAGCAGGCGCAGGGGCAGTTAGAGGAGACTCGCTGCTCGCAGTTCGGGGTTCGAGTCGCACGCTCAAGTCAGCGTCTCGCGAGATGTCCACTTGGTGGACGCTGGTTTCGTAGCCCGGCGCGCGCACCTCGACACGAGCTTTGCGCTGCGACGCTTCGAGCTCGGCATGCCAAGGGTTCTGCCCAAGCAGCTTGCCATCGAGCAAAATTTCCGCTTCGAGCGGGGAGGCGACGATCTGCACGCGCACGCGGGAATTGACTGCTGCTGCTGCACGACCGCTTGGCGGGTCGCCACGCACATGGGCGAAACCAAACTGCCAAACCGCGAGTGCAACGACGGTCAAGACCGCGCCCGCGATCGCCCAAACGGCCCACTGCGGGCGGCGCCCAAAGTGCGTTTCTGCCAGCTGCGACCGGAGCTGTCCCGGCGCTGAGCGGAACGATGCCTCGCCTTGAAGCGATACTTCCTCCACCTCCGAGATCTCCAGCACGGTGTCCAAGCCCAGCGCAGGCTTCTTTATCTCGGTGTCGACCAGGCGTTGGCGTTCGCGCCGCCACTCTCCGAACTCCGCCTCCATGAAGTTCGCCACTTCTCGCTGCTGCACCGCACCGCCGAGACCCAAAAGGCAGTGCTCGAGCGCGACCTGCATCTCGAGGGCCGTTTCGAAGCGCCGCTCGCGATCGACGGCGGTGGCGCGCACGATCACCTGCTCCATTTCCTTGGAGATCCAGGGGCAGGCTTCGCGGATCGACGGGATGCTCCCGTTCATCAGCGCCCGCGTCATGTCTTGCGATTGCCAGCCGTCCCACAGCCGACGGCGGGCGAACGCTTCCCACAGCATCACGCCGACCGGGAAGATGTCCGCGCGGCGATCGATCGAGGTGTCGCCGAGCAGCTGCTCGGGCGGCATGTAGCTCAACTTCCCCTTGATCGTGCCTGCCATCGTGGCATCCCCATCGCCCGCCCCGCGCACCTTGGCGATCCCGAAATCCAGCACTTTTACAGCGCCTTCATGCATCACGATCACATTCTGTGGCGACACGTCTCGGTGCACCGCCGACAGCGGGTTACCGTCTTCGTCACGCAGTTCGTGGAAGTAATGGAGACCAGCGAGCACTTGCATCAACACGTGCACGTGCAGCCGGACTGGTAAGCGATGCTCCGTGCGGGCGATTACCTGCGAGAGCGAGATCCCCTCGACGTATTCCATCACCATGATCGGCGAGCTGGCCTCTTCGACCACCTCGAAGACCTGCACCACGTTCGGGTGATTGAGCCGTACGCACACTTCCGCCTCGCGCCGAAACGCCGCACGCATTTCGGGATCGGTCGAAAGTGATGGCTCCAAAATCTTGAGCACCACCAGACGCCTGAGACCGCGCGTGGTCTTCTCGGCCAGGTAGACGCGCGCCATGCCGCCGCGTCCCAACTCGATCAGCGGCCGGAATGCATCGCCTTCCGGATTGGCACTGCGAAATTCACCTGATGACGGCTGCCCCGACCCCATCGCCAGCATCTCGCCCGAGGCGACCCGTCGCGGCGCGGTGGCCGGCAAATTGCCTGACGGGGTGCGCCTGATCGTCGTCGACCGCACCTCACCAGACGGCGTTCGCGAGCCCGGCAAGCTCATTAGAACTGCCCTCGGAAGATCAATTGGCCACCGTTGGTCGTCGCGTTGAACGATAGTCCCCGGTTCCCTTGCTTGGCTCGACGATCTGCCTCGGAAGGCCCGGCAGTCAGAAACAAGATCCCGGCCGCGATTGCCGAGGCCGCGCCGACTCCCAGCCCCACATCGGCGATCAAATATTTGGTCTTCAACGAGTCGTATCGAGCCTGTTCGGATTCTGGACAGGTCGGCGCGCACTCTTCGAGCTTCTTTTTGTCGGAGTTGCCCAAAATCGCGAACGTGACGAAGGTGCCGAGGCCCACGACTGCGACGCCGGTCGTCACCCACGCAGCCACGGGGGGGGTGCTCTTGAGCGGCTCAGGCGGCACTTCGACAGGCGCAGCCTGCGCAAGCGCCGCAGCGCTCGCGGGCTTCTGCTTCTCTTCCGGTGCGCGCACTTGGAGCAGTCGATTCTTTTCGCCTTCGCGCACGAGCGCGTCGAGGCTGAGCTCCGATTGGTCTGGGAGTACGAAGCGAAAGTGATAGTTCCCCGGATCGAGCTCCACGGAGCGACCGTCCAGGCCATCGATCAGCAGCGCCTCGTCGATATACACTTTGACGTTGCTGACGTCCGCGCCCTTGCCGTCGAGGGCCGAGAAAATCACGGAAGGAACTGAGGTTTTCACCTTGTCCAAGAGCTCTGAGCATTCTGCTCGGAGCTGCTCAGGGCAAGTATTGTCAGAGCCACAGGCCGTATAAAGCTGCGCGGCTTGCGTGAGCCGACCCGCTTTCGCCTCACGCTGAGCCGAAGCATGCGAGGCTACGCACGTCTTCGTGTCAGCGGCTGCCGGCACTGGCGAAAGCGCGATCGACAACGGGACAGCGAACAGGTAAGTCCACGAAGATTTCGAAGAGTGGTGCATTTCGAATCGACCCGCTCGAGCAGCGGCCCGAAGTGGGACAGCTGTCTCGACTCGAGTGTAGTGCGCAACGGACGCTGTCGAAAAGAATTAGCTCGGCGTTTTTCGCCAGGACGAGTTTGGGGTCGCGGCACACACTGACGATCACCGCCACCTTCGCGAGCGCCACGGGACCGCGTGCTCCCATCGATCTGGTTTCAACGGATACAATCCGATCGGACGCGAATCGTGAGCGCGCACACGTTGCAAAAATGACTTAGGAGGTTTCGCTCGGCGCGCACAATGCAACGGTAACGCGCGCACCTCATCACACGTATGCTCGGCGGCGAGAACCGCCTCTCTCCGAGAAGAATGCGGTGCGAACACTCCATAGAGTCGGATCAGGATGGCGAGGGAGCCGAGTTGGAGCCGCCAACCGAGCAAGGAACTGCAACGGGGATCCGTTGAGTGGGCAGTCCAATCGCGCGAGCCCGCTTCATGGCCGTGACTGGTCTGGCGCCGCGGGTGGCGCGTCGGACTCTTTCGAGTTCGCGAGGGCGTAGGGATAAGGCTCCAAAGCACGGCGGGGTTCCCGCTCCCTGCAGCTCGTCAAATGAGCTATGCCTGCGGATCGTCGTCGAGTGCTTTGCGGATGCGGTGCAGCAAGTCTTCCCCGCGAAACGGCTTTTCGAGCAGCACCGCGCCAGGGGGTAGGAGCCGCCGGTAGCGGTCATCGGCGTAGCCGCTCGAGAACAGGACTCGCAGGTTCGGGCGCAACGCGCGCAGCTGTTTCCATGTCTCGGGCCCGCCCAGCCCTGGCATCACCACGTCCAAGAGCACGAGGTGGACGGGCACGGTTGCGTCGCGCAAAAGAGCAATGGCATCGATGCCGTTCGCGGCCGCAATCGTGCGATAGCCGGCGCGCTGTAGGATTTGCACTACCGCAGAGCGAACCTGGTCTTCGTCCTCCGCCAACAAGATGGTTTCTTGGCCGCGCGGCGGCAGCGGTTCGAGCTCGTTACCGACGTTATCGGCCAGTCGCGAGTGCACGGGCAGGTAGACTTTGAAGGTCGTGCCGACGCCAGGCTCGCTGTACAGGTGAACCAAGCCCTCGTGTTGCTGCACGATGCCGTATACGGTCGAGAGACCGAGCCCGGTCCCGTGATACGTCTTCGTCGTGAAGAACGGCTCGAACGCGCGTTCACGCACCTCCGCGGTCATGCCCACACCGGTGTCGGTTACACTCAAGAGGACGTAGCGTCCCGGCTTGGCCCAAGGGTGCGACTCGCAAAATCGAGCATTAATCAGCACGTTTTCTGTCTCGATCGTGAGGCGGCCGCCGCGTTCCATCGCGTCGCGAGCGTTCACGCACAGGTTGACGATGACCTGCTCCAGCTGACCCGGGTCCGCGTTGACGGACGGCAGGTCGTGACCAGGAACCGAATCGATGTCGATGCTCTCCGGCAACAAGCGCCGCAGCATCTTCATCAAGCCGCGGAGGAGGTCGTTGAGGTCGACTGGCACGGGTCGCAGCGGTTGGCGTCGGCTGAAGGCGAGCAGCTGCTTGGTCAGATCTGCGGCACGCTGAGCCGCAGCCTCTATCTCCGCCAGGTGCTCTGCGACCTCCGGAGCGCCCGACGTGAAGTCCCTCGCTAAACTGGTGTTCGCCAGGATAGCGAAAAGCAGATTGTTGAAGTCGTGAGCGACGCCGCCTGCGAGCTGGCCGACTGCGTCCATTTTCTGGGAGTGCCGCAGCTGAGCCTCCGTCGCACGGTGATCGGTGACGTCGCGCGCAACCGCGTACACGTCATCGGTGATCGGGTCGACTGTTGCGCGCCAAGAAAATACGCGAAATTCGCCGTCCTTGCGCCGGTAGCGATTCTCGAAATCAGTGACGGGAGTGCCGCTGCGGACGACTTCCACGGCCGCTATGGTGCGCGCCTGATCATCGGGATGGACGAAGTCGATGAATGGCTTGGCATGAAGCTCGCCCACGTCACGCCCCAGAGTCCGGGCAAAGGCCGGGTTCACGCGCTTGAGGCAGCCGTTGGGCGTGACGACGATCAGCATGTCGAGCGAAAGCGAGAAGAAGCGATCACGGTCAGCGTGCGCACGTCGCTGCTCGGTCACGTCGCTCGATATCGTGACCAGGCCGATCACTCGATTATCGCTGCGGATGGGCGCCACCCGCACGTCCCAGAACAGAACGTTGTCGTGACTTCGAAATAGCATCTCGATACGAGTACCGACGCCGGTCGCCAACACCTCTTCGTACGCTTCGCGAGCCTTCTCGCGATAATCTGGCGGAGCCAAATCGAGCACGCTCGAACCGATGATGCCTTCGCGCGTCAAGCTAGGGGTCGTCCAGTTGACGTAGCGCACCGTCAACGTGGCATCGATAACGCCGACCACATCGAGCGCACTGCCAGTAATTCCGTCGAGCGCCGCTAACCCCGGCCCAGCGAGCCAGTGTCCGAGCGCGTCGCCGCCGAAGACCCGATCCTCTGACATCTCCTGCAGCATGCGCGCGCTCGAAAAGAAACGAAAGTCTGTCGTGCAAAGCCGGAGCTAAGCCGAGATAACAGCGATCGTGGCTCAGAATTGCCGCCGTGGCTCGGAATTGCCGCCCGGTCAGGAACGTCGTCGGGGCGGACGGGAGCGCGGTCACGCTGACGGCGAGGGCGCTCCTGCTAATGGTCTTTGCGGTGGCGTCACGGTGCGGTGGCGACTCGCGACAGCCGCCGAGCTGGTACAGCGCGCACAGCACGCAAAAGCTGCCTACGCTCGTCGAAGTCAGTTCGCCTCACGCTAGCTCTTGGAAGACACACTGCCGTTGCCCAACAACTCGCGGTGATTGCTGGCTGATTCCGAAGTGCGTCATCGGCTCAGCGTCCGATCGTAGCTAAACCTACTCGGAGTTCGCTAGGATCGGACGCGGGGGAGTTGCCCCACGAAAGGACGGCCAATCTTGATCCAGTCTCGTAACGTTTTGCCCTTGCTGGGCGCGCTCTTGTTAGGAGCATGTGCATCGTCGAGCGGAGTGCCATCGGATGACCTGCAGGGCACCACGGTCCAAGCTGACTCGCACGGCAATCACGGAGGGCACAACAAGCCGGGAGAGCCCTATCCCACGAACGACCCGAAGGCGCTCAAGCTGCGCGAGCAGCACGTGCGCGAGATCTATCAGAACCTGGTGTTTCCGACGCCGATCGGCATTCTCACGGGGGCGACTTCCGTGGCTCACCTGTTCGAGCGCGAATCGGTCAAGGGACGCGTGACGCCCCTCGGGCAGTTTCCGGACTACAGCGCCGTCGTCGAGTACTTCTACGCGCTCGCGGTAACGCCTGGGTCGATCGTCGACGGCGTGAAGTTTCGCTCGTTGCTGTCGGGTGAGGATCAGGTTTCGATCGCTATCGACATTCACTTCTGCCGCTCACCCGATCAGGTCTGCGATCCCGACGTGCCCAATAGCGATACGTCCCAGACGCTCACGCAAGTCGGGTTCTACCGCTTCAACAAGCAGAACCGCGTGATCTCGATGGACCTCAACATCTTGAACCTCGGCAAGGCTTCGGACCCTCCGAACGACCCGGCGGTCCACGCGGGGGCCATCGGACAGCTTTGCACGGCGCTCACCGTGGCCCACTTCGAGCCCACGACCGGCGCCATCGTCAACTCAGGCACCTGCACGAGCTACTTCGATTCGGCCGACGACTTCCCGTCGGGCTTCCCGCTCGGTGCCGGCGCGTTCGAAAACTGCGTGGCCCTCATGCAGTCGATCCCGTACGGCAGCTGGGATCGAGCGAACAGCAACACGGTGACCTGCCGCCAGCTCCACACGTTGCTCACGGCGGTCGATCCCGACATGCATTGCCCGCACGCGAGCGCCGACGGCGGCGGAGCTTGCGTCGATTTTTCCTACGCCTCGTACTACGAAGAGTCGTTCTGAAGTAGCCGCAAATTGGAAACCCGGCGTTCGCGCGCCGGGTTTCCAATTTCTTGTCTCTATCATCGTGAGCTGGCTAGCGCGCCGTGGCTCTGATGACCTGAGTCAGCTCTTTGGTCCGAACGATTGCGAGCCACCGAGGCACGCCCCGTGGTTGTTGTCGGACCAGCTCCTCCGGGTCGTGTGTGGGGATGGCGTGCTCGTCAGCTCCGAGAGCTGCGACGATCACAACACGAGCAGCGGGGACGGCTGCTCGGGCGGATTGCAAGACGTGTGGTTTCAACATCTTGCGGATCCTTGTCCGGATCAGCGCGGCTCGTTCGACGACCGGTTGAAAGGACAACATCCATGTTTACCCTCGACATCGCCGTCCCCCTCGCCCGTGTTCGTGCCGCCATCACCACGGAGGCCGGTTACCGCGCGTGGTTTGCAGAGGACGCCGAGTTCGACGGCCAACGAGCGACGTTTCGGTTTTCTCAGCGAGTGTGACGCGCTCGGTCACGCTGCATGTCGACCGTTGTGATGTAAGAGGTATCGTAATGATGTGCACTGCCCACGAGAACAATGCCGATTGGCTCGGTACCACGCTCGCGATCGAGCTGAGCGAGATCGCGACCGGGACGCAGGTTCACCTACTGCATTCAGGCTACCCCGCTAAAAATGAAGTTTACGAACGCTGCAGCGAAGCATGGCCGCACTTCCTGCGCAGCCTCGCGAGCTACATGATGACCGGTACCGGCGAGCCTTACCCGAAGGCTGCTTGAGGAGCGTCCGATGACCCGCGACAACGACAATAGTGACAGCAACGATATCGACACGCGGAAGATCGCGATGCTGATCTTCGCGACGAGCGAGGTCGTCTTCACGCTGTGCCCGCAGGCGGGGGTAACCGACGAAGCGTTCGAGAAAGACGCGGCGACCATCGCGGCCGACCCGAAACGGCTGGCCGCCGCGCTCGGGGCCAGCTAGCAACGGGCCACATGGCACCCAAGGCAACCCCGACCAAGAAGAAGGCTTCGCCGCTCGTGGCGGCGATTTCTGCGGCCTTGCTCAAGAGCGCAAAGCAGAGCAAGGGCACGACTGTCGCGTCGCGCGGGCGCAAGCCCCAGACGCGACGCGACAAGCGAGGGTGAGCCCTCCTCGACCCGCCAACGAGCTCCGTTCTCAAGCGTCAGTCTGGCAAGAGAAGCGCCGCACGCTCTGCGCCCGCTTAGCCGGCGCCAAGCGCTCAGGCTCGCTGCGGCGCTCCCGACATCGAGTCCGCCCGCGACGGTTCCGGCCTGTTTCGGACGGGCCGCGCTGCCTACTTCAGGCAGATATAGTTACAACTCTCCACCGGGGCGCCGTCGTTACTGCCCCAGAAGGCGGGCCAGCCCAGGGCGCAAGCGTCCGCCAGCTCGGCCGCGTCGATCGGGTTGCGCTCCAGATGCATCTCCGCGCAGCCCTTCAAGACGGGCAGCGTGAAACCGCTCAGCGTCGTGACGTGGTTAGAGATCAGGCCGAAGCGAACCAGCTCTTCGAGCCCGGAGAGCGGGGCGAGATCGGCGATGTCGTTCCGCGCGAGCTGCACGCTTTTGAGATTTTTGAGCGCCGAAACTGGCGAGAGATCGCTGATTGTGCCATCGGTGGCGTTCAAGTGCTGGAGCTTCTTCAGGCATTCGATACCTGCCAAGCTAGCGACGCCGGTAGCGGTCACGGTGGTCAGCACTTCAGCTTGGGTCCGCGGTATGGGCGCGTCGCCGAGCTTCAGCTCCTTCTGCACCGCGGCTTCCAGCTGCGGATCGGCGAAGACGCAAATCGACTCGGTGTCCCCTGCACCCGCGCCGCCCGTAGTCGCTCCCGCAGCTTGAGCGCTGCCGGCGCTGCCTCCGTTCCCGGTAGCGGCGTCCGCGCCGGAGCCGCCATTTCCGGCGCTGCCGCCTGCTTGCCCGCCGTCTACCACCGGCGCGGTTGCGGCGATTTGGCCGCAAGCAACGCAGACAAGCGAGCAAACGAGGACTAGGCGACTCACGAAAGCTACTGTCATTTGACGATGGGTTGACCCGCAGCAAAGCACGAAAAGCCGGACGTGGTGGAGCCTAAAGTTGCCTGCAGACCGACCCGACGGCTCGGCTCGCCTTCGGGAAGCGAGATATCGAAGGAGAAATCGTAAGCTGCGCCGGCCAACATGGGCACGGCCGGCAGCGTGATGTCTCGCAAGCGAATACGCAGTCGCATCTTGACGCCATCGGTCGAGATGCTCGTTCCAGCAACGTTCGCCCAGGCCGTGTACCACGATTGAACGAGCGGGCCGACGAGCTCGATGCTGGTCGAGGCGTCTTCGATGGCCGCATCGGTGGTGATACGCAGCGACACCGTGCCATTCTGTAGGGACACGTTCGGGAGCTGGAAGCCGCAGCCAGAGACGCGCATGTTGCGCTGCGCCACGTTGTTGAACCCAGGCGCGTTGAACTCGGCCGTGACGGGTAACGTATCACCCGGGGCAGTGATATCGGCGAGCAGGCAGCGATGACCGTCACCGGTCGCTTCCGCGGCTGTCGGCTGCCAATGAAACGGGCCGACCAGCGCGCTGCCGCCAGCCGGCACCGTGACATCGCCCTGATAGTCGGCGCTGCCGACGGCGAGCCAGTCACTGTTGAGCGCTGCAGGATTGGCCGACCTGACCTTGGCCTGCACGCCACTGACCTCGCGGCAGCCGTCGTTTTTGACGCGCACGTAGACGTCGAACTTTCCGCCCGCCGTCACTGCGCTTTGCACGGCCAGACTATCCACGCTGACCATCGTACCTTCCGGCACCACGAAGATGTCTGGGCTCTCCCAGAACGGCTCACCCGCTGGGTTGGACGGAGTTGCGCCCACGTCGCTCAGGCGGTCTCGCACGTAAACGTCGCCCAAACCGGGGGAGCTCGAGTCGAGCGTGGTGCCAGGCGCGTGCACGTTCACGAAGATCGTCTTGGACGAGCGTATGAACGCGAAATCCTCGGCCTGTACGGTGACTTGGTAGCGCCCATTCGGCGTCAACGACGTATCCCAAGCGCCTTCCAAGCCCTGCGAATTGGTCAGGTTGTGGAAGTATTGCTCGCCGCCAGGTGTCGTGTAATCGGACTTGCTGAGGTTTTGGTTGAAGAGCTTGTCGATCACGGTCAGTCCCACTGAAGGCCCGCCGTCCTCTTTTTCCATCCTCAAGAAGAAGTTGGCGAGGGACGGGTTCGGATCGCTCGCCAGCACGCAAGCCTGAGTTTCGGTGCCTGGACGACAGAGCAGCGGCAAGCCGTCGATGTCGTACCAAACGCCGCCGCTCACTTGCTGATTGTCCGCCACCCGCAGCACGGAGTAGCTGGCCCAGCGTAGGCCAGTGTTCGGGTTTAGCGTCGTTTTTCCGGGAAAGTCCGCGAACGCGCCGTTGGTGAAGAACGTGTCGTACATGTCGCCCAGCACATCCACCTTGCCGGAGACTTCCGGGCCGCAGACGCCGGCTACGGTCGCCGGCGTGTCGGTTTGATCCGTCACCAGGCGGACTTCGTTGATGACCGGCGGCTCATCATCCACAATCGTCAGCGACTCACCCGTCTTGCCGGTAGCGACCTGTTGCAAGAACTGGACGGTGTTGACCATCTGGTAGCTCTTGGTGGTGTCGAAGATGCCCAGGTGCACGTGATGCCAGTTGGCGCTCCGAAAGTTGGTGAGACTCGATAGTACCGTGTTTTGCGCGATTTTGCGCTGCTCCGCGGTCGCTGAGCCGTCGTGCACGGCCTCGAATATTTCGCGGATCTCCGTGACTGGCTGGGTCGCATCGGTCGCCGGCTTCTCCGCAAAGTCCACGTGTGAGACGTAGTAGAGGTACTTGCCGTCTGCGGTCGCAAGCCACAACCGGCAGGCGGAGCCGGTCATCAGGCAATCATCGGCGTAGTTGTAGATGCGCTGCAGGGAGCCCGCCGTGGGGTTCACTACGATGTCGCCGTAGTTGCCGCGGACGTCGTGACCCGGGTGCATGTAGGGAACATCGGTGAAGTGTTGATACTCGCCCGCGCTGTTCCAAAGCGCGGGGCGGGGCTCACCCGTGATGGGCGTGAGTCCCGGGCCGGCGTCGTGCCGCACGTAGAGCGGCCAAGTCCATGAATGATTCTGGGCGAGAGCGGGGCTAGTGCTAGCCAGGAGCGTGGCGAGCGACGCGAGCCAGAGAGCGGTTCGATGGCTGAGCTTGTTAATCATGGTGAGCCTCAACGAGCGCGCTGGATATCGAAGGCAGCAAGGCCTGTGGTTTCATTGAGTAACAGCCGAGCGCCGTCCGGGAAGAACTGGGCTGCGGGGCGATAAGCGAGCTGCTCGGCGCTGCGTGAAAGCGAGGATATCGCCGTCCCGGGTGGGCCGACGAGCACGAGCTGACCTACGTGATCGGCGCTTTGACCGCCCACCGCGACGTAACCCGCGTCACTCACGTCGACCGAGACTGCCCAGCGCACGGGTAACACGAGGTTTCGCACGAGCGCGCCGCCGTCGAACAAGTACACGCGATTTTTGGTGGTGGCGACCGAGTAGCGACCAGCGGGAGATACCGCGGCGTTCCAAAACGACTCCGCCAGCACCGTGGACGAATTGACGGCACCGGTGGCGAGATCGACGTTGACGACCTCGCTGCGACCGTCGACGTTCAGCACGCCGATCAGTCGAGTGCCGGCAGCATTGAGCTCGAAGGTGCGCAGGGCGATCGGCTTGCGCCAGGTCTCGACGCCGGCATGCGTCACGCGCACGAGCTCGCTGCGGGTGGCGTAGACGAGATGGCTGCTGGTGAGCCTCGAGACGAGCAGGCCCGGCGTGGCAAAGCGTGCCCGCTGCCCCGAATTATCGAAGAAGCGAGCGAAGGTCGATCTCGGCTTTTCGGGATCCGTACCAACCTCCGGCACGTACACCAGGCCTTTGCCGGGTACGATATTGCCGAAGCCTGCGGGTTCGAGCGCGACGGTCGCGAGCAGGTTTCCGGCGCGGGCGCGCAGCTCGAAGCTCGAGCTCGTGTAGTTGCCGAAGAACGCCGCCGAGCCATCGATCGGAAAGCGGCCGGGCGAGCTCTGCGAGAAGACGGTGCTCACCACGCCACTGCTCGTTACAGCGACGACTGCGTTGGCGGCCGGAGCCAAAAAGCCACCCTGCGCGTCGAAGCTGCCGTTACCGAACGGCGCCGTGCTGGGGCTCGGCAGCGCGAAGCGCGGCACCGGTTTCAGCTTGAAATAGGGCCGATATTTGAGCTGCGTATCGGGCCGCACCTCGAGCGACTTGCCGAAGAACGCGCCTTCGTGCGGTTGAGCACCTGGCCCGAGCACGATGGCGGCGTTGGGAGCCATCACCGTGCCTTTGAAGGAAGCGTCGAGCACGACCGGAGTACTGCCGAACTGCACGACTAGCAGCGTCGGCGGCTCGCCCGTGGTGCTGACGACAGAGCCACGAAAGGTGAACGACGCATCGACGAACAAGCGCACGGCGCCCGCTGCGTCGTCTAGCTTCAACACTGACTGCGGCTCGAGCATGCCCGAAGTGAAGGCGTAGTCACCTGCGCCGAGCGTCAGCTTGCTGCCAGACTTCAGCGCTAGCTCGCCGTAAGCGCCAGGAGCAATGGTTTGGACCTGGTCGACTTCCAGCTTGACCGGCCTGGCTGCGTTCGCGACTAGCGTGGTGCTGAAGGACTCCGTGTTGGCTGGCAGCACCAGCGCGTTTCGCTGGGTGGTGCCCGTGACGAGCGCGTCCGTGCCCAGCACGACGTCGTGGCCGCTCTTCGCGTCACCCTCGATTCTTGCGCGATCTCTGAGCTGAATCGTGGCTTCGCTCGTCACGCTCCCCAGCCGGCTATTGACCCCGCAATCCACCGTGCCGGTGCCGAGTTGGACGGCTCCCGCAGCTGCGCCATCGGTCGTGAGCACCTTCACGCGGTCGCCCACGGCGATGCTGCCATTGAGCGCGACGAGCGGCACGTCACCAGCGCTGCCAGCCGGGTAGCGCAAGCTCACCGTGCGCACGGTGAGCGCTTGCTGCACCGACCCAAGCTGCGCCCCCGATTCGGGCGCTTTCGTGCTGCAACCCAGCGCGCCCACGATCGCGGCGCAGATCACCACCCTCAGATCCCATTTCGACATACGTCTCCTCCGCCAATGCGACACTGGCTTCCCCGGCTCGCAAAGTCAAGCCTCGCGACTGAGTCGGTCCACTCTCCGAGATTTACGGCGTCGAGGATTGGGATGTCAGCGCGACTCTGTCGCTCTCCTGCCTCGGGCTGAAGTCAGTGAACGACTGCAACCAGACGCAGTATCTTTCGGAGTCGCTCTTGTTCGCTAACTCCTCGCGCGTGGCCTGCACGGCCAATGCTTGCGGACGCTGTGACTTATTGCGTTCAAGGGGACGACCTTTGGTTCGGTGGCACTACCGGTTCGGGGAACCAAAGGTCGCGTACAAGTTCAAAAAGATGAGCTGCACCGGGGAGCCAATTCCATGCGCCGCCGGCACCCAAGACCAATGTGTGATGGGGACGGCGTCTGCAGCCAGCTCGATTGTTCCGCTGCGCCGCGTTGCCACGGGAAACACGATCCCTGCGGCGTGTTGAGCCTCGACGCTTGCCACGACGGGCCGGGTTGCCGAGTCGAATGGTGACGCGCACGGTTCGCTGGGCGTTCCAATGATGCATGGGGGGCGTGGTCAATCCGGCTACGGGTTCACTCGTTGATCACCCGCGAGGCGGAGGTGAGGCGAGGTGAGGCGAGGTGAGGACGAATCGTTGCAGCCCGTGAAGCAGGGCCGACGGTGCGCTATGATGTTGGATGGGACCACGGTCGATACTCGCAATGCTCCTCCTTGCTCTTGCCGCGGTGGGCTGCTCGTCGTCGTCGTCGTCGCCGACTCATCTCGAGGATCTGGAGCAGCCGATTCTGCGCTGGGACAGGTCGCGCGGACTCTGCGGCAGCGGGTTTGCGGTGGACGCCGATGGCGAAGTCTGGTTGGACGAAGGCGGCTGCGAAGACGGCCGCGCGGCATTGACGTCGAAGGGGCGTGGCGCCCCTGAAAAGCTCGAGGCGCTCCGCGTGGCGTTCGAGACTCTGCCGAGGGATGGCGGCCCCGATCGAACGACTTGCTCCGGGGATCTGGATTCTTTTTCGAGAACCGCCGAGGTTGATGGTTTCGAGTGTCGGACGTGCGCGTCGGGCCATGGCTCTGAGCTAACGGGGCTGGAAGAGCCATATCTCACCGTGGCGAAGAGCTTTTTGGCTCTTCCGTAGCACTCCGGCAACCGCGCTGCAGCATCTTCATCAAGCCGCGGACTGTCGGAGCTGAGAATCATTCACGCTCGCATTCGCGCGGCAGGGGTTGACCCGCGAAAAATCGAGTTCGAATTCAAACTCGATTTTCTAGTTGTGAACGCACACTTCGCGCGAAAATCGGCGCGAAGTTTAAGTGAACGGCATTGGCGTGAATACAGTATTTTTAATCGAGGTGCGGCGCCCGCTCGAATGGGCGGTGTTCCGGCCTAGTTTCGCATGTCACAGCGCTGCTCCGCCGCCTGATCGCTGCTCCCGTCGGGCCTCGCGGTTGTTCGAAGGTACGCGGCAGAGCCTGCCGATCTCGAGCGCATCGGTCGCCGCGCTGGCGATCGCCATTGCAGTGGACGCGCGAGCTATCTATCTTCGCGTCCGTTCCCGCCGCGAAATCTGCGACGTGGTTCGAGAAGGACGGAAGCACTTACGCATGGCGCAATTCAGGACCCGATTCCGACTCAAGGGAGGCGCATGGCGGGGACCGCTCGCGGTCGTCTGGGTGTGGCTGGCAGGCCCCGCGCACGTTTTCGCCCAAGTGCCGGGCCCCTCGACTCCGGCGGCTGCAGCTCCGGCGCCCGCAGCTCCGGCGCCCGCAGCTCCGGCGCCCGCAGCGCAGGCGGCCGCCGCTCCACCGGCTGCGCCTGCGGCCGTGAAGCTTCCTCCCGAGCAGCTCGACTCGCTCGTGGCACCGATCGCGCTCTACCCCGACCCGGTGCTCGCCCAGGCCCTCGCTGCTTCGACTTATCCCCTCGAGATCATCCAGCTGCAACAGTGGCAGCTCAAGAACCCGAGCTTGAAAGACAAGGCGCTCGCGGACGCTGTGGCACAGCAGCCTTGGGATCCTTCGATCCAATCTCTGGCCGCGATCCCGGAGCTCACGAAACGGCTCGCAGACGACATTCAATGGACGACCGACCTGGGCAACGCCTTCCTCGCGCAGCAATCCGACGTCATGGACGCCGTTCAACGCATGAGAAAGAAGGCGCAGGCCAAAGGCGCTCTTACGTCGAACGAACAGCAGAAGGTCGAGACGAAGATCGTCGAGACGAAGGAAGTCATCGTTGTCGTGCCGGCAAAGCCTGAGGTCGTCTACGTGCCGGTGTACAGCCCAACGGTCGTCTACGGGCCTCCCGTCTATGCGTACCCCCCGGTCTACTATCCACCCCCCCCGCCGCCGGGCGCCGCATTCGTGACATTCGGTGTCGGTGTCCTGGTTGGTGCGGCCATTTGGGGTGGCACGTGCTGTGGCTGCGGCTGGGGGCACGGGCACGGCAACGTCACCGTCAACAACTTCAACAACTTCAACCGGAACACGAACGTCAACCGGAACACGAACGTCAACCGCAACGGCAACGGCAACGGCAACTGGCAGCACAACGCCGAACACCGAGGTGGCGCTCCGTACTCCGACAGGGCCACCGCGACCAAATACGGGGGCTCGGCACGCGGCGACTCCGCCGCGAACCGTCAGCAACGACCCGCTGGCCCGAGCGCCGGCAATCAGATGAACAGGACTCCGAGCCCGCGTCCCATGAACAACTCACCGTCCGGCCCTGGTGTTTCCGATCGGTCGGCGGGTGCCGGTCGCGACAGCGGAAATCGCGCCACGAGCGCTGGGTCGTCCAATCGCAGTGGCGGAGGCGCTGGCGAGCGGATCGGCGGACGCGAGATCGGCGGCAGCAACTCGAGCCCGAGGAGTGGTGGTGGATTCGGCAGCTCGAGTGGCTTCAGCGGTGACAGCGCACGCGCCAACAGCTCGCGTGGGGCCGCAAGCGCCGGCGGTCGAGGTGGCGGTGGCGGTGGCCGCGGTGGTGGGAGGCGATGAGATGATCCGCTTGATCTCGACGATTCACGCTGCGCGAAAGTGGACCGCTTGCGCTGGCCTCGGCTTGCTGCTCGGCGGCGTGCTCAGCTGTGCTGCATCCACGAGCGGTGCGGAGGCCGCCAAACCCGCGCAGCCATCCCAGCGAACGTTCGCGTCGGAGGCAGCCGCGGCGGACGCGCTCGTCGCCGCTGCAGAGGCATACGATGTCCCGGCGCTGAAAGAGATCCTCGGCCCGGACGGAGTCGATCTGATCGTTACGGATGACCCGGTCCTCGACAAAAACCAGGCGACCGCGTGGGCGGCGAAAGCGCGTGAGAAGATCGTCGTCGTGAGCGACCCGAAGCACGCGCAGACGGCCACGTTGAACGTCGGCCTAGACGACTGGCCCATGCCGATCCCCTTGGTGAACGAGGCTGGCAAGTGGCGCTTCGACTCCCTCGCCGGTCGACAGGAGATTCTGTACCGCCGCATCGGCGAGAACGAGCTCAACGCGATCGAGGTGTGCCGCGGCTACGTCGAAGCCCAGGAGGAGTACGCATCGGAGAAGCACGACGGCGCGCGCGTCCACGCGTACGCACAGCGAATCATCAGCACACCGGGCCGGCACGACGGTCTCGCGTGGCGCAACGCGGACGGCGCCTGGGCTGGTCCGGTAGGCGAGGGTATCGCTCGCGTGATCGCCGAGGGCTATCGCGAGAAGTACCAGCCGTTCCACGGCTACTATTTCAAGATCCTGAAGGGGCAAGGCATAGCTGCGCCGCTCGGAAAGCTCGACTTCGTCGTTCAGGGTGCGATGATCGGCGGCTTCGCGCTGGTCGCCGCACCCGCAAACTACGAGGTGTCGGGCGTGAAGACCTTCATCGTGAGCCACGCCGGCGTCGTGTACGAGAAGGACCTCGGGCCAAAGACGCTCGAACTGTTTAGCGCGATGGAGCTCTTCGATCCAGACAAGAGCTGGAATCCGGTGCAAGCGCCCTGACGGGTTAGGCTGCTCCTAGCCGTGTGGCCTCGCGTTGCGGTCGGCGTGCTCGCATCCCTGCGGGATGCTGCGCGGTGCCCGACTGGACTACGCGGTTCGTGCCGGCTTCGTGGCGTTTAGCGCCGGCAACGCCTGGCGCGCCGCAGCAGCAAGGCGAGTATTCCGAGCGCGGCGAAGGTCGATGCCTGGCGCGGGGCGCCGGGAATGGCACAACCGCAGCCGCCGTCGGATGTCGGGCCAGGCGGCGATTGCGAGGGGGCGCCGGCGTCGCTGGGGCTGGAAGATGTGCCGGCTTGCCCGTCGTCGTCTCCATTTCCACTTCCGTCGTCAGTGCCGCCTTCTCCGCCACTGCCGCCGAGTTGGCTGGCTGGTGCGTTGATGTAGCGGATGACGGTTTTGCCGAGCTCGTGATCTTCGCCGGCCGTGACGACGCGCATGACCTGGGTCGCGGCGTCTTCGACGTTCCCGTCGAGCCACACCAGATCGTTCTCGGCATGGATCGCCGACAGTTGCAGGTATGCGTCGAGGGAAGCGATTTCCTGCACGCTCGCGAGCTCCTCTAGCACTGCCCGGAGCTTCTCGATCGCCTTTTGATCGCCGCCCGCGGCCTGGCTTTGCAGCTCAGTCAATTGCACTGTGAGCTCGGCAATGCGCTGCTGGCTGCCAGCAACGGGACCATGAGGCTCACCGAACCGCTTGCTGAAGAACTCTGACACGGCCTCGAGGCTCGCGTCGGTGACGTAGGCCGCGACTGGGTAGTCCTCGGTTGGGCTAAAAATGGCGCTGACGAAGCGGTCGCTCATCAACAGGCGCTCCGCGGGTGCAAACTGGTCCTGCTCGCTGAATGACGGCATCAAGTTGAGCCGCGCGTCCTGGATGCAGGCCGCGAGCAGGCGTTCTTTACTCGGATCGTCGACCAAATCTTCGGGGGCATACGCCGACGAGGGCCGCTGTTCGTCGAACAGCTCGGCGAGTCGTTGATCGGCCGCGTCCGGCGAGGTCTGCAGCACCTCCGACGCGGCGGCGCCGAGCGGCGCGTCCGGTCCGAGGAAAAACGTCCTGACCTTGGCGAGAAAGTCGTCCGGCTGCTGCTCGGCTCGCGACAGGTAGCGCACCGCCATCGCCTGCACGACCGGCGACTCGAGCTCGAGCGCCGACTGGAAGAGCGCCAACGTCTCGGGATCCTCGTCACTCTCGAGCTGCGAAAGCAGCGTTGCCAGCTCGCCCTCGATCAGGGCCGCGCGCGTGTCGCAGTCGTCGGCCGGCGTATCTCCCAGACAATCCTGGTCGAACGTCTCTGCCGGGTCGGCCCCGGTGTCATCGTAACTGAGCCGAATCGTGTCGGCGCGGGCACTCGAGGCCCAGGCTGCGAGCAACAGGGTTGCAACCAATGGCAGCCATTTCAGCGTCGGGCGCGCCGTCAACAAGCGCTGAGCCGCCCTCATGGCGTCCCCGCCTTCGCCTGATACTGCTTGGCCTTGTTGAGCAGCTCATCCGCTCGCTTCCTGAAGTCCTTGGCTTTGGGGTTCGAAGTGCAGCGAAGCTGCATCCGCGACAGGTCATTGATGGCGTGCTGCACGTTGTAACGATATGCTTCGGCGTCTTCGTCGACGTAGTCTTGAAGCGTGAGCGGCGGCCGATCGCGGTTGGCGAGCCGCCGGCGACAGGCTTCTTCGTGCACGGCCTCGTGGCCGCGATCGCTCTCCCAGATCTCGAGGCAACCTTTCGACTGCTTTCGGTAATCGTCGAGCGAGGTGCCGACTTGGCCGTCGTTCGGGGGTGGGCCATAGACGGTGCAATCCTTCTTGGAAGTGAGCATGCCCGTCCAGGTGCCGCGGAGCTCGCTCTTCGGGGTCACACTCAGCGATTTGCAGTCATTGTATTTGGATGCCTGGGCGTCGAGCTGGGCCTTGGCTTTCTTGGCAAACTTCACATAGGCCAAGGCGGCCAGGTCGTCTCCCTTTGCCGTTGGATCTTCCGCTCGCGCTTCGGCAAGGGCCTCCCGGAAGAGCTTGCCGTCGTATTTGATGCCTTGCACCGTGCGCTTCTTGGCGGCTCGCGTAGTGGGGCTGTTGGCAACGAAGGTTTCGAACAGCAGCATCTTTTCCGCCAGCTCGACCTTGAAGGCGCACAGCAAATCGAAGTCACACTTCGTATCCGTCTTGATGCACTGCTCGGGGCTGCCGAGCGCAGTGCCCAGTGGAGCGAGCAGCAGGGCAGAGAGCCCGGCCGCGAGATAGAGCCACTTGTGCTTGATATTCATGCTCATCGGCTTTGCAGTTCCTCTTTCGGCGAGATTTGGAGTGAGATAACGCGGCGCACCTTGTGCAGCCGGATGCGAGTATCCACGCTGGTCGGATCGCGTTGGAGCGCACGTTCGAGGGCGCTTTCGGCGGCGCCGAGCTGCCCCCGGCGAGCCAGCAGCGTGCCCAAGTTGACGAGCGGACGAAGCTTGTGGACCGTGCGGTCAGCCGCGTCGCGCCAGAGCGCGAGCGGATCTTTGTACAGCGCTGCGCGCTGGCGCGTCATCGGAAATAACACCAGAAAAGCGCCGGCCAGCAGCAGCGTGGCGCCCGCCTCACGCCGCCGGGCCTGCGCCAACCAGGGGGCAACCGCGCAGCCAGCCATTGCCAGCAGGGGCGCCAAGCTGGCCGAGAACGGGCGCGCGGTCAGCACATCCAGCTTCGGCGCGATGCTGTGCGTCGGCAGCAGGATGCATAGCCAGAGCAGCGCGAACAAGCGCAACCGTGCGTGCTTCAGCGCGAGCCAGAGCGCGGCCGCGTACAGTGCGAAGGTCGCCAGGATCAAACCGACCCGCGCGACCCCGATTGGCTCGAACTCCATATCGGGCGTGAACGCGGCCGGGTCGATCAAGAGCAGGAAAGTGCCCTGAGTCAACGCGGCCCACTGCAAGCCGAGACGATTCCAGGCGCCGCCTGCCGAAAACGTCGACTCCAACAACCCGCGCACGCCGCTGGAGCTGAGCAGGAGCAACGCGCCGCACGCCAAGGCGAGGGCTCCCGTCGCCGCGATGCGCTTCGCAGAAACGCCGCGCTGCTGCGCTGCCAGCGCCGCGCACGCTACCACCCAAGGTAGAGCGCTCTCACGTGCGAGCAGCGCGAGCAGTGCGGACGCCAACGCGAGCCCTGGCCGAGCGCGCTCCAAAAGCAGCGCGCTCGCCAAGATCAGGAACAACGACAGCAGCACGGGGCGCCCGGCCAGAGCGATGATCGTCTCCGCGTGCACCGGATGCACGGCCCAAAGGCTGGCCAACAGCAGCGCGAGCGTGGCCGGCACCTTCGCCACCGCCTCGAGCAAATCCTTGAGCAGCACCAGGCAGCCCGCAAACAGCAGCGCGTTCAGCGCGCGTCGCGCGGGCGCGCTTTCGGCCCCCAAGCTACTCTCGAGCGCGTAGCTCAGCTTGGTGAGGGGGCGAAGCGTGCGGGGCAGGAGGTGCCAAAAGCTGGTGAGCGACTGCGATGCCGCGTCTCCTACCGGGGTGTTGTAGTCATCGTACTGGTAGGGCGCTCCGAATGCCGGCAGCCACGCGAACAAAACCAGCGCAGCGGCGACAGCCGGCAACAACGCGAGCCAGCCTGCGCGACGCGCCAGCTCGGGCTGCGCGGTGGAGCGGCCCAGGTCCGGTTCTGCGCCGCTTTTCAGCAGTCGTAACGCCATCGTCGATCGTGCGCGGAGTATCGGCGAGGTTGACCGCCACTTCAACGGCTGCGAGGCCCGAGTCGAGCGTAAACAGCTCGCGCGCCTGCCGCGGGCGCTCTAACTGTCGGTCTTCAGTTACGGCGCGGTGAGTACACTGGCGACGCGGATCTTCGAATTGTTCATGGGACACCTTCTGCGAGGCTTGGTTACTGGGACGTGCGAAAGCCAGCCTAAGGGCGGAGAAGGGCGGCGGGCGCGGGCGGCGGAAGTGTGCCGCCGGCGGCGGGCATGTGCCTTACCGGGCTAAGTAGCGCTTCGAGCGTTTGATTGGGCCAAGGCTCTCGTTCGTCAACGTGCTGTGTGGTCCCGATTCTCCGGGCCGCTCTGACAGGGAAGAATCGAGTTCGAATTCGAACTCGATTTTCGGCGCAGCGCAGGTCGCCGCGCGCGGGAAGCGCGGTCGCCTCGCGGGGCATCGTTGGCTAAACGCATTTGCACGCGGGCTCGTAGAACGCTTGTAGAATTGAATCCCAGCCGGGTGAGCGCAAGAGCGTGTTACTTGGGGACACCCACGTCGGAGGAGACAGCCGTGTTCCCCATCAACAAGCGATTTCATGAGCTCTGTCGCACGCTGAAAATCGACCCGGGGGAGGGGTCGGCGCGGCATGAAGAAGGCACGCGGGAATTCTACAACACGCTGCGCAAGAAGTTGTCGAGGCTGCTCGGAAACAGGTACTGCTTGGTCAGTGGCGCGCTGCGCGTGGAGGACCAGCACACCCAGGGGCTCGCGGCTACGCTCAGGCGTGAGCTCAACGGCAGCGGTGGAAAAACCGAAGTGGTCAAGGAGTCGAACGCTCGGACGGCCGTGTATCGGCTGCACGGGTTCGTGGAAACCGCGGGCGGCGGGTGGGTTTTGCCGAAGCGGCGGGAGGCAGAAGAAGACGCGCCGATGAAGTCTGCTGAAGAACAGTTCGAACAAAGCGTTTCCGTGATTCCACGTGAGGTGCGTGAGCGAATCTACGAGCTGTGTGCGCAACGGGGGGACTTGATGAGTCGCTACCTCGAGCAGGCGGCCAAGCACTTGCAGGGCGAAGCGGAAGGGCTCAGCCTTCCGGGGCCGCCTTGGGACGAGCGCTATGAGAGCAAACGCGGGCACGAATTCGCGGAAAAATTCTTGGAGCGCGCCAAGAAAGCTCGCAGCGAGGTCCTGCTTGCCGCAGTAGATTTCTATATTACCGGCGCCATTTGCCAGTCGATCTTGCTCGATCGGCTAAAGAATCACGTGCGCGTGCGGATCTTGATCTTCGATTTCGTTCGTGGAGATACGAGCCATGTTGCGCGCATGGTTCGCCGTTCGCCGCAGGTCCTGTGCGCGCTGAGCAATGACACGGTAGAGGCGTTGCTCTGGCTGCGAGACGAGGCGCGAGCCGCTGGCGTTCTGGAGAATTTAGAGATTGGGCTCGTCGATCGAGATCCGCAAGGTCGCTGGTACATCATCGACCCACTGAGCGAGGAGGGCAGGGGCGCGTACGCCTTCACGGTGCCGCGCGCTTCTGGCACCGCTGAGAAGGCCGCAGACAGCGGGGGAGGTTGGGAGACCACTCTACGAGTCATTCAGTCCCATGCACGCGAAGTCGAACGGTTGTGGACGGAAGCGCAACCCTTCGAGACCTGGCTACCCAATTACGAGAGCTGGAGAGCCCGGCCCGAAACCAAAACGCTACTAGGCGAATAAGCGAGAGGAGCTCAATCATGCCACTTCAGTCTTTGATCGATGCACTGCAGGCACGAGTGCCACGAATCCTCGAGCTTACCCGCGCTTGGGTCGAAGTGAACAGCTACTCGAAGAACACCAGCGGCGTGAACGCTTGCGGCGTTGCCATTGCCGATGCCTTTCGGATGGATGGTCTGACTCTGCGCGTCGAGCGCGGCGGGCCGGGCTCGGGCGATCACCTGTTTTGGGCGACCGAAGCCGCTGCCCGCGAGCCCGCCATTCTGCTCATTGGGCACCACGATACCGTATTTCCCCCCGGCCACTTCGAAGGTTATCGCGTCGCCGACGGGCGCGGCCATGGCCCCGGCTGCTTGGACATGAAGGGGGGCCTTGCGCTCGTCTGGGGCGTCGTGAGCACCCTGGCAGAAGCTGGGCGACTCCGCGATCTACCGCTGGTCATCTTGAGCGTAGGGGACGAAGAGGTCGGCTCTCTCGATTCTGAGCGGCACACCCAGGCGCTCGCCAAAGCCGCCAACTGTGCCTTGGTGTTCGAGGCGGGGCGCCCGAACGATCGCATCGTGACCCGGCGACGAGGCGTGGGTACGGTCCGCGCGCGGGTCAGCGGCCGCGCCGCACACTCGGGTAACGCGCATGCGGAAGGCGCGAACGCCATTTGGAGCTTGGCGCGGTTCATCGACGCTGCGCAAGGGCACACCCGCTACACTGACGGCGTAACCGTCAACGTGGGCCTGGTGAGCGGCGGGACGAGCTTCAACACAGTGCCCGCGCAGGCTGAAGCGAGCATCGATTTGCGTTTCGAAAGCGCCGCCAGCGCTCACTCCTTGCTTGCCTCTTTGCGTGAGAGTGCGGAGCGCTGCGCGGTGCCTGGCACTCGCATCGAACTCGAAGGGGGGATCAAGCGATTGCCCATGGAAAAGACGCCTGCGTCGGAGCGCCTGTATCAAGAGTACGCCGTCTGTCAGCGTGCCGCTGGGCTGAGTGCGGACGAGCAACCGCTGGTCGGAGGTGGCAGCGATGGCAACACGGTCGCGGGTGTCGGCTTGCCGGTGATCGATGGCCTAGGTCCGCGCGGCGGGGGCTTTCACACGCTCGATGAGTACGTGGATCTGGATAGCTTCGCGCCCAAAGCAGAGGCGCTCCTTCGCTTCCTTTGTGCCCGCATTGGCGTGTCATGAGGGCCAGTCGTGATCATCGTCGTGCTCGGTGTCATGCTCGCTTACGAGGAGTTCGAAAGCCGGTTCCTGGTGCCGAAGGTGTATGGCAACGCATTGAGATCTCCTGCGAGGCGAAAGCGGCTTACCCTTCGACGGCGTGCGAAAGCGATGACGCCCCGCGCTCGCACCGGAATGCCCCAACCGGGACCTGAACAACGAGCTCAGGTGCGCGTCGGGTTGCAGGGCGGAGCTCGCCTCGCGCCGGCGCTCAAATCGGTCACGAGTGAGACAAGCCAGCATGCGCGCAATGTCACAGGGCCCTCGAGCTGGTTGCCCGCAGCAGCACAGCGTCGTGCGTTCGCGAGGACAATTCACGAATCGCCGTCGCCAAGAGGCGCGTGGCACGAATGTTGTAAACGGTACGGAACCTCCGCTGCTCGAGACGTTCGGCAACGAAGTTTTCATCGCCTCAACCATCCGCCTGCCACCGCATTGGAGCATGTCATGAGTGACTCTAAGTATCCCGAAACCGCAGATCCCCCGGCTAGCGAAGCTCCGGATGCTGAAGTCCCGGCGGTGGCGTCCGCGGGTGGAGCGACAACCGCCGGACTTGCGGAGCCTGCGTTGGTACCCCCGGCCCCACAGCCGCGTGCCCAAACGAAAGGCGTTGCAGACATCGTGTTCGTCGTCGATATCAGCGGTAGCATGGCGCCCTGCATCGATGCGTTACGCAAGAATATCGAAGCTTTCATCGAGTCGCTGAGCCACGGCGACGGGAACAACGTTGCGGCGGTGCGGGATTGGCGCGGCAAAGTCGTTGGCTACCGCGACATCGAATCTGCCGAGAGCGAAGGCTTGCCCTGGGTCGTGGACAACGCCTTCGTGCGTGACGTGAGCACGCTCAAGGCGCAATTGTCCGCGCTCAAGGCCGAAGGCGGCGGTGACGAACCAGAGTCGCTGCTCGACACGCTTTACAAAGTTGCGACCATGCCCGCGAGTCCGAAAGGTTCCCAGTCCGAAGACC
>Ga0207691_10000301_pt1 | contig 49097 bp, 43 predicted proteins | sample KBSM13metaG_FD_184327 | JGI IMG/M metagenome (GOLD analysis project Ga0207691, IMG submission 184327) | Miscanthus rhizosphere microbial communities from Kellogg Biological Station, Michigan, USA - KBS M1-3 metaG (SPAdes) (version 2) | ecosystem: Host-associated > Plants > Roots > Rhizosphere >...
TGCGTTGCCCCCGTAGCCGCTGCCAAATGACCAGACGGCGCGCTCCTCGGGGAAGTGCGCGATGGTCGTGTGCTCGGGATTGCAGGGCCAAGCCACGTCGGCTTGCCCGGCTGCGAGCGGCGCTCCCAGCGAATGCAAGCAGCGCACGAAGTCTTCGCGCTCACCGAGCGCGGCCAGGGCAGCCGCGCCCATGCGCGTCATGGTGTGCATGCTCACGACTACGTAGGGCGAGTCCGTCAGTTGAACGCCGAGGCGCGCGAGGGGCGAGCCGACGGGGCCCATGCTGAACGGAATGACGTACAGCGTGCGGCCACGCATTGCGCCGCTCAGCAGCGTCGTGAGCTCGGCCTTCATCGCTTCGGGCGCGCGCCAGTGGTTGGTCGGCCCAGCGTCCGCTTGCTGCTGCGAGCAAATGAAGGTTCGGCTTTCGACCCGTGCCACGTCTCGCGGGTCGGAGCGGCACAGGTAGCTGTTGGGGCGCTTTTCGGGGTTGAGGGCCAGCAGCGTGCCGCTCTCGAGCATGCGGTCCAGCAGGCGCTTTCGTTCCTGATCGCTGCCGTCGCAAACGTAAACCGAGCTGGCCTCGCACAGAGCAATGATCTCGTTGATCCAAGTGTCGAGTGCTGTGTTCGAAGTCCAGCGTTGCAATTGCATGGCGATCTCCCAGCGTTAAGGCGCATTTCTCAGGGGAGCATTTGTCACCCCCAAGAGTCATGCGTTCATGTTTAACCATTTAAGCGTCCTGCGCTCGCAGGCAACCACCAGGCAACGAGATTGCTGCGCTTTGCACGCATCGGCGCGCACCAGCACTTCGCCCCGCCTACATCGCATTTCGGCCAGCCGTCGGTCCGGGGCTCGCGCTGCAACTCGACCCCAAGTCGTCGTGGGATTCAGTACGTCTTTCCTCGATACTGGATCATCACTCGCATCGGCAACAGCGCAACACGACAGCGGTCCGCTGTGGTCGAGCGCGACTCGAAATGGCAACTGTCGTCGGCCAATTCGCAACGACCAACGTTCCCGAGGCGTCCTTGGCAAGAGCTTCTGGATGGATCCGATGAGGTTTGATAGTCTCCGCGCATGTTGAAGGCGAGCGGCGGGGATACGGGGCGCGCTCTGCTTGCAACTCTGTTGCTCGCCGCCTCGGCCTGCAGCGAAAATTCGGATTCGGGCCTGGGGAATGGCGGGGCCGGAAGCGCGGGCGCGACGTCGGCAGCGGGCGCGACGTCGGCAGCGGGCGCGACGTCGGCAGCGGGCGCGACGTCGGCGGCGGGCGCGACGTCGGCAGCGGGCGCCAACGTCGGCGGCAACCAAGCGCTCGGCGGCGAGAGCGGCGTCGACCAAGCCGGAACGGCCGGCGCGGCTGTCGGAGGAGCAAGCTCCGCGACTGCCTGCGCGGGTCTCAAGTTGGATCGCAACGTTCAGCTGGCCGGAATGGCGACGGATCGCCTGACCTGGAATGACGCCCAATGCCGGCCTCGTTCCGCGGCGCTGGCTCGCGTGGGTGGCGGCTATGTGCGTCAGTACACGTATGAAGTGAACGGCAAGCCGCGAGTGGCGACGGGCACCGGTGCCAATGGCCACAAGGGTTTTGGCTACACCGTCAACCATGGGGACGGTCCCGCCCTACTCGGACAAGACATGCCGGGTGACTATCATCCGCTCTTCGTCGGGGCGCACCACGCGTTCTACGAGTACGCTTTCGAGCTCGCTCCCGGGCTAGAGGTCACGCTGCACTGGTTCTTTGCGACCGGGCGTGACCACCCGCTGCTCGCGATTCACTATGACATGACCGGCATGAGCGCCGGCCTCAATGCAGACACGCGCACGCCATACGGGGACATCGCCTGGGACGGTGACGAGAACGCCGCCAAGACGGAGGTTTCCGGCGTCGGTTGGGGCGATCGCTATCGCTTCACCACCACGACCGCGCCGCTGACGATGAACAGCGAATGGTCGTACACGGAGCCCAACGTAGTGCCTTACGTGCTCGCATGGACCGACAAAACCAACGCCGAAATGGGCATCGTGCAAACGCAGACCCAAAGTCAGCACGACGCCGGCGGTTATTGGTTCTATCCAAATTGGGGCAAGACCTCGAAAACTCAGATCAAGGACGATGGCCAGATCGGCAACATGCCCATTACTTGGAACTGGCCGTACCAGATCAACCAGTACGAGCTGTGCGTCGAGGAGCCGAGTTGCGTGGACTCCCCCACGGGGTCGCACCGGCTGGCCTGGGGCGCGAACTACGGAGCCTTGGGCGGCGCGGACGCGAGCGGCCTGTACAATGCGTACGGTGACGATCGCAAGCTGAAGGGCCATCCCTACCAGAGCTACTCCGTGTTCATGGTTCTCGGTGAGCACAAGCGTTCGCCCGTGCTGAGCGCAGCGCACCAAGTCGAGCTCGCGCAAGCCGTGAGTATCGCGCCGAGCGTCGGCACTCTCGTCGTCTCCCTGCCGAGCGGCGTTGGCACGAGCCCCGACGTGGCCACCGACCCGCCCGGCTACGATGCTCGCTACGCGACGTGGAATCTCGTCGCCAGCGAGAACCGAGTCAAGTTCTCGGTCGCCTGCGCGAGCGGTGTGCTCAGCACACCAATTGTGGTGATATCCGAGTTCGACAAGAGCGGCCCGCCCGTCGTGCGCATCGACGGGCAAATCGGGCGAGCCGGCATCGACTATTTCTCATCGTTCGACAGCGCCGAGTCGAAGCTTTGGCTGACTTTCGCGGCGGGTTGGTCTGGAACGCAACAGATCGAAGTCGAGTAGCTGCGGGGCAAAGCACGCCGCGCACACGGATCAACGACGGCCGAGGCCCTGCGCTGTCAAGGGGCGCTGAAGCCACTCGGCGGTGGGCTGCTGTTCGCCGGGCCGTTGGGCAGGCCAGGCACCGGGCTGGAACCGACCAAGCCGTTGTTGGGCAACGCCGGATTCGGCGCGGAACCGGGAATGCTGCCGTTGCCAACCGGCGGCGTCAGCGGCTGGACGCCGCTGGTAGCCGTCGTGCCGCTGTACTGCGGACTAGCGCTGGGCTGCGCCGTGTCGCTCGCAGGCGCCGAGGTGTAACCCGGTTGCATCGGCACATAGCCAGGCACTGGCGAAAAGTCGATCGAGGGCAAGCTCTGATTCGGCGCGCCACTCGCCAAGTTGATGTTGGTCACATGGGCCGGAACGGCGCTCGCTGCGACGTTGGGTGCGGCAGTCGTACTTTGAGCAGGCACGTTGACGATGACGACGTTTGGCGGCGCCGCAGCCACGCTTTCGGCGGTGCTCGCTTGCGCAGCCGTAATATTTGCCTGCGCGGCATTGGTCTGGGCCTCCTGCGCAGCGGCGGCGCCGAGTGCTCTCCAGCCGTCGCGCAGTTCTTCACGCTGCAGCGCGTCGGATATGAGATGTTCGTCACTGAGGCTTTGCCTGCGTGCCACGATCAGGCCGGCAATCACGCCCGCCAGCCCGAGGCAAACGGCCACGCCCGCGACCACCCGCCACGGCCGCGACTCGCTGCGCACGACCACTTGCGGCCCTGCGGGCAGCGCGAAGCCGTGATTATGAGACGTGTGTGCATCGTCGTGCGTCATGTCCTCTACTGAAGCAAGACACGGGCCCAAGCCATTCGTCCCGAGCAAGCCAAGACCTTGCTCGAGGCGAGTGACGAGCCCCTGGGGCACACCAGCGAACAGCGAGCCTCCAGCCTGCTCTCGGCAAGGTTTTCGCTCACCGTCCCCTGGCCCAGGCGAGGCTCGAAATGACATCCCAGACCCCTTCAGCGATGCAGTTCGTTCAACGCCCGTTCCTGGTTGGGTCGTTGGCTGGTTTGGCGCTCTTGACCGCGTTGAACGCCCAGGCGGCCGACTACTACGTGGCGAGCAGTGGCAGCGACTCGAACGCGGGCACCCTGGCGGAGCCCTTTGCGACCCTGCAGAAGGGCGCGGATGTCGCGGTCGCTGGCGACACCGTGTACATCCGCGGCGGCACGTACAAAATCACGACGCCGAAGTCCGCGGGGGCGGGCGTGACTTTCAGCAAGAGTGGCACGTCGGACGAGAAGCGAATCAGGTACTGGGCCTACCAGGACGAGATTCCGATCTTCGACTTCGCGAACATGGTGCTGTCCACGACGGGCTACACCCATGGCTTCGTCGTCACGGGCAGCTGGCTGCACTTTCGCGGTTTGGAGCTCGAGAACGTGCCGATGAATAGCTTCTCCAACAATGCCATCGCGGCCAATGGTGGCGGCAACTGCATCTTCGAGCGTTTGAACCTTCATCACAATTCGGGCAATGGGATCTTCATCGGCAAGGGCACGGGCGGAGACTTGATCCTCAATTGTGACGCGCACGACAACTACGATGCGACGTCCAACCAAGGAGACGGCCAGAATGCCGATGGCTTCGGCGTGCATTACCAAACGACTGGCGCGACCACGATCGTGAGAGGCTGCCGCGCGTGGTGGAACTCCGACGACGGCTACGATTTGATCAATCAGGAGGTGCCGGTGATCATCGAGAATTCCTGGGCCATGGGCAACGGCTACATCGAGTCCGGAACCGCGCGACCTGCTTCGGGAAATGGCAACGGCTTCAAGGCGGGCAGCAGCAAGACCGGCGTCCGGCACGTGATCAGGAGCAGCTTGGCCTGGAAGAACGTCGCCGCCGGGTTCTACGCCAATCATTCTTCGGGCGGGAATGACTGGTTCAATAACACCTCTTACAACAACGGTACTCAATACAACATGCTGGCGAGCGACCCGAACGACTCGTCGGTGACGATCATTCTCACAGGGGCGTTGGTGCACAAGATGAGAAACAACGTCGGCTTCCCCAACAAGAACACCAACATGAGTGGCGTCGACACGGCCTTCAACACTTGGGATCTGATGATTGTGCCGGCGGCCGCAGACTTCGAGAGCGTGATGGATACGGGCGCCCTCGGCCCGCGGCAGCCAGACGGGAGCCTGCCGAACGTCGATTTCATGAAGCTCCCCAAAGGCAGCAAGCTGATCGACAAGGGTACGGACGTCGGCTTGACCTTCGTGGCTGCGTCGCCGGATCTCGGCGCGTTCGAATACGGAGCCACTGGTCCAAGCGCAGGCGGTGCAGGCGCAGGCAGTGCGGGCATCGGCGGCACGGGTCCAACGAGTGCTGGCGCAGGCCCGTCCGCTCGCGCGGGTGAAAGCGGAGTGACCAGCGCCGGAGGCAGCGCCGGGGATCAGGAGCCAAACCACGCTGGCGGTACTCAGCAGGCCGCAGCCGGCGCACCAGGTAGCAGCGCATCGGCTCCAGTGCTCGGGGGCGAATCGAGCAACCCCGCCGCCAACCCGTCGCACGACGCTGGCGGTTCGACCGGTTGCAGCTGCGGGGTCCCCGGAGGCTGGCCGTCACTGCCAGAGTCCCGCGGCGCGCTCGTGCCGCTGCTCGGCGCGCTGGCTCTGCTGCGCCAACGAAGGCGTGCTCGGTCCACCGCGGAGCGCCCGTTCTCGCCCAATGCGATGGCGATGTTTCGTGAACCGCGTGAGCCTAGCTCTGAGCTTCTTCGTCCAACTCGAAGTAGGCGCGGCGCAGCGCACCGCACGAAGAGCATTCGGCCCGAGCGGCGTGGAGCGTTCGGTCTTGGAACGACAGCTCGGTGATCTCCACCGCGTCGCCGGACAAGCCCTCCCCGCAAGTGCACGCCGCACGCGTGAACTGCGACAACGCCGCAGCCAGCGTGGGAGCCGATTGCGGATTGTGCGGTAACTCACCGCGCGCGGCTGGCTTTCGTGCTCGAAAGCCGCGCTTGCGCGAACGAGCGGTCCAGAGTCGCCAAAGCACCACGGCGGCGAGCCCGATCAGCGTCGTGAGCAGCGTGATTGGCCACCAATTGGCTTCTTCGATCGGGGGGCCTGAATTCAGCGCTGGGACGGCGTCTGCTGCGCGTGAATCGCCGCCTGCGTCTCGCCTTTCCAGATCCAGTCCGACCTCCGAGCGCACGTGCGTCAAGAACTGCAAGTGCTGGGCCAGAGCGGAGAGCGGAACGACGCCGGCAAGGCTGCGGTACTCGTGGGTCGCACTGACCGTGCGTCCGTCGTAGCTCACCGTGCGGGTCACGCGAGCGGCCGGATCGTCGAAGACCTGATCGCTCGGGGACTGCTCCGGCTCGAAAGGCAACGTGACCCGCTGAATCTCACGGATCCAAACCCGGTTCGCTAGCGAGAGCGGAGCTTCGCGGCGCGTCGATTCGGGCGCGAGCAGGTAGTTCCAACTCACGTCGGGTAGCAGGTGGAGCTCGCCTTTTCGCCAAAATTCCGGGATGTCGTAGGCCTCGACCACGGTGATCACGTCTTCGTCTCGCTGATCGCGAACTTGCAGCGGGCCGCGTGGAGCGACGCCTGGAAATGCTTTTTCGTAGAAGTTGAGATACTCGTGACTGAGGTCGGTTTGCGACTTGGAAGCGAGCCGTGAGCGTAACTCGTCCGCGTCCTCGGCGAGGTAGGTGGTGGTGATCTTCAGCGTGGCATTGCCAGATGCGCTGACCTCGAAATTGGACTCGGCGGAAACGGTCGCGCTCGCGAGGACGGGCATGGGCACATCGGACAGCTCTTTACTGCCGGGCGCGATCACCAGCGCGGCGCCGACGTCTGGCGGAACGATCTGGTCGAGCTTTCCACCCTGGGAGGACCAGGTTGCATCCACATAGTGGCGCTTGCCGTTCAGCTCGATGGCGGCGATGACGTGATCGAAGGCGAACGGCGAGGGCAGCGATTCACGCACATGCCCGCGCAGCTCGCTGTCGGCCAGCGCGACATGAGCTTCCACGCCCCAAGCGCGCAGCAGCTCGACCAGCAAGTAGGACTTGTCTTTGCAGTCTCCGAAACGCTGCTCGAAGATCGTCTTCGGCTCGTGGGGCTTCACCGAGTGTGGGCCGAGCGAGATACTGAGGTAGCGCACGTCGTCCTGCACGAAGCGGATCGCGCGCAGCACGGCGGTTTCGAGATCGGGCGCCGAGCTCCGTAGCTCGCGGGCCTTGGCGGCGAGCGTGGGGTGGGGCGCATTGGGGTAGAGCTCGTTGGCCCAGGTCGCGACCTCGGCCCAATCGGCGAATTCGCTCAGCTCGAGCTCCGGGGGGCTGGCAAATTCAGCGGGAATGCGATCCTCGTTGGGGCGAGGGGCGACGTCCTCGAGATCCCACGTCAGCACGCGTCTCCCGTCGAGCACACTGTCGCGAGGAGGCGGTGCCGAACCGCGTACGGTCCAATGCAGCGCTGCCCTGCCGGCGGCGCTTTCGACTTCGACGTGGATCCGATGTGCCTTCGAGCTGGCACCGAGGCGCACGTGGCCCGCGTATCGTCCGCCCAAGATCGGGTTCGTGCCGATCACCGAGTAGGAGATGTCGGTCAGATCGCCCGGTCTGACGTCGCTCAGCACCAGAAGTGCGGTGGTTGCGCCGCTATAGACTCGATTCTCGCTGTCCGGCTCCTGTTCGATCATGCGCAGTGAAGCGAGCTTCGTCTGATCGATGATGCGTCCGTCCCGCACTAGTGCGGCGCGATGCAAGCGGAGCTGCTGGTAGTCCGGAGAAAATTCGATTTGTATTTCTCCGAGCGCAGCGACTCCCGCCTGAGTCACTGCCACGTCGACGTGGCGGCAATAGCGTTCGACCTTGCCTGCGCTCAAACGAATGCGCGTATCGTCCAGGAGCGTGTATTTGCCGCCGCGCGTCGCTTCCGGATCCACGGCTAGCGCGTACTCCGGCGCGAGCTCCTGAACCCAGCTGGGCCGAGCTGCCCAGGCTGCTGCCGTGCGAGGCGCCGCGCTGGCGCTGGTCGGGGACAAAAGCAGCCAACCGCAAATGAGCAATAGGCGCAGCGCCCACAGCCGAAGGCCCCCTCGTTCGTTCGCCCTGTCTTCGGTTGCCAACGCCCTCGCGCAAAACACCGGCAAATCTTAGCCCGGGGCGAGCCAAGGGACCACGGCTTCCGGCGCTGGCCGGGATTGGCGAGGCATTCGCTCAGCTTTTTGGCGGCGCTTTGCGCGTTTCCGCGTCGAAGCGGCCATGGAGCTCGACCGGCTGGGTTTGCTTGCGCAGCCGCATGTTCAAGAGCTCGACGCCGAACGAAAAGGCCATCGCGAAGTAGATATAGCCCTTGCCCACGTGCTGGCCCATGCCGTCGGCGACCAGCATGATGCCGATCAGCAGCAAGAAGCTCAACGCCAAGATCTTCATGCTCGGATGCCGATTCACGAAGTCGCCAATCGCGCCCGCGAACACGAGCATCAAGCCCACGGCGACGACCATGGCGATGACCATGACCGAAACGTGCTGCGCCATGCCGACCGCGGTGATCACGGAGTCGAGCGAAAAGACGATGTCGAGCACCAGGATCTGAGCGAGGATCAGCCCGAACGCGCGCGTGCGGCCAACGCTGACCTCGGCCTCGTGCACGACCTCGAGCTTGTCGTAGATCTCGTGCGTCGACTTGGCGATCAGGAACAAGCCGCCGCCGAGCAGGATCAGATCTCGGCCCGAGAGGCCTTTGCCGAACAGCGTGAACCAGGGCGAAGTGAGACCCATCACCCAGGATAGGGTGAAGAGCAGACCGAGCCGCATGATCAACGCCAGGGACAACCCGAGGCGTCGTGCTTTCGGCTGCTCGGCGGGCGGGAGCTTGCCGGTGAGGATGGAGATGAAGACGATGTTATCGATGCCGAGCACGACCTCCATCGCCGTCAGCGTGACGAGGCTCACGTACGTGTCCGGGTCAGCGAACATTTCGAGGTCCACGACAGACTCTTACCCCAGCAGTAACCGGGGTGATTCCCCCATTTCCGCAACGGGCAGGTTTCCTCGGTCCCCAGGCCAATCTTTACGTGTCGGGCTCGTGGCGGCGAAGGCAATGTTATGCACGGTAAATGGCCCGTTCGAGCGGCGCCAGCCCAGTCACTATCCGATTGCCCACCCAGCAAGGCACCATCCATGTTCGATGTGATCATCGTCGGCGGCAGCTACGCGGGCTTAGCCGCTGCCATTCAGCTCGGTCGCGCGCGGCGCAGCGTGCTGATCGTCGACGCCCAGCAACGTCGGAACCGCACGGCACACGCCGCGCACGGTTTCCTCGGTCAAGATGGGCAGCCGCCCTTGGCCATCGCCGACAAGGGCCGGGCGGAGGCGCTTAGGTACCCCACGGTCAGCTATCGCGAAGCCACGGTCAGCGCGCTCGAGCCGCTGCACAGCGGCTTTCAGGTGCAAATCGCCGAGGAGTCGTTGCTCGCCAAGCGTCTGATCTTGGCCACCGGCGTGGTCGACGTGCTGCCGCCGATCCCGGGCATGGCAGAGCGCTGGGGCAAATCGCTGTTTCATTGTCCGTACTGTCACGGCTACGAGCTGAACCAAGGGCGCGTGGGGATCGTGGCCACGGGACCACTCTCGACGCACCAAGCGTGCTTGGTCTCCGAGTGGGGCGCGCCGGGCCAGAGCATGTTCTTCTTGAATGGCGCCTTCGAACCGGACGCCGAGCAGCTCGCCGAGCTCCGTACGCGCGAGATCAGCCTCGAGCGCGAGCCAATCGTCGCCATCGAAGGCAGCGCGCCGGCCTCCGCGGTGCGCTTGCAGAGCGGGCGCATCGAGCGCTTTGCCGGCTTGTTCGTGATGTCCACGACGAAACTCGGAGATCCGTTCGCCGAGCAGCTCGGTTGCGAGCTGGAAACAGGTCCGGTGGGCCAGTTCTACAAGACCGACGCGATGAAGGAGACCACCGTGCCCGGGGTGTTCGCCGCGGGTGACGCGGGCTTGCCCATGGGCTCGCTGTCATTCGCGGTGGCCGACGGTGTGAGGGCGGGTGTGGCGGCGCATCAGTCACTGGTGTTCCGGCGCGACCACTGAGAAAGGGCCTCTCCGAAGTCGTAGCTGGCCTTGCCGAGCGGGCGCAGGGAGCGGCTGGGCTGCTCGAGGTCATCGCTCTGCCAATTCTGGGCGGATCGCTGGCACGGTCGCGACTTGAAGGGCCCGCGGCAAGTTGGAAGCGCGCTCGTGTATGTGCTGCAGAATCACAAGAAGCATGCGGGCAGTACGGCGCTGGATGTATACTCGTCAGCTGGCGTCTTCGAGGGCTTTGCGAGTGCTCTGCCGGCTCATTCCGCAGCGTTGGGCCGCCCTGCGTTGCAATGGCGAAAACCTGGTTGCTCAGAACCGGCTGGCGCAGGCAGGGGTTGATTCGACTGACCGAGGCGCCTGCGGGGCGGTAATAGTCGCGCGCCTTCCGGTCGTCTGAAAGATTACCAAGGGCAAGAGCTTTGCCAGGGGCCACCTTCCACGTATTGAACCGGTGAGGGAGGCTCTCTGGAATGGTGAATGACACCAAGAATCTCGTCGATGTCATCCTTACACTGGCGGGAGGGGTCGGTGCGCTGATTGCCTTCGTGCATACCCTTCAAACGTGGAAAGAAAGCCAGCGCTGGCAACGCGCGGACAAACTCGACAAGCTGATTGAGGCGTTCGAGAAGGACTCGCTCTTGAGGCTTGCTTGCCTGGTCCTTGATTGGACCTATCGCAAAACAGAAGTTGACGGCAAAGAATTCTCTTTCGCGAACGACGACGTCTTGCTCGCGTTGCGTCTCTATGGCGACGATCCAGGCCAAACCCAGGAATTTTCGCCGATCCAAGCGAAGATTCGCGATGCTTACGATGCTCTGCTCACGTTCTTTAGCCGCCTCGACGCGGCCCTCGAAGCTGGCCTGGTCGACCGAGCGCCCAGCAGGCGATATTTTATCTACTGGCTCGATGTCCTGTTGACCATGAAGCACCATCACGACCAGGGTCGTGTTCTGGGTGAGCAGACTCCCGCTCAAGCCGTTACCAGCTACATTCGCCAGTACGGGAATCCGAGCGCGATCGAGCACCTGGCGAGCACCTTGGGTTTCAAAGTCCCAGCGCCGTTACTCACGCCACCGACTCGCTGAGCTGGTTCTGCCATCGCGGGTACGGTGCTCGTGAGTCGGGTGCTTGTCCCCAGAACCCTATCTGTGCACGAGCGCAAATGTCCCCAGGGCGAGGAGCGCGGGGACATCGCGCTCGTCGACCAGCAGGGAGGAGTCATGCCCGGCGAACAAGTAGACATGACCGGTCCCGGCTCCTTTGACCACTAGCGACGATGCGCCGAGGTGGCGCACAGCAACCGGGTTTTGGGGCACGAGGGTCGCTGGAACGGCTTCTTGGACTTGGAGCCGAGGCAGCGTTCTTTCTCGCAACGCTTGTCTTTTTTGGCCACAACAGCTCATGTCGATGCGTCGTCCTTTCGAGGCTGGGAGTGACTGCGGTCGTTGCGGTTGGTCGCTTGTTCCAGCACGCAGGCCGCGCCTGAGAGCGCGAGCCAGCCGATGAGCCTACCTGTCCAGTGGTCGCTGACCCTGAATGCGAAGGGCAGGCTCACCCAGACGCTCGAGCAGTAGAAACAGTCCATGGCCCGGCCGAGGGCGCTGTCGCCGAGCAGCGCCCGCAGCTTGACCAGCACGTCCCACGGACCGTCTTCCGCGACGAGCAGATGTGTGATTCGCCAGACGGCGAATGTGCACGTGACGTATTCGATGTACATCGCCGGTGCAGATACTCAATTTTCGTTGACCACTGCCACGGATACGGAGGGCCAGGTATAGATATAGACGTCATCGTCTTGGTACCAGTCCGGCGGGATCTCATTCTCGCCGTGGGCGCCCGCGGGATTCACCGCGCGGCTGTTCGCCTTGCAATGGAAGGTGTAGCAACCTGGTTTCGCAGCCGCAGGCAGGAAGTAGCGCTGGTAGAGGTCGACGCTGTTGTCAGCATGCGTCGTATACCAGTGGCTGGGCTTGTTGAATGGATCTGGGTGCGTAACGAACGTCAACGGCGGTGGGACTGTTGGAGCGTGGTTGCAACCGAGCACTCCGAGCGCCGCGTCACGGAAATGTGTGCCGGATACCGTCACGCGAAACACGACCTCGATGTCCTGCGGCACCGCGCCGCGCTGAATGAGGGGGCAATCCTGACCCAGGACGGTCAGGGTCGCGTCGGAATTCGCCGCGAACTTCCAGGCCAGCCAGTTCGATGGATCGAAGGGCGCGTTCGGCGCCGTGTTGTCCACTTGCAGAGCTACTGGCACCGACTCGTCGAGCTGGACCTTGGCGGCGCTGCCGATGGCGATCTTCACCAAATTTTTGCCGTTGGGCGCGCCCCAATCCAGGATCATGTTCGGAAATTCCAGATTGGCGCGCGGCACGGGGGCGTGGCTGATCGGGTCGGTGGGACTCACCTCGTACCAACCGTTCGAGTCCGCGCCGATGGGAATGGGGTGACCATCCAAAGTCGAGTAGTTGTTCCAAGCCGCCCCGGTGATCGGCGAGTAATTGACGCCGCCGTCCACGCTCTGCAAGATTCGATAGTACTTGGCTCCCTGCAAGTCGACGCAGCCGTAGAGTTGAAGCGCTCCGCAGAACGGCGCTTGCGCGATGTGCGTATCGACGGTTGGGGGGTGTGGGTTCGTGCCATCGAGCGACGGCCGATTCGGTCGGATTGCGTAGCCATTACTGGCGTCGAAATAGCTGGCATCGGTGACGGTCATTAGGCCAACTGTCACGATCGTCGGATCGGTGCTGCAATCGACGTGCGGCTGCTCAGGCGAGCAGAAGCGGGCTTCCTTCGCGATGCTCGAGGCGACCAGCGTGACGTTCGGAAGATTGCCGGAATCCCAGCGCACGTCGAAGTAGCCTTCGGAGTAGATGGTCTCCTCGTTGCCGTCACCGTCCGTGTCTTGCGTGACACGGAACGTGATATCCGGGACGTCCACGATCAGCTGCCATTCCGGCACGAAGATGTCGAAGCAGCGCAAGAATGGACCGATGAAGCGCTGCGTGTCGAAGTGTGCCAATTGCTTGCTCTGCGCATCGAGCCCGACCTTTGCAGCGATCGCGGCGCGCACGCCGTCGATCGCGGATGCACCCTTGGCAGCGACGACCCCATGGCCAGAGAGCGCCTGGCGGAACTCCGCGGGTAGCGGTGGTGGCAACTCCCGGTCGAACAAGCGTCGATGGAGCAAGCCCTTTTCAAGACGATTGGACGCTCCGAGAGACTGCGCGCTCTGCCGCTCCCCGAGCTCGCGCGCGAGCCTCGCCATCTCGCCGTCGCCGAGTGAGCGCAGTAGCCTAGGCGCAAACCCGGCCAGGCGTTGCTCCGGGCCTGGATCAGGACCTGGAACTGGACCCACCCGCTGTGGCGGAAGCTCGCGCACGAGATCATCGAGGTTGGGGCGATTGAAGATGATCGGAAAACAAATGCGCTGCGAACGCCAGCGCAGGATCCAATCGATATCGAAACGCGGGACTAGCACACAGAAGTAGCCGCAAGCGTCGGTCTTGACCGAACCGATGACTTCCCGCTGGCAAAACACGGGATAGTGCCAGACGTAGCGCGAGCCGAGCGGAAAGTAGCTGATGAAGCTACAGTCCGTGTCTTCCACGAAGACCGTGGCGAAGGGCACGCCGTAGTCCGCGCCGGTGATGGGATCTTTCTTGACCACCCTGCCGCAAATCCGGCGAAAGAATAGCCAGTTGGGCTCGAGCTGCCAACGCAGCTTGTCGGACAATTGGGCCAGGCTCCCTCCGGCAAGGAGCTTGACGTCGAGGCCGCTGAGCGCGGCCAGACGTCGCGTCTGGATGTCCGTGAGCGGACGGTCTTCGGGCCTCGTGACAGCGGCCTTTGCGGTCATATCTTATCCCTCTCGGTATGGCTCGTCGCGTTCGCGTACGAACCCGAACGGCGCAATCACGATTGATGCGCCCATCGTATGATGGGTAGCTCCATGGTGAATGCTCGCCATGGTCATTTAGCAATTGTCATCGATTGGATAAGATCGCTCAGCCATCAATCTGAGTTTGCGCGGTGCTCGCTTTGCCTCGCGTCGCGTCGCGTCGGCGACCGCGCTCGCGCCCTGGATGGCGCGCCGCGTCGACTTGGCGTCTTGCGGGTCGTGGGGCACATTCAGGCCATGACCAAGCATGACGTGGTGATCGTTGGCGCAGGTCCGACGGGGCTGATGTTGGCGGCAGAGCTCGCGCTGGCGAAGATCGACGTCGCCATCGTCGAGCGGCGCGAAAGCCAGCACCTGCCTGGCTCGCGCGCGGGCGGGCTGCATGCGCGAACGATCGAGCTGCTCGACCAACGGGGAGTCGCCGATCGCTTCCTGTCACAAGGGAAGGTCATGCAGGTCGCGGGCTTCGCGATGATCCCGCTCGATATCAGCGACTTTCCTACCCGCCACAACTACGGGCTCGCGCTCTGGCAGAGCCGCATCGAGCAGATCCTGGCGGCTTGGGTCGCCGAGCTCTGCGTGCCAATTTATCGCGGACGCGAGCTGACCGCTTTTACCCAGGACGATAGCGGAGTCGAGGTCGAGCTGGCAGGCGGCGGTTCGCTCTGGGCACAGTACCTCGTCGGCTGCGATGGGGGGCGCAGCTTGGTCCGCAAGCATGCCGGAATCGACTTTCCGGGCTGGGAGCCGTCCGTGAGCTACTTGATCGCCGAAGTCGAGATGAGCGACGAGCCCGAGTTGGGCGCTCGCCGCACTGACCGGGGCATCAATGGCCTCGCCCGACTCGAGGACGGCAAGCGCGTGCGAGCGGTGCTCGTCGAGCAGGACGTGCGGCAAGGTGACGAGCCAACCCTCGAGGAGCTACGCCAGGCGCTGATCGCCGTCTATGGGACCGACTATGGAGCTCACGACGTCAGCTGGCTCTCGCGCTTCACCGACACGACGCGACAGGCGGCGTCCTACCGAGAGCGGCGCGTGCTGTTGGCCGGCGACGCGGCGCACGTGCATGCCCCGACTGGCGGACAGGGACTCAACATCGGTGTGCAGGACGCCGTGAATTTGGGCTGGAAACTGGCTCAAGTCGTGCGTGGCACGTCGCCCGAGAGTCTGCTCGATAGCTATCAGGCCGAGCGACAACCGATCGCTGCGCGTGTGCTCCAGCTGACCATGGCGCAAACTGCCCTCATGCGCGGGGATCAGCGAACGAACGCCTTGCGCGACACCCTCACTGCGCTGTTCGAGCTGGACGAATCTCGGAAGCGATACGCCGCGATCATGTCGGGTCTGGACATTCGATACGAGCTCGGCGCGGGGCATGCGCTGCTCGGCCGCCGTATGCCTGACCTCGACGTTGTCACCGAACGCGGCCCACGGCGCGTGTTCTCCCTGCTGTGCGAGGCCCGACCGGTACTGCTCAATCTCGCTGAGGCGAGTGCCCTCGACATCGCTCCCTGGGCGGATCGAGTGCAACGGGTCGACGCGCGTTACGCGGGTACGTGGCTGCTCCCCGTGCTGGGCGCGGTCGCTCCTCCCAGCGCGGTGTTGATTCGACCCGATGGACACGTCGCGTGGGTCGGAGCCGGCTCGGATCAAGGGCTGCGCGACGCCTTGACCACCTGGTTCGGTCCGGCCCTTCAAGGCTAGGCGCCAGCGCCAGCGTCAATGCCCGTCTGGTCATTTTTCTAATGCGCACGTATTTCATCGCGCGAGCGCGAGTGAAGTAGTCTCTTGGGGGATGGGAACGGCGCGCTGCGTGGGCGCAGCGCGCGAGGCAGGAGGAAGCGTGGCAACCATCGACTTCGACGCAGCGACATCCGCGGCCTTGGACGCGTACATCGTCAACCATTTTCCGGACGCATCGAGCAATCCGGAAACGCGCACGGGCGTCGCGCTGGCGCTCTGGGCCGAGCATGACACGCGCGTGAATCTAGACGCGTACAGCCCGCAACTATCCGCTTTGGCCGCGCAAGTCGGCCTCGTGCAAGGTCAGGACTCCGTCGCCCGAGCGATGCCCAGCGACGAGTTTCGTTATTACGACATCGCTTCGTGGCACGACCGCATCATCCCGGACTACGAGCCCTTCGTCGGTTATCTCAGCATGGTGCGCATCAGCTTGCCGCAGTCGAACGCGGACGTGCGCGATATCCGCACGAGCATTGGCACGATTGCCGTTGGCGACCACATTTACGGCTCCATCGAGGAGTTCAAGAAAACGTACTTGGAGCCACCGTACAGCAATACGACCCGGCTCGACTTGGTGACGCCACCGCGCGAGCTCGGCCTGCGTTTTGGAGCCGTCTCCGCATATCTGGGCTACACGAGCGGCGGCACGCTGCCGTCGTTCTACGTGCTCGAAGCGGGCACGGTCACGGGTGAGCCGAAGGTGCCGTTCGCTTGCGCGACCATCGACGGCAACATCGTGGCGTATACGGATTATCAGCCGACGCCGTTCGCGAAGAAGAGCCACGTGTATCGCGGCTCGCTGCAGGTCGTGGGCGACAACCCGGATGTCTTGACCATCACGTCCGAGGCGACCGCTCGCTCGCCGTACATTAGAATCACGGCCAAGTTTACCGAAACGACGACGCCGAAGAACATTTGGCCTGGCTTTCTGATCGTGCGCGCTGCGGCGATTGTCGCAGCGCGCATGCACGACGTTCCACTCGCCTGATATTCTGCCATTTCAGGAGCTGTCATGAAAAAGTCGAGCTACGTGCTGCCGTTCTTGCTGCTGCTGGGCGCGATCTCGTGCAAAGATACCGTTCCGCCGCCGACCGCTCCCGAGTCCGTAAAGGCAGCCAAGTGCGAGAAGCTGAGCTATGACCAGTCGCTCGGTTGCAAGGCCTGCGCCGGCTACGCTTTCTGCGGTTGGAAGCAGACCACGGACCCGACGACCGGAACCTGTCAGTTCTTGGCAGACGTTCATTCGCCCCCGGCAGGCGTGATCGGCGATCCGACGCACTGTCCCAAGCCCGAATAACGACGCTTAGCCGCGCGACGGCGGCCAAATTCGAATTTGCAGCGAGCCGTTTGCCCCCAGCCTCCGTATGGATCGAAGCCGGCAGCTCTGCGCGATTCGTGACGCAGTGTCACGAGTCCAGTGAAGGATCAGGGGATTCCGCGGCAATTTGCCGGGTGAGATAGTCCGGAACATGAGCACGCGCGGCAGTTTCGAGCGCGGCCCGCTGTCGGTGACTAGCGAGTCCACCCCCGCGGCCGTTGCCGGTCAGGGAGCCGGTGACGCCGGGGGTGTGCCGATCGGCACGCTGATCGGCGACAAATATCGAGTCGAGCGCGTGCTGGGTGAAGGCGCCATGGGCATCGTGCTGGCTGCGCGCCACGTGCAGCTCGACGAGCTCGTCGCCATCAAGTGCATCCGAGCGGCCGTGCCTTGGTCGTCGGACGTGATCGCGCGCTTCGCCCGGGAAGCCAAGGCGTGTGCTCGGCTCAAAAGCGAGCACATCGCCAAGGTGATCGACGTGGGGGTGAGCCCTGCGGTCGGCCCGTACATGGTGATGGAATACCTGGAGGGCGAGGATCTCGCCGCGGTGCTGCGGCGTCGCGGGCCGTTGCCGGTGCGCCGTGCCGCCGAGTACCTGATGCAGGTGTGCGAGGCGCTGGCAGTCGCCCACGCGGCTTCGATTACGCACCGAGACGTGAAGCCCGAGAACCTGTTTCTCACGCGTCACGGTGATCTCGAAATCATCAAGGTGCTCGATTTCGGGATCTCCAAGGCGCCGCTGCAAGGGCGGCTGCTGGGCGGCGAGATCTCGGTCAAGGAGACGCAGTCCCTGATGGGCACGCCGCTCTATATGTCGCCCGAGCAGATCCGTTCGACCCGCGAGGTCGACCATCGCTCGGATCTTTGGTCGCTCGGGGTCGTGATGTTCGAGCTTTTGACGGGGCACCCGGCGTTCGCGGGGGAGACGGTGACGCAAGTCTGCGCGCGTGTGCTGGAGGCATCCCCAGCACGCTTGGGCGACCATTGCGGCGCACCCCCGGGGCTCGCCGAAGTCATCGAGCGCTGCCTGATGAAGGACCCCGCGTACCGCTTCCAGAACGCTGCAGAGCTGGCGAATGCGCTGCTGCCGTTCGCGCCCGCGCGTGCCCGGCTGCACGCCGAGCGCGCCACCTCCGTGCTGCGCGCGGTCGATCCGAACGCGGAGGAGGCGCTGCCGAGCACGCGCCCCGAGGAGCGCGCGGCCCGAGCGGGCGAGTCGCAGCTCGGGACGGCGCCGCCCACCGTGCTCGGTGAAAGCCTGCCGCCCAGCAGCGAAGGCACGCGTACGCTGAAGATCCTCTTGGGTTTAGGGGTCTGTCTCGGGCTGGGTTTCGCCGGTCTCCGCGCACTTTCCGGGAACGCGGTTGGGGAAACGAAGCAGGCCGCATCGGTCCCGGCCCCGGCATTGAACGCGGACAGGGCAGGGGCCTCTGAAGTCCCCGTGACCGAGCTGCACCCGCTCTCGATCGCACTGGCGGACGATGCGGCGTCTCGGAGCACGCCGGCTCCGCCCAGCCCTGCCAAGGCGAAGGTTGAACGGGGCCACGCGCGTGACAAGCCGCGTCCGAGCGTGGGCGCAGTCGCGCCTTCGTTGGCCAAAGTCGCGGTCAGCGAACCTGCGCCGCTCGCCGCCGAGTCGAAACGAGCGGACGCCGAGCCCAGCCCGGCCAAACCGCATGTGCGCCTGGTCGATGACGGCTCGTCGGTACGGCTGCTCGAATGACCGTCAGCGGGGGCTCTTGGAGATCGAATGTCGAAGATTGCGTTATCAACGGTTACGCTGAGTGCAGTCGTAGCGGTGCTCGGAGTCGCTGTGCCGAGCTCGGCATTCGCCGCCGAGCCTTCCTCAGCTGCATCGGACAACCCGACGTCGGCGCGTATCGCCGAGCTCAACGAGGCGGGCGCACGCGCTTACCAGAGTCGCAACTACCGCGCGGCGATCGAGAAATTCGTGGAGGCGTACGCCATCGACCACGATCCGAATTTGCTCTTCAATCTCGCCCGCTGCTACGAAAAATTGGGCGATTTGCCGGCCGCAATCGAGAAATATCAGGCGTTCTTGGCGGCGCCGGGCGCGGACACCGAAGGCCGCGTCAAGGCCAACGCCTCGCTCGCCGAGCTCGAGCGGCTGCGCGACCAGGGCGGAACGAAGCCGGTCGCAGACGAGCCGAGCGCTGGCGAGCACTCGTCGGCCGAAGCTGACGCGAGTGCCGACTCGAGCGGAGCGGCGCGCGGTCCCTGGCCGTGGCTCACGCTCGGGGCGGGCGTGCTGGTTACCGGTGTTGGCGCGACGCTGTACGCGCTCGGAGTCCACGATCACTCGCAGGTCACGGGCAGTGCCGGCTACGGAAATCCTTCGCTCGTGAGCCCGATGACGCGCGCCGAAGCGCAAAGCTACGTCGACTCGGGGAACACGAAGAAGATCGTCGGCGGCATCGGACTCGGGCTGGGAGGCGCGTTGATCGCCACCAGCGTGGTGCTCTTCGTCACGGGCAAATCCGAGTCCCCCTCTGCCACGGCCAGCGCTCGGGTGACGCTCGCGCCTGGCGCAAACGGCTTTTATGCCGGCTATTCGGGGAGCTTCTGAGCGATGCGCGCCGTGCTTGGACTACTGGCTGTGCTTGCTTTGGGCTGCTCGTCGCCCGATCTCGGGAACACGACGTTTTCGTGCCGCAGCGACGCCGACTGTGGCACGGGGGAGGTGTGTGGAACCGTCGCCGGCAGCTCGGCCTGCGTGCTGGCCTCCCACGATCCCATCACCGTGGGCATGAGCGGCCCGCTGCAGGGACCGAGCCAGGATTTGGGCAACGAGATGCGGCGCGGCATCCAGGCCATGTTCGCACGCGTGAACCGGCAAGGGGGCGTGTTCGGTCGAGAGCTGCGGCTCATGGCCATGAACGACAACTACGATCCGAAGCTCGCGCTGGAGAACACCAAGCTGCTCTTGGACATCGAGCAAGAGCTGCCCGGCACGAATCAGCCCGACGTGCGCGGGAAGGATTCGGTGTTCGCCCTGCTCGGCAACATCGGGACGCCCACGATGCTCGAGACCGCGCCGCTCGCTACCAAGAATCGCGCGCTGTTTTTTGCGCCGTATACGGGCTCGCAACGCTACCTGCGTGACGGCACCAACTCCCCCTATGTGTACAACTACCGCGCCGGCTACTACCAAGAGACGGACGCGATGGTCGACTACCTGTCGACTTACCGCCAACCGCGCGTGATCAGCACGCCGCCAGACGACTCCTATCGGCGGATCATCGCCTTCACGCAAAGGGACAGCTACGGGGACGCCGGCTACAACGGCCTCGTCAACTCGTACAACCGCCTGGCACCGCTGCCGCAACCCGACTCGAGCCAACCAGACCCTTCGATCGCGCGCCTTTATTACGATCGAGAGGACGTCGCGAGCGTGGACCCGGCGATCACGAGCGCCGGCAAACTGCTGAGCCAACTGCTCGAGCAAAGCAGCGCTCAACAGTCGGTCGCGATCGTGATCGTGGGCACGTACCAGCCTGCCAACAAGTTCGTGCGCGGTGTGCTCGATTGGGTGAACGCAGACGAGCTACGTGCAAACCGGCTCGATCTGACCTTTTTGAACGTGTCCTTCGTGGGCAGCAACGCGCTCGCCCAGGCCCTCGCGAGCCCGCCGGAGACGTATGTCGACGTGCGCGACGGCCGAACCAAGAGGAGCTACGCCGAGGGCGTGATGGTGACCCAGGTGGTGCCCTACTACGACACCGAGTCGCCAGGGGTTGCCGAGTACCGCGCCGACATCGATGCCTTCGATGGCCGCGCCTACTCGTTTACGTCGCTCGAGGGCTACATTGCAGCGCGGTTGTTCTCGAGCGCGCTGCTGCTCAATGGTCACGCCGTCGAGACCGAAGCCCTACGCGGGACGCTCGACGGCGCGGTCCGTGAGCTAGACATCGGCATCGGCACCCGCTTGAGCTTTTCGTCGACCAACCACCAAGCGAGCCAGACGGTTTGGGGCAGCGTGATTCAGGCGGATGGCTCGTTCAAGGTTCCGTTCACCTGGGACCCGGCCGCACGCATTCGCCCGAACTGACGTCGTAGCTTTGCTTCGTGGCTCGCCCGGCAGCGTCAAGGGACGGCAGTGAGCCAGGTCAGCGTCGACCCGGGAACGGTCTGCTGCGTCGACGTCACCATGGGCGCGAAAGATGCGTCGAACTTGTCGTTGATCGTCAGATCGGAGCTGCGGACGCTGTCCACATACACGACCGACGCCGGGCTGAGCCAAGGGCCCGTTCCGCCCCATAGCTCCAGGTTGACCTGTTTGACGCCCCTACTCGCATCGAAGCTGGAGCCGGAAGCGACCGTAATGGTCACGTCCACCCAATGGTCACTCAGGGTCTTCAACTCGGTGTTGAGATACGGCTGACTATAACCGGACGCGGTGTCGCTCAGATACATGACCAGAGTACCGCCCGTCGCTCCCGGCGCGTAAACTCTAGCGGTCACGAGCGTGCCCTCCGGCAGCTTGGGGTTGCCGGGGAAGGTATCCGCGAAGCGATGCTGTTGGTTCGCGGCCGTCAACGGCGTGCTGAGCACCGCTACTCCTTGCGGCGCGACGCAGGCACCCGCGTTGCAGACCTTCAGCGGGTCGCACGCGACGTGAGCGCCGTTGCAGCCGTCCGTCAGCGTACAGGCGTCGAGCTTGTCCAAGTAAACTTCACAGCCGTCATCGTGCAAGGGGTCGACGGTACTGCTGTTGCAGTCCGCATAGCGGTCGGCGCACGTCAGGACACACGCTCCGGACACGCACTCCAGGCTGGCTGTGCCGTTTCGGCTGCAGACCTTGGCGCACGAGCCGCAGCTCGTGGGCGTCGTGAGATCCGCCTCGCAGCCGTCGTTTGCGGTGGCCGCGTTGCAGTCACCGAAGCCTGTCTTGCACGTCGGTTTGCACGACCCCGCGGTGCAGGTGGTGCTGTCGGCGTGGTCGACCTTACAGGTGTTCGCGCACTTTCCGCAGTTGGTCACCAGCTCGCCGTCCGTGTCACCAACCTCGAGATCCGTGCACTCGGTCATGGGCGGGCAGAGAGTCAATCCGACCGCGCACTGCCCGCCGCTGCCATCTATGTCGCCGCCACCACCTTTGCCGCCTGCTCCGGCTCTACCGCTGGTACCGCCGGTACCGCCCGTATCGCCCTCACCGCCCTCACCGCTCACCCCTGCAGCGCCGGCGTCGGCTGGGCTGGCGCCCGCGCCCGCACCGCTGGTTGCGCCGTGCCCGCTCGCCCCAGCCTTGCTCGAGGCTCCACCCTTGCCGTGCTCAGAAGACAGCGAGTCGAAATCCTTCAGGCACCCCGAAGCCATCAGCAGCAGGAGGCCGGTCAGCGCACCCGCTCTCGGCCACCAGGAAGACTTTCTCTTCATCACGGAATGATCCTATCACGAACGTTTCCTGGTTAGCCCACGAGCGTCCGAAGCCCCCTTGCCCACCGAGCTCGTGAAATTCGACGCAAAAAACGCCAGTCAGCAAGCCTCACGCTCGAGCGCGGCCCGATTGCCCCGTGGCCGACGTTCGGGCACAGGATGCCTGACGGATATCAAACTCCATGGAGCGCTGACAAGGCCCGCTTTCGAGAGCCCATTGTCCTTTTCTTCGTCGAGGCGTACCAGAGACGCTCGGCCCGGTTCGTGACCCGGGCCGGTGCTTGCCTATGTTGCATCGCGCCCCTCCTGGTCTTCGTTCTTGCGTTGCTCGCTTCGTCCGGCCTTACCGTGTCCGGCCTGGCGATGTTTGCCGGTCGAGGGGCGCTTCGGTAGCGCGGCGAGCGCTGCTATCTCTTTCGATCTTGGGCTTGGTCGCGGGCGCGACGAGCCGCGCCTATGCCGCGGACTCGGATTCGGCGCCCGCCAAGCCTTCCGCGCCGCTCTATTTCCACAACGACGTGGACTACGGCAGCGACAGCGAGTTCAACCCGCTTCAGGCGACGATCCATCTTTCGTACGACATTTTGCGGAACGCTTCTTACCAAGACAACCCATTCAAGCTCGCCTACGGCGCGGGTTTCGAAAACGTGGCCAAGAACCTGGCAAGTCCCTTCGACGCGATCGCCAAATCCGGCGGTACCGCGGAGTTCATCGGCCGCGAGGTATTTCCGATCAAGGGCCTGAACACGGCGCACGGCCAGTGGATACCGAATTACACCCTGCACGTGCTCGGCGAGGGCATGGTCTATCGCAAGCTTTGGAGTTGGTACGCTTCGCGTAATGTTCCTGTGCCGTGGCTGTTCGGCCTGCTCAACACGGCGGCAGCACAGTTCATCAACGAGGTGGCGGAGAACGGCAACTTTCACGGGCCCAATACCGATCCAGTCGCGGACTTCTGGATCTTCAATCCGATCGGCTACACGCTGTTCTCGATCGACCCGGTGGCGCGCTTTTTCTCGACCACGGTGAGGCTCAGCTTCTGGCCTCATCAGGCGACGTTCGACGTGCTGCACGGCAAGCTGCTGAACACCGGAGGCAACTATAGCTTCAAGTTTCCACTGCCCATGACGGACTGGAAGGCCTTCTACTACACCGGGACGAACGGACTCTTCGGCGTGACTGTCCCCATGAAGCACGGCCATGCTTTGTCCGTAGGCGTCGGCACGAGCCTGTACGCAATCCGTCCGATTTACACGGAGCAGGGCGGTCGCATCGTCGTTCCCGATGACCTCGAGTACGCTGTCGGCGCCTTCTGGGACCGCAATGAATCCTTGATGGGCTCGTTTCAGCTGATCGGCCCGACGCATGTCACGGCCTTGGCGAATCTGTACCCGGGCTTGCTGCGCGTCGCGGGTTTCCGTTTCGGGCTTTATAGTAGCGCGGGCTACTACGACGGCTTCGGGATGGGACTCAGCATGTCTTGGCTGCCGCTCGGCCCGGGCTTCGCCGTGGGCACGCGCACCAGCCAAGAGTGGCTGTAGTCCGAGCGACGCGGCTCAATAGCTCGAGAACAAAGCCCACAGGAACTTGTTCGCGAACGCGGGCCAGCCGTGATTGGTGCCGCTGTAGTTGGGATCGGTGTGGTTACACCAATAGACCGGGAAGCCGGCGTCGCAGCCCTGGTACATCACGCAGTTGGACAGCGTGTCGGTATAGCCCGAAACCGGCATCGTGGTCATGCTGCAGTGGTTCAAGGCGGCGTAGAAATCGCGCGTCTTCGGACCATTGGCGGGCGTCACGACGTTGTCGTTCTTGCCGTGAATGACGACCGCCGTGACCTCGCCCTTGCACTGGCGTTTGATCGGGACGGCGAGGTCATAGCCGTTGACCGGCTTCGTGGAGCAGGGCGCCGTCGCGCGGATCTTGTCGCCGTATTCACAACCGAGAATGCTCGCGAAGTCTCCGCCCGAGCTTTCGCCCGAGGCGAACACACGCGCCTTGTCGACGCAGTAGCTGGCGAGTACCTGCTCGTAGAACGGCGCGAAAAAGGACACGTCGCTCGCGCCCCAGCCGTTGGCGTTGTTGGCCATGGTGGGATAGGCCCGGATCCAGGCCTCCTTGGGCCCGGTCGTCTCGAAGCCCGCGTTGCTCTCTGCCCAGCTGATCGGATTACCCGTGGGGTTGAACATCATCAGCACCGGATAGGGCTTGCTCGCGTCGTAGTTGCTCGGCAGCTTCACGTAATATTGATGCCCCGACACCGTTAGCGGCGAGCCCGAGGTGCCGGTTGCCGGATTGGCCTTGTTGCAGCCCGTGCTGGGAACAGCCGGGACTTTGCTACCTGCGCCGGCGCTGCCGCTCCCCGAGCCGGCGCTGCCGCTCCCCGAGCCGGCGCTGCCGGCCGCGCCGCCGTGCGCAGCGCCCGCGGCGCCCGTGGTGCCTCCCGTCGCCGCGCCAGCTCCTGACGTGCCCGCTCGGCTTTGTCCGTCGTCGCCTTTACCGCCCGTGCCGGCCAGGGCACCGGCCGCACCGCCGTTGCTGCCAGCGACGGGCGGGCTCCCTGCAACGCCTGATCCCGAAGGGGAGCCGGCGCTCGCGACACCTGCGGAGCCCGCTTGCGGGGTCGAAGGCGATGGGGAGTCGCTACCGCAAGCGGCGAGCGTCAAGGAGCCGAGGAGCAACGCGGCACAGCTTGCCAGCACGGTGTTCTGCATTTCGTTCGTATCTTACCTGAGGGTGATCGATTGCCGAGCGATTCGGTATGTAAAGCACTGCCGTCGCCAGTTACGCAATGTCGGAGAAAGCGGGTTTCCGTTTGCGAATATGATCTGTGGCACGAGAACTTGCGTTGCTGCAGGTCACGTTGGAGACTCGTTGGAAGATTCTGCGCTGGGCTGAGTGTACGCGCTCGTGCGCCTCTCATTTTTGGACAGCATGGCGGTCTGAGCCCGAGTGGACTATCCACTCACACCGCTCTTCACCGCTCGCGCTGTCAGCCCGTTCTCGCCTATCGACCTTCCCGGCTCGCCGCAATATTACCGCTTCATCCGTCTGACGAATGCGCAATGGGCGCAGAGCGTGCAGGACATCTTCCAGCTTCCGACACCCTCCGGGCTCGAGGCACGCTTCGAGAGCCCCGTCGCGGGCAGTACGGATTGCGCGCCTACCGCAGGCCGCTGACGACGGCTGAGGTCACTACTTACAGCACGCTGTTTTACCGCAGCGAGCTCAGCGCCGCGGGCGCCCCGCTCAGCGGCTACGAAATCGCCGCCAAGGCCTCGACCAATTCAAAGCGCGCGGCCTCCTTCATCATCGCCGGCAACGCGGGCGGCTACCTGAAGCAAGGCGCCTACGTCGACACCGGCAACGTCACGAACAACCGCGTGTTCAACACGCTGATCGCCGCCGCGACGCGCGATAAGAGCGAGTGGACCGAAAATTTCGGGGCGGGCACCGGCAGCGGCGGCATCTTCGAGATCGAGGCTCGAGCTAGGGCGCCCGACGCCGATGTCGTGACAAACCCTTGGAGAATTGCGCCGTCGAGCTCGAGTGCGCGCTCGGGGCGGACAGTCTGCGTCAGGGCGCCGTCGGACCGCACTCCATCTTTCGAGCGCTTCGGCGTAAGGTCCATGCCCGATGGGCAAAGCGAAGGAGAAGGGCGCAGAACCGCCTGCAGACATGCCAGCGCGGCTGGCGCGCGCGTGCGCGCAGCTCGAGGGCGAGGGGGCAATCAAGCTCACGGCGCTAGGGCCTCCGGTGGTGCGCGGTTTGCTTGCCGCAGAGCTCGGCAAGTTGGGCTTCGAGCTCACGAAGACCGCTGCTCGAAAGCCCATCGCCTCGCAGCTGAAGCAATCATTGGCAGATGGCGCATTCATCGCGTTGAAGCGGGTGGCAGCACACGTCGCGGGTGCGACGCCCGCTGAGGCAAAGCGCGTGGCTCTCGCGCTCGTGGCGGACGGTGCCGCGCATTTGGTCCTTCGCGGTAAGGAAGAGGTGCTCGTTCCGGCGAGTGTTGGCGTGTTGTCGTCCAAGGAGCTGGCTGCTTTCGAAGCGCTCGCAAAAGTCGTGGCCAAGGTTGCCCGGGCCAAGAATGGCCTGTCGCTGCTGCGTTCCGACCTGACAGAAGCGCTCGCGCAAGCATTGCCGGCGAGCGCTGCCGCTCCCGTTTCCAACACGCGAGCCGAGAGAATGCCGGGAAGTGCAGCGCTTTCGAGTGTGCTGTCCGCGGTCGATGCCACACGCGATGCGCAAACGGGCTTGTCGTTCGTGCCCTCGATCGTTGCACGCTTGCGTCCGGCGTTCAGCTCGGACGCGGCGCGCGAGGCCTTGCTGATAGCGGCGCACAGCGGCTTGCTCGAGCTGCGACCCGAAGGCGGCATCAATCGGCTTTCGCCCGAAGAGCTGTCGCTCTGTCCACCGGGTCCCCAAGGTACGCGGCTCTCGTGGGCTCGGCGTACGGAGAGCATCTCACCATGACCACGACCTTTTTGGATTCCCTGCACGCCGATCCTTGGGCCGAACAATTCGTCGATCTGCCGAGCTTGAATGCGTCGGTCAGTGACGCGATCGAGCTCAGCATCGGCAAAGTGCGGTCGGTGGCGCGCGCTGAGCCGCAAGCGCTGCGCTCGAGCTCGCTGGTGGTGCTCGGTCCGCCGGGGGCGGGCAAAACGCATCTGTTTTCGCGCCTGCGTCGTCGGCTCGGCCCACGCGCGGTATTCGTGCATTTGCGCCCGCTGGTGCACACGGAGATTACTCCGCGTTTCGTGCTGCATGAAATCGTCAAGCAGCTCGGCTACGGGACTCATGGCGCGTCCGGCGTGCCGCAAGCGCATACGCTCGTGGGTTCCTTGCTCGCTCATCTGCGGGGTAAGGGCGCGTTTTTCCCGCAGGCGTTCCTGGCTGAGTGTGAGGCATTGTCCGATGCGGAGCGCGAGCAGCGCTTGGATGCTGCCGTCGAGCAAGTGCTCGGCGTGTGGCAAGAAGCCGACGAGAGTTATCTGCGTCGGCTGCTGCAAGTTCCGTTCGCCAAGACCGCTGCCATGCAGCGCGCGCTGCTCGCCTGGTTGTCCGGCCGTGATTGCGACGTAACTCAGCTGCAGCGCATCGGCGCGACGGCCTCGCTGGGGGAAGATTTGGCGCTGTCCGCGTTGCGCACGCTGTCGGCGGTGGCATCGCTCGGGGCGCCGATCGTGCTCGTGTTCGATCAGCTCGAAAATTTGGTCGACGCCGAGGGCCCTGGCTCGCGGTTGCTTGCCTACGCCAACCTCACCGCCGAGCTGGTCGACTCGATGCGTGGCCTGGTGCTCGTGCACATGGCGCTCGATACCGAGTGGAGTCGCGGAATCGAGCCCGCGTTGAATCTCTCGCAGCGCTCCCGGCTGCTGATGGCCAGAGAAACGCTCAGCCTTCCGTCAGCGAAAGAGCGCGAAGAGTTGCTCAGGTTGTGGATCGAGTGCTTGCCTGAGCGCCCGCTGCCGTACCCTTGGCCGTTCACGGAAGCTCAGGCAATTGGGCTGTGTAAACGCCCGGGCGTTACTCCGCGCATGCTGCTCGTGGAGTGCCGGCGCGCATTCCAGGGGGAACCCATCGAGCTCGATGATGAGCCGAGCCCCGAGCCAGCGCAGGTCGCGGAACGTCTAGCGCTCGACGGTCAAGGCTTGGAGTCCGAGTGGGAGGAGCGCCTGTTGACTGCGCGCGCCCTCGCCGAGCAAGCCGCCGAGCGCCGCGAGGCCATCGATCCGTCGCGGCTGGCCGACGGCCTTTTGGCGTGTGGTCAGTTTTTGGACGCAGCGCAGCTGACCACCCTGAAATCGAAGGACGGTGTGCAGTTGACGCTCACGCTCGGTGCGCTGTCCGTACGCCTCGCGTTCCTTCATCAAGCACACCCCAAGAGCCTGGGCAGCGCGATCGCCAAGCTCACCAGCGTTGCCGAGCGCGAACCGGTCGTTGTGTTGCGCGAACGCGCTCACGACTTACCGCCCACCTGGAAGGACACACTAGCCAAGCGCAGCGCGCTGCTCGCGACCGGTCGAGCGCGTTGGATCTGGTTCGAGCGTGAAGACGCCGAGCGCTTACTGGCGCTCGATTCGCTACTGCAAGCGGCGCGCTCGGGGGACCTAACCGACGCGCGGGGTGCGCCCATCAGCGCGCCCACGGTCAGCGAGTGGGTCGCCGTCACGCTTGCGATCCCCAAGTGGACGATCGTTCGCGATGTGCTCGGAGAAGACGAGGGAAGCGAGGAACGCGAGGAAGAGGTCGAAGCCGCACTCAAACCAGTGCCGCCCGAAGCCACGAGCAAGGGCGCCTTGGCATTGGTCCGCCGCTTGCGCATCGCCTCCTTGGATCGTGTGGTACGCGAGGTCACGCGGCTCGATCCGCTCGCCACGCGCGCCTCGGTCGTGGCCGAGCTCGAAGCGAGCTCGCATGAAGTGCGCTGGTTCGGGCGATCGATCGTTGGGGTGAGGGCGCTATGAGCGAACGAATCAGCGTCACCGAAGTACGCAATGCGCTGCGCTGTCCGCGCATTTTTGCCCTCGGGCGCTTGCGACAGCAGTCGGTCGCGTTTCCGGTGGGCTCGTCCTGCCTCGGAGCCGCGTTTCATCGCATCGTCGAGCTCTTCAGCCGTGACGTCGAGCACCCGCCAAGCGCGTTCGCGGCTCTCGAAGCCGGCACACCGCGCGACGAGGTCGAGGCCAAACTGGTCCGTTGGCTACTCGACTATTTGTTCCGCGAGCTCGAGGCCGACGCCGCGTACGCGACGATGCCGGGCGAGGTCGACGATTTAGCCGAGGCGCTGCGCGAATTCGGTCGGCACCTCGCGGGCAGGCTCTCTGCATTCGCCGAAGTTCCCGCTAAAGCCCTGCCCCTCCTGGTTCGGGCCGGCGAACGCTCGTTGGAAGCCGTGCTCGGTGAAGGCGGTCCACTCGTGCATGGGCGGCTCGATGCGCTGTACGCTGACCGCAACGGCAACCTCGAAGTCATCGAATACAAACTCACCGACGAAGCCAACGACGAAATGGATCGCGCGCAAGTCGCGCTGTATCGCGAGCTGTTGCGCGTCGCGGACGATGTCGCGGCAACCCCGGTGATCCTTCGCTTCAGCCCCACGCTGCGCGAAACCACGCTTACCGCGGACTCAGCCGATTCCATGGTCGCGCGCGTGGTGCTGCCACTGCTCACCAACATGATCACCTGGGCGGCCGATCCGAGCGATGTGCCCGCGACGCATCGCAAAGATCTGTGCTCTGCGTGCCCCGTGGCTCGCGAATGCGGCGAAACCTATCCGGATCGCTTGCCCGTGCGCGACGACCCCCCGGTCGCTGCGACGCGGCCGCGACCCTCCACTCGTGCGAGCGCGCTCGATGCCGCGCCGTTGCCGATGACAGCTCACGGTGCGGACGAGCAAGGGCAAAAAGAGGCCGAAGCGCTGCGCGACCGCATCCTGGGCGAGCTCAAAAAGCAGGGCGCCAGCGCGGTGTGCCCCCGCGCGCCCATCGTCGGCCCCACGCTGTACCTGATCGAAGTCTCGCGCCCGCGTGGCCCAGTCAGCCAATTAGACCGCGCCGCCGAAGACGTGCGCCACCGCCTAGCCGCCGAAGCCGATCTCGACGTGAGCTACGAAAAGCAGGGCGGCCACCGGCTATTCGTGGTCAAACGCCCCAAGCCTCGGCGCGTCTTGCTCGGCCCCCTGCTGGAGCAAAAGCGGGATTGGCTGCTGCAACGCCCCGGCCGCTTCGTGGTCGGCCAGCAACCAGACGGCGAAGTGCTGTGCGCGGATCTCTCCGACTCGAGCACGCCGCATCTGCTCGTCGCAGGCCAGAGCGGCAGCGGCAAATCCGTGCTCCTGCAATCGATCGTCGCGGCCCTACTCCAGTTTCACGCGCCGGACGCGATTCGCTTCGTGTTGGTGGATCCGAAGCGAGTCACCTTCAACGGCCCCTCCTTCCGCTCCGCCGTTGCCGCCCACTTGGAAGGGCCAATCCGCGCCGGTCTCGAAGACACCCTGCCCGTCATCGAACAACTCGTCGCCGTCATGGAGGAACGCTACAAACTCTTCGAGTCGGCTCAGGTGATGGACATCGAAGAGTTCAACGAGCAGGCCCCGTCTGCAGATCGACTCAATCGCCGCGTGCTCGTGATCGACGAGTTCCAAGATCTATTCACGGACAAAGCCTCTTCGCAGGCGTTTTTTGCTGGCATTCGCCGACTCGGGGCCAAGGCTCGCGCCGCTGGGGTGCATTTGATTCTCGCCACGCAGCGGCCCGATCGCGAGACCGTGCCGCCGATCATCAAGTCGAATTTGGGCGGGAAAATCGCGCTCCAGGTCGCGTCGCAAACCAACTCGCGCATCATTTTGGATCAGAACGGCGCTGAGCGGTTGCTCGGCAAGGGCGATCTCTTGGCGAGCCTTGGGCGGGGCGTGGTGCGCGCGCAGGCGCCGTTGTTGTCGGAGCGTTGAGAAGTGCTGCCTACTCAGCCGGAGAGACTTTCGACAGAAACGACGAGCCAAACCTGGCTTTGTGGGGTAAATTCCTGTCCGCCGGAGCCGACGAAGAGCTGGAGAAGCTAGCGATGGAACACCCAGTGCTGAAGCAAGCCAAAGCCGCCCTCGACCGCCTCAGCGCCGACGACATCGCGCGGCTCCAAGCCGAACAGCGCGAGATGGCCCTGCTTACGTTCGAGGCCGGCATGGCGGCCGCGCGCGAGGAAGCGGAACAGACCGGGCAAGCCAAGCTGCTATTGGAGCTGCTTGCGTTCAAGTTTGGCCCGCAGCCAGAGAGCGTTGCGGAGCGACTCGCGGGCGCAAGTCAGGCAGAGCTTCTTCGCTGGTCTAAAAGCGTGCTGTCGGCTGAAACGCTCGAGAGTGTGTTCGCTCCAACCTAGCCCGCTTGCGGCATGTGCCACGCCCCCCCGCGACACGCGCTTTGGCGCATTCACAACGCAGTCTAATGCCAAGCCACAGCCACGAACACGCCCGGCATGAGCACCCACGTCGCCCCCGCCAACTCACCGCCCAACCCAGCCCCAGTCACGCGCGCATTGAATCCGAGCGACCACTCTGCACTAATCCAAGCGGAATAGCCCGCTTCCAGCCCCAAGTAGACTCCTTCGAGCTGCTGACCGGCGCTGGATGGCATCTCCAAGATCATCAAGCCCGCGCCGAGGCCGAGGCTCAGGCCTGCTTGCGGATCTGGGTAGTAACGCCCGAACGCGCCGAATCGAAGTGATTCCAGGCTCGCATTCCGCAGCTCGAAGCGCGTGCCCAGCGTGCTCACGATCGGATCTTGTACCTGTAACCTGCTGATGGTTCCGCCGAGGACGAGGCCCGTGCCGCGGAGCGTGCCGCCCAGCTCCAACGAGCCGCTGGGTAGGCTGATACCGGTCGCCGACGAAGGGATGGATTGGCGAAAGCCGTTGCTCACACTGGCTGGCGATTGCAAGAACAAGCCCTCGGCGCCAATTTCCAAGCTGGCGTAGAAGCCGTCGTGGCTGCGGGGCTGGGAGTTTCCGACGGCGGCAGCGCTGCGTGGAGCGCTGAGTGAGGCGAGCGCGAACAGCAGCGCCGTGGTCGTGATCAGGGCGCGCGGTCGCGTTTTTCTCGGTCCCCGCTTGGCGACGCGCCAAGCGACCCAGAGCATGATCAATGCCACGAGATCGCTCGGGTCGGCCGTCGCGCGCACGGGCAGGAAGACCGCAGCAGGTTCGCCTCGAACGAGCGACCAAAGGCCGCGAAAGGGCCACTGCAGTGCGCCGAGTCCGTAGCGATACGCGGTTTCCGCCGGCGGCCACAGTTCGGGCGGCGCGTACACCAAGCAGGTCACGGCGAGGCACGCGCATAGCGCGCGATTGGCGACTCGCGCGCTGGGGAGCCGCCTGGTCGAAGCGCGGTAGCTCAGTTCGAAGAGCGCGTGCAGGAAGAGCGGCAGCAGCAGCACCGCAGCAAAGCCGGAGAGTTTGCCGCTGAGCACGCCGGGGTGTGCGTGCTTGAGCCAATGGTCGTTGGCGATCAGCAGCAAGAGGCTCAGCACCGCGAGCGGATGGAGCAGCGCTCTGCCGGGGCCGCGCTCGCGACTCACGGCGTTTCGACCTCCAGCGTGGCGCGGGTGTGGCTCGCGAGGGCGCTGCAAACGTTGATGCGCGCGTTCACGCTGGCGCGCCAGCTCACGCGCACGGGCGGGAAGGGCGCGCCAGCCGAGCGTTCGATGCGCACGGGAAACACGGTCTGGCAGGTTTGGGACCCGAACGCGCAGTCTTGGAACAAGCCGGCGCTGAAGTGATCGGGCATGGGGCCGGGGTAGCTGCCGGTTCCCTGCAGGCCCGAGCCACCAGCAGCGGGCTCGCCAAAGCTGACGAGCAAAGGCGGCATTTCGGTGTGGCCGTCGCCGCCGAACGGCTCGCGCTCGTAGAGCACGCCGAGCTCGAGCGGCAGCGTGCTGTACTCTACCGCTTCGAAGCTCGTCCAGAGTTCCGGTACGTCGAGCAAGCTTGCCCGAAAGCGCAGGGTTTGGCTCTTGCTCGCTTCGCTGAGCAGGAATGAGCCACTCAGCACTTCGCTCTCGACCGCTACTTGGGTGAGCGCTTGCGCATCGCAGGTGGCGGGCGCGCTACACGAGACGCAAGCGAGCCCGAATGTCAGCGCGGGCAGCGGTGCCAGTGCCCACGCGAGTCCGCCGTGCCTCATGGCTCGACGATCTCCGTGATCTCGACGATCCAGGGCGGCTCGAGCGTTTCGTCTTTACCGCTTTCTTGGGGCTTCAACGCTCTGGATTCGAAATCGACCGCCCAATCGACGCTCGCGCTGCCGTCGGCCGGCAGCGCGCTCGTTCGCTCCAGATCCAAGTCGAGCTCGATCTCCGCTTGGCACGAGCTATCTTGCTCCGGCTGGCCGCAGTTGCCGGTGAAGCGTAGCGGGCGCGCGATTTGGAAGCTGGTCAGCGCGGAGAGGGAATCGCTCGCTTGCGCTGACGTGCCGAAGCTCACGTGCACGAACGGGCTCCCGCCTTCGGCCGTTCCGCCATCAGCTGTCGTGCTCGTGCTCGTGCTCGTGCTGATCGTGCCGTGCACCGTGGCCAGCGCCGACTCCGTGGTATCGACTTGCTCGGGGCCCAGCTCGGTGACCCGGACTCGCACGAGGTAGCGCGCTCGGGGCTTGCTGGCCGAGAGCGTGGCGCGCGGTCCGTCGCTCGATTTTTCGAAGCTGTACATCGAGTGCGGGTCGGCGGGATCGGACGTCGCCAAGAGCGCTCCGGCCGATGCCGCGATCATCAGGCCGAGCGCCCAACGGCGCGCCGGCGCGACAGCAATGTCAGGCCCGTGTGCAGCGGCGGTGGGGGCGCGACCTCGGTTTCGCGCCCAAATCCGCCATCTTCCCGCCATCTTATCGCGCGACTAAAGCAATCACCGTGCCGCAGCATGTGGCGCGTGCCCAGCTCGCGCTCGGGCCGAGACGCTCGTGCCGGTTCCCAGATTGAGAGGTTTGGTTAGCGGGCGCGGATCTCCGAGCGCGCCCCATAGCTCCGAGCGTGTCTTCGACCCCTCAGCTCGAAAATCGCGATGCGGATCAGCTTTTTCGAATGCAGAGTGATCGCTTCCGGCCTCTGGTGCACACTCCATGGACGTATGAGCCTAATGGCGCCCCAAACCCCCACCTCGACCGGGCATCAAGACGATGCGGCCGAGCTCATGGCGTTGGCGCGCTTGGCCGGCACGGGGGATCCGGCGGCGACGCGCCGCTTCCTGGATCGCGTCTGGGCGCCGATTGCGCGTGTAGTCAATGGTGTGCTGGGGCCGCATCACCCCGAGGTGGACGACGTGATTCAGCAATCGCTGATCGCGGTGCTCCAGGCGCTGGGCGGCTTCCGCGGTGAGTGCCACCCGGCCGGCTATGCCTCGCGCATCACGCTGCACGTGGCGCTGCGGGCGCGGCGCAACGCGGCGCTCCGTCGCACCCGCAACCAAACCCTGGCGCAGATTTCTGCGGCCGATCCGGATGCCGTTTGGCCGGGCTGTGAGCTGAGTGCCGAGCGCCGCAAGCGCGCCCTGCGCGATCTCCTGACCGATCTGCCGGAAGAGCAAGCCGACGCGCTTGCGCTGCGCGTCATGCTCGGCTGGTCGCTCGAGGACGTGGCCCAAGCCACCGGAGCGCCGCTGAACACGGTCCGCAGCCGCGTGCGCTTGGCCAAGGAAGCGCTGCGTCGTCGCATCGAGGCCGATCCCTCGTTGTCCGATCAGCTGGAGGTCGGCCGATGAAGGTCGTCGACCTCCACCCCGAGGACTTGATCGACCGGTTGGCTGCGGGCGAGCTGACGCCGGCCGAGCGCGACCGTCTGGATGCGCACCTCGTGCAGTGCAGCGTGTGCCGTTTCGAGATCGACGTGCGCGGCGAAATCGAGCAAGAAGTCCCAGTATTTGCGCAACGTCCTCAGCTCGCACCGCCCGCCGCGAGCGAGCGCACGCGGCCGTCCGGCCCGGCGCCGCGCGTGTCTGCATCGAGCCGACCGCGGCCACGGCGTCGTTGGCCGCTGTCGATATTGGCCGCAGCATTGCTGTTGTTGTGCGCGGGCGGAGCGGCCGCCGCGGTGCTCAGCGGCGCGGTGCAACCGCACTGGTTGCCCTGGGTGGCCGAAGCCAAGGTGGGGACGCTGGCGCCTGCCACGTCGGTCAAGGCGGCTTCGAAAGCGAAGCGTTCCGCGCTCAAGCCAGCCGTGGTGCGCGAGCCCGAATCCGTCGCGAGAGCGGAAGAGCGCGCGCCGTCGTTGCCGCCTCTGAGTGTCGAGCAGCGGGTCGCACCTGCGCTGGTGAGCGCTCCCGAGGCTCCCGCGGCGTACCGCACGATGAAGGGCGCGCCGGTGGCAGCGGGCAAAACCCATGTTGCGGCGAGCGTAGCGCAGGCGAGCGCCCAGCTGAGCGCGATCGCTGAGGCACCCTCGCGCCTCGACCCGGCCGCGGCGCTGTTCGCGGACGCCAATCGGGCGCGCCGCGACGGCAACGCCGATCGCGCGATCACCCAGTATCGCGCCTTGCAGAGCCGCTACCCGAATTCGCCAGAGAGCGCGCTGTCGCGCGCGTTGCTGGCGCAGCTGCTGCTCGATCGCGGCAGTCCCGAGGCGGCGCTTTCGGGCTTCGATCGCTATTTGGCTGCCGATGCGCCGGTGCTGAGCGCCGAAGCTCTGGTGGGCCGGGCGCGCGCGCTGGAGCAGCTCGGTAAATCGGCACAGGCTGCGGCGGCCTGGCGTGACGTTCAGGGTCGCTTTCCGGGTTCGGTTCACGCGCGGCTCGCCGCGACTCGTCTCGCGGCCTTGGGCATGCGGTGAACCCCCGACGAGGAGCCTGCTCCTTGCTCATGGTCAGCGTGTTGGGCACGATGGCGTCCCCTTGCAGAGCCGTTACGCCACCCATCGTGCGCGTGTACGTTGCCGGTTCGCCCGAAGCGGTCAGCGGTTCGCGCGAAGCGCTCGAAGATCGCTGCGCACGCTCCGAGGTGGCGGTCGTAGTGCGCGATGCGGCAGGCGCCGACGAAGCGCTGCTCGCTCAGTCACCCGCTCCCGGGTTGGCACAGGCCTATGTCGATTTGCGTCCCGGCAGCGCGCCACGCGTGGTGGTGGTCGACGGCGAAACTCGAAAGGATTTGGAGCGTCGCTCCTTGCCCGAAGACGCTTCGCTCGAAATCTCCATCGAGACGGCAGCGCACGTGGTGTGCGCGGCGGTCGAGTCGCTGTTGGCCACGCGCGCGGCGGCTCCTCCTCCTCCTCCGCCGCAGCCAGTTCCTCCACCAGCGCCTGCCGCGGCGCGTGAACAGCCCACGGAGAGCGCTGCGCCTGAGCTTCCGCTTGACTCGAAATGGTCGTCGCAACTCAACTTGTTCGCGACTGGGGCCAATTTAGGCGCGGGGTTTCAGTTCGGTGGCGGCGCTTCGTTCGGGCTGACCCACGGCAACGGTGCATTGCGCTTCGGCGCGCTGCTCAGCATATCCGGTTATCCCGCGGCCGATGTCGAGGCCGAAGGCGCCGTGGCCAACGTGGGCGTCATGGGTGCCCGCCTGCTGCCGATGATCGAGTGGCACGCGACACAGGTGGTGAGGCCATTCGTGGCACTGGGTGGCGGTGCCGATTGGATGCGAGTCGCGGCTGAGTATCCACCGCCGGGAACCATGGCGCAGGCGGCAAGTACCAGCGTAGATGCCATTGCTGCCGGCATGCTCGGCGTTCGCTTTCACTTGGGCAGCAGCGTGGCAGCGTTGCTGGCCTTGGACGCCGACGTCGCGCTCACGCGTCATAGTTACGTGATCGAAACACCGCAGGGCAGGGAATCCTTCTTCGAGCCCGCCCGTGTGCGTCCGGTCGCACTGTCCGGACTGTCGGTCTCTTGGGGCGGCGACACCCGGCCGAGCTCACAGCAGGAGGCACGGCGGTGAAACGCTGGGCTTGGTTCGTCGCGCTGGGCCTGGGACTGTGCGGCTGTGACAGCGGCGAGATCGTGATTTTTTCACCGGCACAGGCGGGCGCTGCCGGGTCGAGCGGCCTCCCGGGGGGCGGCGCGGGGGGAGCCCCCGCAGGAGCGGCCGGTGCGCTCCCGGGGGGAAGCGGCGGCTCGAGCGGCATCGGCGACGGAGGCAGCACGACCGGTGGCGGAGGAGCGATGAATCCGACCTGTCTCAGCACGGCGGACTGCGACGTCAATTCGAATGCCTTCTGCAGCAAACAAAGCTGCGCGGACGCGCAGGGCGTGTGCGTGCCGCGACCTTTCCCGGACGAAACGACGTCCGATCCCGTGTGCGACTGCGACGGCCGCATCACCTTTTGGAACGACTCGTTTCGCCAGTTGTTTGGCGTTTCTGCGAGCACGCCGGGCGTGTGCAGTCCGGACCCCAAGTACGGCTGCACACGAGACTGCGGCCCGGATCAGAACATCCGCTGCGCGCACCAGCTGACGACGGACGCGGCTTGCGACGACCAGCCTAGCCCAGGGCAATGCTGGGTCATGCCGAGGAACTGCTCGAAGGCGGAGCCCCAGCACAATTTGATCTGCCCCCCACCGGGCAGCGGCTTGCCACCGCAGTGCGCGACGACGTGCCAGGCGATTAAGTCCCAGCTTCCGTTCACGCAGCTGCCAACCGGACAAACTTGTCAGTGAGCTGAGCCCGCAATTTTCCGGCAGCGCTCGACCGAGCCCGGGAAAATACGTCCAAGCGGGAAATAAGATCCGGAAGTTGATCGATCTTCACCCGGTCGTCACACATCTGCTACGTGAATACGCGTTTCCGGGCGCTTGCCCGAGCAGCATTTTTCCTCTCTCCCAGCTTCGCACTGACCGCCTGCGGTGGTTCGAGCGATAACCCCGCCGGTTCCGGAGGCACGGGCTCTGCCAGCGCCGGCTCGAGCAACGCGAGCGGCTCGGCGAACGTGGCTGGTGCCGCTGGGGCCGGCGACAGCAGCCAGTTGGTCGGAGCGTTTCAGGTCAAGCTCACCTCGGGCTCTGACGCCGCGACCAATATCGTGGGCAAGGTCTACGACGGCCCCATTCCTGCTGCGACGATCTGGGAAAAGCCACAGGTCGACGGCGCGTGCACGCTGACGACCCCGCGCATCCCGTTTTGCGAGGAACCTTGTACCGGGGGCGGCATCTGCGTCGAAGACGACACCTGCCAAGCGTACCCGACCGCGCGTGGCGTGGGCACGGTGACCGTCAACGGCGTCAAGACGAGCGATGGCCAGAGCTCGTTCACGATGACGCCGATCTCGAACATCTATCAGCCGACTGCGTCACTTGCGTACCCTCCATTCGCCGAGGGCGATAGCGTGACCGTATCAGCCGCGGGCGATTTCTTCCCCGCGTTCGACTTGGCGAGCAAAGGCATCGCGCCGCTCGTGCTCACCTCGACCAATCTCGCGCTCAAGAGCGGGCAAGCGCTCAATCTGACTTGGACCAAAGGCGCCGCCGGGAACTCGACCATTCACGTCAAGCTCGACATCAGCCACCACGGTGGCACGAAGGGGCAGATAGAGTGCGACACGGATGACAGCGGCTCTGTCAGCATTTCCGCGGCGCTGATCAGCAAACTGCTGTCCCTCGGTGTAGCGGGCTTCCCCACGGTGATCGTGACGCGCCAGGCGATCGGCGCGACGACGATCAGCGCGGGTCGCGTCGAGCTGGTGGTGTCGTCGATGGTCGAGCAAGGCGTGAGTATCGATGGCCTGAGCTCGTGCAACAAGGACGAGCAGTGTCCCAGTGGTCAAACCTGTCAATCGGATCTGAGCTGTAAATGAGGAATTTACGAACGATGAATCTCCGCGTTGTGACTGCTCTCTGGGCTTGCTCGTGGCCGTGTTCGGCGTTGCTGCTCATCCCGGCTTGCTCTTCGGATAATCCGCAGGCGACGGCAGCTGCCGGTGCGCCGGGCTCGGCTGGCGCGAGCGTCGGAGCAGCCGGAGCCGCTAGCGCGGCGGCGGGCAGTCCTGCGGCTGCTGGCAGTGTCGGCGCGAGCGGCGCGGGTAGCGCCGCCGCTGGCGCCAGCGCCGTGGCTGGCGCTGCTGGGAGCGAGACGAGCGCTGCGGGCGCTCCGGCCAGTGTCGGCGGCTCGAGCAGCGGCGGCTCGAGCAGCGGCTCGGCGGGCGCTGGGGCCGTGGCAACGGCCAAGTTCAGCTTCTTCGTGACCAGCTGGGCGGGTTTGCAGCGCCTGGCCAAGGACTTCGGTTTGCCGAACAACGGCGTCGACGGTTTCGGTGGCGATCTCAAGTACGGCGAAACCGGTGCCGGAGCGGGGCTACGTGGCGCGGACAAGATCTGCGCGAAGCTGGCCGAAGCCAGCATGCCGGGTGCGGGCGCCAAGGGCTGGCGTGCTTTCCTCAGTGCCTCCGACGACGGCACTGGCAAGCCGGTGAACGCCATCGATCGCGTGGGCGCCGGGCCTTGGTACGACCGCTTGGGTCGCCTGTTCGGGAACACGGTGACGGACATCGCCAATCAACGGCCCACGGCTGCCGACGCGGCGATCAAGAACGACTTTCCGAACGAAGACGGCGTGCCCAACCACCAGCCCGACCCGACCGTGGCGGCGGTGGACAACCACGACATGCTCACGGGCAGCGACGCAACCGGCAAGCTGCTCGATGCCACCTCCAATTGCTTGAATTGGACAAGCGCGGTGGGCGATATCGCAAAGGAGGGCAAGCCGCGTGTCGGTCATTCCTGGCCGCGCAGCACGGGCGGTGGCGGCGGTCCGATCGGTGGTGGTTCCGGTGGTGGTCCCGGCGGCGCCGGTTTCGACATGAACAATTGGATGAGCGCACTCACCGAGTCCGGCTGCAAAGCGGGCGCCAACCTCGTGGAAATGGGCGGCCCGCTGGCGAACGCGGTGACGGTTGGCTCGGGTGGCGGCTACGGCGGCTTTTACTGCTTCGCTTTGAAGCCCTGATTTTGGCGGGATCATGAACCGACAGCAATCGCTGCTCATTTTCGCGATCGTCGCCGCCGGGCTCAGCGCCTCGTGTAGTGACGCGTCCGGTCCAGGCGGCGGCTCGACCGGGGTCGTCGTCGAGGGCGCGTGCGAGATCCCTGAAAGCAATATCGTCAAGGGCACCGCCAGCACCGAGTACCTGGAGCACATCGGTTGCTCGGCGGATTTTCAAGCCATGGGCTCAGCGCCGATCGACGCGAGCATTCCCGGGGCGCGCTCGGTCAAGGTGGTGCTGGATACGGCGGACGCGAATCATCAGTATTTTCAGAATAGCGTCTTGTTCCAGGTGCACTACGATTTCGCCTCGACGCACCTGTCCGGAAACGGCTTGCCGATCGTGCCGTCGTTGGCCGAGTTCAATACCTCGCAGTACTACCAACCGGATCGCCGCTTCGTCTTGGGCGCGGTCACCTACTACGACGGTCCGAAGGTCTGGGCGCTGGAGATGGCGCCCTACGACACGGCCAGCGCGGCGATGATGGAAACGCTGTTCCGTGCCGTGAAATCGCATGCGTTCTTCGGCCCGGGCCTGAAGTTTCATCCCACCTCTGACGCCCTCGCGCTCGAGGCCGCCAAGTTGCCCAAGGACATTCCAAGGGTCACCACCGATCAGCTGTACGAGGGCATCAGCTATCAGCCCTTGGTGCTGTCGACGGGCGTCGGGCGGCTACGTTTCGAGACCATCGCCGAGATCGACGAAGCGGCCATTTCCTACACCGACATCGTGGTGGTGGACTCGGCGCCGAACGACATCCCGGTCGTACAGGGCTTGATCTCGCAGGATTTTCAGACGCCGCTGTCGCACGTGAACGTGCTGTCCGCCAATCGCAAGACGCCCAACATGGGCCTGCGCGGCGCGATGACCGACCCCAGCTTGCGTGGCTTCGAAGGTAAGCTGGTTTCGCTCACCGTCGGCGCACTCAACTATGACGTGCACGAGGTGAGCGAGGCCGAAGCGCAAGAGTTTTGGGACGCTCACAAGCCGACCCCGGTGACGCTGCCGACCGTGGATCAATCGATCACCGCGTTGACCAACATCGAGGAGGTGACCCCCGAGCCTGCACAAGGAGGCTCCTTGCGCGACAACATCAAGGCTGCGGTGCTCGCCTTCGGCGGCAAAGCCGCGCAGTATTCGATTCTGTCGCGCACCGAGGGCGTACCCATCGACAAGGCCTTCGCCATCCCGGTGTACTGGTACTACGAGTTCATGCAGCGCAATGGCCTGTTCGACGAGATCGAGGCGCTGCAAAAAGACCCGAGCTTTCTCAGCGATTCGCAGGTGCGCTTCGAGAAGCTTGCCGAGTTCCAGAAGCACGTGCAAGCGGGCACGGTCTCGCCCGAGCTACAGGCCGCGCTGATGGCCAAGATCGAGAAGGACTACCCGAATCACGTGATTCGCTTCCGCACCAGCACCAACAGTGAAGACCTGGACGGCTTTCCTTGTGCCGGTTGCTACGACTCGGCCAAGGGTGACCCGGCCAAGGGCGTGGACGACGTGCTGACCGCGGTCAAGTTCACCTACTCGACGGTCTGGAAATTCCGGACCTTCGAGGAGCGGGCCTACTACAGCGTCGATCACCAGAGCGTGGCCATGGCGCTGCTCGTGCACAACAACTTCCCCGACGAGTACGAGAAGGCCAACGGCGTGGCCATCACCGCCAATCCGTTCGACGAGAGTGGGCGCGAACCGGCCTTCTACATCAACACCCAATTCGGCGGAAAAGTGGAAGTCGTGGCGCCCGCGGCCGGCACCACCAGCGATCAGATCCTGTACTTTTTCGACAACCCGAATCAACCCATCACCTACCTCGGGCACTCCAACATCATCAGCGCGGGCAGCACCGTGCTCAGCCGCGCGCAGATCCACGAGCTCGGTGTAGCGCTCGACGCGATTCACACCCGGTTCTCGCCCGCGTACGGTCCGGCTTCGGGAAAGACCGGGTTTTACGCGATGGATTGCGAGTTCAAGTTCTCGAACGAGGCCGACCCGAGCAAGCCGGCGACTCTGTTCGTCAAGCAAGCGCGGCCCTACCCCGGGCGGGGGAACTGAGCCCGCCCCATGGCAAGCCCGAACCTCGCCAGCCCGGCCCAGTTGTTGGACTCGGCTGCGTCCAACGAGCTCGGGGAGATCCTTCGTTCCGGCACGCGCCCGGCCGCGCCCACCCCCGCGGCAGCGCCGAGTCAGGCCATCCGCACGGCCTTCCAGCGCTTCGAGTTCAAGTACTGGGTCAGCGAGCCCCTGGCGCAAAGTGTGCTGGCCTTCGCCAAGCCTTACTTGAAGGCTGACGCGCACGCACTCAACCGTGATGACCAACGCAACACCACCTTGTATCTGGACACGCGTGGCTTTCAGTTCTGCGAAAATCACCTGTCGCTATCGCCCGACCGCTCCAAGCTGCGCGTGCGCGCGTATGGCAGGCCGTTCGGGAAGCTTGCGTTCTTCGAGGTCAAGCGCAAGGTCAAGACCGTTACCTTGAAAGAGCGCTTCGCGCTGCCGATCGCCGAGGTAGAGAACGTGCTCTCGCGCCGCCCGGTCGGTTGCGACATGAGCGAGGCCGCTCGGCGTACGCTCGGGGATTTCACGTTTCAGATGTGCCTGCATCGAGCCGCGCCCAAGTTGTTCGTGACTTGTTTTCGCGAGGCCTTCGAATCACGCATTGTGGGCGAAGACGTGCGCCTCACCGTCGATCGCGACTTGATGTACCAGCCCGCGGATGGCTTCGGCTTCAGCCCCGTCGACGGCCGCTATGTCCCGATCCACGAGGGCGACGACTGTCGCCCCTCGTACGGCAGCCGGCGCGCCATGCTCGAGCTCAAATTCAACGGCTCTCCGCCGCGCTGGATGACGGAGTTGATCCGTCACTTCAGCCTGCAGCGCGAGGCCTTTTCCAAATACACGACCGCAGCGCTGCAGCTGCGCGGGAGAATGTAATCATGGGTACTCGCGTCGGCTGGGACATCGCTCTGGCTTCGCTGCTTTTGTCGTTCGCGACATCGATGGTGATCGCCACGGTCTACACCATCACCTATCACGGCATCGGCTACCTGCGGAGCTTCGTGCAGACCATCGCCCTCGGCGGGCTGGTCGCGGCGCTGGTCATGCTGGCCATCGGCGACGACGTGGCGCGCGGGCTGGGCATGGTCGGCGCGCTCACCTTGATTCGCTTCCGCACCACGCTGAAAGACACCCGCGATCTGATCTTCATGTTCGCCTCGCTCGGCATCGGGGTCGCCTGCGGTGTTCAGGCATTCGCTGCCGCGCTGCTGGGCACGGCCATGTTCGTGCTGGCCTCGTTGTATTTGGCCTGGTCGGACTTCGGCTCGCGCATGCAGTTCGACATCATGCTGCGCTTCCAAGGCCCGGCCGACGAAGAGCATGCGGGCCAAGTGCGCGAGGTGCTGAACCGCTATTGCCGCGGCCTATCGTTGATCGATCTGCGCAGCGCGGGTGGTAATTTGCAGGAATTCGCTTACCATCTCAAGCTGACCCGTGCGGGCACCGAGACCGCGTTGATTCGCGATCTGGAGCGTGTGCCTGGTGTGGGTGCCGCTGCCATGTTTACCCGTGACGCATCGTTGGAGCTCTGAGTGCAACTCGCATCTTCCTCTCCGTGGCTCGAGGCCGTGCGCAGTGCGCCCCGTCGTGCCATGTACGTCGTGACCGTGGTCGCCGCGGGGCTCGGCTTCCTGATGCTCACTCATGGCAAGGGGCTGGGCACGAGCGGTAACGCGCTGGCGTACGTGGAAGCGGTCCATTACTCGGTGGCACCCATGGCGCTGGGTCGCGTCGACAAGCTCTTGGTTCGCGTCGGCCAAAAAGTGAAGGCAGGAGAGGCCCTGGCCGTCATGGACGACCGCGAGCTGCAAGCGGCACGCGACAAGTCCGTGGCGCAGCTGGCTCAGCTCGAGGCGGCAGTGATCGCTTCGATCCAAGACGAAGAATTTCAAGTGACCCGCAGCGAGCTGTGGGTGTTGAAAGCGCGCGCCGACGAACGGGGCGATCGCGCGGAGCTCGCTCAGATCAGTGAGCGCATGCGGCGCCTGGATTCGCTGCTCGACAATCAAATGATCCCGGCGGCTCAGGCAGAGCTCGCGCGCGAGAAGCAGAAGGGGCTGGCCGCGCGCGTCGAGACCTTCGACCAAGCGATGGTGCGCGGCCAGGCCGGGCTCGGCCAAGTGGGCGCGGGTAACCACAGCCACGCGCGCGCGGTCGACGCCCACGTCGAGCCCGTGCGCCGCGCGGTCGAAGTACAAAAGGCCGCCATCAGGCAGCTCGAGCTGCAAATCGAACAGCTCACGCTACACGCGCCGACGGACGGCTTGGTGACCACGATCACGCACCGGCCGGGTGAAATCGTGACGGCCGGCAGCGAGATCCTGTCGCTGGTCAACGCCCGTCCGGGCGTGCTCATGGCGGAGCTGTCCGAAGGCATGGCTGCTCGGGTCAGGTTGGGTCAAGCCGTGACCGTACGCTCCAAAGAGCTCCTGTCGCGCAGCCTCCATGGTCACGTAATCGAGCTTTCGCCGGAAGTAGACGAAATGCTGCCGCGCGCTCGCCCCTCGCCGGGAATTGCCGCGTGGGGGCGACGAGCCACGGTGCAACTCGATGGCGGCAGCGAAGTGCTGCCGGGGCAGGCATTCAGTGTCTCCCTCGACTGAGCGTTGGCGCTGGCTCGGCGCTCGGCGAAAGTCGGTGTTGCTCCCTGCGGGAGTGGGAATGATTGCCTGCGCCGCGCTGATCGTGCCCATCAAGGTGCCGCGTGAGCTCTCGGAACGCACCAGCCTCGAGCTATCGGGCGCCGTGTGGTCTAGCGCACTTTCGCGCTACCTACTCGTCTCCGACGACGTGAACGAGGAGGGCTCCAAGCACGAGCCCGTGATGTTTGCCTTGAGTGAAGCGGGTCAGCTCGATGGCGCTCCGATCCGCATCGAAGGCATCGCCGAGCTGAACGATCCAGAATCGATCACCGCCGCGCCCGACGGGACGCTGTTCGTGTGTACTTCGCATTCACCGAACAAGAAGGGGCACGTGCCCGAGAGCCGGCGGCGCCTGCTGCAGCTCGCGATCACTCCCGATCGCAAGGCCAAGGTGCTCGGTCACTTGGATCTCAGCGTCGCGCGCGGTGCGGATGGCAAGCCGCCCTGGGGCGCGGGCTCGCTCGACATCGAGGGCTTGGCCTTCCGCGACGGCGCGCTCTTCATGGGCCTCAAGTCACCGCTCGGCAGTGATGGCAGCGCGGCCATTTTGCGGTTGCCAGACGCGTTAGCCGCCATCCAATCGGGCGTGATTCAAGACGGGGCGCTGTCCGTCTGGTCGCGCACGCGCCTGTGCGTGCCGCACGCTGGCAAATCCGTGTGCGAGGGCATTTCCGATCTAGCCTTCTTGCCCAACGGGAGCCTGCTGGTCACGGGCAATGCGCCCAAGGGCATGCCCACCGACGGTGGCGGCTCGCTGTGGAAGCTCGCCGCACCGAACGGCGCGCCCACGCTGCTCAAGCGTTTCGAAGGGCTGAAGCCCGAGGGGGTCGCGCTGTCCCCCGACCGTGTGTCGGCAATCGTCGTGTTCGACACGGACGGTAAAGAGCCCCTTTGGATCCGCTGGCCACTCTGACCATGAAGCTCGTTCGCCAACTGTTTTGCTTTGCTCCGATCGTCCTAGCGCTCGCAACCTTTGCCCCGCGAGCTCGAGCCGAAGCGCCGAGCGATCAGCTCGACCTCGGCGACGAAGAGTCGTTGGTTCGCTTCGCCTTTGCGCACAATCCCGACTTGCGTGTGGTGCGCTGGGAGCAAGACGCCGCTAGCGCCGGTGTGACCAGCGCTGCGGCGCTGTCCAACCCCGTGGCGCGCGCCGAGTGGCTGCACGTGCAATCGCCCGCTGATTATGGCTGGGGCGTGGGGCTCGAGTGGGCGCCGCCGCAGCCGGGCGCCTATGGTTCCGGAAAAGACGCCGCGCGTGCTCGGGTGCGAGCCGTCAAGGCCGATTTCAGCGAACGCGCTGCGGAGCTCGAAGCCGCGATCCGCGTGCGCTACGCGCAGGTGGCCGCTCGTGAAGAAGAGATCGCGCTCGCCGAGCGGTCCATCGCTACGCGCCGCGCGGTGCACCAAGCGATCAAGGAACGGGTGACCCACGGCGCGTCCAGTCGTATCGATCTGAGCTTGGCAGCCGTCTCCTTGGCTCGCGGCGAGCAAGAACGAGATCTGCTCGTGCTCGCGCGAGCCACCGACATCACCGAGCTCGAAACACTGCTCGGCCTGCCTGCCGACCGTAGCCTCGACGGCAGTGCTCAGGCCAAGGCAGGCGAAGTCGCTCGGCCGACTCCGGCGTCCGGCACGGGCAACCTCGAGCAACGCGCCGTCGCGGGGCGCCCTCAACTTCAGGCGGACGCAGCTCGCAACGATGCCGCAAAGTCCACGCTTTCGGCGGAGCGCGCCAAACGCTGGCCATGGATCGTCGTGCAGGGACGCTATCGCAGCCGCGATCAGTCGACCTTTCCGGACGACGTGACGCTCGGTGTTCAGCTCACGCTGCCCATTTTCGACCTGAATTCCGGGCCAATCGCCGCAGCAGAGGCGTCGCAGCGGGGACTCTCGGACGTCGCAGCGGCGCATCGCTTCAAGATCGAGCGCGAGGTGCGTGCGCGGCGCATCGAAAGTGAGCGCCGGCGACAGATCGCCGAGCGCTACGCGAGCACGATTGCGCCCGTGTTGGTCGAGCATGCGGCGCTGGTAAAGCAAGCGCTGGCCGGGCTGGAGCTCGACCTCACCGCGCTGTTGGCTGCTGAAGACTTGGTGACCAAAGGGGGCATCGAATACTTGGAGGCGCGCCTGGAGCAGCGTAAGTCGGAAATTCTACTGGCGCGCTCGCTCGGTGCGTACGGACACCCCGCGGAGAGCAAGTGAGCCCATTCGCGCCGTCTAGCTGTGCGCTGGGTATGGCCGCGTTCTTGCTGCTATCAGCCTGCCACGGCGGAGCGGATGACCCGTTGCACAGCGTCGATGCCAGCGTTGCCGACGGTCGTACGCTTTCGTCGGCCATCGCCTTGCAGTTGGTCAGTGAGAAGAAGCTGTCCAAGCTCTTGCCGAACAAAGACATCGACCAATACGAAGCCAGCGGAGTCGTAGCATCCGGCGGCATGCTCTACGTTGCATCGGACAATTCGAACCGGATTGCCGCGATCGACACCGCTCTCGATCAGGGCAAGCTCGGTCCGGGTGACGCCGGTGAGTCCCAATACGAGGCCCTCACGGCCACGGACGACGGGCGCTTCTTCGCGATGATCGAGACGGCGAGCGTGACCGACGAGCGCGCCGAAATCGCCGAGCTGGATTCGGGCACGGCGCTTTTGACGAGAGCGTTCACGGATGCGACCTTCGATCACCCGAACAAGGGCTTCGAGGGCTTGGCCTTCTTGCGCGTCGCCGGCACGGAGTACCTGCTCGCGCTGTGCGAAAACAACAGCTGTAAGAACGACGACAGCCCGGCTGGTGAAGGCCGCATCAAAGTGTTGACCAAGGTCGACGGCAGCTGGTCGACGCAAGCGTCGCTCAAGTTGCCCGAAGCCGTCGCCTTCCTGAACTATTCGGACCTCGCCCTGCGAGACGACGGTGACGGCGGTTTCACCGCCGCCGTCGTGTCTCGCAAGTCCTCCGCGCTCTGGCTCGGCAAGCTCGAGACGTCGCCCTGGGCGCTCGGCGGCCCAAGCACCTTTTATACATTTCCTCGCACAGACGAGGGCGGCGTCCAATACTGTTCAGTCGAGGGCATCACGTTCCTCGGACCGACGGTGCTGGCCGCAGCTTCCGACAAGAGCGACGACGGCGCGCCTTGTACTGACGAAGGATCGTCGATTCACATTTTCCAGTTGCCGCAATGACGCGGCGCGAACCCATCTCCGAGGATGACATGCCAAGGTCGCTTTCTGCTCTCGTTTCGTGCGTCGTGGTCGCTCTGTCGAGTATCGTTTTGTCCGCCTGTTCGAGCGACGCGAGCCCGAGCAAGGCTGTCGATGCCAGCACGATCGCCTTCAATGAAATCAGCGCCGCGGGCGACGAGTGGCTCGAGCTGTACAACACTGGCACGAGCGAGCTCGATCTGAGCGGGTACGGAATCACCGATACCGACAAGGTGACCGGCGAGCCGCGCGTCACCAAGGCCATGCGTTTCCCGAACGGCACCAAGCTGCCCAAGGGCGGTTTCGCGCTGGTGCTGCTGGACAAGAGCAACTCCACGCCCGGACCGTACTCGGCAGACGCTTGCCTGCCGGGCGTGGCCAAGGGCTGCTTTTACGCGCTGTTTTCCGTCAGCGAGGCGCGCGGTGAGGCCGTGCATTTGCTGGCCGCGGACAACAGCGAGGTGTCGAGCATCATCTACCCCGCGGACTTGAGCTTCGAAGCCGGGACGGGACTCACCGCTTGTCGCATCCCCGACGGCAGCGGTGCTTTGACGACCTGCACCGCGACGCCTGGTACCGTAAACGCGAGCCCCTGATGATTCCGAGGTCGCGCGCGTTCGCTTGGCTGGCGCAGCTCGCGCCACTGCTCTTGCTTGCCTGCTCGTCGCAGGTCCATCGCACGACCACCGATGATGCGCCGGCCCCGCACGTACCCGCGTTGCCCACCGTGGTGGCCAAAGCGCCCGCACAACGCTTCGTGATCATCGGCGACTACGGCGCGTCCGGGCCGGAAGAGGCCAAGGTGGCCAACCTGGCGCGCAGCCTGAGCCCGGACTTCATCGTCACCACGGGCGACAACAACTATCCGCTGGGGGCAGCCGAAACCATCGACGAGAACGTGGGTCGCTATTTTCACGACTTCATCGCGCCGTACCACGGGGCCTTCGGCAGCGGCGCGAGCGACAATCGCTTCTTCCCGAGCCTGGGCAACCACGACTGGTATACGCCCAACGTTCAGCCTTACCTCGACTTCTTCTCGTTACCCAACAACGAGCGCTACTACGACGTAGTGCGCGGCCCCGTGCACCTGTTTGCGCTCGACAGTGATCCGAACGAGCCCGACGGCACTGGCTTCGATTCCGTGCAGGGGCGCTGGTTCGAACAGCGCATCAAGGCGTCGAGCGCGCCTTGGCGAGTGGTTTACTTTCACCATCCACCTTATTCGTCCGGGCCACACGGTTCGACGCTAGGCATGCGCTGGCCATTTCTGGAATGGGGGGCGAGCGTGGTGTACGCGGGGCACGATCACACGTACGAGCGCTTCGAGGTCGACGGCCTGCCGTACATCGTGAACGGCGTGGGCGGCAATGATCTGTACGAGCTCGTCGAGCCGCTGCCGGGCAGCATCGTGCGCCATGCCGACGTCCATGGCCTGGTGCTGGTGACCGCCACGGAGACGGAGCTCGTCAGCCGCTTCTTCGACTCGCGCGGTCTCGAGCTCGATGCGATCCATCTGACGCGCTGAGCTCCGAGACT
>Ga0207691_10000302_pt1 | contig 49063 bp, 37 predicted proteins | sample KBSM13metaG_FD_184327 | JGI IMG/M metagenome (GOLD analysis project Ga0207691, IMG submission 184327) | Miscanthus rhizosphere microbial communities from Kellogg Biological Station, Michigan, USA - KBS M1-3 metaG (SPAdes) (version 2) | ecosystem: Host-associated > Plants > Roots > Rhizosphere >...
TTCGGCTGGTACATCGGCGGCCTGCAACGCTACGCACCCGCCGCGACCGCCCTGTTTGCGCCCTACGTCAACAGCTACCGCCGCCTCACGCGCTTCACGGCAGCGCCGATCAACATCCAGTGGGGCACCGACAACCGCACCGTCGGGATCCGTGCGCCGGTTGCCGCACCGGCCGCTCGACGCGTCGAGAACCGCATGATCGGCGCCGACGCCAACCCGTACATCGCGATGGCGGCGACGCTGGCCTGCGGCTGGCTCGGCATCCAGCAGCGGATCGAGCCCGGACCGGAGTGCAGGGGCAACGCCTATCTCGGCGATTACTCGCTGCCGCGCAGCCTCGGCGAGGCGCTCGAGACGCTGCGCGGCGAAACCGACCTCCGCGAGATCCTCGGGCCCGAGTTCGTGACCGTCTACACCGAGGTGAAGGAGATCGAGCACGACGAGTTCATGAAGGTGATCTCGCCCTGGGAGCGCGAGCACCTTCTGCTGCATGTTTGAACCGCAAATCCTCGGCAGCGCGCTCTAGCGCGAGAGCGTGGACGTCTGCGCCCGTCGCATGCGCGTCGGCTCGCGCGGATGAGATTGCGTGCAGCCCCTCAACTCGATCGGAGACGATCGTGCGATCCGCAACTACTGCGGTGCAGGAAGTGCTCAGCGCTGCGCCAGGGCCTGTAGCAGCTCGGTCGGGGGGGCTGATTCGGGCCAAGTCGGCACACCCTCGGACAACGTCAGCCAGTGCTGCTTACGCTTTACCCAGATGTGAGCGACGACAGTTAGGTCGTTGCTGCGATCCAGCGTACCGGCGCGCACGATAGCCACGTTCGGCCGGGCACTGTTCGTGTTGTAGATGCGGGTATGACAGACGCCGCACAGCCGCTGCCTCGAGGTTCTGCCGCTCGGGGTCGTCAACTCGTAAACGACGACCGGTCCGGTCACAGCCAGCACTGCTTCGGGCACGAAGGTCTGCTGGCTGAACGCGCTGCCGCTCCAGGACTGGCAGTCCAGGCAATGGCAGGCGTAGGTGGACGGCAGCGCATCCAGCGCCAACTCGTAACGCACCGCGCCGCATCGGCATCCGCCCTGGACCGGCATGCCAGCCTCCTTCGATGTGGAATGGCCCACTATGCTCGATCGAGCACTGTGAATGGCTCAATTGTGTCCCGCAAGCAGGCGCTCGTAGGCGACGCTCATGGAGGTATTCCAGTCACCATGCAGCGAAGCGCCGCTCCGTCCCTCTTTTAGCTGGCGCCTAATGGCGCACTCGCGCTCCCGCGAGCCATTCGATTAGCTCGTCGATCTCGGTCGACTTGTCGAACACAGCGTCTGCCCCCAACTCCCGGCAGCGGTGATGCATATCGCGCGTCGCGTAGTTCGTGAGGATCACGCGCTGCGGCGGCCGCTCGTACTTGGCGATGTGCTCGAGCACCCCTAGGCCGGTTCCGCGCTTCAGAAAGACGTCAATGACCGCGACGTCGCACGCCTGTGTCCGCTCGTCCATCCAGCGACAGGCCTCATCCTCCGCTTGAGCGGTTCCGACCACCTTAGCCTGTGCGAGCTCCTCGAGGGCGCTGCTCAGCTCCTCGGCGATCCGGGCGTGGTCTTCGACCAACAGGATGCGAAGCACGATCTCACGCTCGCCAAAGGCTTCCTTCTTGTGGTGACCACAAGGTACGTGCGGCAGGGTCTGGACCGTGTCCGACAACCGAGGCATTTCTGGTCAGAAGGCGCTGACGAAGCGCTGCACGCCGTGCGATCATGTGGCGTGGACGTCGACACTCGCGACACCGATCGCCGCCGCGCAGCCCTGGACGCCTTTGGTCCCGATCCGTTCGCGGCCACTGCGTTCGAGGACCTCACTCGCGCGGCGGCGAGTCTCCTGGGAGCGCCGATGGCGGCGATTTCCGTGCTCACTCGCGCGGGCGGACACTTCAAGGCAGCGATCGGCGTTGCGGGAGGCAAGCGCTCGTCGGATGCCTTCGCGACGTGGGCGCTTTCCGCCCCGACGAAGGCTCTAGTGGTGGAGGATGTCGCGAAGGACCCTGAGATTCAAAAGGCGCTCTCGGAAGCAGGACTGACGAGCATTCGTTCTTTCGCAGCCGTTCCGCTGACCCTTTCATCTGGCGAGGCGATCGGCGCTCTTTGCGTGATGGGCGACTCCCCACGCAAGGTGTCCCGCGCCGCCCTGAAAAAGCTGAAGTTTTTGGGCGACCAAGTGATTCATACGCTCGAGGAACGCCAGCGGTCCGGATTGCGGCAGAACGCTGGCCGGCCCGACCTCTCGTCACCTTCCCGGTGACCTACTGAACGCCAGCGCGCCCGCGGGAAGGCGTGAACGGGACGTTCAAGTCCCCACTCGCCACCCCACCCAGCCGCAGCGCGGACCTTCGCCAAAGGCCGGCTCCTGGCCGCAGATGCGATCCTCTGCCCTGTACGGTCAGTCAGGCACCACGTTCGATCAGTCGACATAACCTGCGCGAATCCGTGCGGATCGAACCGGTCCTGTAGGATCGATTCCATGAGCTCGCCGCAGCTGCGACGCCAGGATCGTGTGCTCGGCGAGTCCGATACACGCGACCTCATTGCGCAGGCGTATTGCGGGCGCTTGGCGACGGTCGGCTCCGACGGCTGGCCTTACGTCGTGCCGCTTTTGCACGTCTATTCCGGCGACGAGATCTGGCTTCACAACACGGCAGCGCGCGGCCACCTGCGCACAAACGTCGAGAGCGACCCGCGCGCGTGCTTCGAAGTCGACGAGCCGGTGAAGGTGTTCGACTACGGACGCTTCGAGTGCGACACGGGTCTTGCCTACCGAAGCGCAATCGCCTACGGGCGCATCCGCGTCGTCGACGACCAGGCGGCGAAGATCTGTTTCTTCGACGCACTGCTCGCGAAATACGGCACCGGTGTTGCGGGGCGACCGAAAAGCTTCTATCCGCGGCTCGACGACGTCACCGTTTACGCACTCACCGTCGAACGCGTGACCGGCAAGTACTGTCCACTCCCGCCTGCCGCCGAGCAGTGGCCGGCGCTGGATCGGACCAAATCGCCTCACGCACTTCCGTAACCGCCGCAACCGGGGGCAGCGGGATGGGCGTGCCACTTACACCCGGCGGACCTTCAGCGAGCAAAGAGCCGACCGGCGCGATCAGGTCCCGACGAACTGCGGGGCTTCGCGCGCTAGGTCGAGCCAGTCGTCTGGCGATTCAGAATGCACCTCGAGCCACTCGCGCATCGGGCGGCCGCGGTTCGCGTCGAAGCGCTCGCCCGCGCCAAGCGCTGTGCACGACAAAGATGCGCATCGCAGCAGCTCGTAAGATCTTCTCGCCTGTTATCTCGCCCTCATGCTCACATCCTCAGCTTGAATGGGCATTTCACATCCGGCCGTACAGCCCGTTCGCAGGGTCGGAAACTCAAATTCGTGGAGAAAGGCGCCAAGCACGCCGCGGTCGGAAGTCGATATCGCATTGCCCACTCCGATAACGCAAGTGCGCGCGCTTGGCGCGAGCGCCTACCTCGTGCTGGTCCGCCGCCCCCAAGCGCAAAGGTGCGCGCGGGAGAATGGCGAGTTCAGCACCACGGGCGTCGGCCGACGCTGCAGGGCAACCTGCGGAAGAAATACACTGACCGCTCCATGCCAAACGCGATCGAAAGTGCGATTCGTTCCGTCGTCACCAAGGGCATCTATCTGCTCGCCGACTTCAATCGCGTGCGTCTCGGCTGGGACAAGACGCCGCATCCGTACCTGACCGGCATCCACCGCCCCATGTCGGACGAGAAGACCTTGACGGAGCTCGCGGTCACAGGGCTCATACCGAAGTCCCTCGATGGCCGCTACTTGCGCATCGGGCCGAACCCGATCAAACCCAATGCTGCCGGCCACCACTGGTTCGTCGGAGACGGCATGGTGCACGGCATCGCCCTCGAGAACGGTCGTGCAATCTGGTACCGCAATCGTTGGATCCGCTCGAGCGCCGTCAGCGCGGCGCAGCGCAAGCCACCCGCGCCGGGGCCACGTCACGGCGCCAACGACACCGTGAACACCAATGTCGTGGGTATCGGGGGCCGCACCTGGGCGCTTGTCGAGGCAGGTGCGTACCCGGTCGAACTCGACCAGACGTTCGAGTCGCAGCGCTACAACCCGTTCGACGACACCCTCGCCGGCTCGTTCACAGCGCATCCGCACCAGGATCCGAAGACCGGCGAGTACCTGGCGATCGCCTACGAGGCCACTGAGCCGAACGAGGTTCGCCACATCGTGCTGTCGGCTGAGGGCAGGGTGCTGCGGGAGACCCCGATACCGGTCGAGCACGGCCCCTCGATCCACGACTGCGGCTTCACCGCCCGATACGTCGTCATCCTCGACCTGCCAGTGACGTTCTCGATGCGCTCGCTGATCGGCGGCCACCGCTTTCCGTACAAGTGGAACCCGAAGCACAGGGCCCGGGTCGGATTGCTGCCGCGCGGCGGAGACGCGTCCGCCGTCATCTGGTGCGATGTCGATCCTGTCTACGCCTTTCATGTGGCGAACGCGTTCGACGCGCCGGACGGAACCGTGGTCCTGGATGTCGTCGCCTACGAATCGATGTTCAACGGGAACCTGCGCGGACCGAGCGGGAAGGGCGCCCTGGAACGATGGACGATCGATCCGGTCGCGAAGTCGGTCAAGCGCAAGGTGATCGACGCCCAGCCGCAGGAGTTTCCGCGGGCTGACGAGCGCCGCCTTGGTCAGCCCTATCGTTACCTCTATGCCAGCGCGTCGGCCAGTGCAGATGAAGTGCCTGCCGGCAGCAAGCTTGTGAAGCACGACATGGAGGGCGCGACTCGGCAGGTGCACGACTTTGGTCCCGACCGCTATCCCGGTGAGTTCGTCTTTGTGCCGGCGCCGGCCGGTTCGGCTGAAGATGAAGGCTGGCTGATGGGCTTCGTGGTCGACAGTGAACACGAGACGACGGACCTCGTCATCCTCGACGCGCGAGACTTCGAAGGGGAGCCAGTTGCCGCAGTCCACCTGCCGCACCGCGTGCCGCCGGGATTCCACGGCAACTGGGTACCGAATTGATGCGTCACCGAAAACGCCGCACCTGCGGTGAGTTCGTACCGGGCATCGCTCGCATCGTTCATTGAATTCCGCTCGCACGGCGAAGTGCACAACCCTGCATACGACTTCAACGATGCGCATTGCCGCTTCGGGGGGCCTCGTTCTTCGCCAGGCTGGTCGAGACACGGCTCGCCGCCTAAGAGTCCGCCGGTAGCTTGGCCGCTTGACCTGCGCAGCGCAGCCGAAGTCTGACGTTCTAGTTGGCTCTTGCCGGGGCGAATCTCGCGGCAAGATCGATTGTGTGAAGTGACCTTCAACCGCTGACAGCGAAGAGTTGCACCAGTCGGGGCCAACTCGGTCTTCGCAGTGGCGTGCCTAGCTTTTCTCTAGTGCTCGGGAGCGCCGTCAAGGGTGGACTGTCGCGTGCCCTTCGGCCTGCTGTGAGGTCGTCCGCAACGCGCCGCCCGGTTCCCAGCTGCCGGCGTAGTCCCGCTGAAGTAGTGGCGGCGGCCCCTGCCGAAGCTCCCGCGCAGCAGGGGCCGTGCAAGGCGTGGAGGAGTTGCACTCGGGCGTGGGCTCCGGCGGACCGTTCGCCTCCGGCTCTTCGGGCCCTCCCCAGCGGAAGCCGATGCCAAAGCCGGTGCTTGCACGCCGACCGTCCAGTCGTGTGCGTAGTGCTGATGGCGTGACTGTCCGCCCATAACGTGTCGCGCCCCAAGCTGGCACGCGGCCTGCCGAGACCTGCAAAACCCTGAAAGGATTGGCGATGGACACCACCGGAAATTTCCCCAAAGCGGGCGGCGCGGCAGCAGACAAGGCCGCGGGGGCCGTGAAGGATGGGATTAGTACCGCCCAGCAAGGGCTGGTCCAGGCAGCGAGTGCGGCCGCGGGCAAAGTCGATCAGTGGCGCGACGAGGCCGCACCGGCCCTGGAAAAGGCTTCTGCAAAGGCGCAAGAGGTCGGCCAGAAGGGGATGGACGCCTTGGCAGATGCGTCGATGCAGCTACGAGAGCGAGCCTTGGAGGCCTCGGACGCGGCCGTCGCCTATGCCAAGGACGAGCCGATGAAGGCCCTGCTCATCGCGGCGGCTGCCGGTGCACTCCTGATGGGCCTTCTGAGCCTCATGGTGCGGTCGGACGACTAGCTCTGGACGGAATGAGCCATCCCTCCGCACAAGATTGGACCGAGCTCGCGCGCGAAGCGCTGAACTTTGTGAGAAGGGTGCCTTGATCTATAGCCGACGCACATGGGCGTTAGCACGGTGTGTCGGACGCAGCTCGACCGAATGAGCGGGCCCTTTACTATTTACTCACCATGCCCGAATCACGTGACAGCATCGAAGATATCTGGGGCGACCGCACATCCTATATAGGCGAAGGCTTTTGGCCGGAACGCCGCGATGAGCGCATCAGCGAGAAGCCAGACCGATGGGTGCAGTCGGCGTGCGTGCTTTGCTCCAACGGCTGCGGTTGCGACATTGGCGTCAAGGATGGCCGCATTGTGGGCGTACGCGGCCGCACAGAGGACAACACCAACCGCGGCAGGCTCGGCCCCAAAGGTCTGCATGGCTGGGAGGCGAACAACAGCCAAGATAGGTTAACGACGCCGCTCATCCGTCGTAACGGGAACCTGTCGCCTGCTAGCTGGGACGAGGCCATGGAGTTGATCGTCGAGCGCGCAAAGACGACGCGCGATCAACACACCGCAAGCGCGATAGGCTTTTACACCAGCGGGCAACTGTTCCTGGAGGAGTACTACACGCTTGGGGTGATCGGCAAGGCAGGCCTCGGCACGCCTCACATGGACGGCAACACGCGGCTTTGCACGGCCACCGCCGCAGCGGCACTGAAGGAAAGCTTCGGCGCCGATGGGCAGCCCGGCAGCTACTGGGACATCGACGAGACCGACTGCATCTTCATGGTCGGGCACAACATGTCGAGCACCGACACCGTGCTCTGGTCTCGGGTGCTCGACCGGCGTCGCGGGCCGAACCCTCCGAAGCTGATCGTCGTCGACCCGCGCGAAACGATGACGGCGCGCGAGGCCGACCTGCATCTGAGACCGAAACTCGGCACGAACGTCGCCCTGCTCAACGGCCTGCTCAACCTCGTGCTCGAAGAAGGCTACTTCGATGGTGCGTTCATTGAGAACCACACGATCGGTTCAGCGAAGCTTCAGGAGATCGTCTCCAAGTACCCGCCTGAACGCGTCGAGACGATTACCGGGGTGCCCGCAGCCGACCTGCGCGACGCGGCGCGCATGATCGGCAAGTCGCGAGGACTCCTGAGCACGTGCCTTCAGGGCGTCTACCAGTCGAGCCAGGCGACCGCAGCTGCCGTGCAGATCAACAATCTCAACCTGCTGCTCGGGCGGATCGGCCGACCCGGCTGCGGGATTCTGCAGATGAACGGGCAGCCGACTTCTCAGAACACGCGCGAGTGCGGCGCCGACGGCGATCTGCCCGGCTTTCGCAACTGGGAGAACGAGGAGCACATCCAGGAGCTGGCCGACCTCTGGAACGTGGACCGGGGAACCATCCCGCACTGGGCGCCGCCGACCCACGCGATGCAGATCTTCCGCTACTGCGAAACAGGGTCCATCCGTTTCCTGTGGATCCACGCGACCAACCCTGCGGTGTCCCTGCCAAACCTCGACCGCGTGCGCTCGATCCTGGGCCGACCCGGCCTGTTCCTGGTGGTGCAGGATGCCTTCATGACAGAGACGACCGAGTTCGCCGACGTCGTGCTGCCCGCTGCGATCTGGGGCGAGAAGACCGGGACGTTCACCAACGTCGATCGCACGGTCCACATCAGCTACAAGGCCGTGGAACCCCCTGGAGAAGCTCGCTCGGACTTCGACATCTTCCGCGACTTTGCCGAGCGGATGGACTTCCGCGATAAGGACGGGGCGCCGTTGATCAAGTGGCGCACTCCCGAGGAGTGCTTTGAGGCGTGGAAGGCCTGCACGCGCGGGCGGCCCTGCGACTACACGGGCCTGAGCTACGCCAAGCTCACCGGTGGCTCCGGAATCCAGTGGCCTTGCAACGAGGAAGCGCCTGATGGCTCGCGCCGTGTCTACACCGATCTCGTCTTTCCCACGGCCGACACCGAGTGCGAGAGCTTCGGTCACGACCTTCTCACCGGGGCACCCGTGGAACCCACGAAGTACAAGGCGCAGCGAGCTGATGGTCGAGCTTGGCTGAAAGCTGCCGAGTACGTCCCTCCGGCCGAGCAGCCTGACGAGAAGTACCCGTTCTTCCTGACCACGGGCCGCTTGGTCTTCCACTTTCACACACGCACGAAGACGGGACGGTCGCCGGCACTCAATGCCCCGGCCCGGGACGAGAAAATCGAGCTCTGCTCGGACGACGCGGTAGAGCTCGGCGTTGGGGAAGGCGACTGGCTGCGCATCACCTCGCGCCGCGGCAAGCTGGACGCGCAGGTCCGAATCGGCAAGGTTGCCCCGCGCGAGCTCTTCCTGCCATTTCACTTCGGCTACTGGGACTCTCCCGGCCACGCGCGTGCTGCGAACGAACTGACCCTCTTCGAGTGGGATCCTGTAAGCAAGCAGCCGCACTACAAGTACGCCGCCGTCGCCCTCGAAAAGGTCGCGGGTCCGGAGGACCGCCAACCCGAACAGGTCCACGTCGACGCCACGGAGCCCGACGCGGGCGATACCGGCATGACCCTGAAGCAGGCTGCCAAGCATGTCGCGAGCTCAGTGAAGCTGCTGGCTCCCGAGCGATCGCACGTGCGCGACTACGTGGGCCTCCTACAGCTGAGCGAGGAGCGCCTGGTGAAAGCGTTTGAACAGGTGCGCGACACGCATCTTCTGGAGCCGGACATCGCGACGACGTGCAAGCTATTCGAGACCTGGTCCAACGAATCAGCCGAACGGCTGGAGGCCTTCGTCAAGAAGTATGGGAAGCGCCGCGAGGGGGAGCCGGAGCGGCTCGACAAAGCGCTGCTCAAGCGCAGGTCGCCTAGCGGGTTCAACCTCGTGCGGGATCTGCACGATCTCTGGCTCTTGGCGAACGAGAGCCTCATCTCCGTGGACATTCTCGAGCAGGCCGGTCATGCGCTGCGCGACGACCAGCTGCTGGAGGTGCTCACGCACGTGCGCGAGAGCAACCAGCGGCAGGGTGACTGGCTCCGGAGCCGATTGCGACAAGCCGCACCGCAGGTTCTCGTAGTACCGTCCTAATCGGCGCCGACCCGGGGGCGGTGCTATTGGTGACCGGACCGGGCCGCCGCGCCCGGCGCGGCGGTCATTGCAGGGTGCTGTCGGAGCCCAACGGCGAACGACCTCCGACCGAAGTGTTCGTGCGCGCGGGGGCGGCTTTGTCCAGGGCAAACAGATCTTCCGCTTTTTTGACCCCGACTGACAAGCCTGGGGGAGCGTGCTTAGCGCCATCCGAAAGCGGACCGTGGCGACGGTCTCGGTTCGGCCATGAGCCGACGGCCACCGGTTGACGGCGAATGCCGGCTTCAGGGCCACATGCGGCCGTGCGGCAAGCGGCGCTTTAGCGGTCATTCGGGCTCGGCCTTAGCAATCACTGGATTACCTGGTCGGTACGCGACAACACCGATTTCGGGATCGTCAGCCCCCGCTTGCGACCCCGGAATCGCTGCATTAGCATCTCCGCGCCAGTGTCGAGAGATCGAGGAGGACTTCGTGCCAATTTCAATCGCGACAGTTGATGGTGGACGGACAAGCGTTGACGAATCCGCACTCGACCAATTCGCGGCGTCAATCCGCGGAGAGCTGCTCAAGCCAGGTGATTCGAGATACAGCGAAAAGCCGGTCTACAACGCCATGCATGACCGGCGTCCCGCACTCATTGTTCGGTGCACAGGAACAGCTGACGTCGTCGATGCAATCAAGTTCGCCCGACAGCACAGTCTTCTCCTGGCCGTCCGCGGCGGCGGTCATTCTGTGGCCGGCCATTCGACCTGTGACAACGGGATCGTCATCGATCTCACGCGTATGCGCGGCGTTGAAGTCGATCCTGAGTCGCGCATCGCCCGAGTCCAGGGTGGCGCTCTGTGGGGCGACCTCGATCGCGAGACGCAGGCCTTTGGCCTCGTCGTGCCGGGTGGCGTCGTGTCGGAGACAGGTGTGGCCGGACTAACGCTGGGAGGCGGCGAAGGCTGGGTACGTCGGAAGTACGGGCTCACGATCGACAGTCTCTTGTCGGCCCGCGTCGTCTGCGCCGACGGCTCTGTCCGCACTGCCTCGGCAAAATCGGAAGAGGATTTGTTCTGGGCGCTACGCGGCGGCGGCGGAAACTTCGGCATTGTGACGTCGTTCGAGTTCCGCGCGCATCCGCTCGGTCCAATTGTGGCGTTTGCCGGCGTCTTCTATCGTGCTGCCGACGCGGCAAAGATTCTTCCGCGATGGCGAGACTACTGCCTGGATGCTCCCGACGAGGTGACGTCGGTGGCAGTGGCCATTACGATGCCAGCCGCGCCCACTCTGCCGCCGCCGATTCACAACCAGGCGTGCCTCGTCATCGGCGGGGTGTACGTAGGAGAAGCGGAGCAGGGCATGAAAGTGATGCAGCCGCTGCGCGAGCTGGGGACGCCGCTGGCCGACATCTCGCAGCCGATGCCGTTCCGCGCGGTGCAGACGGCGTTCGATCCGCTATTCCCGATGGGCAAGCTCCAGAGTTACTGGAAGGCCCAGAACCTCGCCTCCCTGCCGGACCGGGCGATCGAGATCATCGCGGCCAGGGCGAACCAGCGGCCGGCGCCTGTCACGCTAGTGGTCACCTTCCAGATGGGCGGAGCGATTAACCGCGTCGCCGCGACGGACACCGCCTATGCGGAGCGCTCTGCACTTTGGATGTCGTCGATTGACGGCAACTGGGAGAATCCCGCCGACAACGCGAAGAACATCGCCTGGGTGCGCGAGAGCTTCAATCAGATCGCGCCGTACTCCACCGGAACGACGTATACGAACTTTACCGGTCAAGCGGACGAGAGCGCGGTCGCCCTCGCGTCTACGGCATACGGTGCAAACATGGCGCGTCTGAGTATGATCAAGGCGAAATACGATCCGGACAACTTCTTTCGGTTGAATGCCAACGTCGCGCCGGCGGCGACCGCTCGGGTATAGCGGCGTAAGATCAACACGGTCCCGGGAATGGCGGTGCACAACCTTTAGCTCGGTTCGTCCTCCAAGGCCTCACGGAGGCTCACATGCCGCTTTACATCATCGAGCGCAACTTCGCTGAAAAGATAGACGTTAACGCCGAGGGCATTCTTGCTATAACGAAAATCAACGGCGAGGTCGGAGTGAACTGGCTGTTCTCCTTTCTTAGCGCCGACAAACGCAAGAGCTACTGCCTCTACGAAGCCAAGAATCCTGAAGCGATACGCGAGGCGGCGCGGCGGGCGAAGGTACCGGCCGACGTGATCGTCGAGGTGTCACAGGCGTTTGGAACCGATCCTCGCTCCGCGGTGACGGCATAGGAGTTTGGCGCGCCGCTCCATGATGGAGAGGGACGACGAGCGCGTCCGTGCGTCTTACCGCGACGACTACGAACGGCTGGTTGCCGTGAAGCGCCAGTTTGACCCCAACAACCTGTTTCGCGTCAACCAGAATATCCGCCCGCGTTGAGCGCTCGATTCGCGTGGGCTTGTCGATCACTTCTTGAGCAAGCCTTCGCGATTGGCAAATGCTGCCGCTTCCGTCCGGTTGGCGGTGTAGGTTTTCTGCAAAATGCTGCGCACATGGTTGGCCACGGTGTTCGGGCTGATCCCCAGCACTTGGGCGATTTCGCGGTTGTTGCGGCCAATCGCCATCAATCGCAGCACGCCGACTTCGCGCTCGCTCAAGCCGCAGGGATAAGCCGCCGGCGGCTCGGCGATGGCTTCAACCAGCGCGCTGATGCGAGGCGTCAATGCATTCATGCCCAGTGCGGTGCTCTCGGCTAGTGCGTCGGCGAGCAGCACCCTTGCCCGGTCCAGGTCACCGGCTTGCGCGCGCCGATGGAGCATCACTGCGTAGGCATAGCGGCTGTGCGCCAGCCAGACACGCGATTCGGACTTTTGGTCCATGACTAGGGCAGCCTCAAAGTGAGTCTGCGCGAGTTCCCAACGCTCCATTACAGTGTTAAGTTTGCCCAGCAGCCGGTCGACTGAGCCCAGGCAGGGGCCGCCCCAGTCGACGATCGGCGTGGTCCCGGCATAGTCCTTCAGCAGCTGATATAGCTGCGATGCACGCACGGCGTCCCCGAGGTAGACACAAACCTCGGCTGCCAAGATAACGATCGTTAAGGTTCCAGTGTCCCGCGGCGCGGTCGATGCCCGGCCCCACGGCAGGCTCTCAAATTGAGCTTGGCACTCTGCACGCATGTCGAGTTCGGCATACAGCAAGGCCAGCCCTGGCTGCCAGACCTGGCCTTTGGGCGTGGTGCGCACGAAGTGCTCCAACATGGGCAGCGCCTCGCGCAGTCGTCCCTGCTCGCGCCGAATGCAGAACATCTGCATGCCGTAAGCGGCAGCGGCCTGATTCTCGTCAAGTCGACGGCCGCTCTCAAGTGCCTGGGTGGCCCACGCTTCGGCCTCCGAGAAGCGGCCCTCGTTGATGGCCACAAGCGCCTTAGCGTGCCGGCACAGTGTTTGCACATACGGCAAACGAGTCTGTTTTGCGAGGCCCAGTCCCTGGTCGATCAATCGGCGCACGCCGGGCGCATCGCCCACACTGAGGAGGTTCGCCAGGAAGTAAGGCAACAAGTCCCCGACAGGTAGCGCCAGGCTCCGATCTTCGCCGAGGCTCCAAGCCTCCTTCGCCGCAGCTAAACACTGAGGCCGCAGATCGGGGTGCCAGAAACTGGCCGAGGTGATCGAAGCCAAGGCCAGGTAGAGGGCATTCGTGTCCCCAATCTGATGGGCCAAGGCGACCGCCCGAACGTGGGCGTCTTTCGCTTCATCGACACGGTCGCAGTAAAGGTAAGCCCGGCACAGCCGGGCCAACAGCTCGACTCGCATTGCGTCATCTGCGCGGTGCATTGCGATCGCCTCCGACAAGAGTTCGACCGCGGATTCGCCTGACCGGGCTGTCATGACATTGCCTTGTTCGAATCCCAGCGCGGCCTCAGCGAACGGCGCACCCAAAGCGTGATTGCGTGCCAGTTCGGCCGCTTCCTCATACGCCGTACATGCCGGTTCACCGTGCCCGAGCGAAAGTTCGACCTCGCCTAGGGCTAGTAGCAAGCCGCAGCGCTGGGCCACGTTCTTTGTAAAGTGCTGCTGTTGAAGGTGAAGTGACAGGCGATACAGGCGAACGGCTTCTTCAAATGCGAGCACGCGCGTAGCCTGCGCGGCGGCGCGAGTCGCATACTCGATCGCTTTTCCAGCTGCATCGCCTGACCCGGCTTCGCTGAAGTGGTAAGCCAGTTGTGACAGCGCGGTGGCGTCATCGGCGCCGCGGCGCTGTTCCAGCATTTCACCGATGCGCAAGTGCAGCCGGGCGCGGCGCAGGCCTAGCATCTCGTCGTACAACGTCTCTCGAATCAGGGCATGACTGAAGCGAACCTGTTGCGTGTGCGGCACCGCTTCGATCAAGTGCACCGCGAGCGCCTCCTCGAGCGCCATCAAGACGTCGTCTTCGGACTTATCGGCTTCGAGTTGCGCCAGGAGATCCAGCTCGAAAGTCCGTCCGATGCAGGCGGCGATGGCCAAAAGCCGGCCGGCAGACGCCGAAAGGCGATTCAAGCGCTTACCGATGACTTCGCGGACGCCGGTCGGAATTTTCGTCAGTAGGTGTAGGTCCTCGCCTGCCGAGCCGACCGGTTGGGATGCCCGTCCATCCACCATGAAACGCAGGGTCTCTTCAAGGAATAGGGGATGGCCTTCGGTGCGCGCGTGGATCGCGCTGGCGAAAGTGGCGCTTGCAATGCCGCCGCTCGCTGTCGCCATAAATTCTTCTGTCTCGCGGCTGCTCAACCCGGTCAATTCAAGCCTATGAAACGTCGGCGAGCGCGCAAGCTCCGCCAGCGTTTCAAACAACGGATGCTGGCGTGACAGCTCAGTATCGCGGTAGGTTCCCACCACCATCACAGCGCTGTCCTCGAGTTCGGCGGCCAGGAAGGCGAACAGTCGCAGAGACGTGGCGTCGGCCCAGTGCAGGTCCTCGAATATCAGCAACTGCGGCACGCGCTGCGCCGCGCGGTGCCAGAACGCCACAACTGCGTCGAACAGGCGGAAGCGCGACTGGGCAGCGTCACCTGCATCTGCGCCGACTTGCAGTGAGGGAAACTGCTCCGCCAGCTCCGGAACGATGCTTGCAATGTCGGCGAGCCCGGCGCTAAGAGTCTGGGCTACATCGGTATCGCCGCTGCGGAGATAGCCGCGGATCAGTTGCCGCCATGGCCAGTACGGGGGTGCCCCGGGCTCTTCGCGGCAGCGCCCCCACAGCACGGCCACGCCATCTTGTTCGGCTTGGGCGCCCAACTCTTGCGCGAGACGTGTCTTGCCTATGCCGCCGGAGCCAGCCAACAGAATGACCTGCCCGCGCCCCTGACGGGCTCTCGCCAGTGCCTTGGTCAGGTGCGTCAGTTCTTGACGGCGCCCGACGAACAGGCTCGACGAGCGTTGTGGGTGGCGTGGCGCTGCCGAAGCTGGTCGTATGGCTGGCCCGGCTGAGGTGGACGTGCTCGCTTGGGACACAGGGAGCGCTGCAGGGCCTTTGGAAGCCAGTCCCGTGGAGCCCCCGTTTGCGTCGCTGGACGCCGCGGTCGGACGGCTCTGAACTTTGAGCGCATAAACGCGAATCGGCCGTGGAATGTTCTTCAGCCGCTGCTCCCCCTGATCAACGAAGGTCGTGTGTATCCGGCCGCCGACGACACCGTGCACCGCATCAGAGACGGTGATGCCACCCGGTTCAGCAAGAGCCTGCAAGCGCGCCGCAACATTGATACCGTCGCCATAAACGCTTCTGTCCGGTTTTTCAATCACGTCGCCGAGATGCACGCCGATGCGAAACCGCATGCAGCGAGATTCGGACAAGGTTGCGGCCTGTGAGGCTAGGTCCTGCTGTATGGACAGCGACGCTTTAACCGCGTCTACGACCGCCTCGAAGACGGCCAGCACCGAATCTCCCGCCATGTCGACAATGCGTCCGTCGCAGGCCGCGACGTGCTCGCGAAACACGACGCGCGCAGCGTCTAGCGATTCGACGGCGGCCCGATCGTCGACACCCATGAGACGCGAATAGCCCACGGCGTCGGCTGCCAAGATGGCCAGGAGCCGATGACGAAGTCCGGCGTCACCCATGTCTCAACGTGATCGCGACAATGAATCGAGTAGCGATCTGCAGCGCGAAATCAGTGCATCTAAATCGACCATGCACCCGCCGTCACCCGCAAGATGCGATGCGTTTAAGAGCGGATTCTGAACTTCCCGGAAGGTGAGATCTAGGCTGGCGCTTTCGGCGCCAGCCACCGGCGGGTAAGGTGCCCCCCGCCCCGCAGTGTGCTCATGCGCGGAGGGTGTCGGAACTACCTTCCTGCATCGTTGCGCTAACAAACCTGGACCTTGCGCGCGAACGTCTGCTCTAGTGGCGTATGGGCGTCCGCAATGGTGCATTGCTGCCGCTCGCCGTTCCGAAGTGATCGGCAGCAACGGGTCGACCGCTGCCTCTCCCACTTCCGATGGGCGCGGCGGAGAGCTGTCGTTGAGCGTTGGAGTGCCTTACAGCGGACGATCAAGTGCGCCCGCACCCGGCCAAGAATAGACATTCCAGCAGGTCTGCTCGGCGAACCTCGTCGGCTCCGCTACCTGATGATTTCGTCCGCCCGATAAAGGATCGAGTCTGGAACAGTGATTCCGAGTGCTTTGGCGGTCTGAAGGTTGACGACCAAGTCGTAGACGGTGGGCTGCTGAACGGGAAGGTTTTCGGGCCTTTCTCCCTTGAAAATGCGATCCACGAAAACGGCTGCGCGGCGGAAGAAATCGAGATATCGGGCTCCGTAGCAAATCAAACCTCCTGATTTGCAAAAGAGCGATTTGTTGTAGAGCGCCGGCAAGCGCTCTCTGGTGGCAAGTGCAGCGGTCTGATCCTGCTGTGCATCCAAACTGGTGCTCGGCAACATGAGGACTGCGCCGGGGCGTGTCGAGCCCAATCTGCGAAACACGGCGTCCAGTTCGTTCATGTTCCGCGCTTCGATCATGACGACCTTCATTCCGAGTGCCCGAGCGGCCGACTCGACGTGTGGAATCGCGCGCGCATGGAACGACTCGTTAGGATTCCACACGAACACGACGTTCGTGATTGAGGGCATCAGTTCCTTAAGAAGTTGCAACTGCTTCGCCGTCAGATCGAACGCAAGAGAGGTGGATCCCGTGACATTGCCTCCGGGACTTGACAGGCTTGCAACTAGGCCGCTGCCGACCGGATCGCCGACGATGGTCATCACGATCGGGATCAAGCTGGTCGTCCTCTTGGCGGCGGCGGTGGCAAGACCACCCTCGGCGACGATGACGTCTGGCCTTTTTTCAACCAACTCCACTGCGAGATTGGTGAACCGCGAGGAATCCCCCAGGGAATACCGTCCTTCAATGGCGATGTTGGTCCCCTCGACGTACCCGAGACCTCGAAGCGCATCGCGAAAGGCATCCCACTGAGGCCCGGGGGTGTCGCCGAGTATTCCGATCCTTCGAACCTGTCCGGCGCTTCTAGAAGGTCCAGCGGCCAGCGCGACCCCAAGTCCCAGCATCGCCCGTCGACGGACGCGTCCCAGGCGATCGAGGCACGACGCGTGTCCCTCGCTCTTCATACCGCTCCCATCTTCGTTACCGCCATTCAACTAGTGTGCCAAACGACGCTGAGCGAGCATAGGAAAGGCGACGCCCGCCAGCCGCGCTGCGCCGCCCTGTGGGGCCGAGGCTTACCCTGACACTCGACCTCCCTGATGCTTCGGTGGGCTGATCTCATGTCGCTGGACGACCCGTTTCAGACCCCGTACTCATCCGTCCGTACTTCCGCTTCGGGTCGACTGCTGGCTTCCTGATCCCGATTGCGTTGCCCCAAAACCTGCCGTTCGCGTGGTCACGCAGGGCTTTCGTGCGCGGCAAGTGCCTGGGTGAGCTCGCGGTTCATGACCTCCAGCGAAGTGCCAGTTGCCGGCAAGCGTTGGACGTTGCTACCGTCGATGAGCAGGAGCGTTGGGTAGGTCGTCGCCCCTATGTTGCGCGCCAGCGTGAAATCGGGTTGGGCCAGCTTCGAAGATTCGGCCGAGGCCAGCATCTGCTCCGTACGATCCGGATCCAAGCCACTTGCAGTCGCACTCCGGACGTAGGTCTCAGGTCCGAGAGCGAGCGTCCCTCGCCATAGAACGCCTGTTGGACCTGGTGGAAGAATTCGATACCGCGGCGTTCGTCCTGCGCTCGAAGCGCGGCCAAGCCTGCCGCTGCAGCGGCCGAATCCATCACGAAGTACAAGCTGCACAGGTATCCGCTGATCAGGGTAGGGGACCTCGACCAGCGAGCAGGCCGGGCAGGCTGCTACTGCGGGACACGAAGAACCGGAGCGATCACAAGCCGCTGCTCTCCAGGGAGGCGCTGCAGATCCCGAAGCGCAACTGTGCCGGTCGTAAAGCGGATGAACCCCTGTTCCAGATCGTCGACGCTAGGAAGACGTTCAGTTGAATCAACGAGAAGGCCGGAACTAAGGTGCAGACGCGTAATCGGACCGTGGCCCTTGCCGCGCGAGGCATGGACGATGCGGCGCTGTTGAGCGCCGGTGACGAGCAACTGCTGAAGGGACGGGGCGACTGCGTTCATGGCGGCATCCTTGTGAGGCTGGACGCAGCGTTAGGCGGACGCCACCCATCCGAGAAGCCTATATCTCTCGATGAAATCCATCGTGTCGTACGATGGATTCCTCCGCAGCGCCGAGGAACCCCACCATGCTCGACGGCGTCACGCTCGACCAGTTGCGCACCTTCATCGCTGCCGCGGAGCAAGGCAGCTTCTCGGCTGCCGGCCGCAAATTGCGACGCGCCCAATCGGTGGTCAGTCAAACACTCGCCAACCTCGAAGCGCAGCTGGGCGTCCGGCTATTCGAACGGCGCAATCGCTTTCCGGTGCTGACTACGGAAGGCGAGGTGCTCCTTCGTGAAGCACGCGCGGTAACCGACCACATGGACGCGTTCAAGGCGCATGCGCGATCCATCCGCGAGGGCCTCGAGCCGGAGCTGTCCGTCGTCGTGGACGTCATGTTTCCGATGGCGGCGCTCACGCAGGCGGTTGGCCATAGCCGCGAGCAGTTTCCGCATACGCCGCTGCGCCTGTACGTCGAGGCGCTGGGCGGCGTGGTCCAGCCGGTACTCGACGGCACCTGCAACATTGCCGTACTCGGCTCCTTGCCCTTGGTTCCCGAGGCGATGGTTGCCGAGCCCCTGGCCGACATCCCCATGGTCACTGTCGTCTCGCCCGCTCATGACCTGGCCCGCTATCGCGGATCGATCTCGCTCAAGGCCATGACCGAGCATGTGCAACTTGTTCTGACCGATCGAACGTCGCTATCAGAAGGACGCAATTTCGGGGTGCTGTCTCCGCTGGCTTGGCGCCTTGCCGACATGGGTGCCAAGCAGGCCTTTTTGCGTGCCGGCTTCGGTTGGGGCCACATGCCCGTGCACATCGTGCAGGAAGATATCGACCAAGGGCGCCTGGTTCGCATCAAGATCCAGGGCCAGCAGCGGCATATTGCTTACTTGCCGGTGCAGGTTGCATGGCGCAAGGACACGCCACCCGGTCCCGCGGGACAGGCATTCATTGCGCAGTTGCGCTCGGCAGCGGGTTGATATTCGAGAAGCCGGAGTCCGCCTTGGGTCCGATTGCGGACTTCGAGCTTCCCGGGCGGAACTTCTGCAGCCGCTGCCGAACTGCCTTTGACTACGAGGCTTCTATGATGGCGACGAACGGACTGCTATGAAGCAAAAGAAATCGAACTCGCTCCAACGCTCAACGGCATCTACTTGCCGCACGCAAAGACGCACACGTCTCGCTTCGTCCTCAGTGAACGGCTATGGGCTTGTTGCTGCCGGCAGGGCGGATGACAAGCGGGCGAGACGGCTTCTGGACTTCGATCCAGCTTCACTTCTTACAAGGTCGAAGTAACACGGCAACGCTCACTGGAGCCAAATGGCCCAGTGCCGGGCAATCGCCCGATGCTTGATTCGCATCGAGGCACCTCGGGAGGCGTCGGGACAACTGAATCTGGCCTGTCGCTAACGGCCGCTGACTAGATCTGGGCGCTGGGGCACGAGATCACTCGATCCTCTCTTCGAATGGTCACGGTCGCTTTTGTGAAAGCGACGCCTTTCACCACGACTTGGACAAGCGTGGCAAGAAGCCACGGACCTACGGACTATTCCAAACGAGGTCTGACGTTGGAGAGGAAACGGAGAGTGCTGTGAGAGGTGAGATTTGGTCCTGACACGCGAAAACCGGAGCGTATCGGGCTGCGATTTCGCATTATTCTTGGCTCCCCAAACCTGGGCTCAAACCAGGAACCTACGGATTAACCGTTGTGATCCGGCTGATCTTCTAGACCGCATGAGACGACACGGGATTCAAAATATCCTCTACCGATCAATGGGTCAGACAAAGTTCTTTTTCTCGGTTGATCTCGATTTGTCGCATGCGTGCTATCGATTTTTCGGACACCTTTCGGACAGCCGATGCCTCTCGTGACCGTGCGCGGGGTCGAAACCTATCGACCCGAGTACGAAGTTACTCTCGATCGCGGCCTACACCTGCGGATTGGACCTGACGGCAAGCGCACGCCGCACTGGAGGCGGTAATAGTCCGACGCGATCTGCGACGGTGCCCTCTCGGCGGCGCGCCACCGCGCCCCGAGAAGCTCCGGAGCCCGTTCTGCAGTGCGGCCTGGCCCCGCTCACCTCAGCCTGACGACGACCTTCCCCTTGGCTCGGCCTGATTCCACGTGGGCCAGGGCTTTCTCGATGGACTCGATGGGATAGACCCGATCGACGACCGGCCGCAGGGCGCCTGCATCGACGAGCGCGCCGATCTCGCGCAGCTGGTCCCCGCTGGCCTTCATGAACAGGAACGAGTAGCTCACGCCGCGGCGTTTCGCGGCCTTCCTGATTCGATAGCTCAGGAGGCCCGTGACCTGCCTGACGCCCCAATTCAGCCCCATCTCCTGCGCGAACTCCGGATCCGGCGGGCCCGAGATGGAGATGAGCTTGCCACCGGGCTTGAGCACGTTCAAAGACTTGCGCAGCGTCCGCGCGTCGAGGCTGTTCAGGACGACGTCATAGTCCTGCAGCGCCTCTTCGAAGTCCTCGCTCTTGTAGTCGACCCCCACATCCGCACCCAGGCTCTTCACGAAGTCGAGGTTGGCGCTGCTGGTGGTCGCCGCCACCCGTGCACCAAGGTGCTTGGCGAGCTGGATGGCGATCGTTCCGACGCCACCCGAGCCGGCGTGGATCAGGATCTTCTCCCCGCGCTTCAGTTTGGCCCTGTCTACCAGTGCTTGCCAGGCAGTCAGCGCAACCAGCGGGATCGAGGCCGCTTCTTCGATGCCGAGCGTCTTCGGCTTGAGTGCGACATCGGCCTGATCGATGGCAATGCGTTCGGCGAAGGTGCCGATTCGACCTTTGTCCGGCCGGGCATAGACCTCATCGCCCGCCTTGAAGCGCTGCACCCTGGGTCCGACTCGAAGCACCACGCCGGCCGCTTCATTGCCCAGGATGAGAGGCAATCGATACGGCAGAACAAGCTTGAACTCACCGTTCCTGATCTTCAAGTCCAGCGGGTTGACGCCGGCGGCGTGGACCTCGACCAGGACGTCGTCCGGCCGCAGCTCGGGTTCTGGCATCTGGCCAAGCCGCCCGCTTGCCTTGCCGTAACGATCGACGATGAACGCCTTCATGACGGCCGAACGGCCGGCCGCGTGTCGACCATCGCGCACAAGGCGGCGGTCAGCAAGGCCAGGCCCATCTGCAGTGCATAGACCGCATCGAAGTCGCTGCGCTGCACGGTCGCATGGCCGAGCAGCAGCACGATGATGGCGACGCCGATGACCGAACCGATCTGGCGGATCGCCTGGTTGACGGCACTGCCCACCGCGTAGTGCTGCGCGGGCAGTTTGTTGACCGCCGCGGCCGACAGCGACGGCAACACGAGGCCGACGCTGGCGCCGCTCATCAGGAGCCCCGGCAACCAGTGCAGGAGATACGACGGCTCATGGCCGGGGACGAGCATGAACCAAAGCGCGGTCGCGGCATACAGCAGCGCGCCGCCGATCAGGAACGGCCGGTGGCCGAAGCGGGCGGCGAGGCGACCGGTGAGCATGGCGACCGGAATCACCGTGAGCGGGCCGGGCGCGATCGCCAGGCCGGCGCGCGCCTGGCTGTAGTGCCAGACGTTGCCCATGTAGAAGAAGAAGGCGAAGAACATCATCGCGAAAGCGATGCCGAAGGTCAGCGTGGCGGCGTTCACCGCGCTGTACGTCCGGTGGCGGAACAGCCGCAGGTCGATGAGCGGATCGCGCGAGTTGCGCGCCCACACGACAAATGCCACGAGCGAAATCAAACCCGTCGCGACGGCGCCGACGAGCTCGGTGCGCGTCCAGCTCGGCGAGTCCGCCTCGACGATGGCGAGCGCGATCGCGGCGACGGCGACGACGAGCAGCGTCATGCCCACACCGTCGACGCGTCGACGCGTGCCGCTCCGATCGGATTCGCGCAGCAGGGAAGCACCCCACCACAGCGACATCGCGCCGATCGGCAGGTTGATGAAGAAGGCCCACGGCCAGCCGACGTTCTGGACGATGAACGAGCCGAGGCTCGGTCCGACGGCGGCGGCGAAGCCGCCCACCGCGCCCCAGAGGCTCACGGTCACCGCGCGACGACTCTGCGGAAACGCCGCCAGCACGATCGAGAGCGATGCCGGGGTGAGGAGGGCGGCGCCGACCGCCTGGAGCGCGCGCGCCGCGACCAGCCAGCCCACCGTGCCGGCCAGGCCGCACAGCGCCGACGCGGCGATGAACAGTGTCACGCCGAGCAGGAACACGCGCTTCCTGCCGTGCGTGTCGGCGAGGCCGCCGGCGGGGATCAGCATCGCCGCGTAGACCACCGTGTACGCGTTGAGCACCCATGACATGTCGGCCGCGCTCGCGCCGGGAAAGCCCGCGCGCAACGCACCGAAGACCGAGTACAGCATCGTGCCGTCGAGCGAGACCAGGAAGATCGCGACGCTCGCGACCCAGAACACGGGCCATGGCGATGCGGGGCGCAGCGGCGGGTCGGCGGCGGCGGGTGCGCCGGTCAGGGTGGCATCGATCATGGGTGGCTCCGGTGCTGCTGCGCGAGGGCGGATCAGGCGAGCTGCGGCAGGTAGCTCGGCCGCGCCGCCGTCAGCCCTTGCTTGACGAGTCGGGTGCGTTCGTCGGCGAGCACCTCGTCGAGCCCGTCCTCGAGCCCGTCGAGCGCGCGGGCGACGATCTCGTCGGCGCTGGCCTTCGGGCCGTCGAGCGCGCGCACGAGGTCGGTGTCGACGAAGGCCATGTGCAGCGCCAGCACCTGCGTTCGCTGCGCGGCGAGCTCGTGACGCAGCGCGTTCGTGAGCGACCAGGCCGCCGATTTGCTGGCCGCGTACGCGGCGAGCTGCCCGCCGTTGATCCACGACACGATCGACAGCACGTTGAGCAGCGCGCCGCCGCCGTTGGCGGCGAGCACCGGAGCGAAGGCGTGGCTCATGCGCAGCATGCCGAAGAAGTTGGTTTCCAGGTGGCGGCGCGCGCTCTCCTCGCTGTCGGGCGCGAGGAAGCCGCCGATCTGGCCGACGCCGGCGTTGTTGATGAGGAGTGTCACGTCGCGTGCTCGCGCGGCGACCGCTGTCACCTCGTCGGGCTTGGTCACGTCGAGCCGAACCGGCTCGACGCCGGGCACCTTGACCGTTGAGGGATCACGCGCGCCGGCGTAGACCCTGCGCGCGCCGCGGGCAAGCAGCGAGCGCGTGAAGGCGAGGCCGATGCCGCGGTTGGCGCCGGTAACCAAGGCAACGGCGTTGTCGATCTTCATGGGAGTCTCCTGGATGGGGTTGAGGCAAGGCGGGTAAATATGACATCCGTCATATTCGTGGGCGAGTGAGAGAGAGGCGATGTTCCTTCGCTGTGCGGCTCAGCCTGCCGCCGTGCTGGGTGTGTCGTACTGCTGGACGAGCGCCTTGCGTGCCGCCGAGAGCAAGGCGCGGCCGTCGGTGTTGTTGCCCAGGGCACGCGCGAGCTGAAGCGTGCCGACGAGCGTGCCGGCCACGACGCTCGCCGTTGCGCGCGAGGCGTGCGGCAGGGCCGATTGCACGCCCGCGACGAGGCGGCGCACGCGCGCGGCAGACGCTTCGCGGACCGCGTCCGACTGGCGCGGCATGTCGCACGCGAGCGCGGCGACCGGACAACCAGTCTCGAGCGACGCGAGGTGCTCGTCGTCGAGATACGCCTCGACGAGCGCGCGGAAGGCGCTCACGCCTCTTGCCGCCCGGCGCTCGAGCGCGCGGGTGACGGCTGCGCCGCTGTCGCGGCCGGCCCTCTCGAGCGCCTCGACGAGCAGCGCGTCTCGCGAATCGAAGTGAGCATAGAAGCCGCCATGGGTGAGGCCGGCCTCCTTCATGACGTCGGCGACACCGACGCCCGCGTACCCGTGGCGCCTGATCGCCCGCGCGGCGACGTCGACGATGCGCTCGTGCGTCTCCTGCTTGCGGCTGTTGGGCGTGCGGCTCATCGAGTCATCCTTATATGACGCTCATCATATTATCTCTCGGATCGCCCGTCAACCCACGGCCACAGTGCCAGGCTCCTTTGAACCGTGGCGGGCGGAATGTCAAGAAGCGCGCTCTCGTCGCAGCAGGCCGGCGCGGGCCCGTGCCGTGATTGCACGGAGCCCGCGCTCTGCCCGATCCACCCCAGGGTTTCCTCTAGGAATTGGATCCGGCTGCCCGGACGGCGCAGGCGCCGCGAATCCGGTCGCTCGGCAATGCAGCACGCCGACGCTGGGCGCAACCTCAGGCAAATCAATCACTTGTGCGTTTCGAACGGCTTCGCGCGGGATGGCACGCGCGTTGCGGTACGCAAGTGCTGGGTGCATCGGCTGGTGCCCAACGAAACGACAACAGGCAGGAGACAGCGATGAGCACGATGGGCGACCTCGACCCCACGGAGACAGTCGAATGGGTCGATGCCTTGCGCGCGGTGCAGCAGCACCGCGGCGGCGAGCGCAGCAACTACCTGATCAACCGCCTGGTCGACCAAGGTCGGCGCGACGGGGTGTACGTGCCGCGTTCGCTGACCACGGCCTATTGCAACACCATCCCGCCCGAACGCGAAGAGAAGAGCACGGGCGACCGCGCGATCGAACACCGGCTGCGTTCAATCATTCGCTGGAACGCGATGGCGATCATCCTGCGCGCCAACAAGGACTCGTCGGAGCTCGGGGGCCACATCGCCAGCTTCCAGTCGGCAGCCACGCTGTACGACATCGGCTTCGGCCACTTCTGGCATGCGCCGACCGACACGCACGGCGGCGACCTCCTGTTCATCCAGGGCCACAGTTCGCCCGGCATCTACGCCCGCGCTTTCCTCGAAGGCCGGCTGACTGAACAGCAGCTGCTCGGCTATCGGCAAGAGGCCGAAGGCAAGGGCATCCCCTCGTACCCGCACCCGTGGCTGATGCCCGACTTCTGGCAGTTCCCCACCGTCAGCATGGGCCTGGGCCCGTTGATGGCGATCTACCAGGCGCGCTTCCTCAAGTACCTGCACGGCCGCGGCCTGGCCGACACCGCGAAGCGCAAGGTCTGGGCCTTCATGGGCGACGGCGAGATGGACGAGCCCGAGTCGCTGGGCGCCATCTCGTTGGCCGGGCGCGAGAGCCTGGACAACCTGGTCTTCGTCATCAACTGCAACCTGCAGCGGCTGGACGGCCCGGTGCGCGGCAACGGCAAGATCGTGCAGGAACTCGAGAGCGTGTTCCGGGGCGCCGGCTGGAACGTCATCAAGGTGCTGTGGGGCAGCGGCTGGGACGCGCTGCTGGCCAAGGACAGCAGCGGCAAGCTGCTGCAGCGCATGGAAGAGTGCGTCGACGGCGAGTATCAGGACTTCAAGAGCAAGAGCGGCGCCTACGTGCGCGAGCACTTCTTCGGCAAGTACGAAGAGACCAAGGCCCTGGTCGCCCACATGAGCGACGACGAAATCTGGGGGCTGACACGCGGCGGCCACGACCCGGTCAAGGTCTTCGCGGCCTATGCCGCCGCGGTCAAGCACACCGGCCAGCCGACCCTGATTCTGCCGAAGACGGTCAAGGGCTACGGCATGGGCGAATCGGGCGAAGGTCAGATGATTGCCCACCAGGCCAAGAAGATGACGCAGGACGCGCTGCGCGGCTTCCGCGATCGCTTCCAGATCCCGGTGGCAGACGCCGACCTGGCCGACGTGCCGTTCATCAAGCTGGCCGCGGACAGCCCTGAGATGAAGTACCTGCACGAGCGCCGCGCCGCGCTCGGCGGCTACCTGCCGCAGCGGCGGCGCAAGTCGGCCGCTCTCGAGATCCCATCGCTGGCCACGTTCGAGCGGCTGCTCAAGGACACCGGCGAGCGCGAGATCAGCACGACGATGGCCTTCGTGCAGATGCTCGGCACCTTGGTGCGCGACAAGGCAATCGGCAAGCACGTCGTACCCATCGTGCCCGACGAGAGCCGCACCTTCGGCATGGAAGGCATGTTCAGGCAGCTCGGCATCTGGTCGTCGCTGGGCCAGCTGTACAAGCCACAGGACGCCGACCAGCTGATGTACTACCGCGAGTCGAAAGACGGCCAGGTACTGCAGGAGGGCATCAACGAAGGCGGCGCAATGTCGAGCTGGATCGTTGCGGCCACGTCGTACAGCACGAACAACGTGCCGATGATCCCGTTCTACATCTACTACTCGATGTTCGGGCTGCAGCGTGTCGGCGACCTGGCCTGGCTGGCGGGCGACATCCGCGCGCGCGGCTTCCTGCTCGGCGGGACCGCGGGTCGCACGACCTTGAACGGAGAGGGCCTGCAGCACGAAGACGGCCACAGCCACATCCTGGCAGGCACGATACCCAACTGCATCAGCTACGACCCGACCTTCGCGTACGAGGTCGTGACCATCATCCGCGACGGCATGCGGCGCATGTACGCGGAGCAGGAAGACGTGTACTACTACGTCACCCTGATGAACGAGAACTACCCGCACCCCGCCATGCCCGAGGGCAGCGAGGCCGGCATTCTCAAGGGCCTTTACCAGCTGAGCGACGGCGGCAAGACGCCGAAAAAGGGCATGCGCGTGCAGCTGATGGGCAGCGGCACGATCCTGCGCGAAGTGATGTTCGCGGCCGAACTGCTGAAGGCCGACTTCGGCATCGCCGCCGACGTGTGGAGCGCCACCAGCTACAACGAGCTGCGTCGCGACGGCATGGCGGTCGAGCGCTGGAACCGGCTGCATCCGACAGCGGCGCCGCGCAAGGGCCACTTCGAGACTTGCCTCGAGGGCCACGAAGGCCCGGTCGTCGCGGCCACCGACTACATGCGCAACTACGCCGACCAGGTGCGCGACCAGGTGCAGGCCGCGGGCCGGCGCTACTCGGTGCTGGGCACCGACGGCTTCGGCCGCAGCGACTACCGGAGAAAGCTGCGCCGCTTCTTCGAGGTCGACCGCTGGCACGTCGTCGTCGCCGCGCTGAAAGCGCTAGCCGACGACGGCGTGATCAAGCCGGCGATTGCCGCCGACGCGATCGCCAAGTACGAACTCGACGCCGAGCGTGCGGCGCCCTGGACTGTCTGAGGCCGCACCCATGAGCAATGCAATCGACATCCAAGTGCCCGACATCGGCGACTTCAAGGACGTGCCGGTGATCGAGATCTTCGTCAAGCCCGGCGACACGGTGAAGGCCGAGGACCCGCTGGTCTCGCTGGAATCGGACAAGGCGACGATGGACGTGCCCGCGCCCCGCGGCGGCAAGGTCAGGGCGATCGCGGTGAAGGTCGGCGACAAGGTCAGCGAAGGCAGCGTGATCATGAGCTTCGAGGGCGATGTCGCAGGCGCGGCGGCAGCGCCGCCGGCCGAGGCTGCCAAGCCGAGCGTCAGCGCGCCGCCGTCGCCGGTCAGCGCACCGGCCGGGCTGGCCGAGGTGCGCGTGCCCGACATCGGCGACTTCAAGGACGTGCCGGTGATCGAGATCCTCGTCAAGGTCGGCGACACGGTGAAGGCCGAGGACCCGCTGGTCTCGCTCGAATCCGACAAGGCGACGATGGACGTACCGGCGCCGCTGTCGGGCGTGGTCAAAGCGATCCAGGTCCAGCTCGGCGACAAGGTCAGCGAAGGTTCGGTGATCCTGGTGCTGGCCAGCGGGGATGCCACCGCGGCGCCGTCGGCGGCAGCGGCTGTCGCAGCGGCCCCCGGCGCCGGCGCTGCCGCAGCCCCTGCGGCGACGGCGCCGACTGCCGCCGGGGCGGTCGACGAAACCGCCTTCGCGCTCGCCTACGCCGGTCCGGCGGTGCGCAAGCTGGCGCGCGAGCTGGGTGTTGACCTCGGCCACGTCAAGGGCAGCGGCGAGCACGGCCGCATCCTGCGAGAAGACGTGGAAGCGTTCGCCAAGGGCGGTGCACCGGCTGCCGCCGGCGCGGCGCCCGCCGCGGCCAAAGCTGCGTCGGCACCCGCTGGCAGCGGCCTCGACCTGCTGCCCTGGCCCAAGGTCGACTTCGCCAAGTTCGGCCCGGTCGAGCGCAAGGACCTGTCGCGCATCAAGAAGATCTCGGCAGCCAACCTGCACCGCAACTGGGTCGTGATTCCGCACGTCACGACGCATGACGAAGCAGACATCACGGATCTCGAGCAGTTCCGCGTGCAGATGAATAAGGAACTTGAGAAGTCAGGCGTCAAGATCAGCATGCTGCCCTTCATGATGAAGGCGGCGGTGGCGGCGCTGAAGAAGTTTCCCGAATTCAACGCCAGCCTTGATGGCGACGCCCTGGTGCTGAAGAACTACTGGCACATCGGCTTTGCCGCCGACACGCCCAACGGCCTCGTGGTGCCGGTGATCCGCGACGTCGACCGGAAGACGATCCCGGACATCACCAAGGAGATGGGCGAGCTGGCCAAGCTGGCGCGCGACGGCAAGCTCAAGCCCGAGCAGATGCAGGGGGGAACCTTCACGATCAGCTCGCTGGGCGGCATCGGCGGCATCTACTTCACGCCGATCATCAACGCGCCCGAGGTCTCGATCATGGGCGTCTGCAAGAGCTACTGGAAGCAGGTGTCCAGCGATGGCAAGCAGTACCAGTCGCGCCTGATCCTGCCGCTCTCGCTGTCGTGGGACCACCGCGTCATCGACGGCGCCGCGGCGGCGCGCTTCAACGTGTTCTTCGCCAACGTGCTCGCCGATCTGCGGCGCGTGCTGTTCTGAAGGGATGCTCGACATGAGCCAGCTGGTTGAAGTCAAGGTCCCGGACATCGGCGATTTCAAGGATGTCGCTGTCATCGAGCTGCTGGTCAAGCCGGGCGAGGTGATCGCCGTCGACACGGCGCTGATCATGGTCGAGTCGGACAAGGCGTCGATGGAGATCCCGTCCAGCCACGCCGGTACCGTGAAGGAGCTGAAGGTCAAGCTCGACGACAAGGTCAGCGAAGGCACGGTGATCCTGACCCTGGAAGCGGCCGGAGCCGCCGCTGCGGCATCCGTGCCGACGCCGGCTCCTGCGGCTGCGGCCACGCCGGCCGCGAAAGCGCCGGCGCCGGTCGCCGCCGGCAGCTTCGCCGGCAAGGCCGACATCGAATGCGAAGTGCTGGTGCTCGGTGCCGGACCCGGTGGCTATTCGGCCGCTTTCCGCAGCGCCGACATCGGCATGAAGACCGTGCTCGTCGAGCGCTATGCCACCTTGGGCGGCGTGTGCCTGAACGTCGGCTGCATCCCGTCCAAGGCCCTGCTGCACACCGCCAGCGTCATGGACGAGGCGAAGTCGCTTTCCCATCACGGGATCAAGTACGCCGCGCCCGAAGTCGACATCGACGCCTTGCGCGGCTTCAAGGACGGCGTGGTCAGGAAGCTCACCGGCGGCCTGGCCGGCATGGCCAAGGCACGCAAGGTCGAGGTGGTCACCGGAGTCGGCAGCTTCGTCGACCCGCACCACGTCGAAGTGATGGCCGCCGACGGGAAGAAGAAGGTGGTCAAGTTCGCCAAGGCCATCATCGCCGCCGGCTCGCAGGCGGCGAAGCTGCCCTTCATGCCCGAAGACGACCGGGTCGTCGATTCGACCGGCGCCCTCCTGCTCAAGGGCATCCCGAAACGCATGCTGGTGGTGGGCGGCGGGATCATCGGCCTCGAGATGGCGACCGTCTATTCGACGCTCGGCACCCGCATCGACGTCGTCGAGATGCTCGACGGCCTGATGCAGGGCGCCGATCGCGACCTGGTCAAGGTCTGGGAGAAGGTCAACGCCGCGCGCTTCGACCACGTGATGCTGAAGACGAAGACCGTCGGTGCCAAGGCGACGAAGGCCGGCATCGAGGTCAGCTTCGAGGGCGAGAAGGCACCGGGCACGCCGCAGGTCTACGACCTGGTGCTGGTGGCGGTCGGCCGCAGCCCGAACGGCAAGATGATCGCCGCCGACAAAGCCGGCGTCGCGGTGACCGATCGCGGTTTCATCGAGGTCGACACGCAGATGCGGACGAACGTGCCGCACATCTTCGCGATCGGCGACATCGTCGGCCAGCCGATGCTGGCCCACAAGGCGGTGCACGAAGCGCACGTGGCGGCCGAGGTGGCGCACGGCGAGCCGGCGTTCTTCGATGCGCGACAGATTCCTTCGGTGGCCTATACCGACCCCGAAGTGGCCTGGGCCGGCAAGACCGAGGAACAGTGCAAGGCCGAGGGCCTGAAGGTCGGCAAGGCGGTGTTCCCCTGGGCCGCGTCCGGCCGCGCCATCGCCAACGGCCGCGACGAGGGCTTCACCAAGCTGCTGTTCGACGAAACCACGCACCGCATCGTCGGCGGCGGCATCGTCGGCACGCATGCCGGCGACCTGATCAGCGAGATCTGCCTGGCCATCGAGATGGGCTGCGAGCCGGCCGACATCGGCAAGACGATCCACCCGCATCCGACGCTGGGCGAATCGATCGGCATGGCCGCCGAGGTCTTCGAAGGCCACTGCACCGACCTGCCGCCGCAGAGGAAGAAGTAGGCGCGGAAGCAGGGCACGCCATGGCGCTCACCCTCGCGTTCGACTCCGCCGGCAGCGGCCCGCCGCTGCTGGTGCTGCACGGGCTGTTCGGCTCGAGCAGCAACTGGCGCGGCGTCGCACGCCAGCTGGCCGAAACGCACACCGTGTACAGCGTCGACCTGCGCAACCACGGCGCGTCGCCGTGGGCCGATTCGATGGCCTACCCGGAGATGGCCGACGACGTGCTGCAGCTGATGGACCGTCTGGGGCTGAAGCAGGCGGCGGTGCTGGGACACAGCATGGGCGGCAAGACCGGCATGGCGCTGGCGCTGCGCCATCCGCAGCGCGTGCGCCGGCTGTTCGTCGTCGACATCGCGCCGGTGTCGTACGCCGACACGCTGACGCCTTTCGCCGACGCGATGCGGGGCGTCGACGTGATGGCCGCCGCCAGCCGGGCCGAGGTGCAGCGCCTCCTGCAAGAGACCGTGCCCGACCCCGGCGTCGTGCCCTTCCTGATGCAGAACCTGGTCCTGCATAACGACCACTTCGACTGGCGCATCAACCTGCTGGGCATCGGCGGCGCGATGCCGCAACTGTGCGGCTTTCCGGCCGAACTGCTGGGGGCGCGCTTCGAGCGCCCGGTGACGGTCATCGCCGGCGAACGCTCCGACTACGTGAGGCACCGCGACGGCGCCGACTTCCAGCCGATGTTCACCCAGGTCCAGACCCGCGTCGTCCGCGACGCCGGGCACTGGGTGCACGCGGACCAGGCCGCGGCCTTCGTGGCCTGCGTCAGGGAGGCGCTGGAACCGGGCTCGGGTGCCGCGACGCGCGTCGCCCCGCAGCAATGAAGCCGCTCTCAGACACCGCAGAGCCAGACCACCGGAGACCACGATGACCGACACCCTGCGCGAGGCCGCACTCGAGTACCACCGCTATCCGACCCCGGGCAAGATCTCGGTAACGCCGACCAAGGCGATGGCCACGGCGCGCGACCTCTCGCTGGCCTATTCACCGGGCGTGGCCGATGCCTGCATGGCGATCGTCGAAGATCCGCTCGAGGCCGGCAACCTCACTGCCCGCAGCAACCTGGTGGCCGTCATCACCAACGGCACGGCGGTGCTCGGCTTGGGCAACATCGGCCCGCTGGCGAGCAAGCCGGTAATGGAAGGCAAGGGCTGCCTGTTCAAGAAGTTCGCCGGCATCGACGTGTTCGACATCGAGCTCGCCGAGAACGACGCGGATGCACTGATCGAGACGATCGCGCGCCTGGAACCCACCTTCGGCGGCATCAACCTCGAGGACATCAAGGCGCCCGAGTGCTTCTACATCGAGACCCGGCTGCGCGAGCGCATGAAGATCCCGGTCTTCCACGACGACCAGCATGGGACGGCCATCGTCGCCGCGGCTGCGATCCTGAATGCGCTGAAGCACGTCGGCAAGGACATCGGCGAAGTGAAGCTGGTGGCCTCGGGCGCCGGCGCCGCCGCGTTGGCCTGCCTGGACCTGGCGGTGAGCCTGGGCCTGAAGCAGCAGAACGTCCTCGTCAGCGACGCCAAGGGGGTGGTCTACCTCGGCCGCACCGAAGGCATGGACCCGAACAAGTCGCGTTATGCCCGCGACACCAGCGCGCGCTCCCTGGGGCAGATCATCGCCGGTGCCGACATCTTCCTGGGCTTGTCGGCCGGCGGGGTGCTGACGGCCGAGATGGTGAAGACCATGGCGCGCGACCCGATCATCCTCGCTATGGCCAACCCGACGCCGGAGATCATGCCGGAAGACGCGCTGGCCGTGCGGCCCGACGCCGTCATCGGCACGGGCCGTTCCGACTACCCGAACCAGGTCAACAACGTCCTGTGTTTTCCGTTCATCTTCCGCGGTGCGCTGGACGTCGGCGCGACGACGATCAACGAAGCGATGAAGCTGGCGGCGGTGCGCGCCATCGCCGAGCTGACGCATGCCGAGATTCCCGAGGTCGTGGCCCAGGCCTACGGCGCCAGCGGCTTGCGCTTCGGTCGTGACTACCTGATCCCCAAGCCCTTCGACCCGCGCCTGATCGAGGTCGTCGCGCCGGCGGTGGCGCAGGCGGCGATGGACAGCGGTGTCGCGACGCGGCCGATCAAGGACATGCCGGCCTACCGCCAGAAGCTGTCGCAGTTCGTCTACCAGTCCGGCAGCAGCATGCAGCCGCTGTTTGCCGCGGCCAAGCTTTCGCCCAAGCGCGTGGTCTATGCCGAAGGCGAAGACGAACGCGTGCTGCGCGCTGCACAAGTCGTGGTCGACGAGGGCCTGGCGCGGCCGCTGCTGCTGGGGCGCGCCGAGGTGATCGGCCAGCGCATCTCCGAATTCGGCCTTCGGCTGACCCCGGGCAAAGACTGCGAGACGATCAACCTGCACGATCCGGCGGTCTATGGCGATGCCGCCGACGACTACTACCGGCTGAAGCGCCGGGATGGCGTATCGCGTGCGGTGGCGCGGGTCGAGATGCGCAGCCGCTGCACCTTGCTGGCGGCGATGCTGGTCCGCCAGGGGCGGGCCGATGCGATGTTGTGCGGCACCTTCGGCGCCTACGGCGAACACCTGCGTCACGTGCGCGACGTGATTGGTCTGCGCGCCGGCACCGAGACCCTGGCCGCGATGCAGATGCTGATGCTGCCCGGGCGCCAACTCTTCATCTGCGACACGCACGTGAACCGCGACCCCACGGCCGACCAGGTGGCCGAGATCGCGCTGCTGGCCGCCGAGGAAGTGCGCCGCTTCGGCGTCACGCCCAGCGTGGCGCTGCTGTCGCACTCCAACTTCGGTGGCTCGGACGCGGCCTCGGCGGTGAAGATGCGCCATGCGCTGGCGCTCGTGAAGGCGCGCGACCCCAAGCTGGCGATTGAAGGCGAGATGCGCGGCGACGCTGCCTTGTCCAAGCCGATCCTGGACCGCGAGTTCCCCGACTCGGGACTCAGCAGCGAAGCCAACGTGCTGGTGATGCCCAACGTCGACGCCGCCAACATCTCCTACAACCTGCTGCGCATCGCCGCCGGCAACGGCATCACGGTCGGCGGGATCCTGCTCGGCGCGGCGCGGCCGGTGCACATCCTCACGCCTTCTGCGACCGTGCGGCGCATCGTCAACATGACGGCGCTGGCGGTCGTCGATGCGACGTCGCAACGGGCTGTGTCGCATGTCCTCGACTGACGTGAGCATCGATCAGCTGCTGGTCGGCGCGGCGCAGCGCGGCGTGGCCAAGACCGCACGCATTCCGATCAAGGTGGTCGCGGCCGAGACGCTACCCAAGCCGGACTGGATCCGCGTGCGCGTGTCGCAAAGCGAGAGTTTCCGCGAGGTCAAGCGCGCCTTGCGCGAAGCCAGCCTGCACACCGTTTGCGAAGAGGCTTCGTGCCCAAACATCGGCGAGTGTTTCGGCAAAGGCACCGCCACTTTCATGGTGCTGGGGGACCTCTGCACGCGCCGCTGTCCCTTCTGCGACGTGGCCCACGGCCGGCCGTTGCCGCCCGACCCGCTTGAGCCGCAGCACCTGGCCGACACGGTGGCCCGGCTCGGGCTGAAGTACGTGGTGATCACCAGCGTCGACCGCGACGACCTGCGCGACGGCGGCGCCGCGCACTTCGCGGCCTGCATCCGCGCCGTGCGGCAGCGCTCGCCGCAGACCCGGATCGAGGTGCTGACACCTGACTTCCGCGGCCGCGCCACCGTGGCGCTGGACGTCCTGGCGGCCGACCCGCCCGACGTGATGAACCACAACCTGGAGACCGTGCCGCGCCTGTACGCGCAGGCCCGGCCCGGTGCGCTGTACGGCCATTCGCTCCAACTGCTGCAGTCGTTCAAGCAGCGCTGTCCGAGCGTGCCGACGAAGTCCGGGCTGATGCTCGGGCTGGGCGAAACCGACGCCGAGGTGATGGAGGTGCTGCAAGACCTGCGCTTGCACGGCGTCGACATGCTGACCGTCGGCCAGTACCTGCAGCCGCGCCCAGGGAACCTCCCGGTGCGGCGCTACGTTGCACCGCAGCAGTTCGACACGCTGGCCATGCAGGCGCGGGCCATGGGTTTTGCGCACGCGGCCTGCGGGCCGCTGGTGCGCTCGAGCTACCACGCGGACCAGCAGGCCCATTCGGCTGGCGTCTAGAGATACAGCCCCATTACCGACGGAGACCGCTATGGACAAGGACCCGACCCCGACGCCGTTCTACAAATCGCTCTACTTTCAGGTCATCACGGCCATCGTGGTCGGCGTTCTGCTCGGTCACTTCTGGCCCGAGACCGGGGCTGCGATGAAGCCGTTGGGCGATGGCTTCATCAAGCTGATCAAGATGATCATCGCGCCGATCATCTTCTGCACCGTCGTCGTCGGCATCGCCGGCATGGAAGACATGAAGAAGGTCGGCAAGACGGGCGGGTATGCGCTGCTGTACTTCGAGATCGTCAGCACGCTGGCGTTGATCGTCGGCCTGGCGATCGTCAACGTGGCGCAGCCGGGTGTAGGCATGAACGTCGACTCGGCAACGCTCGACAGCAAGTCGATCGCCGCCTACACCGGGCCCGGCAAGATGCAGTCGACCACCGACTTCCTGCTCGCAGTGATCCCGAGCACGGTGGTCGACGCGTTCGCCAAGGGCGAGATGCTGCAGGTGCTGCTGTTCTCGATGCTGTTCGGCTTCGCGCTGCACAGATTCGGCGGCCGCGGCACGCTGGTCTTCGACTTCATCGAGAAGTCGTCGCACGTGCTGTTCGCGATCGTCGGCTTCATCATGAAGGTGGCCCCGATCGGCGCATTCGGCGCGATGGCCTTCACGATCGGCAAGTACGGAGTGGACTCGCTGATCCCGCTGGCCAAGCTGATGGCCACCTTCTACCTCACCTGCCTGGTCTTTATCTTCCTCGTGCTCGGCAGCATCGCCAGGGCGCACGGCTTCTCGATCTGGAAGTTCATCAAGTACATCAAGGAAGAGCTCCTGATCGTGCTGGGCACTTCGTCCTCCGAGTCGGTGCTGCCGCGCATGATGGCCAAGCTCGAGAACCTGGGCGTGCGCAAGTCGACCGTCGGCCTCGTCGTCCCGACCGGCTATTCGTTCAACCTCGACGGCACCGCGATCTACCTGACGATGGCCGCGGTGTTCATCGCCCAGGCGACGAACACGCCGTTGACCCTGTTGCAACAGCTGACCTTGCTGGCGGTGCTGCTGCTCACGTCCAAGGGCGCGGCCGGTGTCACCGGCAGCGGCTTCATCGTGCTGGCCGCCACGCTCAGCGCTGTGGGCGGCATCCCCGTGGCCGGGCTGGCGCTGATCCTGGGCATCGATCGCTTCATGAGTGAAGCACGCGCGCTGACCAACCTGATCGGCAACGGCGTGGCGACGATCGTGGTCGGCCGGTGGACCGGCGACCTCGACATGAAGCGCATGCACAGCAAGCTCAACAACGAGACCACCGCCGAGGCCGAGGAGCCCGAAGCGGTGCTCGACCAGGTCGAAGTGAACATGCCGGCGCAGCCGGCACGCTGAGGCGAAGCGCCGTGCTGCAGCCGAGGTGCGCAACATGACCCGAGCACCGGCCCCGCATCGCATCGTCATCGTCGGTGGCGGTGCCGGTGGGCTGGAGCTGGCCACTCGGCTGGGCGACACGCTGGGCAAGCGCGGCCGTGCCGAAGTGACGCTGATCGACAAGAGCCGCAGCCACGTCTGGAAACCCAAGCTGCACGAGATCGCCTCGGGCAGCATGGACTTGAGTGCGCACGAGGTCGACTACCTGGCGCAGGCGCACTGGCACCACTTCCGCTACCGGATCGGCGAGATGACGGGCCTGGACCGCCAGCGCCGCGAGGTGCGCGTGGCGCCCTACCGTGACGACGAAGGCCGCGAGGTCACGCCCGACCGGGTGTTCGGCTACGACACGCTCGTGCTCGCGCTGGGCAGCCTGAGCAACGACTTCGGCACCCCTGGCGTGACCGAGCATGCGCTGAAGCTCGAGTCCAAGGCCGACGCGCAGCGCTTCCATGCCCGCATGGTCAACGCCTGCATCCGCGCGCATGCCCAGTCGACGCCGCTGCGGCCCGAGCAGCTGCACGTGGCGATCATCGGCGCCGGCGCCACCGGCGTCGAGCTGGCAGCCGAGCTGCATCGCACGACGCGCGAGGTGGTGGCCTATGGGCTGGACCGCGTCGATGCCGAGAAGGACATCCAGGTCAACCTGATCGAGGCCGCCGACCGCGTACTGCCGGCGCTGCCACCGCGGTTGTCGCAGGCCACGGTGGAGCTACTGCGCAAGCTCGGCGTGGTGGTGCACACCTCGGCCAAGGTGGCAGGGGTGCAGCCCGATGGCGTGCGCCTGGCCGACGGCCGCGTGCTGCCCGCCGAGCTGGTGGTATGGGCCGCGGGCGTCAAGGCGGCCGACTTCCTCAAGGACCTGGCGGGCCTCGAGAGCAACCGCACCAACCAGCTGGTCGTCAGGCCTACCCTGCAGACGACTCGCGACGACGACATCTTCGCCATTGGCGACTGCGCGGCCTGCGCGTGGCCGCAGGCCAATGGCGGCAAGGGCGGATTCGTGCCGCCTCGCGCGCAGGCCGCACACCAGCAGGCCACCCATGTCGCGGGTCAGATCAAGCGCCGCTTGGCCGGCAAGACGCTCAAGCCGTATCGCTACCGCGATTTCGGCTCGCTGGTCTCGCTGGGCGAGTTCAGCACCGTGGGCAACATGATGGGCGGGCTGATCGGCGGCAGCTTGATGATCGAAGGCGCCTTCGCACGGCTGATGTACGTGTCGCTCTACAAGATGCACGAGCTGGCACTGCATGGCTTTCCGAAGATGGCTCTGGACACGCTGGCGCGCTTGATCACGCGGCGGACCGAGCCGCATGTGAAGCTCCATTGAGCGGCCGTCGTATGAAGCTCAGTCGCTCGCACCGAACGTCGCTCGCCCGCACGCTGCCGATGCGCAAGGAGGTGCCGTGAACAACCCATCGTCCAAGCCCGACCCCGGCATGTGGCTCGATGAACTGCCGCTGCGCAGCCAAGGCGCGCCATGGCCCGGCGCGGCTGCCGCCATGCAGGCCTGGCAACAAGGCCTCGCACAGATGACGTCGTACTGGACCGCGACGCCGCCCGACCGCCGCTTTTCCTCGGACGCCTGGCAGAAGGACCCGCGCTTCGCGACGCTGTCGACCGCTTACCTGCAGTTCAGCACCTTGATGAACCAGGCGCTCGCCGCCGCGGCGCTGGACGGACGCAGCAAAGCGCAGATGGGCTTTGTACTGCGTCAGGTGGTCGACGCGATGAGCCCGGGCCACTGCCTGGCGACCAATCCGGAAGCGCTGCAAACCGCGCTGGACAGCGGCGGCGCCAGCCTCGTCGAAGGGGCGCGGCTGTTCATGGCCGACCTGGCCCGCGGCCGCATCTCGATGTCCGACGACCAGGCGTTCGAGGTCGGCCGCAACCTGGCCACCACACCGGGCAGCGTGGTGTTCGAGAACGAGCTGATGCAGCTGATCCAGTACGCGCCGACGACGCCCAAGGTGCACAAGCGCCCGCTGGTCATCGTGCCGCCTTGCATCAACAAGTTCTACATCCTCGACCTGCAGCCCGAGAACTCGCTGGTGGCCTACGCGGTTGCGCAAGGGCATACGGTGTTCCTGGTGTCGTGGCGCAACGTCGGCACGGCACAAGGCGGCCTGAGCTGGGACGACTACATCGAGCAGGGCGTGCTGCAAGCCTTGTCGGTCGCCCGCGAGATCGGGCGCGCCGACCGCGTCAACACCCTGGGCTTCTGCATCGGTGGCACCTTGCTGGCCAGCGCGCTGGCAGTGGCCGCCGCGCGCGGCGAAGCGCGGGCGGCCAGCGTGACGCTGCTGACGACGATGCTCGACTTTTCCGACACAGGCGAGCTCGGCCTGATGGTCGACGAGACGATGGTCGCCGCGCGCGAGGCGAGCATCGGCCAGGGCGGGCTGCTGCGCGGCCGGGAACTGGCCCAGGTCTTCGCGGCGCTGCGTGCCAACGACCTGATCTGGCCCTACGTCGTCAACGGCTACCTCAAAGGACAGGCGCCGGCCGCGTTCGACCTGCTGTACTGGAACGCTGACGACACCAACCTGCCGGGGCCCATGTACTGCTGGTACCTGCGCCAGACCTACCTCGAGAATCGGCTGCGCGAACCCGGCGGCACGCGGCAATGCGGCGTGCCGGTGGACCTGTCGGACATCGACTTGCCGGCCTTCGTCTACGCCTCGCGCGAGGACCATATCGTGCCGTGGCAAACGGCCTACGCGAGCACGCAGCTGCTCGGCGGCCGGACGCGCTTCGTGCTCGGCGCCAGCGGCCACATCGCCGGCGTTATCAATCCGCCGGCCAAGCGCAAGCGCAACCACTGGACCGCCGACCTCGCGCCGGATGCGCAGGCATGGCTCGCCAGCGCCCAAAGTGTCGAAGGCAGCTGGTGGCCGGCCTGGAGCGACTGGCTGCGCGCCCATGCCGGCGCGTTGGTCGCGGCACCGCGTCAAGCGGGCAACGCCGCATTCGCACCCATCGAAGCCGCCCCCGGGCGCTACGTCAAGGAAAAGGCCGCCTGAACCCCGGCCCCAGCTCGTCCCCGCCATCACCCAAGAGGAGAACCGTTATGACCGATATCGTGATCGTCGCCGCGCAACGCACGGCCGTAGGCAAGTTCGGCGGCACGCTGGCCCGGACGCCGGCGCCCGAGCTCGGCGCCCATGTCGTCAAGGGACTGCTGGCCAAGGCCGGCGTCGCCGGCGATGCCGTGTCAGAAGTCATCCTGGGTCAGGTGCTGACGGCCGGCTCCGGCCAGAACCCGGCGCGCCAGACCGTGATCAAGGCCGGCCTGCCGAACTCCGTGCCGGCGCTCACGATCAACAAGGTCTGCGGCTCCGGCTTGAAGGCCGTGATGCTCGCCGCGCAGGCCGTCAGGTGCGGCGATGCCGAGATCGTGGTCGCCGGCGGCCAGGAGAACATGAGCGCGTCGCCCCACGTGCTGATGAACTCGCGCGAGGGCAACCGCATGGGCGAGTGGAAGCTGCTCGATTCGATGATCGTCGACGGACTGTGGGACGTCTACAACCAGTACCACATGGGCACGACGGCCGAGAATGTCGCCAAGAAGTACGCCGTCAGCCGCGAGGCCCAGGACGCCCTGGCGCTGGCCTCCCAGATGAAGGCCGCAGCGGCGCAGGAAGCCGGGCGCTTCAACGACGAGATCCTTCCCTTCAGCATCGCCCAGAAGAAGGGCGACCCGATCGTCTTTTCGGCCGACGAGTTCATCAACCGCAAGACCAGCGCCGACGCGCTGGCCGGGCTGCGCCCGGCCTTCGACAGGACCGGCAGCGTGACGGCCGGCAACGCCTCGGGCCTGAACGACGGTGCGGCTGCGGTACTGGTGATGTCGGCGCAGCGTGCGGCGGCGCTGGGCCTCAAGCCGCTGGCGGTGATCCGCGGCTACGCCAGCGCGGGCCTGGACCCCAGCATCATGGGCATGGGCCCGGTGCCGGCGTCGCGGCTGGCGCTGCAGAAGGCCGGCTGGAATGCGCAGGACCTGGACCTGATGGAGATCAACGAAGCCTTCGCCGCGCAGGCGTGTGCGGTGAACCAGGAAATGGGCTGGGACACCAGCAAGATCAATGTCAACGGCGGCGCCATCGCCATCGGCCACCCGATCGGCGCTTCCGGCTGCCGCATCCTGGTGACGCTGCTGCACGAAATGCGCCGCCGCCGTGCAGCCAAGGGCCTGGCGTCGCTGTGCATCGGCGGCGGCATGGGCGTGGCCCTGGCCGTCGAGCTCGCCTGATCGTATTCAACAACCCGAGGAGATTGAAATGACGCAGAAACGCGTGGTCCTGGTTACCGGCGGCATGGGCGGCCTGGGCGAGACGATCTCGACCAAGATGGTCGATGCCGGCTACAAGGTGGCGGTGACGTACTCGCCCGGCAACAAGACCCATGCCGAATGGGTGTCGCAGATGAAGGGCAAGGGTTACGAGATCCTGGCCGTGCCCTGCGACGTGGCCGACTTCGATTCTTGCGGCGGGGCCGTGGCCGAGGTGCAGAGCAAGCTGGGTGCGATCGACGTCCTCGTCAACAACGCCGGCATCACGCGCGACATGACGTTCAAGAAGATGGACAAGGTCAACTGGGACGCCGTCGTGCGCACGAACCTCGACAGCCTGTTCAACATGAGCAAGCAGGTCGTCGACGCGATGGCCGAGCGCGGCTGGGGCCGGGTCGTCAACGTCTCATCGGTGAACGGCTCCAAGGGGGCGTTCGGCCAGACCAACTACTCGGCCGCCAAGGCCGGGGTGCACGGCTTCACCAAGGCGCTGGCGCTCGAGGTGGCCAAGAAGGGCGTCACCGTCAACACCATCTCGCCGGGCTACATCGGCACCAAGATGGTCACGGCGATCCCCAAGGAGATTCTGGACAGCAAGATCCTGCCGCAGATCCCGGTCGGCCGCCTGGGCAAGCCGGAAGAAGTGGCCGGCTTGATCATCTACCTGGCTTCCGAAGAAGCCGCCTTCGTGACCGGCGCCAACATCGCCATCAACGGTGGCCAACACATGCAATGAGGGAGACGAAGTGATCAAGCATGGCATCGATCAGGAAGCCCTGATCAAGCAGTTCTCGCAGGCCACCGCCAAGCAGGGCGAAGCGCTGCGCAAGGCAGTCAGCGAGGCCACGCTGAAGGCCTTGCAGGGCCGCGCGCTGACCCTGACGAACATCAAGCAGGTGCTGGGCACCGTGGCCAAGGCGGCGTCGACCGGGGCAGCCGCCAACGCGCTGCCGGCGGTCGACCTCGAAGGCCTGCTGGCCAAGGCCTTCGCCGGCATGGACGCTGCACTCGAGCAGGCGGTGCAGGCCAACCGCAAGGCCTTGCAGCAGATGGTCGAGCAGGGCGCGAACCTCCGGGAGACGCAGCTGAAGAAGGCGCTGGCCGACATCGAAAAGATGGAGGACGCGCTGTTCGATGCGGTGCGCAAGGCGGCGGGCGGGGCAGGTGCAGCGGGGGGTGGCTCACTGCACGGGCCGTGGGCCAATGTGCTGGGCGCGACGCAGGACAAGTCCACCAGCACCGGTGCGCTCGCCAGCAGCACGGTCAACCAGCTGATGGACAGCGTGCAACAGAGCGTGCGCGAAGGACGAGCGCTTGGCTTGAATGCGTCGCAGGCCATGCTGGATGGCTATTCGACGCTGGTCAGCGGCGTGCTGATCGGGATGTCCGAAGCCTTGCAGCAAGGCGGCACGGCGCCGGCAGCGGCGCGCGCCAAGAAAGCCTGATGGGCTGATGGGCAGCTGTGGGTGGGCAGGGCCGGCAGCAACACAACCACCCGCAGCGACCTCAAGGAGATCGATTGGACGCCCTGATCCTGGCCCGTGTTCAGTTTGCGGCCAACATCACCTTCCACATCCTGTTCCCGACGATCAGCATCGCCCTGGGCTGGTTGCTGCTGTTCTTTCGCGCCCGCTGGCTGCTCGCCAAGCGCAGCGATCCGACGGCAGCGCAAGGCTGGCTGGATGCCTACCGCTTCTGGACGAAGGTCTTCGCGTTGAGCTTCGCGCTGGGCGTGGTCAGCGGCATCACGATGAGCTTCCAGTTCGGCACCAACTGGCCGGGGTTCATGGAACGTGTCGGCGACATCGCCGGTCCGCTGCTAGCCTATGAAGTGCTGACGGCATTCTTCCTGGAAGCCGGTTTCCTGGGCGTGATGCTGTTCGGCCACGGCAAGGTCAGCGAGAAAGTGCACCTGCTGTCGACCTTCTTCGTCGCCTTCGGCACCAGCCTGTCGGCGTTCTGGATCCTGGCCCTGAACTCGTGGATGCAGACGCCCACCGGACACCAAGTCGTCGACGGCGCTTTTCGCGTGCAGAGCTGGGCGGCGGTGATCTTCAATCCGTCGTTCCCGTACCGGTTGACGCACATGCTGCTGGCTTCGGCGCTGACCTGCGCCTTCCTGCTGGTCGGCCTGTCGGCCTGGCAGGTGCTGCGCGGGGTAGGGCAGCGCTCGGCGCCGCGCGTGATGCGTGTCGGGCTGACACTGGCTGCGCTGCTGATACCGGTGCAAATATTCGTCGGCGACCTGCACGGGCTGAACACGCTGAAACACCAGCCGGCCAAGATCGCGGCGATGGAAGGGGTGTGGGACACCGCGCGCGGTGCACCGCTGCTGATGTTCGCGGTGCCCGACGACGCCAAGCGAATGAACCACTTCGAGATCAAGGTGCCCAAGCTGGCCAGCTTCATACTGACCCACGAATGGGACGGCGAGATCAAAGGCCTGAACAGCTTCGGTGATGCGCATCCGCCGGCGCGGCCGCTGTTCATCGCCTTTCGCATCATGGTCGGCATGGGAGTGTTGATGCTGGCCACCAGCTGGCTGGGCTGGTGGCTGCTGCGCCGCGCCCAGTGGCAGCCGGCGCGTCTGCCGCAGGAGCTGCTGTGGCTGTTTGCAAGCATGACGTTCTCGGGCTGGGTGGCAACGGTGGCCGGCTGGTACGTCACCGAGATCGGCCGCCAGCCGTTCATCGTCTATGGGCTGGTGCGCACCGCCGACGTGGCGAGCAGGGTACCGTCGTCGATGATCGGGCTGACCCTGGTGATGTACCTCCTGTTGTACGCGGCGCTGATCGTGGCCTACGTGACGGTTCTGAAGTACATGGCCGAGAAGCCGGAGGAACTGCTGCAGACCGAAGCCGCCGAGCGGGCGCTGACGCCTGTCGGGATCATCACCTCGCCGGTGGTGCAAGGGGGCTCCGCATGAACCCGATGAGCTTCGACCTCGCGCTGCCGGTCATCTTCATGGCGCTGATGGGCCTGTCGATGCTGATCTACGTCATCAGCGACGGTTACGACCTCGGCGTCGGCATGCTGATGCACCGGGCGACCGACGCCGAGAAGGACGTGATGGTGGCGTCGATCGGCCCGTTCTGGGACGCCAACGAAACCTGGCTGGTGCTCGGCATCGGCATCCTGCTGGTGGCTTTCCCGAAGGCGCACGGCCTGGTGCTGGGCGAGCTGTACCTGCCGGTGGCGCTGATGCTCGTCGGACTGACCCTGCGCGGCGTGGCCTTCGACTTTCGCGTGAAGGCCAAGGACGCGCACAAGCAGACCTGGGACCGCCTGTTCTTCGCCGGCTCGACCCTGGCTGCCGTGTCGCAGGGCTGGATGCTGGGACGCTATGTCAGCGGCTTCGGCAGCGGCTGGAACTACCCGCTGTTCGCCGCGGCCATCGCGGCAGCGTTGCCGATGGCCTACGTGCTGATGGGCGCGGCGTGGCTGATCATGAAGACCGAAGGTGAACTCCAGCGGCGCGCGGTGCAGTGGGCGCGCATCGCCTGGGCGCCGATGGTCCTGGGGCTGGTGCTGATCTCGATGGCCACGCCGTGGATCAGCGCCACGGTGCGCGAGCGCTGGTTCTCGCTGCCCGAGATCATCGCGCTGATGGCCATCCCGCTGATGACCGGCGTCAGCCTGTTCGCCGTGCTGGCCGTGCTGAAGACGCGCCAGGTGCTGGGGCCGCTGTGCTGGCTGCCCTTCGCCCTGCTGATCCTCGTCTTCGTGCTCGGGTTCCTGGGGCTGGCCTACAGCATCTACCCGTACGTGGTGCTGGACCAGCTGACCTTGTGGCAGGCGGCCAGCGGCCCGGCGGCGTTGAAGGTGATCCTCTTCGGTGCCTGCATCTCGGTGCCGGCGATCGCCGGCTACACGGTGTTCTCGTACCGCGTGTTCCGCGGCAAGACCGGCGAGCTGAAATACGCATGAGGCCGTTGATCAACACACCGCGTCGGCTGCACCGGCGCACGGAGACCCACATGGAAATTCGCAAATCCGCTCCCTCGCGGCCGCTGATCTGCGCGCTGCTCGGTGGCTTGCTGACGATCGGTTCTGCAATCGCCCAGCCGCGGCCTGCGGCGGCGGTCGAGCCGTTCACTGGCACCTTGCAGAAGATCTACGAGACGGGTGTCATCCGCATCGGGCACCGCGAGAACTCGCCGCCCTTCGCCTTCCTCGATGCGCAGCGCCGGCCCATCGGCTATTCGCTGGACATCTGCGACGTCGTCGTCGACCAGGTCGGCCAGACCGTGCACAAGGCGCTGCGCGTCGAATACGTACCGGTGAGCCCGAGCAACCGCTTTGATCTCGTGAAGTCGGGCGCTGTCGATCTGGAATGCGGCTCCACGACCGCCAGCGCCGAGCGGCGCACGGCGTTCGACTTTTCACCGCCGATCTTCGTGACCGGCACCAAGCTGCTGGTCAAGCGCGGCAGCGGCATCCGATCGCTCAAGGACCTGCACGGCAAGACTCTCGTGCTGACGAGCGGTACCGTGCATGCCGACACCTTGCCGCGGCTGGCGCAGCGCCAGAAGCTGGCCATCAACTTCGTGTTCGCTCCCGACCACGACGCTTCCTTCAAGCTGCTGGCCGACGGCCGGGCCGACGCCTTCGCCAACGACGACATCCAGCTTCACGGAGCCATCGCGCTGCGCAATGCCGCCAGCGACTACCGCGTGGTCGGCGACTTGCTCACCTACGCCGACTACGCGCTGATGTTCCGCCGCGGCGATGCCGAGTTCGCATCCGTCGTCAACCAGGCCTTCGAGCGCATGGCGCAAAGCGGCGAGACCCGTGCCATCTACCGGCGCTGGTTCGAGCAGCGCTTGCCCGATGGCGCCAAGCTCAACGTACCGATGAGCCCGCATCTTGAACACGTGTTTCAGCAACAGGGGCTGGCCTTGGACTGAACCTGCCCCGTGCTCGCCCCGATGCAGCGCGGCAGCGCTTGTGTCATACCTGAAGCATGAAGTTGTCGGCACTGGCGCTGCATCCGGGCGTTGCTGGCCCGCGTGCGCGCCGCTGGCGCGCTGTGCCACGCTGGTGCGCTGCACTGGGTATGGTGGCCGCCGCGGCCTACATGGGCCACGAGGTCGCCATGCAGTCCGGTCTGTCGCGCCTGCGCGAGGTCGCAGAACACCGGCTCGACATGCTGGCGACCGCGGTCGACGCCGACCTGGCCCGCTTCGACTACCTGCCGGCGCTGCTGGAGATGACGCCCGTGGTGCCGGCGCTGCTCGAGACACCGTCCGATGCCGAGCTACGAAGCAGCGTCAACCGCTACCTGAACGGCGTCAATGCCGCGGCCGGGGCCGAGATGCTGTACGTGCTCGACCCGGCGGGCACGTCGTTGGCGGCATCGGACTGGGACCAGCCTGGCACCACGATCGGCCAGGACCTGTCGTTCCGGCCTTACGTCATCGACGCCATCAAGAACGGCCGTGGCCGGTTCTACGGCGTCGGCATCACCAGCCGCAAGCCGGGCTACTACCTCTCTTATGCCTTGCGCCGCGGCGAACGCCTGCGGGGCGTGGTCGCCGTCAAGGTGGACATCGAAAATGCCGAACGCGAATGGCGCAAGCTGCCGGGCAACGTCTTGCTGATCGACGAGCGCGGCGTCGTAATCCTGGCGACCCGCAACGATCTCAAGTACCGACCGCTGGCGCCGCTGGACGTCAGGCAGCAAGCCGAGGTGCAGAGCTCGCGGCCGTATGGCGAAGCCGCGCTGACGCCGCTGAACTGGATGCCGACTGAAACGCTGGCTGCTGATGTCCAGGTCGTGGTCCTGGACGGCCAGGCGCAGTTGGCGTCGACCCGCACTCTGCAGCGTACCCCGTGGCGTCTGGTGGTGCTGGACGACCTGGCACCGCTTCGGCTGGCCGCTCGTTACGCCGCGGTCACGGCCAGCCTGGCGATGGCCGTGATGCTGCTGGTGGCAGTTACCTTGTGGCAGCGGCGTCGGGCCGTGCGCCACAAGCTGGCCAGCCAGGCGGCCTTGCAGGCGGCGCACGACAGCCTGGAATCCACCGTCGTGGCGCGCACCGCGCAGCTTCGCGCGGCGCAGAACGAGCTGGTGCATGCAGGCAAGATGGCCGCACTGGGCCAGATGTCGGCGGTCATGGTGCACGAACTGAACCAGCCGCTGACGGCACTGCGCACCCTGTCCGACAGCGCCGGCATCCTCCTCGACCACGACCGCCGCGACGATGTTCGCGGCAACCTGCAGCGCATCACCGCAATGGTCGACCGGCTGGCGCGGCTGACCTCGCAGCTGAAGACCTTCGCCCACAAGAGCGACGTGCCGCTGAGCGCGGTGCCGCTGGCACGCTGCATCTCCGACGCGCGAGCCACCGTCGCTGCCGAGCTGCAGTCGCACGAGATCGCATTCGAAGCCGGCCTGCAACCCGCCACCTTGAGTGTCATGGCCGACGAAGCCGCCATGGGCAGCGTGCTCGTCAACCTGATGCGCAACGCGATCTACGCCATGCGGGACGGCCCGCAACGCCGGCTGCGAGTGCGCGCCAGCGAGGGGGATGGCCAGGCCGTGCTGCAGGTCATGGACACCGGCTCGGGCATCCGCGACGACATCCTGCCGCGGCTGTTCGAACCTTTCGTCACCAGCAAGCCGGCGGGCGCCGGCTTGGGCCTCGGGCTGGTTATCGTCGCACAACTGGTGCGCGCCGCCGGCGGCAGTATTGAGGCGGGCAACCAGCCCGAAGGCGGCGCTTGCTTCACGATTCGGCTGCCGCTGGCATCTCAAAGGTGACGCAGGAGTGAGTTCACGTTGAGCGCCATGGCCTCCGTTCGAATATTGCTGATCGAAGACGACGAAGACGTGCGCCGCAGCACGATGCAGGCCCTGAATCTCGCCGGTTTCGAGGTCGAGCCCTTCGGCAGCGCCGAAATCGCACGTGCGCACATCGGCTTCGGGGCGCCGGTCATTGTGGTCTGCGACGTGCGCCTGCCCGGCCTCAGCGGCACCGAGTGGCTGCCGCAGATCCGCACCATCGATGCCGAACTGCCGGTCGTGCTGATCACGGGCCACGGCCATGTTCCGATGGCGGTCCAGGCCATGCGCGAGGGTGCCTACGATTTCATCGAGAAGCCTTTCACGTCGGAGCGCTTGCTGGCGGTCGTTCGCCATGCCGTCGAAAGGCGGCAGCTGACGCTGCAGGTGCGTTCGCTGCGCGACGCGCTCGAGGACCGGCATGGGATCCAGGCGGCGCTGATCGGCCGTTCCGCGCAGATGCAGCAAGTACGGCGCACCGTGATGACCCTGGCCGAAACCTCGGCCGACGTGCTGATCTACGGCGAAACCGGGACCGGAAAGGAACTGGTGGCGCGCTGCCTGCACGACCACAGCGAGCGCCGGCGCCAGCACTTCGTTCCGCTCAATTGCGGTGGCCTGCCGGAATCGCTGGCTGACAGCGAACTCTTCGGCCACGAAGCCGGGTCGTTCACCAGCGCCAACCGCTTGCGCGTCGGCAAGTTCGAATACGCCAACGGAGGCACCTTGTTCCTCGACGAGATCGAGAGCATGCCAATGGCGGTGCAGATCAAACTGCTGCGCGCGCTGCAGGAACGCAGCATCGAGCGCATCGGCTCAAACAAGGCGATTCCTTTCGATTGCCGTGTCGTCGCCGCCAGCAAGTTCGACCTCCAGACATTGAGCGACCAGCAGAAGTTCAGGGCCGACCTGTACTACCGCATCGGCGTGGCTGTCATCGAATTGCCGCCTTTGCGCGAGAGGCGTGAAGACATTCCGCTGTTGTTCGAGCACTTCACGCTGTTGGCCGCCAGTCGCTACGAACGCGCAGCGCCGATGTTGAGCAGCGCACAGCTGGCCGATCTGATGGGTTACGCCTGGCCGGGCAACGTGCGCGAATTGCGCAACGTCGCCGACCGGTTCGTGCTCGGCCTGCTGGGCGACCGTCTGACGCTGGCGCGGCGCCCAGGTGAAGGGGCGGCGGGTCTGCCCACCGGCCTGCCGCAGCAAATCGAACACTACGAGCGCACGGTGATCATCGAGGAGCTGCGGCGGCACAAAGGCGACCAGGCGGCCACGGCTGCCGCCCTCGGCATTGCCCGGCAGACGCTGCACGACAAGCTGCGCAGGCTGGGCATCGCGGCCGATGAGTTCAGGAGCTGAAGCGGGCCAGTGACGCGCCGTGGATCACTCCATGGCGGCTGAGGAGCTGCTCGTCGGACGAGCATTGCCGAAGATCCTGGGCAGCCAGGCTCGAATTCAGTCTTGGGTTGCCACGAGCGGACGCGCCTCGGCAAACGGAAACCCCATGAGCGTGTGGAACCGCCGCCTGAACAGAGGCAGAGCGTCTGGATTGAGCAGGCGCGGCGACGCGCCGTTTCGCAGGCTAGATCAGTGATTTCCGCCACATCGGCCACATCGTGGCACAACACGGCGTGTACGCCCCACACGAGCGCCAGCCGCCGTGCGACGGCCAGGCGCGGCGTCATGCCGATGATGGGTGCTCGCGGTCGCTCGCGGGCCATGCGCAGCGCCGAGTATCCCGAGCTGGAATACGCCACTGTCGCCGCCGCCTGCAGCAACTCCGTCACGTGGCGGATGGCGAAGCCGATCGCGTCTGCGGCGTTCGCAGACGGGTTCGAGCGCGAGGCGTCGACGGACGTCCGGTAGTGTGGATCGTCCTCCGTATGGCTCACGATGCGGCTCATCATTCGCATCGCTTCGACGGGATAGCGTCCGCTCGCCGAAGCCCATCGAGCCCAGTCGCGCGCGTACGTCATCGTCGGCCATGAAGACCGGCGGCCCCAACGGCAACCAGAGAAGGGAATCTGCGCTCTCAAACCAGCATCGATTGCTGGGCGAAGATACCCGCCATCGCGCCCTGCGATGATGCCAGGGTGACCGAGGGCAGGAGGGGCGTGGCGAGGTCGCCGGCGGCGTAGATGCCGGGCATGCTGGTTTGGCGGCGCTCGTCGACCTTGAGGGCGATGCCGA
>Ga0207691_10000304_pt1 | contig 48837 bp, 41 predicted proteins | sample KBSM13metaG_FD_184327 | JGI IMG/M metagenome (GOLD analysis project Ga0207691, IMG submission 184327) | Miscanthus rhizosphere microbial communities from Kellogg Biological Station, Michigan, USA - KBS M1-3 metaG (SPAdes) (version 2) | ecosystem: Host-associated > Plants > Roots > Rhizosphere >...
GCACTCAACTCTTCTTCAAGTTGCGCTGAAGTTAGTGCCGTTACCTTTTCGCGCAGTTCGATTACCAGGCGCTCAGCAGTCTTGCGGCCAACGCCGGGAATCAAGGTCAGCCGTGCGAGGTCATTAGTTCTAATCGACGCAATCAAATCGTCGGCGCTCATCCCTGACAACAGCGTGATACCCAACTTCGGTCCGATGCCACTGACGGAGATGATCTTGAGAAACAACTCGCGCTCGCGAACTGTCTTGAACCCAAAGAGCTGCAAGGTGTCTTCCCGAACATGCGTGTAGATGCGCAACTGAACTACTGAACCAGTGTCCTCGAGATCGTAGAACGTGGAAAGCGGGATTGTTACTTCGTATCCGACGCCTCCAACGTCAACAATTACAGATGTCGCTTGTTTTGAAAGTAGCGTTCCGCTGAGATGCGCAATCATAAAGGTTGCGCGATTGTAGTTGATGCATTTTCGTTGAGCAATTCAGCCACAGATGAACGCAGAAGAGCACAGATTAGAATAAAACATTCAAGAGCCTTTGCTTTGATCTGTGCTGATCTGTTTGATCTGTGGCCAGTTTCTCTGGCTAAGGTTCAGTAAAACATCGGTTGGAGCTATACTGAGAACACAAGGGCCCCTCGAATGAAATCCGAAAAAATATCCGAACTGACCACTGCCCGTTTGAGTGTTTACCTGCGATGTCTGAATACACTGCACGCAGCGGGCATCAAAACAATCTCTTCGCAGTCGCTGGCCGAACAGTTCAACCTAAACTCCGCTCAAATCCGGAAGGATCTCGGTTACTTCGGCGAATTTGGCGTGCGCGGCGTCGGCTACTACGTCAACGACCTTCGTGATCACATCACCAAGATTCTTGGCCTCGATAATCCACACCGCGTTGGAATCGTCGGCGCTGGGAGATTGGGCACTGCGCTCGCGAACTACAACGGGTTCGGAAGATCGAACTTCAGTGTGGCCGCACTGTTTGATAGCGACAGCCAGAAAATTGGGAAAAGGATTGGTGAAGGAAAGATTCTGGTTCGCGATGTAGAGAAGATGGCCGAAGTGATTAAGGCTGAGTCGATCGACGTAATCGTGATGGCGGTACCCGCAAAGGTCGCTCAGAAAGTTCTAAATCAGATCATGTCAGCCGGTATAAAGGCAGTGCTCAATTTTGCGCCCGTAACGTTGCAGGTTCGACGCGGAGTAAAGGTGAAGACGGTGGATCTGACGACGTCGTTGGAGTCATTGTCATATTTTCTCGCGACGCCGCCCAGTAGTTCCATTACCAATGCCAAACCACAGCGAAATCGGAGTGTAGTTGCTGAACTGGACGAGGATGTTCGAGTGTGAATCCTTCTCTTGAACCGATGGACGAACAAACAGCCAGGCGCGATCTAATCACCGTTTGTCATCTGATGTACGAACGCAGCTATGTCGTCTCTTCAGACGGCAACGTCAGCGTGCGTCTCGATGATGGACGCATACTCGCGACGCCGACGATGACCTGCAAGGGTCGCATGACGGATGATCTAATCGCTGTTACGGATATCGATGGAAACAAGCTCAACGAGCGCAAAGCATCAAGCGAACTCGCGATGCACTTGTTGATTTATCGTGAACGAGCGGACGTGAAAGCTGTTTGCCATGCACATCCACCGCACGGAACCGCGTTCGCTGTCGCTGGACTAGCGATCGATCAACCAATTCTTTCCGAAGTGATACTGACTCTCGGTTGTGTTCCGCTGGCGTCATACGGAACACCTTCCACCGATGAGCTCACGCAGCAGATGCAACCGTTGGTCAAACATCACAACGCGCTCTTGATGGCAAACCACGGCGCCGTCGCTTATGGAAGTGATCTTTGGCAGGCTTGGGATCGACTCGAGACGCTCGAACACACGGCGAAGATTGCGATCCTTTCGCGCATGTTGGGCGGCTCAAAGAATCTACCGGCAGATGCGGTTGAGAAGTTGATCAACGTGCGCGAGAAGGCTGGATACTTGCCCGAAGAGGCGCGTTGCCAGGCTTGCGGATATTTGCATGAGACACGGTTGACTTGTCCAACAGGAGATCGTCCAGCGCCTACTTCGTATTCTTCAAACGGCGACAGCAAGATTTCGTTGACGCGTGAAGAGTTGGTGGAATTGTTGAGCCAGGCCGTGATGTCCAAGGATTAATGTCCGATATGCTTTAGACCCTGTTGCAAAAGTCGCGGAATCTAGTGGCGATGGAGTCAGTACCGAAACGCGGTAGCGTCGGCTAGTTCTTGCGGATCCAAAGAGCCGACGCTACCGCGTTTCGGTACTGACTTCAATCGCCACTAGGTTGACTTTTGCAAGAGGCTCTTTTTTAGCTTGTCGTGAACTGTGCAAGAAGTCGCCGCGGATGAAATACATAAGATCGGAATAAAGGTAAGCAATTAAGTTTTAAAGCAATCAGCTCTGAGTCACGACAAGCTGAAGCATATCGGACATTAAGCAGTTTGACTGACTTCTCGGGAGCCGCTAGAGTCTGGTTCCTCGATTCACGATTTACTATTCACGATTCACGAATACAGGAGCATCTGAATGCAAGAAGCACTCGGAATGGTTGAAACAAAAGGCCTCGTCGCGATGATTGAAGCGGCCGATGCCATGGTTAAGGCAGCAAACGTGACGCTGATAGGCTACGAAAAGATCGGCGCGGGTTTTGTGACCGCAATCGTGCGTGGGGATGTTGCCGCCGTGAAGGCTGCGACGGACGCCGGTGCGGCAGCTGCGCGTCGCGTTGGTGAGCTGGTTAGCGTCCACGTGATTCCTCGTCCGCATGGCAGTGTCGATGAGACTCTCCCGATTGGTTTGGGTAGCTGATTACTCATGATCATTGCGCGCATCCTCGGAACCGTCGTCGCCACGCAAAAAGACGAGCGGTTGAGTGGGAAGAAACTTCTCATCGTGCGACCTGTTAACGTCGATGGTACCGACACCACTGGTTACGTTGTCGCGGTCGACACAGTCGGCGCAGGTTTTCATGAACGGGTGTTGGTTGTTGCGGGATCAAGTGCACGACTTGCCCAGGGAATGAAGGATGCTCCGGTGGATGCCGCGATCGTTGGCGTCATAGATAACGTGGAAGTGAATGGCTGATAGAACGGCGAAAGTCTTATGCAGCTCGCTCGCGTAATCGGAACTGTCGTTTCCACGATCAAAAATGAATCGCTTCACGGGCGCAAGCTGTTAATCGTGCAAACCCTGGACAGGCACTTGAATGAGTCCGGCAAACCGATGGTAGCGGTTGATTCGGTGGGCGCAGGAGTGGGCGAGTTAGTTTTCTGGTGTCGAGGAAAAGAGGCAAGCTTTCCATTCAAGCGCGAAGACACACCGACTGATTGCACCATCATTGGAATCGTCGATTCTGAAAAGCACGTGACAAATGGTAAGTAGCACAGGCTTCAGTCTGTGTTCGTTTTAGCTTGTTGGCGTCCGAATATTAAGGGACACAGACTGAAGTCTGTGCTACTCGGTTTATGATTCTTGCTCGAGTTGTTGGGAACATCGTCGCGACGCAGAAAAACATTCGCTACGAGAATGCGCGCGTGATGTTGTGTCAGCAGATCACTCCCGAAGGAGAAGACACAAGCTACTCATGTTTGGCGCTTGATTCAGTTGACTCCGGGGTTGGCGACACTGTGTTGATTGTCCAGGAAGGCTGGAGCGCTTCCACTGCGTCGACTGGAAAAGCAGGAGCCGCAATTGACTCAGCGATTGTAGGAGTTGTGGATCGGATTGACTTGTTGAAGTCGCTTTAGGCCACAAGTGACATATCGGACAAAAGAGATGAGTTCTGAATTAGATCAAGCAAGGCGAATAGCTGACCGGATCGCGAAGCGGGTTTCATCGCCTTCGCGGACGCAAGTTTCTGGCAGCGATATCAGTGCAGAGCTTGCAGCGATGCGTGCGAGTCTTGGTGAACTTCAGAACAGACTTATTCAGATCGAAAGCAAAGTGAGCGGGGGATACTCAGCTCAGGTTGCTTCGCCCCACATGCACTCCCCTTGGCTCGCTGGCGTAAATGCTAGTCATCCCAGCCTCGAAAAATTCGGTGTAGAAGAAGCAACAGTCTCCGAACTTGTCGACTTCTTTCAGGGTGAAAAGACTTGCTCCGTGGAACCCGGTGGCAAACCTTGCGACCACTGTGCGATGTGCAGCTCCCGCGGCTTCTAATCGTCACCATTCAGTGACGCCTTCAAACAAAAGAGGAATGCTCTTCTGGGACCGCAGGCGTCCTCGCCTGCAACCTCGCCGCAGGGAAACCTTTATCGAACCTTGGCAGGCGAGGACGCCTGCGGTCCCAGAAGAGCGCGCTCTTAACAATTAGGGCGTCACTAAAGGAAAAAAGAAAAAAGGGCCGCCAAGGTTGGCGGCCCCAATGTTTGTAAAGAGGATTGCGGGCTACTTGGTTGGGGTACGGAGTGAGTTTGAATCCAACTTCGGTAATTCCTTCGCCGTTTCATCTGCCTTGAAGTATGGTTCTTCCTTAAAGCCGTACAACTTGGCTGAAATCACGGTCGGGAATTGAGCGCGCGTCGTGTTGTAGTCCAGTATCGCGTCGTTGTAGTCCTTGCGAGACGTGGCAATTCTATTCTCTGTACCCGCCACCTCGTCCTGCAACTTCATGAAGCTCTCGTTTGATTTCAACACAGGGTAACTCTCCTGTAGTGCGAGTAATCGCCCAACAGTACCTCCGAAGCTGTTTGCGGCGTCAATCACGGCTTGTTTCTGTTCAGGTGATTTGTCACCGCCTTCACCTTGCGGTGCCTGTTGCGTAGCGTTCAGCAATCGAGAGCGTGCCTCAGCGATTTTGCCAAAGACTTCCTGTTCTTGAACGCCGGCCATCTTTGCCGCCTCAGCAAGATTAGGTAAGAGATCTCCGCGGCGTTGTAGCTGAGTCTCCACGTTTGCCCACTTCGCTTTCACGTTCTCGTGTTTCGTTGTTAGCGTGTTGTAGCCGCAGCCACTGGCCGAAACAGAAATCAGGACCACAGCAAAAAGAACCACTAAGCGTCGCATCTTCATTTCAAATCTCCAATTTAGTTACAGCCTGTTTGGTACGGGGCTAATTGTTGTCCGATAAAATTCAGTTTGTCGTTGTTCTCAATGGAGGTAACTGGATTGCCTGCACGACAAACTGAAGTTTATCGGACATTAAGTTGGCTTGAGCTCGTCAACTGCTTCCACCACTTGTTCAATCTGGAACAGGTACGATCCAAAAATCGCGTTAGCCTCACTTTCGGAGCGAGGCAATGAGTTGCTTGTCCGAAACTCGAATATCTTTTCGAAAGGTTCCGCGTCGAGCTTCAAGAGTTGCACCGTTGCTCGGACACAGTCTGGTTTGGACACGGGGGCATCCTTGCCATGGAGTAAAAGCACAGCTCGAAACAGCGCAGCAAAACTCGCCAGGCTGTCGCTCATCAGTTCGCAAAGTTTTTCTGTGGAAACCGACGCGGGAATGTACAGCCGGCGCAGCTGGATCAACTTGCTTCGCAATTCATACTCCGTTTGATGGCGAAGATTTGCATCTGAAAGCTGAACAAACTCAAACGGATCTCTTCCGAACAAGACGATGCGTGCTTTGGCCATCTGATGAAACTCGATTGGAAACACATCCCCAGCGTCGGATAGTTCCTCAACCGTGAAGTAGACAGGCAAAGGGTGACCAATTCTTTGCCACTCGCGCATAGGCGCCTGGGCCAGCCTCAAATCTTCCGGCGTGATCCGGTGTAGTGCGATCAGCAGGTTGTAATCAGAACGCAGTTCGATGTGATCTCCGGCAGCTGCGGATCCATAGAGCACAACCGACGCCAGGTTATCTCCGTGAGTAGCACGAAGATCGTCAATCAGCCCGCTCAGCGCTTCCTGTACAACTGTCTTCACCATAGGTTTGTACCGATACTCTGTCCGATATGCTTTAGCTTGTCGAATGTCTCACTAACAAGTCTCCTTCAAACCAACGAACGGCGACAAGCTAAAGCATATCGGACACTCGATCACCAGCTTCCGCCGGCGCCACCGCCGCCAAAACTTCCGCCTCCGCCAAAGCCGCCACCAAAACCACCACCTCCGCCACCACTGCCGCCGAAGCCACCGCCACTCCATCCGCTGCCACCGCCCCAGCCACGATTGCCGCCACCCAGATTGCTAAACAAGCTTCCCCATAATAGTGCCTGGAGCAAGCCACCGCCTCCGCGTCCACCGCCGCCCCTTCGACTTGCTGCCGAGACGATAAGAATGATGAAGATGAGGACGATGATTCCGCAGCACAAGGCGCTGGCGCTCGGTTTACCCTGCTTCTCTTCGGTTCGATACGCCTTGCGCTGATCGATGCCGTCAATACTGAAGCCGCGCTTACTCCCAAGTGTTGCGATGTAGGCTTCAACGGTGTCGAAGACACCTTTGCTGTACTCGCGTTTCTTGAATGCCGGGACAAGCTTTTCTCGTTGAATCTGACCAGCAAGTCCGTCCGGCAGGTCGCCCTCAAGGTGGTCGCCTACCTGCGTGAAATACTTTCGATCCTGGATTGCCACAACCAGGAGAAATCCCTGGCCCTTGGTAGAACCCGGACCAATATTCCAGCCCCGCGCAACTGCCAACGAGTAATCGAAGATATCGAGATCGCCAGTTGTGTCGACCGTCAATACAGCAAACTCGATGTCGGCGCGTTCCTTCAAATTAAGGTAGAGCGCTCCCAGACGTTGTTTTGTGGCATCGTCAATTACATTCGCGTTATCGACGATTGGAGTGAAGGGAACGGGAAGTGGAACCGGCGACTGAGGTGTAGTCTGAGCGTTTGCGCTCAGACTGAACAGCGCCAATGCGAGCAAGAACCCGGCGGCAAGACGAGCGAAAGACTTCAAATATGGTCTGTCGTTACTCAACTAGACTTTCAAACTCCACAGGTCGCCTACCCTTCAATCAACTTGTGCAGCAGGTAGAAAAGGGCGACTCCTACAAAAACGACAATTGAGACCGTGGGGTTTCGTTCTTCTTTGTGATTGACCTCGGGGATTAGGTCGCTGGCGGCGACATAGAGGGTGACGCCGGCAGAAAAGGGAAGTGCATATCCAATTGCATTGTTCATCCTCGCGTCGAGAAGCGCAACTCCAATGACGCCGGCGAGTGTTGCCGCTCCGATAGCTCCAGTTGCGATTAAAGCCTTTTGAGTTGAGCGGCCGGACGCCAGCATGATGGAAGCAACGGTAAAGCCTTCGGGCATTTTGTGCAGGAGTATTGCGATAAAGACGAGAATGCCGACTCGGAAGTTGACCAGAAACGCTGACGCGATTGAGACGCCGTCAAAAAAGGTATGAATCCACAGGCCACCGACTGCCGTGTAAGCGGCAGACGGTCTCATGAACGATTCAGGATGAGTTTCAGCACCAAAGTGAAAGTGCGGAGCCAGTGTGTGTTCGAACAATTGAATCGAGAGATAACCGCCCAGTAAAAGCGTCATTGCGCCTACAACGGCCCGCGCAGCTGATTCGCCGTGTGACGACTGAGTCCAGATGCCGATTGTTTCAGGAAGAATCTCGATAAAGATGGCTGCAAGCATGAAGCCCGCTCCGAGTGCGACAAGGTATTTTAGAAAACGTTCGCCAAGCCGGTGAGCGCCTGACTTTACCAGGACAAGTCCCCCAACGACGTTCGCGCCAGCCGCCAGCAACCCGAATATGATTAGTCCGGAGAATTTGAAATCGCTGAAGAGCGTCTCCATTCAGCTGCCACTCGTTCCAATTAGTAAGGTCATGTGCGGCGGGAAATATACAACAAGGATTGAGGAACCAACTACCAGACTAATTTCCTCGTGGTCAACGAACCATCACGAAACAATCAGAAAGTTGGTGGAGGTGGCTCAACCATGATTCTGTTTGGTCGCTTCTTTTGAACAATGTAGACAAGTGCATAGGTCAGAAGGAAAACAAGCAAGGCATTTATTAGCGCGCCCAGCACGAACATCGTCACGACACTGGTCGGTCTCGGGATCACCCTGCAGTAAAGCGCTGCAATATTTGACCAGAAAGGCCAAATGAGTAGCCAGATTAGGGGGCCGGTTACCGATTCTGGTGCCCTGAATGCTCTGAGAAATACCAAGGTTACAAAGTGGACGATCGGAAATGAGAGTCCGGTCAAAAGGGGTAAGAGTAAGCGTTTCATGAAGACGGCAGGATCATGAGTTCAGATTTGTGAAGGCCAACAACTGGCGAACACGAAGCTTGGAAATCAATCCAAACCCGCCAAACAGTTAATAAAACTACACCATAACTATTGACACACTCTGCCTCGCAGCGTAGTATCCGGCTCGGGTGGTCAAAAGTGGTCGGAAGTGGGTCCAGCTCGTAGCAAAGCCGATCATCGTACTCTTTTCCTTTAGGCCACCCACCAAACTCGTTAGGTCATATGAGACATGCTTCGAGGAAATTACACGGCTCGTATCGATGTCAAAGGTCGCCTAAAGCTGCCGACGTCGTTCCGTCGCTTGATCGATGAGAAGCACGGCAACGAATTTTATATCACGAGTTTGACCGGGGATTGCGTTCGCATTTACCCGCTTCCGGAGTGGGAGTTGATAGAGCAGAGGCTTTCTTTACTGCCCTCGATGGACCCGGCGAGACGAAAGTTCCTTGATAGAACGAATTACTACGGTCAGCAGTCGACGATGGATGGACAAGGTCGCTTGCTGATTCACCCGCTCCTGAGAAGGAGCGCCGAAGTGCTCGGCGATGTGGCGGTGATGGGCTATCTGACTTATCTGGAAGTTTGGGAGCTCGATAAGTTCAAGGCTCGAATGTTGGCGGATCCTTATACGGAAGAAGACGAGGCCGCAATCGCAAGGTTAGGGATTTAGAACTTCGATCTTTGTACTTTGATCTTTGTTTATGAAATTCGAGGTGAACTTGGAGTGCGAAAGTTCTTTCAAAGCACAAAGTTCAAAGTGCAAAGCTCAAAAGCTTTAAGTAGTTCTTTGAACGAGATCACGGGGCGGTGGTGATGGCTGCGCTTTTGGGGGGCATTGGCGCGCCCCATCGCCCCGTGCTGCTAGAAGAGAGCTTGAAGTTTCTTGCCCCTGAGCGAGGTGGTCTATTCGTTGACTGCACGGTTGGCCTGGGTGGACATAGTGAAGCGATTCTAAAAGCGTCTGCCGAGACCCGCGTCCTCGGTATTGATCGAGATCCTGCCGCTCTCGATTACACAAGGCAGCGACTCGCACCGTTTGGTGATCGGTTCAAAGCCGTTCACGAAAACTTTCAGCGCCTTTCCGAGGTGTTGCGCGATGCGAGTGAAAGCGATCCAGCGGGAATACTGGTCGATCTTGGTGTCTCGTCCCTGCAATTCGATTCGGCCGAACGAGGTTTTAGCTTTCGGTTCGACGCTCCACTCGACATGCGGATGGATCCAACGCAGGGCGAAACCGCTGCCGATCTTCTGGCGACACTTTCAGAAGTCGAAATTGCCAGAATCATCTTTGAATTTGGTGAGGAGAGACAGTCCAGAAAAATTGCCCGGCGGATTGTCGGAAAGCGCGAGCAAGGCCAACCGATAACAACCACAAAGGAGCTAGCCGATGTGGTCCTGCAAGCGATTGGCGGTGGGAAGTGGAAGCAGATACATCCAGCGACGCGAACGTTTCAGGCCTTACGGATCGCAGTAAACAAAGAGCTCGATGGCCTTGGTCAGTTTGTTGAATCGAGCGCTGATCTTTTGAAACCAGGCGGACAGTTTGTCGCAATCAGTTTTCATTCGCTTGAAGATCGAATCATCAAGCAAGAGTTGCGACGACTATCGGGCCATTGCCAGTGCCCGCCGCGATTGCCTGTTTGCTCCTGTGGCACTCGCAAGGCGGTTGAAATTCTGACGCGGCGTCCCGTTACGGCTAGTGCTGCCGAACTCGACGAAAACCCGCGCGCTCGCAGTGCTAAGTTGCGAGCCTGTCGAAAGCTCATCTCAGGTTGAAGTCCTCCACACGCCAACGCCCCACGGCATGGAGATGACAAAGCTCAAACAGGAGTGATGTCCAATGAAGAGAATCCCGGAACAGCAGCGCAATGCAAAAATTCGTCGCAGTCGTGACGTCACTGCGTTGTCGCGTTTGGCGTTACTGCTCTTTTGTGGGGCAGTTCTGGCAGGTGGTTTTGTCTTCGCGGCCAAGCAGCATTTTGCGGCGGTGCAATATGGATACAAAAGCGAGAATCTTCGCAACGAGCGCAAAAAGCTAATTGAAGACAACCAGCGTCTTGCGTTGGAAAAGGAACGAGTGTCAGCGCCGTCGAAGCTTGAGCCGGCAGCGAGGAACTTGGGTTTGCAACCGGCGACAGCTGGTCAGATCGCAAAGGCTGAACCGGCGAAATCGTCATCCCCGGAACAACAACAAGAGGTGACTGAAACGGAGAACAGCGCAAAGAAATCTGCGACGCGGTAAATGAATCCCGATTCGATCGGGATTCATCAAGTCTTACAACTGTCGGCGTTCTCACCGCGCCTCCGGTAAGAAGGGAAACAACCAGGAGATGTTGGCACGCCTCGTTGCTCAGTCTAAATCCAGACCAGATGTCTCTTTCGGCCGCGCGCTTTTAGTCGCGGCCATTATTGGCTTTTGGATGCTTGCTGTTTCAGCACGCCTGGTCTACTTGCAGGTATCGCAACATCAAGGCCTGGTGAATCGTGCACGCCAGCAGCAACAGAACGCGATCGAAACAAGTCCGCAAAGGGGCGACTTGATCGATCGGCAAGGAAGGGAGCTCGCTCGCAGTGTTCAGACAGTAAGCTTGTTTGTCGATCCCGACCAGCTAACTCCTGGACAATTGGTTTGCACTGCCACCGAACTCGCGAAGGTGCTCGGTGAAAATGAAACTGACCTTCTCAAGCAGTTACAAGGTGCGCAGGATGAGAAGCGCCGCTTCGTTTGGATCGTTCGTCGACTCGACGAGGAAAAAGCGACACCGATTCTGGCGTTGAGCCTTCCGGGTGTTCAATCAGTACTCGAGCCGAAGCGCTATTACCCGAACGGCTCGCTAGCGTCACACGTGCTTGGTTTTGTCGGACTCGATGGGCAAGGGCTTGCGGGGTTAGAACAAGCTTACAACGAGAAGATCAGTGGCGAGCCCGGACGGCTGTTTCTTGAAAAGGATGCCGCAGGTCGACCCTACGAGAGTTACGAAATCGCTGCCAAGCAGGGCCAATCGGTTGTTCTCACGATCGATCAAGGAATTCAGTATCAGGTTGAGCGTGCGCTTCAAGGAGCAGTTGAGCGTACCCACGCGAAGTCGGGGTCGGTGATCGTTCTCGATCCGCGCAGTGGCGAAATTCTGGCGATGGCAAATGCGCCTTCGTTTGATCCGAATGCCGTCGCTGTTTCACCGGCAGACAATCGTCGCAATTGGGCGCTTCAAAATGTCTATGAGCCGGGTTCGACATTCAAGATCGTGGCGTTCTCTGCTGCGATCGAAAAGAAACTTGCAAAGCCCGATGACCGCATCGATTGTCAGATGGGCTCAATTACGGTGGCTGGTCGGTTGATTCACGATCACCACCCGTTTGGCACCCTGACGATGGCCGAAGCATTGGCGAAGTCGAGCAACGTTGCAGCCATAAAGTTGGGCCTGCGTGTTGGCGACGCGTCGATGTACGACTTCATGACTCGGTTTGGTTTTGGTTCGAAGACTGGTGTTGAGCTGCCGGGCGAGACGGTCGGCATCTTGAGAAAAGTTGAACGCTGGCAGCCATCGTCGATTGGTTCGATTGCGATGGGCCAGGAAGTTGGTGTGACACCGGTGCAAATGGTTGCTGCGTTTGGCGCACTTGCTAACGACGGGGTGAGGATAGCGCCTCACCTGGTTCGTGAGATTCGGAATTCGTCCGGTGCAGTCGTCTATAGCGCGCAACCAGAACAGCGACGTGTCGTGAGTGCGGAAACGGCAACAGCACTGCGCGGAATGCTGGAAGGTGTGACCCTGAACGGGACAGCCAAGAAAGCGCAGTTGGATGGTTACTCTGCCGCGGGAAAAACTGGAACGGCCCAGAAGATCGATCCCAAGACGCGTACTTATTCGAAGACGAAATACATTGGATCCTTCGTGGGCTTCGCGCCAGTTAGCAATCCACAGGTCGTTATCATCGTAGTGATGGATGAACCGGCCGGTTTGTATCACGGTGGTGATGTTGCTGCTCCGGTGTTTAGAGAAATCGCTGAACAGATCCTGCCGGGAATGGGAGTAATGCCGGATGTTGAAACGAAATCGGTGCCCGCATTGATTGCTCAAGCTGATTCGTCTCCTGAGGCGGCTGCTAAAGCCCGCGTAGAACAAGCCCGTAACGATCAGGAGCGGAGAGCCACGATGCCAACCGTGGACAGCAACGGCGTGCGAGGCGGAGAAATTGTCTACGCTAGTTCGGCCAACAAAGCGATCCTGATGCCGGATTTGCGTGGACGTAGTGTTCGTGATGTTGCTCGAGCTTGTGCGCAGCTTGGATTGCAGATCGAAGCTCGAGGGGAGGGACGATTGCTGCGGCAAAGTCCGTCTGCCGGGAGTGAGGTCAACACGGGTCAGGTTGTTTACCTCGATTTCGGCCGAGCGCAGTAAGTGAATTCAGCCTGTTCGAACATTTGGAGTAGCACAGATGACCCCGCAAACGTGCTTGGATGAAGAGACATTGGAAAATGACGTAAGATACGGGATCGATGACTGCCGAAGACGTTTACGCAGTTATCGTTCAACCCACCGGGCTCAACATTTCTCCCCCACAGATGTCTCAACGGAAGCTTCGCCAGGGAGCTATGCCGAACTTTTGACGGCCTCCATGAGCCAGGTGTCGTTATCGAGATTGGTTGAGTGTCTCCTGGGCCCAACCGATTCCGAGAAGATAGAAGCGGAAAAAGCTGCCGAGCGGGAAGAGGCTGTAATCAGGTGAAGGTTGGAGAGGCTGCACGTTTGATGGGCGCCGATGCTTCGAGCGTCAGCGCTGAGATATTTGACAAACAGATTACTGACTATTCGATTGATTCGCGTTCTGTAAGCGCGGACGAACTCTTCTTTGCTTTATCGCAACAAGATTACGTCCGCGCTGGTTTCAACGGCGAGTTTGCTGACGGGCACCGGTTCATTGCCGGAGCGTTTGAGCGAGGCGCAGTTGCGGCTGTTGCGCGTAAGGATCACTTCGCAGGCGATCCCGAGTTGGAAGCGATGAAGGATCGTTTGCTTTTGGTTGACGATGCGATTGCTGCTTTGCAGTTGTTAGCTCATCGAGTGTACGAAGCATGGGGCGGTCGAGTGGTTGCGATTACCGGAAGTGCAGGTAAGACGACTGCGAAAGAACTTACTGCGCATGTATTGAAGTCGACTCGACGACGAGTGCTGAAGAGTGAACGCAACTACAACAACGGACTCGGTCTGCCCTTGTCAGTATTGAAGATGGTGAGCGGAGGAAATTCGACGTCTGACTTTGATCTGGCTGTGCTTGAGATGGGGATGTCGTCGCCGACACATGAGATTCGACGACTTGTTCAAATAACGCCGCCAGACGTTGGTGTGGAATTAATGGTTGCTCCTGTTCATCTTGAGTACCTGGGAACAATTGAAAACATCGCTGCGGCGAAGGCTGAGTTGATCGAGGGGCTTAAGCCGGATGGCACCGCGATTCTCAACGCCGACGACGAATTGGTGATGAAAATGCGTGACAAGCACGCGGGTAAAATTTTGACCTTTGGTATCGATAACCAGGCTGACGTGATGGCAACCGAGATTAACACTGCGTCACTCGGAAAGATCTCCTTCCGGCTCAGAACGCCGAATGGAGAAGTGCTTGCGAGTCTGCCAATGAGTGGTCGTCACAACTTGAGCAACGCGCTGGCGGCCGCGGCCGTAGGAACCGCATTTGACATGAGTGCCGGTGAAATTGCGGCGGCACTGAAAACAGCAACGCCTCCCAAAATGAGGGGCGAAGTTCTCAATTTCGCGGCTGGGTTTACAGTCATCGACGATTCGTACAACTCGAATCCGAAATCGCTGCTGAACATGGTTCGCACGATGACTGAAGGCGGGAGTGAGCACAAACGTTTGATCGTGATCGCAGGGGAGATGCTGGAGCTGGGACCAGACGAAGCCGAACTTCATCGACAAGCGGGTGCCGAGATCGCCAAAGCGGGAATCAATGTGTTGTGGGGTGTGCGAGGTTTGGCGAAAGAGATTGTTGGCGGTGCTGAGTTAGCTGGAATGTCCGAAACAAGGTTCTTCGAGTCTTCGACGGAGGCTGGTGCCGCATTGGTTGAGGCGGTTCGCGATGGTGATTTGATTCTGGTTAAAGGTTCTCGCGGAGTAGCGACGGACAAGATAATTGCGGCGTTGAAAGAGAAGTTTCCATTGAGTGATGTCCGATAAGCTTTAGCTTGTCGTTGAGCAGCGATGAAGGCTACTTCGACAAGTCAGCGACAAGCTAAAGCTTATCGGACATCGGCAATCGGCAGTCGGAAATGAAATGATCTACTACATCTTATACGAGCTGATCTACAACCACTTCAAAGAGAAGGACTGGTTTCTCGTAAAAGGCCTCAACGTTTTTCAGTACGTCACTTTTCGTACGGCATACGCGACCGTCACCGCGCTACTAATTTCTCTCTTCTTTGGCGGCAAGCTGATCGAAGCGTTGAAAAGATGGAATATCGGTCAGCAGATTCGCGAGGAAGGCCCGCAGGACCACATGGTAAAGCGTGGCACACCGACGATGGGCGGCGTGCTGATTATCGGATCAGTAGCAATTTCAACTTTGCTTTGGGCCAGGCTCTCCAGCGTATACATGTGGACAGCCGTCATTGCCACCCTCTTGTTCGCCGCGATTGGTTTTGCTGACGACTACGCAAAGATGGCGAAGAAGCAAAGCCTGGGATTGACGGGTAAGCAAAAGCTGATCGCGCAGTTTTTGATCGCTGCCGGTGTTTGGGGAGTTCTATTTATTTCGACGAAGTTTTGGGCGAGTGACTATTCATGGAACGTGAGTATTCCGTTTCTGAAGTTCACTGCTGATCCGAATGGTAAGACTTTCATTGGCCCCTACCTTTATCTTGCGTTGATCGTCATCGTCTTACTCGGATCGTCAAACGCCGTAAACCTGACCGATGGACTTGATGGTCTTGCAATTAGTGTCACCTTTATCGCGATGACCGCGTTGACGGGGTTCACCTATTTGAGCAGCGATTTACGTTGGGCGAGATATCTCGACCTGACGCATCGACCAGAAGCGGCCGAGTTGACAGTTTTTTGTGGAGCGATGGCCGGGGCGAGTCTCGGGTTTCTCTGGTACAACGCGCCACCTGCGGAAGTATTCATGGGTGATGTTGGCAGTCTTGCGATCGGCGGCGCAATGGGCACTGTGGCCGTGCTGACGAAACAGGAATTCATGTTGTTGATGGTGGGCGGGGTTTTTGTCATTGAAGCGACTTCGGTGATGCTTCAGGTTGGCGTCTTCAAGATGACCAGGCGCACGACGGGGACCGGGCGCCGTCTATTTAAGATGACTCCGCTCCACCATCACTTCGAAATGGGAGGTTGGAAGGAGCCGAAGATCGTCTTTCGATTTTTGATCTTAGCGATCCTGTTTGCGTTGTTGAGTCTGTCGACATTGAAACTGCGGTAGCTCAGTGGCAAGGAAGTCAGTACCACGACGCGGTAGCGTGTGGCTGGCAAAGATCCAAGTCCCGCTGGAAGTCCACAACGAGCCACACGCTACCGCGTCGTGGTACTGACTCCATGCTCACTGGCGATCATGAGTCACGAGGTTAAGGTTGTTTGGAACTAGATGGGAAGAAAGTCCTGATAATCGGCGCAGCTCGCAGTGGAATCGCTGCAGCGAAGTTTCTGACGGAACAAGGTGCGGTTGTTGCACTCAATGATCAGAAGCCGATTGCGAAGTGGTCTGAGTCAGCGCTTGCTTTGAAAGATCTGGGAGTTGGTCTCTTGCCTGGCGAGCCGCCGATGTGGTTGCTCGATCAACTCGATCTCGTTGTTGTTAGTCCTGGCGTTCCGGCGACGATCATTCCCATTCGTTATGCTGAACGAGCGGGAGCGGAAGTTATCGGCGAGGTTGAACTCGCTTATCGATATTTGAAAGGACGAATAATCGCGATTACCGGTAGCAATGGTAAGACGACGACGACATCGCTGATTGGTGAGTTGTTGCGCGACGGGGGATTCAATGTTCAAGTCGGTGGCAACATCGGTCAGGCTCTGATATCGATGGTTGAAAGTTCAAGAGAGGATGGTTGGACGGTCGCGGAATTGTCGAGTTTTCAGTTGGAGACGATTAAACAATTCCATCCAACGATCGCCGTTGTGTTGAACGTAACTCCCAATCACATGGATCGCTACGAGAACTTCAATGGTTACGCAGCCGCCAAGCACCGCATTTTCATGAACCAGACGGCAGCTGATTTTGCAGTGCTGAATGCAGACGATCCGACAGTGTCGTCGTGGAAGAGTGGACTTAAGGCACAGGTGATTGAGTTCAGTGTGCGAAAGGAACTCGAGCGCGGTGTTTTTCTCAAAAGCGACGAACTGATCACGAGAACAACAGAAAACGAAAGCGTTGTTCTAAAGCCGAGTGAGATGAAACTACGAGGCCTGCACAACGTGGAGAACGTAGCCGCAGCAATTGCAGCGGGAATGGCAGCCGGCGCCAGTCTCGAATCCATGCGCGAGACAGTGAAGCGCTTCAATCCGGTGGAGCATCGTCTCGAATTTGTCTGCGAACTCGACGGCGTGAAGTTTTACAACGATTCAAAAGCGACAAGCGTCGACGCGACATTGAAAGCGCTAGAAGCTTTTGCGGGCGAACCCGGGCAGGTGGTTTTGATTCTTGGTGGCCGCGGAAAAAAGGCGCCGTATGCGCCACTTGCGGAATTGGTGAGAACGAAGGTCAGGAAGTTGGTTTTGATAGGCGAAGACGCAGAAACGATCGAAAGAGAGCTGGGTCAGTACGCAAATGTCGAACGAGCAAATGACATGCATGATGCAGTTAACCGATCTTTCGCGGCGGCTGACAGTGGTGACGTCGTGCTGCTCGCGCCAGCATGTGCGAGCTTCGATATGTTCGAGAGTTTCGAACACCGAGGCACGATCTTTAAAGGGGAAGTGACTAAGTTGATGTCCGATATGCTTTAGCTTGTCGTTCGTTCAAGCTGCGGACGTTCAATCATTGGGAAGCACGACAAGCTCAAGGATATCGGACAAGAAATCTGCAATGGCTCGTAAGTTAGCACCAGACAAATGGCTTTTCGCCGCGACCGTTGGGCTCGCGCTTTTTGGCGTGGTCATGGTCTATAGCGCTTCAGCGTTGATGGCGCAGAAGGAAGGCGGCAGTCAGTTTTACTACGTTCTCAAGCAAGGCACCTGGGTTGGTATTGGTTTCATCGCGATGTTGGTGATGATGCAGTTCAACTATCAACAACTTAAGAGCCGTCGAATTGTTTACGGCCTCCTCGTCTTTTCAACGTTGACGTTGTTCTCCGTCTTCGCGTTTAGCGCCAGTAACGGTGCGCATCGCTGGATCAAACTCAAACTGTTTTCGGTGCAGCCTTCGGAGCTTTCAAAGCTCGCACTGGTGATCTTCCTCGCGTACTTCCTCGAAAAGCGTGCGGGCGAAGAGGGCGACTTTTTCAAAACCTTCATACCTTGTGGGATCGTGACGTGTTGGCTCGCAGGTTTGATAGTCATCGAACCGGACCTCGGAACTGCCCTGATGCTTGCGTTGATTTTCACCGTCGTGATCTACACGGCCGGCGCGCGATTGATTCATTTGGGAATGGCTGCGGCGCCAGCATTGCTGGGTGTAGTGGGACTACTGATCTTTGTGCCGTTTCGCATGAAGCGAATGATCACGTTTCTCGATCCGTGGGCAGATCCACAAGGCGGTGGTTTTCAAGTAGTGCAATCACTAATCGCGGTTGGTTCAGGCGGGCCAAATGGACTCGGCTTCGCCCAGGGTAAACAGAAAATGTTGTTTCTGCCGTTTGCGCATTCGGATTTCATCTTCGCCGTCGTTAGCGAGGAGTTGGGTTTAGTAGGTGGTCTTGCGGTGATCTTAGTTTTCGCTCTTTTCCTTTGGCGCGGCGTGCGGACGGCGTTATTGGCGCCTGATCGATTTGGAATGTTGCTCAGTCTTGGAATCGTCACAAGCATTGTTGCCCAGGCGCTTTTCAATATCAGCGTTGTGCTCTCGCTCGTTCCGACAAAAGGGATACCGCTTCCGTTTATCTCGTATGGGGGATCGTCGCTCGTTCCGACCCTCGCTGCTGTAGGGATTCTACTTAACGTGTCTCAGCACGCGAGCGGCACGCTCGATATTGGATTGATGGAGTCGGCAAAGAAAAAAGCAAAAGAGCGACGAAGGGTGCGAGTGGCTGCGACGAGTAGTGCGACACCATCGCGCTATTAAGGTTGATGAGAAGTTAATGCGCGTAATGATCGCCGCTGGTGGAACAGGCGGACACATCTATCCGGGAATCGCCGTTGCGCAGGAGATCATGCGGCGTGACCCAAACGCGAAGGTGAGATTTGTTGGCACCGCGCGGGGTTTGGAAACTCGATTGGTACCGCAAGCAGGTTTTGAGTTATCGCTCATTGACAGTTCGGGTCTAAAGAACGTCAGCGCCGTTGCCCGGATAAAGGGCGTGTTGATTCTGCCCAAGAGTTTTGCTTCGGCGTTAGCAGTGATCCGCGGGTTCAAACCGGATGTTGTGGTTGGTGCTGGCGGCTACGTCTCGGGTCCAGTAGTCATGATGGCCGCGCTTACGAGACGAGCGACGTTGGTGATGGATTCTAACGCGCTCCCTGGCTGGACGAATCGCGTGTTGGCTCGCTTCGTTGATCGGGCGGCAGTTTCTTTTGACCAGGCGTTACGGTTCTTTCGCGGTAAGGGAGTCGTCACAGGGAATCCGGTTCGGCGAGAGTTTTTTGAGATACCACCGAAGCAACGCGACTCGGGAAAGTTTTCGGTGCTGGTGTTTGGCGGTTCACAAGGTGCGCGAGCAATAAACGAGGCGATAGTAGCTGCGCTTCCGCAATTGAAAGAATCGATGGTGCGTTTGCAGATCAAGCACCAGACGGGTGCCGCAGATTTTGAAAAAGTTGAGGCTGCCTACAAAAGCTCGGGATGGAATGGCGACGCCGAAGTACGCAGCTACATTGACAACATGGTCGAAGACTTTGCCAACGCCGATCTCGTTGTTTGTCGTGCCGGAGCGACGACGACTGCGGAACTGATCGCGGCTGGTAAAGCAGCAGTGATGATTCCGTTTCCGTTGGCCGCCGACGACCACCAGCGAAAGAACGCAGAAGCGCTGGTTGAATCGGGCGCCGCGCGAATGATTCTGCAAAAGGATTTGAGTGGAGAACGGATTGCAAAAGAGATCATTGAACTGGCGCAGCATCCGGAGACGGTTAACTCGATGGAACATGCAATTAGAAAGTTGGCAAAAGGTGATGCAGCAGCTGCCGCAGTCGACATCATTGAGGAGTTGAGTGTTCGATAAACTTTAGTTTGTCGTCTACTGAACAAATCTTTCATCGCTGAACGAGAATTGAGAATTGAGACGACGACAAGCTAAAGCATATCGGACAAACGGGGAGTGCCGAGTTTGGTAAACGCCGACGTTGCCCGGCGGCGCTAAGTAAAAGGACAAAGCACTAAGTACTAAGTTCAAAGCACCAAACATCATGTTTCGACGCATTCAACACGTTCACTTTGTCGGTATAGGCGGCATCGGCATGTCTGGAATAGCCGAAGTACTCGTCAACCTTGGCTTCCGAGTTTCAGGCTCGGACCTGAAAGCCTCGTCCGTCACTGATCGTCTTCAGCGGATGGGGGTCGAGATCTTTGAAGGACACGCTTCCGAGAATGTTGGACAACCGCATGTCGTTGTTCGATCGACGGCAGTGCGGGACGACAACCCGGAAGTCGTCGAAGCCAACCATCGTTCAATTCCAGTGATTCCGCGAGCCGAAATGCTGGCTGAGTTGATGCGCTTGAAACCACATACGGTGGCCGTCGCTGGTTCACACGGTAAGACGACCACTACTTCGATGGTGGCGACTGTGTTGGGACACGCAGGCCTCGATCCAACCATGGTTGTTGGTGGTGTTGTTGGCGCGTTTGGTTCGAATGCTCACCTTGGCACCAGCGACCTGATGGTTGTTGAAGCTGACGAAAGCGATCGATCGTTCTTGATGTTGACGCCCACGATTGCAGTCGTCACGAACATTGATCGTGAGCACATGGATTACTACCACGACATGGACGACGTTCGAGGTTGCTTCGCGAAGTTTGTGAACTCCGTCCCGTTTTATGGTTCGTCCGTGCTCTGTTTAGACGATCCAAACGTACAGGCGATTATCCCTTTGCTTGAACGTCGAAGAATGACATACGGCTTGAGCGCGCAAGCTGACGTCTCGGCGCACGGCATTCGGTACGACAGTGATTTTGGTTCGACGTTTACCGTCTGGCGCGGAACGGATGTTGTTGGAGACGTCAACCTACGCGTACCTGGAATGCACAATGTTTATAACTCGCTCGCTGCTATTGCAGTCGGGTTTGAGCTGGAGGTGTCATTCGAAAAAATTTCGGAGGGATTGAACAGCTTCACTGGCGCGGGCCGTAGGTTTCAGGCGAAGGGTGAAGTGAACGGAGTACTCGTCGTCGACGACTACGGCCATCATCCGACAGAGGTCAGGGCCACCCTGGCTGCCGCAAAGTTAGGTTCCGGTGGTCGTCGAATCGTCGTTTTGTTTCAACCACATCGGTACACGAGAACGCACGATCTGATGCAGGAGTTTGCGCGGTCGTTCAACAACGCAGATGTGCTGTTCATAACTGATATCTACGCCGCTAGCGAGGATCCAATCGAGGGCGTGACTTCGGAAGCGCTAACAAATGCTATCAAGCGCTTCGGGCACAAAGAGGTCAACTATATCGGCGGGCTCGAGAATGCTGCGACGCTTTTGCGCGACTACGTTCAACCAGGAGATTTGGTGTTGACGTTGGGTGCGGGAACCGTGAATCGAGTTAGTGATCAGTTGGTGGGACTTTTGCAGGCACAGACTGCGACCGACTGACGATGTTTGACCTTCTCTGTACGGTGCAGTAGCCCGACTGTCAAGGAGGGCTCGAAGATCATTTCCGGCTCCGTACACCGAAAGACGAGCCCTCCTTGACAGTCGGGCTACTGCACCGCACAGAGAGGGCACAGAGAACTGAAAGAAGATGAGTGTTGTGGAAGAGCAAGACGCACTACAGGTTCGCGACCGGGCAATCGAAGAGATCGCTGCTCGACTCGGTGTGCGCGCTGAACGTGGAAAACGGTTTGCCGAATTGACGAGCTTGAGAGTGGGCGGGGCGATCGATTGGGTGATTTCTCCTTTAACCGAAGAGCAAGCCGCCGCAGTTGTTTATGAACTCGAGAAAGCCGGCATCGGTTGGCGTGCACTTGGATCGGGCAGCAATGTCCTGGCCGACGACGCAGAACATCACTACGTAGTCTTGAGTTTGAGCGAGATGAAGGGCGAAGTGAAATTCGACGGCGAGTGCGTTTCAGTAAGTGCCGGGTATTCATTGCCGCGTCTATGCATCGACGTCGCGCGCCAGGGGTTGTCAGGGATTGAAGGACTCGGAGGGATCCCGGGAACGGTTGGTGGTGCGTTGTGGATGAATGCCGGTGCATACGGTCACGAAATCGGAACCGTTACTGAGACCGTCAGGGTCGCACGTGAAGGTCAGGTGGTTGGTGTTTCCGGGGACAGAGTTGAATGGAACTATCGTCACACCTCTTTCAAAGACGGTGAGTTGTTGTTGGGAGCGACATTGCGTCTGACACCCGATGACCCAGAAGCGATCAAAGCTCGTATGGACGATGCGAAGAGTCGCCGACTCGCAACGCAACCACACGGGTCACGTTCAGCTGGCTGCTTTTTCAAAAATCCACCGGAGAGCACGATTGGAACTGGCAAGATGATCGACAACATGGGGATGAAAGGTACACGTCGAGGTACGGCGTTGGTTTCTCCAGTGCATGCCAACTTCATCGTGACTGAAGGTGAGAACGCGCGGGCCGAAGATGCGTTGGCTTTGGCTGAAGAGATTCGAGAACGAGTGCGGCGCGAGCAGGGAATCGAGTTGGAATATGAGGTTGAGTTGTGGCGGGCAACTCAACAGTCGAAGGACCGGGCCGCTGTCGATCAGGTTTCAGAAGACAAACCTGGGACCGACAGTGGGAAGGAGCAGTAACGTGAGAGAACAAGTAATAAACCAGAAGGTCGGAAATAGAAGTGGCATTGGCGGTAAGGGAAAAGGCTCCGCCGTAGCACAGCGACCCGTGCGGCGTGATCGCGAGTCGGGACTGAGCGTGGCTGCGCGACTTCGTAATGTTGTTGGGTATCTTCCCGCGGCGCTCAAAATTGGTTTGGCGATCGTTATCGGGGTTCTTGTCTTTCTTGGTTATCGCGCTGCTGCGGCGGCGAGTTTTTTTCAGGTCAAGAGTGTTGAGACACGAGGTATCTCACGCGCGTCGAATGAGTCGGTCGTCGCCGCAGTGCGGCACGACGTGGGTGAAACCGGTGTTTGGCGTGCTGACCTGGCAGCATTGAGTGCACATCTCGAAAAACTTCCCTGGGTGCGCACCGCTGTTGTTACGCGAGTGCTGCCGAACGGCATTCGAGTTCGCGTAACGGAGCGACAACCGCGATTAGTGGTTCGCACGGCGGCGGGGCGCTTTGTTTGGGTGGATGACGACGCTGTTGTGTTGAGTGAGATGTTGCCATCTGACCAAACACCAAACTTTTTTCTGCGAGGCTGGAATGAAGATCCGGCTGAAACGGTGCGTACAGAAAACGTTGAACGAGTGAAGAAGTTTATTGAACTTCAGTCGGATTGGGACTCACTCGGTCTGTCTGAGCGTGTGAGCGAAGTGAATCTTCTCGACACGCACGATGTTCGCGCGCAACTAGCTGGCGATGATTCACAGATCGAGGTTCGACTAGGCGCGCAAGATCTCGGGCAGCGATTAAAGAAAGCGCTGAGTGTTTTGGACTCGCAGCGACAGACTTCACGTGGTCCGTTGATCAGCTATATCGATCTAACGCAAGGAAAGCGTGCAATTGTTGGTCTCGTCTCAGGCACTCACGTGACTGAGAGCGCTGAGCAAAACGGTGAAGCATCAACCGAGGCGAAAGCAGTTTCTCCCGACGAATCCATTCGAACAAACAAGCCGACTGACAAGAACGCAAAGGATTCGAAGACACGGAACAGAATTAAGAAGCCTGATCAAAAGCGAACCTGACGAAGGCGGAGTTTGTCCGCGTCGTTTCAGCGAAGGAGCACAGTTTAGATGGCCAAGCGCACCCAACACACAATTGGTCTCGACATCGGGACGAGCAGGGTGACGTGTATTGCTGGCGAGCCTGGTGAGGGTGGTTTGCTCGAAGTCGTTGGAATTGGTGAGGCGGAAGCTCGTGGTCTCCGCAAAGGAGTAATCGTTAATCCCGACGCTGCAGTCGATGCGATCAAGAAGGCGGTTGAAGAGGCGGAACGCATGAGTGGTCTCGAAGCCGAAGAAGTGACGATCAATTTGGCGGGATCGCACATTCTTGGGTTTAACGGACAGGCAATTGTTGCTGTTTCCGGACGCGATAGAGAGATCGTTCCGGAGGACGTACGACGGGCCATTGATTCGGCCTGTGCCATTCAACTTCCCGCCGGCAGAGAGATCGTCGATCGCTTGCCACAGGAGTTCATAGTCGATGATCAGGACGGCATTAACGATCCCGTCGGGATGATCGGCGCGCGCCTCGCGGTGAAAGTGCACATCGTTACCAGTCCGGTCACGGCTCGTCAGAATGCAATTAACGCAGTGAACCGAGCTGGTCTTGTTGTGGCTGACATGGTTCTCGAGCAATTGGCTGCTGCCGAAGCTTCACTAACTGAGGACGATAAAGAATTTGGCGCGGCGCTGGTTGATGTGGGCGCCGAAACCACTGGCCTAATTATTTACCAGCGAGGAGCAGTTCAGCACACCGCAGTCTTTCCTCTTGGTGGTTCGCATTTCACAAACGACATCGCCTTCGGCTTGCGAACGCCGATACCAGAGGCGGAAAAGATGAAGCGGACAGTTGGTTGTGCGTGCAGCAGTTCGTTGAGTGAAATGGAACGCGGGGAGCTGGTCGATGTTCCTTCCGTTGGTGGTCGACCTCCGCGTCAGCTTTCGCGACAGATCCTTTGCGACATTTTGCAACCACGTGCTGAAGAAGTGTTGATGCATGTTGCTGATGAGATCAAAGACGCGGGATGGGAACGGCAACTCTCGAGTGGTGTTGTGCTAACCGGCGGAGGTGCTTTGCTCAACGGCATGACTGAGATCGCGGAACAAGTTTTTGATGCGCCGGTACGTCTTGGGTATCCCGAACGAGATCGTTTTGGCGGTTTGATTGAAGACATCCAAAGCCCGTCGTGGGCAGCAGCTGCGGGACTCGCATTGCTCGCTCACAGAACACAAGCAGCGGAGATTCGCACAGGCATTAGTAGGCGCGGATCTACAGGGAAATTAACGCATTTCGTATCAAGATTCCGAAATCGTTTCGGTAGTATTTTCTGACAAGTTGTTGTATGCTGTCGCCCCGGTTGCACAAGATATTGTCCGCTATATATCGATGCCGATGGCGCCAGCAGCCCAACATAGAAGGAAGAGGCCTTGGAAGCCATCCCGTTTTGGGAGAGAGGAACTAACTATGACACCGGACGCTCGTCAACCCGGAACAGGCATTAATATTTTCATTGATGATGATCCGCCGCTCACCGGAGCGCGGATAAAAGTTATTGGTATCGGAGGTGGCGGAGGCAATGCCGTCAACCGCATGATCGAAGCCGGTATCGAAGGCATTGAGTTTTTAGTTGCTAATACTGATCTTCAAGCGCTGAAACGATCACGAGCGCCGATCAAAATCCAACTCGGCAGCAGACTAACGAAAGGCCTCGGTGCTGGTGCCGATCCCGGTGTTGGTCGTGAAGCTGCTCTCGAAGATACTGACAAGATAATCGAAGTACTCGAAGGCGCTGACATGGTTTTCGTTACCACGGGTTTAGGTGGCGGAACTGGAACCGGTGCCGCGCCGATCATTGCTTCCCTCGCAACTGAACTCGATGCGCTTACGGTTGCCGTCGTGACGAAGCCGTTTCACTTCGAAGGCCGACGCAGGATGCATCAGGCCGATCAAGGTTTGCGAGAGTTGCGCGAATGCGTCGACACCGTAATTACGATTCCAAATGAGCGATTGCTCCACACGGTAGATCGAGGGGTTTCGTTAGGTGATTCCTTCCGGGTGGCTGACGATGTTTTGCGCCAGGCAGTCCAGGGCATTAGTGATCTGATTACGGTTCCCGGACTAATCAATCTGGACTTTGCAGACGTGAAGTCCATCATGCAGGGAATGGGCATGGCCCTGATGGGCGCCGGAAGAGCGAAGGGCGAGAATCGAGCTATCGAAGCAACGCAGCAAGCTATCTCATCTCCATTGCTCGAAGAAGCGACGATTCAAGGCGCTAAGGGCGTGCTCATTAACATCACAGGCGGACCGGATCTTACCTTGTTTGAAGTGAACGCAGCGTCGTCGATCATCCGCGAGTCGGCTGATGACGATGCCAATATCATTTTCGGCGCTGTGATTGATGAGACCCTTACTGACGAAATGAGAATCACAGTCATCGCAACTGGATTTGATAGAGAGGCGATGCCACTTGTTTCTGCCGCAGCTACGACATCGATGCCAACCGCGCCCCCGCGTTTCGTAACTCGGCCTCCGGATGATTTGCCGCGTCCCATGATGGGTGCGCGAGCAGATGATTTGGATGTGCCGACGTTCATTCGTAAGAAAGCTGACTGATCGACACTGAAGATTGAAGACTGCAGACTGCAGATTGCAGATTGAATGCTTGTGTTTAAGACATTCAATCTGCAATTTGGTTTTTGGGACTCTGAATGTCCAACTGATTGCTGACTTCACCATACAATCTCGTTCCTGGCTTTCACATCGTAATTCATACTTAGCATCATTCGACAATCTCGTTAGATCCTGAATCGACAATCGATTCTGGTTAATCGGCGCTTTGATAACATTTGACACTGCAAGCTTGACGAGCCTTGCAATCTGCAACCTGAAATCTGCAATCTTCTATAACAATAGCGCTTTGCTTTTTGGTGTTTGCTTGTGTAGCATGTCGCTCATCCACTTGCAGGAAATTCCATTACGGGTATAGTTTCGCTCCTCTCCTCGGATGGCCGCTGCCTGCGAGAGCTTTGACGCTGATCCGGCAAAGCACAAAGTCCTGACTTAAACATCATGAGCCCCGACGGATAACCATCCGTCATCTGATTTATGGAGGTAATTATCAGTGAATCGTAAACTCATAAGAACAACCCTCGCGGAAGTGAAAGGTAAGGTCCGAGAAGTTCCGCAGCCCAGAGAGCGCTCAAATGGTTCGCGTAGCTCTAATGAAGGAGGCCAGCAACGCGAACGCGAACGCGATCGCGATCGCGATCGCTCCACCCCGCAGCAAGCTTCGTCCTCGTTACAAGTAAAGAAGAGAGTTCCACCGCCGAACGAGACCAACGCTGAGATCTTTTATTATAAGAAACAGATCGATGCGCACACCGTGATGGTGATCGTGTTGCTAGATGGAGAAGAGATTGAAGGAACGATTGAGTGGTACGATCGTGGTGCTCTCAAGGTCAATCGCAAATCAGCGCCAAATCTTCTCGTTCTCAAACGGAACGTTAAGTACATGTACAAGGCGGATGAGCGGGTCGAAGCCGCCGAGGAATAGTCGCTATCGCCTTGCCCAATAGCGTCCGTGCCTAGTCAATAGTGTGTCGCCGCGATCAATGCGACAGTCAGACCATAATTCATCAAACCCGGGCCCTCGACCCAGGCGAGTGTTGCCACGCATCGGCATTACGATGGGAGACCCGGCTGGTATCGGGCCGGAGGTTGTTCTAAAGGCTGTCGCTGAGGAAGAAATTCGAAAAGTGTGCGTGCCTGTCATCATTGGCGATGCACAGTTGCTAGCCCACACTGCTCGCACACTCGATCTTCAAAGTGGTTATGACATTGTTCGCAAGGAAGAGCCCTTTCCCGAAGAACTCACCGAGCCAGTAATTTTTCATCTCGACAACATTAGTGGCTCGATTGAACCAGGGATCGAGTCAGGCGCCGCTGGCAAAGCAGCCGCGGGTTATATTGAAGCCGCAGTAGAGTTGTGCGCAGCAGGAAACATCGATGCCATTGCGACTGCGCCGATCAACAAGCGCGCCCTATTTCTTGGCGGCTACAGTTTTCCAGGCCACACCGAATTTCTTGCACACCTGACCGGTGCTGAGGAATATGCCATGGCTTTTGTGGCTGCGAATCTTCGCATTGTTTTACTCTCCACTCACGTTCCACTCTCGCAGGCGATAAGGATGGTTGAACGGGATCGACTTGTCGGTATCATCAATCTTGCAAACCGTGAGCTTCAGCGTTGGGGCATCGAGCGCCCGAGACTTGCAGTTGCTGCTCTAAACCCACATGGTGCTGAGGGCGGTTTGTTCGGCATGGAAGAAGCCTCTGAAATCGCGCCTGCTATTGAAGCGTGTCGGGGGTTGGATGATATTAATGTGCGGGGACCTTTCTCCGCGGACACGGTTTTCCTTCGTGCTTCTCGCGGCGAGTTTGACGCAGTCATTGCCTGTTATCATGACCAGGCAATGATTCCGGTCAAATGTCTTTCATTCGGTGAGGCGGTTAATGTGACTCTGGGACTGCCCTTTATAAGAACTTCGGTCGACCACGGAACGGCGTTCGATATCGCGGGCAAAGGTCTGGCAGAGCACTCGAGCATGGTGGCGGCGATAAAACTGGCCGCCGACTTGTCTACTCAAGCGGGAGAAAGCTGTAGAGCAGTAGAAGTTTGAGGCAAAGAGGACGTTGACGAAATGGCCAATACCGACGCGAGCAAAGAAGGCAGACGCATCCTGGTCGCGGATGACGATCCGGCAATTCTGAGATTGGTTCAAACCATTCTCGAAAAAGAGAGCTTTAGCGTCGTTACCGCACGCGACGGACGCGAGGCTTATAAGATTCTGCAAACTGACCCGAATTTTACGGCTGCGATCCTCGACGTTGTCATGCCTCATATTTCAGGTCCTGAACTTGTTCGTTACATGAAGACTGAAAACCGTCTCATGCGCATTCCGGTAATGATGATGACTGCCGAACAGGATCCGAAATTGTCGTCCGATAGTTTTGCTGCTGGTGCCGTTGTATTTCTACCAAAACCGTTCACCACGGCCCAATTGCAAATTATGTTGCAGATGCTGATTGGTAAAGCATCATCCTGATTCTCAACTGTCGATGCGGGCACTCACTATCATCTCAATCCTGCTTCTCGCCTTCGCCTCTGCAAATGCAGGTGTGAGTAAGAAGCAAGCCCGCAAAGCAGTAGCGACCGCGGCCGGCTTCTCATTGCCTTCAAACGCAGTACGCGTGGATCGAATCAACTCCACCAGTAACGCATCCGCGGAAGTTTCAGCACAGCTTGAACTGGTATTTCGTGTCGCTCGCGATGAAGAGGGACAATGGCGCCTAAAAGAATTGAGAACCGCTGATTCACGTTGGGAAGACATTTCGGTTCTAGCGCAAGCCGCTAAGCTAGATTTTCAACAAGACAAGTGTGACCCCGCACCGAATGAGTTTGGTCGAGTGAAGACGGAAACTTCATTGAGTACCAAGCGCATCCGTTGTCTCCTTGCGAACTTGTTTGCCGTTAGTCTCCCTTCCGATGCAGTGCGCATCAAGGAAGTCTCGGGACTGGGAATTGGTTCACAGCCGTCGGCATTGGCAGTGGCTCTTTTGCAGGCCGACTTTCGACTCGCGAAGGATTCGGGAAGTTGGCGCGCGGTCGAGTTTCACACAGGAAATCGACCATGGGTGCGAATCGATTCGGTACCCTCTGCCGTCGATTCACAAAAGCGAACCCAAACGACGGAACAACTCAATGCAATCGTTGCGGCTCTGGAAGCATTTCACAAGGATCGGGGCTCGTATGTAGCTTCTGATCGACATTCCGTGCTGATTGATCACCTGACGCCTCATTACCTATCGCGAGTTATACGGCTTGATGCCTGGCACCGGCCTTTTCGGTATCAAGGCGATCACGATCACTTCACCTTGCGATCGTTAGGCGCCGACGGCAAAGAGAACACTTCGGACGATATTGTGTTGACTAGATAGGTTCTGGCTCAACTTTTGACGTCCCGCGTCGCTCTTATCCTCCCCAAAACTCTGCCTCGTGTGAGTTCAAATACCAAAAAACCTGGTTTCTGCCTTGCTCCCTCATCTTAAGCCTTATTTAACGTTGCAAAACTAAACTCTTGACTGCCGATTACCGTGGGTGTTAGGTTTCTTAGGAGGCCGCTTCTAGGCCCGACTCGTGAAGACATGCCTGCGCCATCCGTGCTAACGCACTAGGGCCCCGCCGATGGTGCAACTCAGCTAAAAGGGATTTAGCTTTGCTAGCTGGACGCAAACTCCTACTCGCCGACGACTCGGTAACCATTCAGAAAGTCATCGAACTCACATTTGCCGATGAAGGCGTGCGGGTCGTGGCCTTCAGTAATGGCCAGGATGCTATTGATCGGCTGGAGGAGTTGGCCCCAGACATAGTGCTCGCGGATGTTTTCATGCCGTCGAAAAACGGCTACCAGGTTTGCGAGTACGTCAAACAAAACGAGAAGCTGAAAGCTATTCCGGTGATGCTCCTCGTTGGCTCATTTGAGCCGTTCGACGAAGCGGAGGCGCGCAGAGTTGGCGCGGACGATATCTTGACGAAACCCTTTCAATCGATTCGACGCTTGATCGACAGAGTTGGGGCGCTGGTAAATAACCCGCCTGTTGAGAAAGAAGTGCCGACAGCTGAACTGCCAAAACCTGAAGACGATTCGGCGGCCCAACAGGTAAGGTTGAATACTGCGGAGCTCGCAATTACAACCGCCGATACAGTGCCTCTCTCAGAGGAACTGCACGACACAATTGAGTATTCACTTCCGGTGCATGCGCAGGATAATGGATTGGGTGCGGAGACCGTAGATATTGCGACTGCTGATGTGAAAGAGGAAACCAACGTGGAATCGTCAGATGTTTTGTTGGACATCGATGAATACGAACTGGCGCACACTGCTGCTGCAGACGACTTCGTACTAGATCTTGATATGCCTGATGAGGCATTCGAAGATACGTTGAGTGGTCAAGTCAGCGCTCCGGCTGCGATGCGGGCGTTTGTTGAACCACAAGTCACAGAAACTGTTGCGAGCGTCGCGGGACCTGCGTTCTCGTATGAGGCTGAGGTGCAAGCCCCGTCTTATCAGGTAACAGAAGTGGCTTACGAAGATCAGGTTCATGAGATAGTTCCCAAGCCCGCAATGAGTTTTCATTCTGAGCCAGTAGTTGCTGACACTAATCCGCTTCAGGATAGAACCCCGGCTGCGGCCCCTGTCCCTGTTGAAGCGGGTTCGTTATCGCAAGAAACCATCGATGCCATCGCACGTCGAGTGGTGGAGATGATGTCGGAGAAAGTCATTCAGGAGATTGCCTGGGAAGTGGTTCCTGATCTGGCTGAGTTGATGATCAGGCGACAGTTGGAAGAGAAAACAAAATAGGTCGGGTAACAACGGATATCACAACAGGCGACGGACTTACGTCGCCTGTTTTGTTTTTTTAGCCTCGAGATTCCACCTACTACTTTGAGGTTTCTGCTATGTGTGACGTAGACTCTACCCTTCGATTTAATCAGGCCTGCTGAGCTTCCCGTACAAAGCACTAAGCTCAAAAGCATCAAGCTCTGAAAAACACTACGGACAACTGACTACTGACCAAATAAATGGAAATCCCGAAACAATACGATCCCAAACAAGCAGAGCTTCATCATTACGAACGATGGGAAAATGCAGGCTACTTCGCGCCTGAAATTAACCGCGACCCACACGCACCGGTATTCGCGATCGTTATCCCTCCGCCAAATGTCACCGGTTCCCTACACATGGGCCACGCGCTCCAGCACACGTTAATGGACGTGATGACGCGCTACAAAAGAATGAGCGGGTTTCGCACCCTCTGGTTGCCGGGAATGGATCATGCCGGGATCTCCACACAGTTGATGGTTACCCGTGCCTTAAAGAAGGAAGGAAAGACTCGCCACGATCTCGGACGTGAAAAGTTCATAGAACGCGTATGGCAGTGGAAGGCTGAATCAGGTGGACAAATCACGGTGCAGATGCGACGCGAGGGCGCGTCGGTCGATTGGTCGCGTGAGAAGTTCACGATGGACGAAGACCTTTCGCGGGCAGTTCGAGAAGTCTTCGTGCGTCTCTACGACGAAGGCATGATTTATCGTGGCAACCGAATCGTTAACTGGTGTCCGCAGGATCAGACGGTGCTGTCCGATCTTGAGGTCGACAAACTGCCGCAAGCTGGAAAGCTCTATTACCTTCAGTATCCAGTGAAGGGGAGCGATCGTCGTGTGACAGTCGCCACAACCAGGCCGGAGACAATGTTGGGAGATACCGCTGTTGCCGTTAATCCAAACGACGAACGGTTTAGCGATCTGCTTGGGGCGACTTTGTTGTTGCCTTTAACAAATCGCGAAATCCCAGTCATCGCTGACGAGTTTGTTGATCCGGAATTTGGAACTGGTGCGGTAAAGGTCACACCTGCTCACGATCCAAACGACTACGAAATGGGAGTTCGACACAATCTTCCACAGGTAGTCGTGATCGATCAGTACGCAAAGATGACCTCGGATGCGGGTGAACATTTTGCTGGTCTGGACCGCTACAAGGCGCGCGAGAAAGTTCTGGAAGAATTTGAGCAACTTGGTTTGCTGGAGAAAGTCGTCGACTATGAATTCTCGATCTCCAAGTGCGAACGCTGCAAGACTGTTATTGAGCCGTTGATTTCGACACAGTGGTTCATGCGTATGGAACAGTTGCGCGACCTCGCGCTGGGCTTGCTCGCGAGCAAGAAGAAGCCGCAGTTCGTTCCGGAAGTTCCCTACGAACGCGTCTACTCAAATTGGCTCGAGAATCTGCGAGACTGGACTATTTCGCGCCAGCTTTGGTGGGGTCATCAAATCCCAGCCTGGTACAACGCCGAAGGCGAAGTGTTTGTTGCGAGAACGGAAGCCGAAGCCCGTGAAAAGGCCGGAACGCTCGAGCTTACACAGGATCAAGACGTGCTCGATACCTGGTTCTCGTCGGCCCTCTGGCCGTTTTCGACTTTGGGCTGGCCCGATGAAACTGCCGACTTGAAGACTTTCTACCCGTCTTCAGTCCTCGTCACTGCACGCGACATCATTTTTCTTTGGGTGTCTCGAATGGTGATGATGGGGGCAAAGTTTATTGGTCCGGAACCCTTTGCTGACGTCTTTGTTACCGGCACGATCCTCGACAGCCAGGGTCAACGAATGTCGAAGACGAAGATGAACGGAGTCGATCCGCTCGATGTCTTCGATAAATTTGGTGTTGACGCCACTCGACTCACGCTCGCTCAAGTTGGCAGCACTGACACGCGCTGGAATGAAAAACAAGTTGAGTCGTATCGAAACTTCGCGAACAAGATCTGGAATGCTGCCCGTTTCTGCATGATGAATTCAGAAGGGGCAACGGTAGATCCGCAACTCGTAGGAGAAACTGCGAATCTTGCGCTTCAGGATCGCTGGATCATTTCGCGTCTAAACCGAACAGCGATCGATGTTCGTGCTGCTTTGGCTGGCTACCAGTTTCATGAAGCAGTGCAGACTTTGTATCACTTCTTCTGGGACGACTTTTGTGACTGGTATATAGAACTGAGCAAGAACGATGTCACCGCCGAGGAATCAACCGAACGGCGAACAGTTTCTCGATCGCGTTTGCTGTCGGTGCTCGAACAAGCGTTACGTCTACTTCATCCGTTCATGCCCTACATAACCGAGGAGTTGTGGCAAAGCTTACCGGGCGTTGGCAAGAACTCGCTGCATCCTGCCTATGCGGAAGCCGAACCGACAATCATGCTCGCCTCGTATCCGGCCGGTGCTCCGTCGTTGGTGGATGAGCAGACCGAATGGGAAATGCAGGCCATCATCGATCTAATCTCGCGTGTGCGTAACATTCGTTCTGAGATGAATATCAAGCCCGCGGAGCGAATCCGCATTATCGTTGGCGCGCCAGAAGAGAGATTGCGAAACGTCTACCAGGCAGCGCGCGATCAGATTTCACGCTTGGTTAGGGCCTCGGAGTTTTCACTTAGCGAACGGCTCGAAGCTCCTCGTGCATCAGCGAGGGCGGTCCTGGTTGGCGGCGCTGAATTGGCGGTACCGCTGGAAGGTCTAATTGACTTTGAGCAGGAGCGTCAGAGGTTACGGAAGGAGCAGGATAAGTTGCAGGCCGAGGCTGCGAAACTCGAAGCTCAACTACAGAATCCAAACTTTGTTGAGCGTGCACCAGTCGAACGAGTTGCCGAAGTCAGAGATCGAATCGCAGACATCGCGCAGCGTAATTCTCAACTGCAACAAACTGTCGAGAACCTGCAATGAACTGGTTTGACGAAGGCGCACTCTACTCGCAAATCGGAGTCTTTCTGCGTGAAGACATGGGACGTGGCGATATCACGACCCAATCGATCATCACGCGAAACACTCGTGCCCGAGCTCGTTTTGTTGCGGGTGAAACAATGATCGTCGCTGGGCTTGAAGCGGTTGAAGAAGTGTTCCTTACGCTTGATTCCCAGCAACAACTCGAAGCGTTTGCATCCGACGGTGAAGAAGTCGAAGCTGGCAAAGTCATCGCTCGCACGGTTGGTTTCGCTGATGTGCTGATCACCGGCGAACGTGTTGCGCTCAATCTGTTGCAGCGACTTTCAGGAATCGCGACGCTGACGAACCAGTTTGTTAAAGCGGTCGAAGGCACCTCGGCTCAGATTGTGGACAGTCGGGCGACGACTCCAGGTCTTCGCTTACTTGAGCGATATGCCGTTGAACTGGGTGGGGGCTCAAACAGCAGGTTCGGACTCGATGATGGTGTGATTGTCACGGCGAATCACATCGCGATCGTTGGCGGCGTGACAAGTGCGGTAAAGCAAGCAAAAGAGAAGCTCGGTTATCTGCATAAGATAGGTGTGCAAGTGTCATCCGAAGCTGAATTGAAGGACGCGATACCTGCGGGCGCCGATGTTGTCATCATGGATGGATTCAAAGCCGATGAAATTGCGCAGCTGGTTAAAGTCGCAAAAGAGTTGTCGAACACCGTGGTCGTTGAATGTTCCGGGGACATCACTCCGGAGAACGTTCGTGAGTTTGCCGAAGCGGGAGCAGACTTACTTCGCATCGATGCGCTCACGAATTCGGCTCCTGCGAGGAATATCAGTTTCAAGGTCCAACCTTATTAAGGGAACTGGACGCCCAGGTGTTGTTGATCTCAGTACCGTGTCCGATATGCTTTAGAGCCTCTTGCAAAAGTCAGGAACCACAGGAAGGGAAGAACAATCCTCCAAACGGCAGTTTGGAGATGATTCAAGACCAACCTATTCAACAGTCGCGCAGAAAGGAATTGAATCCCACAAACGGCCGTTTGTGGATTTGTTCAAGTCCAACCTTCTGCGGGACAGTGTAGGCTCTGGGACAACGTTCGCCTGACCTAATAGGCTGGACTTGAAGTATCCACAAACTGCCGTTTGTGGAATTATTGGCAAGAGCCTCTTTAGCTTGTCGTTATCACCTGCGTTCTTCTATGGTCGATGACAACGACAAGCTAAAGCATATCGGACATCATGAGCGGCTTGCCAAGCGTCGCGTTCATCCGATACTTTCGCTCAAACCAAACATTACGGGAGCGAACAATGGAAGAGATCACCTCAACTGAGCTAAAACAACGTCTAGATAAAGGCGACGACATTCAACTCATCGACGTCCGTGAGGACAGCGAGGTTGCGATAGCACGAATTCCCAACTCGATTCACATTCCACTCGGTCAGGTGCTTGCTCGCATGAATGAGATCGATCAAACACGCGAGACAGTAGTGCATTGCAAGATGGGAGGACGTAGCGCTCGAGCGATCGATGCCCTGCAACGCTCTGGCTATTCCGGTAAGCTGATCAATCTCAAGGGCGGAATCATCGGCTGGTCAAATGAAGTTGACCCGACCGTGGCGAAGTATTAAACAAAGCGGAGCTTAGAGCTTTGTACTTTGTGCTTTGAAGATCAGCCTCTTTCAGTTGAAGGTCTTCGATGTTCAGCAGGCAAAGTACAAAGTCCTAAGCTCAAAGTTCAGTGGTCAAGAAATTCCGACCTCTCACTATCCTGCCGCGTCTAACCTTTCGGCTGGGGTTACTGAAGCTAAACTATAAATCGCAAGCTTCTATAGCGCAGTCGGTCTGCGTCTTTGGTGAAGTGTTGTCTCTCCTCCGGAACGAAGTTTTAGTGAGCCCAAAACTGACTAAAGAATGCAATGGAGGAAAGGTTAATGAAGAACAGAAAGTCCGGTAGTTTGTTGCTATTGCTTGGCATCGTTCTCGCCTCAGGCGGAATTGCCGTAGCTCAAAATGGAAACATCGACCGTTTGGAACGAAGAGAACTGCGGCTAGACCGTCGCGAAATAAGAACTGACACCCGAGAACTTCGTGGCGATCGTCGTGACCTTCATGGAGATGTAATTGATCGACGTGGTGATGTACGGGAACTGCGCCAGGATAGACGTGAAGGAGCGGGTCAACAGGAGTTACGTGCAGACCGGCGAGAAATCCGTGTCGACTCTCGCGAAATCAATCGTGATCAGCGTGAGCTAAGAGTTGATCGACGTGATCGCAGAGGAGATGTTCGCGACTTTCGTCAAGATCGGAGACACGCCAGACGAAACTAACTCTAAGCGATAGGGCAGACATTCCTGTCTGTGGACCGTGCGGTTGAAAAGAAGCGGAAAGAAACGAGTGGAAGAAGAGGCGCTTCCGCCGTGGGCACATCCTTTCTAACAATTGAGCGGTGGTTGGACTAGAACCAGGAAGACCAAACAGACAGGAATGCCTGCCCTATTGCGAAAACGATGTCCGATATGTTTTAGCTTGTCGAAAACTGACTAACACGCCCCCAATGATGATACCGACAAACTAAAGTTTATCGGACATTCTTACTAATCCCCTCCAACTCAATAAAGCTGCTCAGTTTTGTGATCACCATTCCTTCCGCGCATTCAAGCCGACATGAAAGTGCCGGGCGATCGTTCGATTCATCCTGGCCCTTCATGTGATACCAGATCTGACAGTTAGTGCACTCACCATTCCAGCAGAAATCGCCGTAGGAAATCGTGTTTATCGAAAGGTATTGAAAACAGCGGAGCAGACGGTTTTTTTCCGGAACGTCCACCTCCTTGCCGAGCACCTCGATACTTACCAACTTCTCGTAAGGATCGAGCAAATCAGCCGCTATTTCCTCCACCCCTGTCTTGCCAGCGCTTTGGTCGCTCATAGGCAGCGGCAGTATAATCGCACCTAACAGATTTTGTTAGACGAATTCGCGCAACCGTTTTCATTGCGCCACTGGATCGGCAAAGAAAACTTTGGGAGATCACGACGTTGGCTTTAGTCATCTATACAAAACCGGGTTGTCCTTATTGTCAGCAGGCGCGAGACCACTACAATTCCAAGGGAATTGCTTTTATAGACTACGACGCTCAAACCAACCGCGCGCATCGTGCGGAAATGTTCAAGTACTCGAATGGGGATCCCACCGTTCCTTGTATTGTGGAAGATGGTAAGTATCTGGGATCTGGGTGGGGTAATCCGCGAAGAGGTTGAACGGTCCACGATTAACCAGCCGTGTGCTGGTAAAACAAAAAACTTCGAGTCTCCCCAGTTACACGGCCCAAATTGCCCCCTTGAACTGTGAAAACAGTTCAGTGTGATCAAAAGCACTTTTTGACCACTAGTTAGCGGGTAATAAAACGAAGCGTCTTGTGCGTTTCGTTCTGAATCTGACCTGATTTCACTAGAAGAAGGTGCTCCATGACTAAATCAAGACTCCTGCTATTCGCGTTTGTCTTTTCATGTGTGTTCTCAATTACACTTGACGCGAAAGCACAATCAAATGGAGGCGTTGCGCCTCAACCACCAATGACAGAAAAGAAACCTAAAACTACAGCGATTCACGGCGTGACCATGGTCGACGACTATTTCTGGCTCCGCGAGAAGACAAATCCGGCAGTTATGGCCCACCTTCAGGCTGAGAACGATTACGCCGATGCCTTGATGAAGCCGACTGAGCAGCTTCAGCAAAAGCTCTACACGGAGATGTTGAGCCACATCAAACAGACTGACACCAATGTCCCTTATCGCTGGGGAAATCATTTCTACTACACGAGAACTGTCGAGGGGCTGCAGTATCCGATCTTTTGTCGGAAGCGCGGCAGCGTCGATGCTCCCGAAGAAATCGTTCTAGATCAGAATGAGCTCGCGAAAGGTCAGAAGTTCATGAGCGTCGGTGCTTTTGTGCCGAGTGACGATGGAAACCTATTAGCTTATTCGACCGACAACACTGGCTATCGACAATACACGCTTCAGATCAAAGATCTTCGCACCGGACAAGTTTTTCCCGAGCGGATCGAGCGAGTAAATAACGTCGCCTGGGCCAGCGATAACAAGACTCTCTTCTATGTAACAGAAGATGCGACCACGAAGCGCAGCGACAAGTTTTTCCGTCACGTCCTGGGAACCGATAAGAATGAGTTGATCTTCGAAGAGAAGGATGAGCTCTATGATATCGGGACCTGGCGTACTCGTGACAACGCCATCATCTTTCTGGAGTCAGCCAGCAAGACGTCTACTGAAGTTCTCTATATCCCGGCGGACAAACCGGCTTCAGAGCTGAAAGTCGTCATACCTCGCGCAGCGGAACACGAGTACGACGTGGATCACCGTGGCAATCTCTTTTACATTCGATCGAACAAGAACGCGAAGAACTTCCGAGTTGTCACCGCACCCGTCGATGATCCATCTGAGAAGAACTGGAAAGAGTTTATTCCACACAAACTCGCAGTGAAGATTGAGAATTTTACCCTGTTCTCTGATCACGCTGTCGTCTCCGAATGGGAGAACGGACTCCAGCAACTGGAGATCGTTGATCTCAAGACTAATAAACACAACCGGATTCAATTTCCCGAACCGGTGTACTCCGCGGGACTCAATGCGAATCGCGTGTTCAATACAAGCGTGGTGCGTTATTCGTACAACTCCCTGGTAACGCCGAATTCTGTTTTTGACTACGACATGAACACTGGCAAGTCGACCTTGCTGAAGCAGACCGAGGTGCCGGGCGGATTCGACCGAACGAACTACAAATCCGAACGTGTATTTGCCACTGCGTCGGATGGGACAAAGATTCCGATGTCGATGGTCTATCGCAAGGGAGTAAAGCTCGACGGTAGTGCGCCGATGCTCCTCTATGCCTACGGCTCTTACGGCATTTCAATTCCGCCAACCTTTTCTTCTTCGCGATTGAGTCTTCTTGATCGCGGTGTCATCTACGTCATTGCTCACATTCGCGGTGGTGGTGAGATGGGTGAAGAGTGGCGCGAAGCCGGCAGAATGATGAAGAAGATGAATACGTTCACGGATTTCATCGCCTGCGCTGATCATCTGATCAAAGCTAAATACACGTCTCGAGATCGTCTTGTAATCCAGGGCGGCAGCGCTGGAGGACTCTTGATGGGCGCGGTGAGCAATCTGCGACCTGATTTGTTCAAGGGAGTAATTTCGCAAGTTCCTTTCGTCGATGTCCTCAACACGATGCTCGACGCTTCATTGCCGTTGACCACGGCCGAGTACATCGAATGGGGTAATCCCAACGAGAAGGCAGCGTTTGATTACATGAAGACTTACTCGCCGTACGACAACGTCGGGAAGAAAGACTACCCGTCGATGTTAGTGAAAGTGTCCGTGAACGATAGCCAGGTGCCTTACTGGGAAGGTGCAAAGCTGGTTGCGAAGTTGCGGGCAATGAAGACTGACCAGAACCCGTTGTTGTTGAAGGTCAACTTCGGTGCTGGTCATGGTGGTGCATCAGGTCGCTATGATGCGTTGCATGAGACCGCTTATGACTATGCCTTCATGCTCTGGCAAATGGGCGTGACCGATGAAGTAAGCAGCAACAAGTAAACACAAACTGGCGCCTCCTTGGAGTGCGGTGGCCCGGCACCGCTTTGGTAAAGGCATTTGACTCAGTAGCGAGATACCAAAGCGGTGCCGGGCCACCGCACTCCAAGGAGGCGCACTCACCTTATCAGCTACTTTGATCGCGGATCGGGTTCGACGATTAACTGCTGCGTCAAGGTTTGACCAGCGGCTGTTAACCTCACTGAGTATTTCCCAGGCAACACTGTCGGGCGAGCTCCAAATCCACCACCACCGCCTCCGCCGCCACCACCACCGCCTCCGCCTGCCGGACGTGTAGGGGGCGTTGGTCGTAGGTCCCAAATCCAACGATGCATGCCTGCTCCTGCCGAAAGCGGTTCAGGAGTGGGGCGCCAGAACGCTGGAATATTGAGCGTCTCCGGATTCACTGGCGTTGGTCGTTCGTCACTTGAGTAACGCCGTATCACGTCGCCGGCCGGATCAAGGATCTCCAGGACTACTGCCCCAGTCGCTGCTGTCTTGAGGTAATAATCAATCGCAGCCCCAAGCGGCGGATTCTCAGCCAGCGCCTCATCTCGTGGTTGCGGTGTTCCGTTATCACTTCCGGGAATCACATTGATTGTCGTGGCTGGTTTGAATAGAAACACACTCGCACGGGTTACCTCATCGTTGATCTGCCGCAGCGCGGTGATGTTGTCGAGCACCCAAAATCCTCGACCATGTGTGGCGACAATCAAGTCATCGCCGTGGATCGCCAGGTCACGCACCGATGCATGCGGCAAATTCAGTTGCAACGATTGCCAGTGATCGCCATCGTCAAACGAGACGTAGGCGCCAAGTTCGGTGCCCGCGAACAATAATCCCTGGCGTCGCGGATCCTCTTTCACGGATTGCACGTAGACGCCCGCTGGCAGGCCGGTCGTGATCTTTTGCCACGTCTTGCCGGAATCGCGCGTGCGATAAATATAAGGCTCGTAGTCTTCGAGTTGATGGCGCTCGACTGCTGCGTACGCTTCCTTAACATCAAAATGCGAAGCGTCCATCATCGTTACCTTGCTCCATGCTGTCAGTTGTGTAGGCGTGACGTTCGTCCAGGTTTTGCCATCATCGATCGTTAGATGAATGTAACCATCGTCGGTGCCAATCCAGAGTGTTGGCGCGCGCAAGGACGACGGTGCGATCGTGTAGATCACGCCGAGCCGGCGTGAAGCCGGCGCACCTGGCGACACATCTGAAGCAGCAGCCTCGTTCAGGTTGGCTGGTATGCCGGGCGCTTCGCGTGTCATGTCCTGACTGATCTGCGTCCAGCTTTCGCCGCCGTTTATTGTTTTGTAAAGATATTGGTTCGCGAAGTAGAGCGCTCGCTGATCTGCGGCGGAGAAGACCAATGGCTGCGTCCACGCATGACGGAACGGACCATCACCTTTCTCCGGGGAAACATTTTGCGAGGCGCCTGTGACGACGTTACAACGCGTCACCGTACCACCAAACAAGATCTCGGGATGTAACGGATCGGGTGCTGTGTATCCAGCTTCGCCACCGGCACAAAGACCGGTCCAGTCGTGGTTGGAAATCTCCGAGTGATTGCTGCGCGTTGGTACACCGACCGCACCGCTGTCTTGTTGCGCACCGGTCACCCAGTAAGGAAAGCGATTGTCAGCAGCGACGTGATAAAGCTGTGCTGTGGATTGGTTGTACCAGGAACTCCATGTCGCAGCACCGTCTTCTGTAACGATTGTTCCCTGGTCACTAGCGGCAATCATTCGCTTCGGATCGTCCGGGTTGATCCACATCTGGTGATAGTCGTCACCACCTGGCGCCCCTTTTATTGCTATCCAATTCTTACCACCGTTTGTCGACTTGTAGATTGATGTGTTCTGCACGTAGACGGTGTCAGCATCTTTTGGATCGGCGGTCACCTTGTTGAAGTACCAACCACGTCCCCAGATCCGGTTGTCGCCGGAAACTTTCGTCCAGGTCATGCCTGCATCGCTCGACGAAAAGAGCCCACCCTCTTTCGCGTCGACGATCGCGTAAATGCGATTGCGATTGGTTTGGGAAACCGCGAGACCAATCCGGCCAAGACCTTCGGTCGGTAGGCCATTCATTAGTTGGGTCCAATTATTTCCACCATCAGTTGATTTGAAAATTCCACAGCCAGGACCGTTGGCTGGTGCGTAGATAAACCATGGTGGACGCCGAACATTCCACATGCTGGCATAGATCGTTTGCGAGTTGGTTGGGTCAAATGCCAGATCGATCGCGCCAAGGTCTTCGTTCTTGTACAAAATTTTCTGCCAGGTCGCGCCACCGTCTTTAGTTCGATAAACGCCTCTATCGGGATGTGGTCCGTAGACATGGCCAAGCACTGCGACAAAAACGACATCAGGATTCTTCGGATCGACAAGGACGCGACTGATCTGTCGCGTGTTGTCGAGGCCAAGGTGCTTCCACGTTTTTCCAGCATCGGATGACTTGTACATGCCGTTGCCAAACGAAATGGAGTCGCGCAAGTCAGCCTCGCCAGTGCCAACGTAAACAACATTGGGATTTGAAGGAGCGACACCAATTCCGCCAATCGAGCCGACACTTTCCGAATCAAAGACCGGGTTCCATGTACGGCCGGAATTTATCGATTTCCAAACGCCACCGCCCACAGAGCCAAAGTAGTAAACACTCGGTTGGCCAATCACTCCTGTCACAGCGTTGACACGTCCAGCTCTGAACGGTCCGATGTTTCGCCAACGCAGACCCGAGTAAAGGTTAGCAGGGTACTTATCTTGGGCAGACGCTTTGGGAATGAAATGGATAACCAAGATCACCGACACCGCTATCAACAAAACAGTAACGATGCGCAGACTGGTTCGGCGCGATTCGATCATTCGACTGTCTCCTCGTTTATAAGAAAGTGCTTGAGTGGAACTGTTCCCACGCATAATACAACGAATCCCGATGTAGATCAGCGAGTGGCACAGACTTCAGTCTGTGTTGTTTGAAGGCCCCCGCACTAGAAGTTCTCGCAGGTGGTAATGGATCTCAGCGGGGGCGCGCTCGGGGTCAATGTTGCGAGGCGTCCTAATTTCCGCTTGCCACCCTTCCCAGCTTGTTCGACACACTGAGACGTCCTTCCCTTCCCAACTTGTTCGACACATGACGATTGCCTTTATCTCTTGACCAGAACCTCCGCCGAATTTACTCTTTTCACGCATTTCAAACTCAAGTATCACCCTTCCTTAAGTCGGAGTATCCATGAAAAGTCGTTTCCTCCTTGCCGCGCTCATCTTTGTCGTTTGGGCCTCGACCTCTGTCCCATCTTTCGCCCAGTCGAAGTGCCAGGCGCCGGACATCCCACCGTTTCCCGGCAACTTGTTTTCGCCTGAACAGGAGACCGCGCTCGGTGATGCGGTCGCTGCACACCTCGAAAGCAATTTTCGCGTCATTGATGATCAAGATGTAACGGGTTACTTGCGCCGCATTGGTCAACGTTTGATCGATGTCATGCCGCCAACCAAACTTCATTTTCAGTTCTTCGTCGTTGATATCAACGAAATGAACGCTTTTACGCTCCCCGGCGGCCGCATCTACGTAACTCGCAAGATGATCGCCTTTGCCAAAAATGAAGACGAACTCGCCGGCGTTGTGGCCCATGAGCTAGGTCATATCATTGCACGCCATTCGTCCAACGACATGAGTGTGTTGTTTCGAGAAACCGCTGGAGTAACTGCGCTTGGCGATCGGCGCGACGTCTTCGAGAAATATAATCTCTTCATTGATCAACGCCTCCACAAATCCAAGGCAGGCAACAAACTCGGATCACGAGAAGATCGTGATCAATTCGCCGCTGACATGGTAGGACTTTATTTAATGGCCGGTGCTGGTTACGACGCCCAGGCGCAGGCAGGGTTTTGGGATAGATACAAGGAGACTAAAGGAAAAACCGGCAGCTTTTTCTCCAGTCTGTTCGGCACCACAAAACCAGAACAAAAGCGCTTGGCCGAGATGCTCAAACAGTTGGCGATGCTGCCGGCTGATTGTCGTGCTACGGCACACGTTAACAATCAAGGCGAGTTTGAAAAGTGGCAACGAGTGGTTGTGAAATATTCGGGACTTGGCCGACGCGAATCGCTCTCAGGATTGATCTCCAAAACCAAACTCGATCCGCCTCTTCGTTCCAGCGTTTATCACATCCGTTTCAGTCCTGATGGAAAATACTTGTTGGCCCAGGATGATGCGGGCATAAGCGTGTTAAGTCGCGAGCCGCTGGCTTCACTATTTCGCATCAATGCTCCCGAAGCGTACGCCGCTCAGTTCTCAGCTGATTCTCAACAAGTGATTCTCTACACCACAAATCTACGCGTTGAGGCGTGGAGTGTCGCCAAACACGAGTTGGACTGGGCGAGTGAAGTTGTAATTCGCGGCTCCTGCATGCAAACCACTCTTTCACCCACGGGTAAAGTGATGGGCTGTTTGGATGAAAACGCCAACCTGATGCTGCTCGACGTCGATGAAGGAACGATAATCTATGAGAAAAAGGGTTTTACCATCCCAAACATTTTCGAAGCCCTGTCGACCTTGATCCTGTCCATGTCGCCGATCTCGGAAGAAGGCAAATACATAAACATGTCGTTTACGCCGGACGGGCGTTACTTCCTGGCTGGTGATAAGAGTTGGGGTTGGAATTCATTAGGCAGCTATTCAGAAGAAAAGATGTTGAGTTTTGATCTTCAGGAAAGGAAACAGATTTCGCTCAAAGGCGATGTTAAAGAGGTGGCGGTGAAAGGTTTTACGTTTCTGAGTTCCAGCAAAATAATCAGCAACTACTTCATTGATGGCAAAGCGTCAGTCTTTTCTTTCCCTGAAGGAACTCTAATCGAACGCATCCCCGGACCAAGTTTCTGGAAGTCGGCCGCGCACGACAATTTTGCGCTCGTTGTTGGTGGCAATGCCGCCGGTGCAGCCTACAATTTCACGACCAAAAAATTTCTACGACCTGGTACCAACCGGCTTCTCGACGTTTACGACGGGATCGGAGCGGCAGAAACTCCCAGCGGCGAAATCGCTCTGTATCCGCTTGGCGGAGGCGTACCGGAGATACTAGTCATCCCGGAAAATCCGCTTGGTCGTCTCTACGCTTCCGACATCGCGCCGGATCTCAGCACACTCGCGCTCTCCAGCAATGTGAGAGGCGCGATCTGGAACCTGAGCCAGGGAAAGATGTTGACTTACGTTCGTGGGTTCCGAGGCGCACACTTTGCCGATGACGGAGCGGTTTACCTCGACTTCCCAAAGGTAGATGAAAACCCGCGCACGATTGGTCGAATGGATATTAAGCATAGCGGCGGACTGGAGCGTGGGCCAAGCGTCACGCAAAATCGAATCACTCAATATGGGCCGGTTCTCCTTCGAACTTCACGGGACACCGTCACAAAAGGTGAAAAGGAATACGAGGACTACTCGAAGCCGATTACTAATGTCGAAGTCTATAGTGCTGCGACAATGGAAAAACTTTGGTCGCAGAAGTTTCCCCTGGGAATCCCAACGATCGTCCCGCACGGTTCGTTTGGCACAATGTTGCAGATGTGGTCGGCCGGCGCGAAGACCGCTATGGCTGAAATTCAGAGTGACCCGCAACTTAGTCAGCGATATCACAAGACAAACGACAGCGATTCCGACTATTACATCAAGGTGCTCGATCTAAAAACAGGAAAAGAAATAGCTCGGATCGTAGTCGAGACGTTCGGCGGTGCGTTCAAGATTATGGGGGCGTTCGCAACCGGCGATCGTTTGATTGTGATAGACAATCAGAATCGCACTTCGGTTTATTCGTTGAGTACCGGCGCTTTAAAAGGCCGGGTATTCGGAGACCAGGCGACGATCAGTCAGAACGTCCTATGCGTCGAAAACGAAAGTGGGCAGTTGACGTTGTACTCGCTCGACACTTTTGAAGAAGTAGGCAAACTGACTTTCGCAGATCGCATTCGACTGGTTCGTTTTACACCAGACGGAGCACGATTGGCGGTGGTTACTTCGGGGCAAACTGTTTACAAGTTTGATGTGGCAAAGATTACGAGTCATTAGTCTGAATTCGCTTATTATCACGAAAGGGTTGCGCGTCAGTTAGTCAAGGGGGTTAAATAGGCCACTACTAAAAACTGCGCCCTGAAGATCCGCGTCCCATCTGAATGAGGGATGCGTTCTAGTTTGAAGAAGACCCATGATTGGCTCGACCCTGGGGAATTACAAGATCCTTGAGAAGCTTGGTGAAGGCGGACAGGGCACGGTCTATAGAGCCATTGATTCAAAACTGGGTCGAACCATTGTCATCAAAGTCCTTCCCGCAGAACTCACCGCCAAGGAAGCCAACTTAAAGCGTTTCGAACGGGAAGCCCGTCTCGCCTCGGCCCTGGATCATCCAAACATCTGCACGATTTTTGATCTTAACGAGATCCACGGCATTCACTTCATCGCGATGCAGTACATCGAGGGTCGTAACGTGCGCCAGTTGGTCAATGGACGTCCACTGTCTTTGGAAAGCGCACTGTCGATCGCGCTTCAGACCGCCGATGCGCTTGTTGCCGCTCACTCGCGAGGCATCATTCATCGCGACATCAAGGCAGGTAACGTGATGGTGACGCCGTCGGGCCAGGTAAAAGTTCTCGACTTCGGCCTGGCCAAACTGCTCGACGAAGAGGCTGCACGTACTTCCGGAATTCATCACACTGAGTTGACCGAAGTTGGCATTCCATACGGCACTGCAACCTATGCCGCGCCCGAACAGGCACGAGGCGACAGGGTTGATGCCCGCGCAGATATTTTTTCTACCGGCGTCTTGCTATATGAAATGTTGAGCGGAAGTTGGCCGTTCAAAGGGAAGACTGCCGTCGACGTTCGTCACGCCGTACTTCACGACGAGCCTGCACCACTCGCACAAGTAAGACCGGGTCGCGTTCCACCTCGTCTACAGCAAATCATCGACAAAGCACTCGCCAAGGATCCGCGTAATCGTTATCAGAAGGTCTCACAGTTTGCCGACGATCTCCGTTCTGTTTTGCGTGAAGTAACAAATGAATCTATGCCGGGTATTGACGCGAGTTTCGTGGCTCCGAAGCACCTGCACACAGGCAGTCACGTCTCGCGCGCCATACGATGGCTAAAAGGCAGGACTGGCACCGAGCTCGCATCGGGTGGATCCGGTCGTCGCATAACCGACTCTGCGGAAGCCGATCAATCGCCTGCCACAAGTCTCGCTGAAGGTGAACGCAAGAGCGTCGCGATCCTTCCATTTAAGAACGTCGGCAATGACAAAGAGACTGACTTCTACCAGTTTTCACTTGCTGACGCGGTAATCACCGAACTCGCGCGCGTTCGATCATTAGTGGTTCGTCCGTCGTCTGTAATCGTCAAGTATCAAAATAAACAAGTCGACCCTGCCGAGGCCGGTCAGGAGTTGAGTGTTGATGCGATCCTGACGGCGACATTCCTGCGCGCCGGCGATCGACTGCGTGTTACCGCTCAGCTTCTCGACGTCCTTACAAGTCAGATTCTTTGGAGCGAACGAATTGACGCTGACGCCAGCGACATCATCAACGTCCAGGACACAATCGTGAAACGGATCGTTGAAGGTTTGCGGCTCGAATTGAGTCCGGATGAGGAGGTCGCACTCGCGAAGGGCGCAACAACCAACGCCGCCGCGTCAGAAGAGTACTTGCGCGGACGCGATTGTCTCGCAAACTTTATCTACCACACGCTTGAACGAGAACAACTCGATTCTTCTATCGAACATTTCCGGCGTGCGCTAGAGATCGATCCGACTTTTGCCCTTGCTTACTCGGCGCTTGGCAGTTGTTACGTTAATCGTGTGCTCAAGGGCCTCGGGCAGGCCGGCGATCACGAGAAGGCAAAGATCGCTTTCAAGAAGGCCCTGGCACTTGATCCGCACCTACTGGAAGCGCGCTTGCAAATGGTGATTATTTATCTCACTGGTGGCCAGAAACAGAAGGCGCGCGCGGAAGTCGAGCTGTTGCGCCAGGTGTATCCAAACGATCCGGGAGTTCAGTTTGTTCGCGGCATTGTTGCTCGCCTTGATGGTGAATACGAGCGGGCGCTGCGTTGTTTTGATCGAATGGCGCGGCTCAATCCCAGCGATCGCGTTCTGGCCAGTTACAACCGCAGTCGCATTTTTATGTACCAGGCCCGGTACGAAGAAGCTTTGCATGAACTTGATCAAGGTGCGGAGCTTGAACCTGAACATCCAATGATCAAAATCTTCCGCGCTCGCGTCCTCTATTATCGCGGCGAGGTTGATGCGGCGACTGGTATCCTAAAGTCGGTTTTAGAGCGCCATCCTCAGATGGACGGCATGCGACCTATTCTCGCAATCTGTCTCAGTGCGCAAGGGCAACACACCAAGGCGAACGAGCAATTGACCCACAAAGTCAGACTGGTGGCCGAGTCTGACTACGACATATCCTACTGGCTAGCCTCGGCGTACCTGCTTCAGGGGAGACAAGTGGAGGCGCTCCGTTGGTTGGAGACCGCGATTGGCTTGGGTAATGAGAATTTCCCATGGTTTGAGTCTGATCCCAATTGGGCTGACATGCATCTAGATCCTCGCTTCATCGAGTTGATGACTAAGATCAAGGGCCACCGAGAGGAATCGGGGGACCTTTCTGAATGAAAACCTTCGTCGTTGGCGACATTCACGGTCGTTGTGCGCAGCTCCTCAACTTGCTCGACATGCTGCCACGAGATCCATCTTCCGACACGCTGGTCTTCCTGGGTGATCTGATTGACCGCGGCGCGGATGCGCCCGGCTGCGTCGACCACATCATGAAAATGCGACGTGATAATCCTGAACGCGTGATTTGCTTACGCGGAAATCACGAACAGATGTTGATGGATTTCCTGGATGGGACCCACAACATCTGGTTAACACCTGTTACGGGTGGCGAGCGAACTTTTGAGCAGTACACCGGCAGACACGTGGTTGTTGATAGTGAAAAAGATCTTGAGGATTTGCGGCATGCATTTGAAGAGTCGCTTCCCCCGGAACATTTGGAGTTCATGCAAGAGACTCCGTTCTATCACGAAGACGATTACGCGATTTACGTTCACGCTGGACTCGATGAAGGTAAACATCCGAGTGAGAGTTCGGAACTGTCGCTGCTCTGGATGCGCGACATGGACTTTTACAAAAACTATCGTGGCAAGCCGTGCGTGTTTGGACATACGCCAACTCCGCTGCTTCCACTGAGGGGACGATTAGGTCGTCACGGCATTTACATCTCGAACAGTGCTGTTGGCCTGGACACCGGCTACAGCCAACAGTCGCCATTGAGCTGTCTCTCCCTACCTGACTTCAATTTGTATCAAACGTTTATGGATGGAAGAGAAGAGACGTTTCAGATTACGTCGTTCATCCCGGAAGCGTTGAAAGCTATGCAAAGGAAGGCCGGGTATTCTGTGTAGGGTGGCCCAAGTTACGCCGTACGATTCAAAATAAAGTCGGCGATTTTGCGCAGCGTTTCGGTTGGGCGATCAATTTGCTTTAGCGCGTCACATGCTGAGTAATGGGCACGAGTAGCAGCTTCCCT
>Ga0207691_10000305_pt1 | contig 48776 bp, 43 predicted proteins | sample KBSM13metaG_FD_184327 | JGI IMG/M metagenome (GOLD analysis project Ga0207691, IMG submission 184327) | Miscanthus rhizosphere microbial communities from Kellogg Biological Station, Michigan, USA - KBS M1-3 metaG (SPAdes) (version 2) | ecosystem: Host-associated > Plants > Roots > Rhizosphere >...
CGGGGCGTTTAGCTCAGCGGTAGAGCACTCCCCTCACACGGGAGGGGTCGCTGGTTCGAACCCAGCAATGCCCACCACACTGAACCAAGGGGTTACGCGCAAGTGTAACCCCTCTTTTTTTTGGCGCCGCCCGCGCAACGCCCGTCCGCCGCGAATCCTGCTCGGTGGACAACCTTTTACTGGAGAACCTCGTCGGCTCGAAGCATCACTGCCCGAGGGATCGTGATTCCGAGTTTGCTGGCGGTGGTCTTGTTTACGACGAGTTCAAATTTCGACACCTGCTCGAACGGGAGATCACCGGGCTTTGCTCCTTTCAGTATCTTGTCGACGTAGTCGGCCGCGCGGCGATGCATGTTGCGGACACTCGGGCCGTAGGACATGAGACCGCCAGCCTCGACATAGATGCGGTCTTCATAGATGGCGGGCATCCGCAGTTTTGCCGCACGGCCCACAATCGTGTTGCGCTCAGAAGCGAGGATGGCATCGCCCGAATTCAGGATGGCCTGCGTGCCGTCCCACCCGATGGCATCGAGTTGCGAGGCAAGCTCGTCTCGAGTTCGGACTTCGCTTGACTCGACCTTGATCCCGACTGCGGCACCCGCTTCCTGCATGGCCTTCACTTCGAGGCGATTCTCCGGACGAGCGGGATTCCAGAGCACCGTCGCACGGTTGACCTTGGGGACGGTCTCTTTAAGCAGATCAACGCGCTTGCGGCTCAGCTCCAGCTCCAGTCCGGAAATTCCTGTGATGTTGCCTCCGGGACGCGCAAAACTCTGCGCCAGGCCCGCGGCGACGGGATCGCCGGTAGCCGCCAAGACTATCGGAATCGTGCTGGTGAACTTCTTGGCCGCCAGACCCTCCGGCGTGCACATCGCGACGATGAGGTCCACGTTGCTTTCGACCAGCGCCTGCATGATTGCATCGAGCTCCTTGGGATTGCCGTGGGCGTCGCGGAACTCCAATACGAAATTCTTGCCGTCGATCCAGCCAAGCTGGGCCATCCGATCTCGAAAGGACTCGGCATAAGGGCCCGAGGGCCCATTGCTGAAAAGCCACACGTAACCCACCCGCGGCAGCCTTGATGCGGGTTGCGCCGTTGCGCCAATTGCGACCATCAGCAGCGTCAAGATCAGCAGACTCGCTAGGCGGCAAATAGACGATCGCATGTCTTCCTCCGTCAGGGTTGTCCCACCCGTACCGGGTCACGGCATGTACTGGCCGCCATTGACCTCGATGACCTGCCCGGTCACGTAGCCACTCATTGCATCCGACGCCAGATAGACGAACGTTCCAGCGCACTCATCCGCGCTTCCCAGCCGGTTCATCGGAACCATAGCCTGCATCGCCTTCAGTTGCTCGGCGTTTGAATAGCGGTCGTGGAATGGCGTCGTGATGACGCCAGGCGAAACCGCATTAACGCGGATGCCGTCGCCAACGACCTCCTTCGCCCAGCCGCGCGTGACCGTGGAGACGAAGCCCTTCGCGCCCGCGTACAGGACCGCGCCTCCGCCGCCGCCGTTGCGCGCGGCAATCGACGTCACGTTGATCACATTGCCCGACTTCTGCCGGCGCATCACCGGAATCACCTCGCGCATGAACAGCGCGACCTGAGTCACGTTCAGCGCGAGCACCCTGCCGATCTGCTCCGCCGTGTAGTCCTCGATCTTGACCCGCCCCAGCATTCCGCCGGCGTTGTTGATCAGCACGTCGATGCGGCCATGCGCCGCCATCGTCTCCGCCACGATGCGCTTGACGTTGGCTTCCTGCATGACGTCGCCGCCCGCCAACGTCACCGATGCACCCAGTCCCTTGATCTCGGCCGCTACGGCTTCCGCAGCCGCCTTGCTTTCGTTGTAATGGACGACCAGCTTGCAGCCCAATCGGGCGAATGCGACCGCCGCTGCCGCGCCAATGCCGGTGGACGCGCCGGTGATGAGGACAACCTTGCCGTTGAGATCCGAGATCATGTCGTGCTCCAGGGAAAAACGGATTGTGCCTGATGTTCGCTGACGGTATTGCGCCGACGCCTAGGGGGACGGCGGCGTGGTCACTTTGCCGTCCCCGCGGGTTCCGGCCACCGCCGCGCGGATGGCCGCAACGGCGGCGGGTCGGGGAAAACTTTTGCGGTAGGCGATGGCGATCCGGCGCGATGGCGCCGGCCGGCTGAACGGGACGGGCACCACCAGCGTGCTGTGATACTTGGGCGTCAGCGCGTCACGCGGCAAGACCGAAATGCCCAAGCCGGAAGCGACCATGTTGCGCACCGTTTCCAGCGAGTTGGTGCGAGTGACATGGGTGTCGCCGCGGTTGAGTTCCGGGCAGGCATCCAGCACCTGTGCGCGGAAGCAGTTGCCGACGTTGAGCAGGATCGTATGTTCCCCGTTCAGCTCGCCCGGTGCTATCGACCGTCGCTTTGCCCACTTGTGGCCCGCTGGGACCACGACCTGGAACGGCTCCTCGTACATGTATTCGGTCACCACGCCGGGGGGCGCGAACGGCAGCGCGATGATCGCCGTGTCGATGCGGCCCGATTTCAACTCGGTCTCCAGGTTCTCGGTGAGATTCTCCTCGATGTCCAGCGGCATCTGCGGCGCCAGCGCGTGCAGCGCCGGTATCAAATCGGGCAGCAGATAGGGCGCGACGGTGTAGATGATGCCGAGTTTCAGCGTGCCGGCCAGCTGGTTGCGCCCGGTCTGCGCGATTTCGCGGATGCGGGAGGTCTCCTCCAGCACCCTCTGCGCCTGCTCGACGATTTGCCCGCCGACGGGCGTCACGGTGACCTCGTTCTTGCCGCGCTCGAACAGCGACGTGCCGAGTTCTTCCTCGAGTTTCTGGATCGCCACCGACAGCGCCGGCTGGCTCACGAAGCACTTTTGCGCGGCCCGGCCGAAATTGCGCTCCTGGGCAACCGCGACGATATAGCGCAGCTCGGTCAACGTCACGACGCGGCCGCCGCTAGTGGTCGCGTTGCGCCAGAAAACGCGCGAAACCGGCGCCGGTTTCCGGGTGCTTGAGTCCGAAGTCCACCGTCGCCTCGAGATATCCGAGCTTGCTTCCACAGTCGTAGCGGCGTCCGTCGAACGCATACGCGTACACGGCTTCCTCGGCCGCCAGGCGCGCAATGCCGTCGGTCAACTGGATCTCGCCGCCCGCCCCCGGCGCCATCGTGCGCAGGTGGCCGAAAATACGCGGCGACAGCACGTAGCGGCCGATCACCGCAAGAGTCGATGCCGTAGTGCCGGCCTTCGGCTTCTCGACGATGCGCGTGATTCGTCCCAGGCGCTCGCCCGCCGGTTCCGTTTCCACGATGCCGTAGTTACCGGTGGCGTCCGCCGCCACATCCATGACGCCGATTGTCGAGTAGCCCGTGCGGCCTGCCACGTCGACCATCTGTTGCATTACCGGAACGCGCGCGTCGATCAGGTCGTCGGCGAGGATCACGGCAAACGGCGCGTCCCCGACTATCGGCTCGGCGCACAGGACCGCGTGTCCCAGCCCCAGCGCTTCGGACTGGCGGATGTAGATGCAATTGATGCCGGGCGGTGTTGCGGCCTGCACTGCTTCGAGCAGCTCCGACTTGTTGCGCAGTGCCAGCTCGGTCTCGAGTTCGTACGCCTTGTCGAAGTGGTCCTCGATGGCGCGCTTGTTGCGGCCCGTGATGAAGATCATGTCGGTGATGCCCGCGGCCGCGGCCTCCTCGACCGCGTACTGGATCAGCGGCTTGTCGACGACCGGCAGCATCTCCTTGGGACTCGCCTTGGTGACCGGCAGGAAGCGGCTGCCCAGGCCGGCAACCGGAAAAATAGCCTTGGTGATTTTCTGCATGCGTGGAGTCTGGTTATACGTTCGTCAATCGGCAAGCATCGCCCGCAGCCGGGACTCGTCGAGAATCGCCACGCCCAACTCCTCGGCGCGGGCGAGTTTGCTGCCGGCATCGGCTCCGGCGACGACGTAATCGGTCTTTTTCGACACGCTTCCCGCCACCTTGCCGCCGCGCGCCTCGATCATCGCCTTCGCGTCGTCGCGCGCCAGCGTCGGCAGCGTGCCGGTCAGCACGAACGTGAGCCCGGACAACACCCCCGCGGGCGCGCCCTGCGGCGGGCCTTCGGTCCAGTGTACCCCTGCCGCGCGCAACTGCTCGATGCCTTCGCGATTGTGCGGCTCGCGAATGAAGCCGGCAATGGATTCCGCGAGCACAGGACCCACGTCCTTCACCTGCAACAGGTCCTGCTCCGAGGCAGCGAGCAGCCCATCGAGGCTTCCGAAATGGCGCGCGAGGTCCTTGGCGGTCGCCTCGCCCACATGGCGAATGCCCAGCGCGAAAATGAATCGCGCGAGCGTCGTGGCCTTGCTCTTCTCGATCGAGGCCAGCACGTTGGTGGCGCTCTTGTCTGCCATCCTTTCCAGACCGGAAAGCGTCTGCAGTCCCAGCTTGTAGATGTCGGCCGGCGTGTGGACCAGGCCGGCATCGACAAGTTGATCCACGAGCTTGTCGCCGAGTCCTTCGATGTCGAGCGCGCGCCGGCCGGCAAAGTGCAGCAGCGCCTGCTTGCGCTGCGCCGGGCATACCAGGCCACCGGTGCAGCGCGCGATGACCTCGTCCGGCAGGCGCGCGATGGCGGAGCCGCATTCCGGGCAGGCGATCGGCATGACGAACTCGCGCGCGCCGCGGGGCCGCTTTTCCGGAATGGCGCGAACGATTTGCGGTATCACGTCGCCCGCCCGGCGCACGATGACGGTGTCGCCGATGCGCAGGTCGCGCCGGCGGATTTCGTCCTCGTTGTGCAGCGTCACGTTGGTCACCGTGGTGCCGCCGACGAACACGGGCTCGAGCCGGGCCACCGGCGTGATCGCGCCGGTGCGGCCGACCTGCACGTCGATCGCGATGAGCCGTGTCGCCATCTCTTCCGGCGGGAATTTGTGCGCAACCGCCCAGCGCGGCTCGCGCGTCCTGAATCCCAGCGCGCGCTGCACCTCGAGGCTGTCGACCTTGTAGACGACGCCGTCGATTTCGAACGGCAGATCACCGCGCCGGTCGCGGACGTCCGCGTAGAACGTGGCCAATTCCGCCGCGCCGTGCGCGATGCGGCGGTCGCCGTTGACCGGCAAGCCGAACGCGGCCAGCGCGTCGAACAGCGCACTCTGCGTCGGCGGCAGCGGCCAGCCTTCGGTCTCGCCGATGCCGTAGGCGAAGAAAGCCAGCGGCCGCTGCGCGGTCATGGAAGGATCGAGCTGGCGCACGGCGCCGGCCGCCGTGTTGCGCGGATTCACGTACATCTTGGCGCCCGCTGCTTCCTGCCGTTCATTGAGCCGCGCGAAATCCGCGCGAGTCATGTACACCTCGCCGCGCACTTCCAGCACCGGCGGCGGCTTGCCGCGCAACCTGGCCGGGATGGCGGCGATCGTGCGCACGTTGGCGGTGACGTCCTCCCCGGTCTCACCGTCGCCGCGGGTCGCCGCCACGGCGAGCACGCCACGCTCGTAGCGCAGGCTGATGGCCAGCCCGTCGAACTTGAGCTCCGCCATGTACGCGATCGGCGGCGCGTCATCCGCGAGCGCCAGCTCCCGCCGCATCCGCGCATCGAACTGAATTGCGCCCGCCTCCGTGGTATCGGTTTCCGTACGGATCGACAGCATTGGCACGCGGTGGACTACCGGCGCGAACTCCGCGGCGCGCGCTCCGCTGACGCGCTGCGTCGGCGAGTCGGCGGTGATCAGCGCCGGATACGCCGACTCGATGGCCGCGAGTTCACGGAACAACGCGTCGTACTCGGCATCGCTGACCGTCGGCGCGTCCTCTTCGTAATAGCGGCGGTCGTGCTCGGTGATCTCGGCGCGCAGCGCAGCGGCACGCGCTGCCTTCGCGGCAGGCACGGCGACCGTAATCGGCGCGCCTTTGGCCACGCGTCAGGCGCCGAACAGGGCCTGCGCGCGCGGACTTCCCGGATCGATGCGGCAGGCCTTGAGCGCGTCGGCGGCCAATTGCACCTGCTGGCGGATGGCAGCGAGCGCTGCGTCGTCGAGCGGCCGGCGGTTGTCGTCGACGAGATCCCCGTCCAGCGTATGCGCGATCCGCTTCGCCGCCAGCTTCATCTGATCGAACGCGCGCAACGGATCTGCGACGCGAGGAACGTCCAGCACCAGCACGACCCCGTTCGTAGCCGAAGCGCGCAAAGTATCGACGGTGAACGGCTCGTTGCGGACGTTCTGCAACGTGTAGAGGATTGCGCCGGTATCTTCCTGCGGCCATTCGAAGCGCCCGCCCGGGGCGAGCTTGAATCCGGCCGCCTCCGCCACTCCGCGAAGTTTCGTTCCGGGAATGCTCGCGGATTCCTGTTTCAGCACCGTGAGGCCGACCTGGACGTCCACGTCGGCGCACAGGCGGTCAAGCGCTTCAGCCCGGTCCGTTTCTGCCGTGACGTCGGGAACCGACAATGCCGCTGGCAGCATGGGGGCGAGCTCGCTCATCACCCGTACGAACGTGTCGAGCTGCGCGTGGCTCGCGGCACCGTTGCGGTCAGCGAGCAGCATGCATGCGGCGAACTCCACGAACTCGCCGGGCGTTGCCGACTGCAGCAGCACCCACGGCGAACCCGGCGCGGTCCTGCCGAACCAGCGCAATCGCTTGCCTATGCGCGCGTGCAGGCCGGCCGCCAGCGCGCCCGCCGGCAGCGGCTTGGCCGGCTGCAGGATCACCATGCATTCGATGTCGCGATCCGGCTGCGGTCCCGCGGTGTCAGGCAGCGCCGACGCATAAGTTGTCACCGCCGCGGGCGCGGACACCTCGGTGTCCACTGGCTCCGGCTCGATGTAGTCGACCGGAGGCGACCACGACGACGCGTCTTCCGACTCGCTCCCGGGCATGGCCGCCGGGTTGTCCGAGTCCGTGGTAACGACGCTCGCGTCGGCGTCGCCGGCGCTCGTAGGGGTCCGCAGCGTCGGCTCGACCCGGCGGCCCGGTGCGGGCTGCAGCAGCACATCGTCGGAAGTGCGGAATGCCGACGCTATACGGCGCCGAATGCGCCGCTCCTGCCAGGCGTTGTAGACGATGACGCCGACGACAAGAAGGATGCCGGCGACGATCAGGCCCAACTGGAGCGAACTCATGCGCATGGGCGATTCATGACGCGTCAGGCGTTACGGGAAAAATCGCGGGTGTTTGATAGAGACCGAGTATAGCGCGATGGCCGGTCATAAGCGCGACAGAACCCGCTTCAGGCCGTGCTCTCGGCCAGCGAAAGCGCTTCGCTGATGTCGACAGCCACAACACGCGACACGCCCGGTTCAGGCATCGTGATGCCCACCAGCTGGTTCGCCATCTCCATCGTGATCTTGTTGTGGGAAATGAACAGAAACTGCGTATCGCCCGCCATCTCACGGACCATCGCGCAAAATCGATCGGTGTTCGGATCGTCCAGCGGCGCGTCCACTTCGTCCAACAGACAGAACGGCGCCGGATTCAACTGAAACAGCGCGAACACCAGCGAGATTGCCGTGAGCGCCTTCTCGCCGCCGGAGAGCAGGTGGATGGACGTGTTGCGCTTGCCCGGTGGCTGAGCGATCACCTGCACGCCGGAGTCGAGGATTTCCTCGCCCGTCAGCACGAGCCGGGCTTGCCCCCCGCCGAACAGCGTCGGGAACAGCCTTGCAAAATTGGCGTTGACGGCGTCGAACGTCTGCTGCAGCAGGTCGCGCGATTCACGGTCGATCTGGCGGATCGCGGATTCGAGCGTGGTCATCGCTTCGGTAAGGTCCGCCGCCTGGCGGTCCAGGTAATCCTTGCGCTCGGTGGTCTGCGCCAACTCGTCCAGCGCTGCCAGGTTCACCGCGCCCAGCTCGGCGATCGCCACCCCGAGGCGTTCGATCTCCGCAGGAAGCGTGCGCCAGCTGCCCCACGCCTTCAGTGCCTCAGGCAATCCGGCCACCTCCGCCTGCGCTTCCGCCAGTTGCTCGGAGAATTGCTGCTCGGCGATGACCGCCGCCTGTTCCTTCAGCTGCATGTCCTGGATCTTGCCGCGCGCCGGCTCGAGCTTTTGCTCGGCAACCAGCCGGGCCTCGTCGCCCGCGCGGAGTTCTGCCGTCAGGCTCTCGACATGGTCGCGCGCCGCGGCCAGCGCCTGTTCCGCCTCGCCGCGCAACGCGAGCTGCCGCTGCAGCGCCTCCTCGACCGGCGTCCAGTCGATGGCCGCCTGCTCCGACGTGAACTGTGCGAGAAGCGAGTTCTGCTGCGCGGCCTGGGTCGTCAGCGATTCGCGGCGGCGTTCGAGCTCGGCCAGCCGGTCGCGGCAACTTCTCTCCGCGAACCCGGCCTCCTGCGCCGCGCGTTCGGCGGCACGCACGCGCTCGCGGCCGCGCGCCAATTCGACTTCGGCTTCGTTGCGCGCGTGGCGTGCGGTCTCGCGGGCGGCGATCTCCTCGTGCATCCGCGACTGAAGGTCGGCGATTTCGGCGCTGATTGCGTCACGCTGTGCGGTCTCGCCGGCTTCCTGCATGGCCACGTCCGCCGTTTCCTGCGCGATTTGCGCGCGCCGGCGCTCCGCCGCTTCGGCCGCCTGTTTCAGTGTGACGAGCTCGAGTTCGAGATCGTGCACGCGGCGCTGCTGCGAACCGACCGCCAGCCCTTCGGCATGCCAGGTCTGCTGCTTCGCCTTCAAATCTGCATCGACGGTATCGCGCGTGTGCGTGGCCGCGGCAGCAACGGCCGTGGCCGTCCCGATCAGCGTCGCCAATTCATCGAGTTCGCGTTGACGCGCAATGACTCCGTGCAATTCGCCGTCGGGGGCGAACAACGTGACCCCTTGCGCGGTGACAAGGTGGCCGGCCGGCGTGACGAAGGCCTCGCCTTCGCCAAGCGCCTCGCGGTCCTTCAGGGCTGAACCCAAGTCCGGGCGGCAGCGAATGCCGTGCAAGCCGTCGGCGAGCAGGCGTCCCGCTTCCGTCTGCTTGAGCCGTACCTTTGCCAGCAGCCAATCGTCACCGTGGTGGGGCGCATGGCGCGCCGCCAATGGCGCGAATGCCGCCTCATAGGCCGAAACTCGTCGCGGCGGCGATGCACCACCGTCCACCCAACTGCCGACATCATCCAGGCGCGACAACTCGAGCGCGTCGAGGCGTTCGCGCAGCACGGCCTCCAGCGCGTCTTCCCATCCTCGCTCGATGTCCAGCGACTGCCACAATCTGCGCGCCTTGGCGAGGCCATGGTCGGCCAGCCAGGCGTCGATATCCTGTCCGTGCCCGATCTTCGCCTGCAGTGCCGACAGTGCCTGCGACCGCGCTTCGAGGTCGCCCAGCGCCTTGCTGTCGCGCTGCCAGGCGTCGGCCGTTTCCCGCTGGCGCAGTTGCAGCGCCTCCACGGCCTGCTGCAGCGCGGTCAGCGCTGTTTGCTTGCCGCCAAGGTCGCGCGTTTCGACGGCGAGTTGCTCCTCGACTTCGCGCACGGGATCCGTCGTCGGCGCGCGCAGCCCCGCCAGTTCCTGTTGCAGGCGCTCCTGCCGCGCCGCCAGTTGCTTCAGCGTTGTTCCGACGCTGTCGCGCCGCGTCTCCGCCACGCGCACGTCCTGTTCAGTCAGCGCAATTTTGTCCGCGAGCTCCGCGAGAATCCGGGATGTGTCCGCAACCGCCTGCTCGAGCGCGGGCAGCACCGCTTGCGCGGAACGTTCCCCGTCGGCGGCCGTCTCGCGCGCCTTGAGCGCCGCCTCGAGCTCGCGCTCGGCGTTGCCGCGGTCGGCGGCCAGGGCTGCTTCCTGCCCGGCGATGGCGCCAAGCGCTTCCGTCAATTGCGCGACTTGCTGCGTGAGCCGCGACTCCGATTCGCGCACGAAGCTGAGCTGCTGCTCCAGCCGGGTCACCTCCGCGTTGGCCGCGTAGAACCCGCCCTGCTTCTCGTGCAATGCGTCGCCGGCCGTGTAGTGGCTGGCGCGCAGCGCCTCCAGCTTGCTCTCGGCCGCGCGCAGTTCCGCCTGCAGCGATTCCAGCGCGACCGTCAGCGTGGCCATCTCGGTCGCGCATTTTTCGCGCACGCGGACGGCGTCCTGCTGCTTGGCGAACCACAGCAAATGCTGCGACTGCTTGTGCCGGCCTTCGAGTTCGCGGTATTCCGTGGCGACGCGAGCCTGGGTTTCCAGGCGCAGCAACTGGTTGCCGAGTTCCAGGCGGATGTCCTCGACGCGCGCCAGGTTCTCGCGGGCATCGGACAGCCGCCCTTCCGTTTCCTTGCGGCGTTCCTTGTACTTGGAGACGCCTGCGGCCTCCTCGAGGAAGATGCGCAACTCCTCAGGCTTGGCCTCGATGATGCGGGAAATCATTCCCTGCTCGATGATGGCGTAGGCGCGCGGACCCAAGCCCGTGCCGAGAAACAGGTCGTGGATGTCGCGGCGACGGACCGGGATATTGTTGATGTAGTACGTCGAATCGCCGTCTCGGGTCAGGACGCGCTTGATCGAGATCTCCGCATACTGCCCCCACTGGCCGCCGATCCGGCCCTGGCTGTTGTCGAAGTGCAGTTCGACGGACGCGCGCCCGACGGGCTTGCGCTCGCCCGCGCCGTTGAAAATGACGTCCTGCATCGACTCGCCGCGAAGCGCTGACGCCTTCGACTCGCCCAGCACCCAGCGCACGGCATCGATGACGTTGGATTTGCCGCAGCCGTTGGGACCGACGATGCCGACCAGCTGGCCGGGGGTCGCGATGGTGGTCGGGTCGACGAAAGACTTGAACCCGGAGAGCTTGATCTGCGTTAGGCGCAAGGGGAATTCTTGTTAGGTGTGTGCCGCAGGGTGCATGCCGCGAACGTGTGGAAATGCGCCTCGAACGGCGCGCCCAAACGTCGAATTATAGCGGAAAGGGACTGCTGTCCGCCCTCACCGCGCCGGTCATGCGTGCAATACCGGCGCGGCCGTCTCCCGGCGCGGCGGCAGCCGCCCTTCCTCGACCGCGTGGCAGGCAACTTGGCCGACGTTTGCCGTCCCCGCGCCCTTCAGCACCGGCGTTTCGCGACGGCAGCGCTCGTTGGCCAGCGGGCAGCGTGGATGAAACGTGCATCCCGGAGGGGGTTCGAGCGGGTTGGGCACCTCGCCTGCGACGGCAATCCTCGACTTGCCGGTCATCTCGAGATCCGGCACGGCGTCGAGCAACATCCGCGTGTAAGGGTGCAGCGGCGTGTGGAAGAGCACGCGGGTCGGTGCCATTTCGACAATGCGACCCAGGTACATGACGCCGACCCGGTCGGCGATGTGGTGCACGACGGCCAGGTTGTGCGAAATGAACAAATAAGTGAGCCCGAGTCGCCGCTGCAGATCACGCATCAGGTTCAGCACCTGTGCCTGCACCGACACGTCGAGCGCGGACGTCGGCTCGTCGCAGACGAGAAACGCCGGGTTGGTCGACAGCGCGCGCGCGATGGAGATTCGCTGCCGCTGCCCGCCCGAGAACTGATGCGGGAACTTGACGCCGTCGGCCGCGGCGAGCCCCACCTGGTCGAGCAGCGCCGCAACCTGGCCGGCCATTTCAGCCTGGCTCGTCCCTGGCCGCAGCGCGCGCATCGGCTCGGCGACGATGTCCGCGACGCGCCAACGCGGATTGAGGCTCGCGAAAGGGTCCTGGAAGATCATCTGCATTCCCTGCCGCGCGCGCCGCTGCACCGCGCCGCGGCTGGCGCCGTCGCCCGCGATGGCCACACCGTCGTAGGTGATCGTTCCGCGGGTTGGCTCGTACAGGCCCACGATCAGGCGCGCCACGGTTGACTTGCCGCAACCGGATTCTCCGACTAATCCGAGCGTCTCGCCTTTGGCGATGGTCAGGTCGACACCATCCACCGCCTTGACGACCGCGCGCTGCCGCCGTTCGAGCACGCGGTTCAGCCAAGGCGGAGAAACGTCGAAATGGCGCACGACGCCACGCATTTCCAACAGGGCCTCACCCATGCGCACTCCCTGGAACGTCGCTGGCGCAAAGCCAGCACGCGGCGCGCGTGGCGCCCGCGGCGAGCAGTTCCGGGCGTTCGTGCCGGCATCGCGCGAACACCTGCGGACAGCGCGGATGGAACGCGCATCCTGCGGGGATCGCCGTCAGTCGCGGCATGGCGCCTTCGATCTGCGTCAGGCGTTCGCGCTCGTCGATGATCGAGGGGATGGACCCCATCAGTCCGTCGGAATACGGATGCTGCGGACGGTGGATCACTGCGGCGACCGGGCCAATTTCCACGATGCGCCCTGCATACATCACGGCGACGCGGTCGGCCGTTTCGGCGATCACGCCCATGTCGTGGGTGATGAGCATCACCGCGGTCCCGTGCTCGCGGCACAGGCTTTTCAGCAGCTGGATGATTTGCGCCTGCACCGATACGTCGAGTGCGGTGGTCGGTTCATCGGCGACGATGAGCTTAGGTTTGGCCGCCAGCGCAAGCGCGATCACCACCCGCTGCCGCATGCCGCCGGAAAAATGATGAGGATACTGATCGACACGGCGCGCCGCCGCCGGAATGCCGACTTCGTCGAGCAGACCGATGGCCCGGCGCAGTGCCTCCGCTTCGTTCAGGTCGAGATGCGCGCGGATCGTCTCGACCAGCTGCCGGCCCACCGTGTACAGCGGATTGAGCGACGTCAGTGGGTCCTGGAACACCGCGCCGATTTCGCGGCCACGAATGGTGCGCATTGCGCTCGATGACAGGTGATCGATGCGCCGGCCGGACAGCCGAATTTCACCCGAGGCAATGCGCCCCGGGGGATCGATGAGACCGATGATCGCGGCACCGGTCAGCGACTTGCCCGCGCCAGATTCGCCGACCACGCCGAGGACTTCGCCGGGTGCGATATCGAAGGAGACGTCGTGCACCGCCACCAGCGTTCCATGGCGTGTCGGAAATTCGACACGAAGATTCGTGACCGATAACAGCGGCGACGCGCCGGCCGGCGGGGCGCCGCCGGGTGGCACGTCGCTCACCGATGCGCCGTTATTTGGCGGCACTCGTGGTACATCCGGCGATGGGCTCGACATAGTCCACGAACGGTTTCCAGGACGTGCTCAAGCGCGTGTCGTAGCGGGCGTTGATGTAATAGCGCTTGCAAGGCGCGAAGTCGAGCTTGAACGTCTCGAGGTCGGTTCCTCCCGTCCATCCTGCGGACATCGGAGCGGCCGCGAGAACCAGCACGTGCGAACCCGGCTCAACCTTGATGCCGCCATATCCGGGGACCCTCTGAAACGAACCCACGCCGTCGATCAGGTTCACGGCAGTCGGCGCGGTGTTGAACTCAGCCGACGGGACCGTCCAGCGTTCGCCGGTGACTTCACTCCAGGAAGGGCCCCACGTTTGGCAGCTCGAGAGCATCAATGCGGTGGCGGTTGCCGAGATCAGTTTGCGCATGGTCACGTACCTTTCGGGGATACGGCACCCAACGCCAGCCGACTTCCCCGTGGAAAACGCACCGTGATCATGCGGCCGCCAGTTCTAGCGCAGCCGGGGGTTGAGCGCGTCACGCAGCCAGTCGCCCAGCAAATTGATTGCCAGTACGATCACCACCAGCGCGGCCCCCGGGAAGATGGTAATCCACCACTCGCCGGAAAACAAAAAATCGTTGCCGACACGGATCAGTGTCCCCAGCGATGGCTCGGTCACCGGCATGCCGACGCCGAGAAATGACAGCGCGGCCTCCGTCAGGATCGCCGACGCAATGTTGATCGTGGCGATCACCAGCACGGGTCCCAGCACGTTGGGCAACAAATGCTTGGCCATGATCTCCAGCGGCGATCTGCCAATCACCCGCGCGGCCTGTATGTACTCCTTGCCCTTCTCCACCATCGTGGAACCGCGCACCGTGCGCGCGTACTGGACCCAGTTCGACAGGCCGATCGCCAGGATCAGCACCGGCAGCACCGCGTCGGAATGCGCGTCGCGAGGCAAGACCGCGCGGGCGACGCCGTCGATCAGCAGCGCGATCAGGATCGCCGGGAACGACAGCTGGACGTCGGCCACGCGCATGATGAACGCGTCGAGGCGTCCGCCGGCATAACCCGCAAGCAGCCCGAGCGACACGCCCAGCGCCATCGCCAGCGCGACGGAGGCGATGCCGACAACCAGCGACACGCGTGCGCCGTACATGATGGCCGACAAGAGGTCGCGCCCCTGGTCGTCGGTACCCAACAGGAAACCGGCATGGCCTCCATCCATCCAGCGCGGCGGCGACAGCGCGTCCGAGAGGTTGAGCGTCTTGAGGTCGAATGGATTATGGGGCGCGAACAGCGGCGCCGCGAACGCGGCCGCGAGGCAGAGGAACAGCACGACAAACGCGCCAATGGCCACCGGAGAATGCCGGAAGCTCCACATCACGTCGCTGCCCCATGCGCTTGCCACGCGCGCGCTCAGCGCGGGCCGGGCGAGCACGATCGGCGGGCTGCCGGACATGGCGGGTCGCAGCGGTTCAGTCATTGGGCGCACCAAGGTTGGTCAACGCGGCGAGGCAACCAGCACGAGCCTGCGCATACACTGCCGCCTTCCAGTCGTCGGCATCGCAATAGAACGCGTCGCGTATCTGCCTCTTGATGGGGGTGCGCAGCGCCACGTCCGCATCGGGGTGGTTCATCAGCCACTGGTCCGCGCGCAGCGCTTGCAGCGTCTCGACGTAAGGGACGGTTCCGTATTCGAGCGCCACGCCCGCATAGGTCACGCCGGGACATTCGTCATAGACGGCGTTGTAGTTCACTCCGCTCAACGTGGCCGACGTCGACGATCCGTCCAGAAAGGAAGTGACGTCGTCGCCCCACCACTGTTTCGTGCGTTTCAGGTCGCCCGGGACATCCTGTCCGGAATAGATCTTCTCCACGTGGCCGCGCGGACCCAAGCCGGTATGAAAATCGATCCAGCCGATGCGCCGGCGGCGGGCGCCGTGCTCGCGCAGGACCGCACGCAATGTGGTGTTGCTCCAGCTTGCGCGCGCGCCGCCGTAGAAGAGCCCGTCCGGAAACTCGCATTGGCCGCCGGACACCGCCTGCTGCAGCGCCCTGGCGCCGTGCTGCGCCACGTACGCGGCCAACTTCGCTTCGTTCTCCGGCGACGGCGGCCACGTCGCGGGGACCATGAAACTGTGCACCTCGGCGTACGCCGTGTTGGCGGGAGGCGGCGCGGCGAAATCGCGGAAATTGCGATTCATGTCGACGTTGTCTTCATTCGTCCGGTGCAGATGCGAGAACCCGAACGGGTTCAGTGCATGCACGAACACGACCGCGACGCCCGACGCGCGCGCCGCGGCGACGAATTCGGCGTCGTGCAGCAGACCGACCTGGCAGCCGGAGCCGCAGAAGCCCTCGACGCCGTGAGTTCCGGAGACGAGCATGAGCATTGCTGGGGACGACGCGTCGCCCAGGACCGATACGTCGAGCGACAGTTCCTCGCCTGCCGCTCCTCGTGCGGCCGGATGGATGTGGCGCGACACCGTCATGCCAAGCGTCTTGGTCACCGCGAAGAACTTGTCGCGCGCCTCGACATACGTGCCGGCAAAGTGGCGAACCGGATCCATGGCTATTTCGTCAGCGGCATGGCGCTCTCGGCCAATGCCGCCAGATAGCCTGCGCCGAGCGGAATGACGGCGTCGTTGAAATCGTATTTGCTGTTGTGCAGGAAGCAGCCGCCTTCCGCGCCGCCCTGTCCCAGCCGCGCGAACGCGCCGGGCTTGGCTTGCAGCATAAATGAGAAATCCTCGGAGCCCATCGACGGGTCGAGGTTGCGCACCACGTTGTCCGCGCCCACCAGCCTGGCGGCGACATCCGCGGCAAACATCGCCTCGGCGTCGTGGTTGAGCGTCGCCGGATAGACGCGCTCGTACTTCAACGTAGCCACCGCGCCGAAGGCGGCGCCGATGGAGCGCACAAGTTCGGTGAGCCGCTTTTCAATCATGTCCTGCGTGGCCGGTTTGAACGTGCGCACCGTGCCCACCAGCTTGGCGTGCGCGGGAACCACGCTCATCGCGCCGGGATGCCCGGCGTGCATCGCGCACAGGCTGACCACGGCGGTGTCGATCGGACTCACGTTGCGGCTGACGATCGATTGCGTCGCGGTGATGATATGGCCGGCGACCAGCACCGGATCGATGACCGTGTGCGGGTGGGCGCCGTGACCGCCACGGCCGTCGATGGTGATCTCGATGCGGTCCGCCGCCGCCATCGCATAACCGGGAGTGATGCCGATGCGGCCAGGGGGCAATCCCGGCCAATTGTGCAGCGCGAACACCTGCTCGGCAGGAAAGCGCTCGAACAGGCCGTCCTCGATCATCGCCTTGGCGCCGGCGTAGCCTTCCTCGCCGGGCTGGAAGATCAGGTACGCGGTGCCGTCGAAGTTACGCGTCTCCTGCAGATACCGGGCGGCCGCCAAGAGCATCGTGGTGTGCCCGTCATGGCCGCAGCCGTGCATGCGGCCCTCGTAGCGAGACTTGTGCGCGAATTCGTTTTCCTCCACCAACGGCAACGCGTCCATGTCCGCGCGCAAACCAATGCTGCGCCCGCTGGTATTGTGCAAGCCGTGGATCACCGCCACGATGCCGGTCTTGCCGATACCGCTGTGGTGCTCGATGCCCAAGCGCGTCAGCGTGTCCTGGACGACGCGCGCAGTCCGGTGTTCCTCGAAGCCCAACTCCGGATGCGCGTGAAGGTCGCGTCGGATCGCGGTGAATTCGTCGTGCCAGCGGCGTATGTGTTCGTCGGGTTTCATCAGGCGGCAGCCGTCCTTTCAATGCGCAAGCGGGGGTCGACCGCGTAGTACATGAGGTCGACGATCAGATTCAGCATCACGAACACGAGCGCGATGAAGCACAGGTAGGCCGCCATCACCGGTATGTCCGAGAAGAATACGGACTGGATGAACAGCAGGCCCAGTCCCGGCCATTGAAACACCGTTTCGGTCACGATCGCGAAGGCGATGATCCCGCCCAGCTGCAGCCCGGTGATCGTGATCACGGGCACCAGCGTGTTCTTCAGCGCGTGGCCGAAATGAATGGCGCGATCGGACAAACCACGCGCGCGTGCGAACTTGATGTAGTCGGTGCGCAGGACTTCGAGCATTTCCGCGCGCACCAGGCGCATGATCAGCGTCATCTGGAACAGCGACAGCGTAATGACCGGAAGAATCAGCGCTTTCAATCCGGACTTGGTCAGAAGGCCGGTGGTCCACCACCCCAGCGCGACGGTGTCGCCGCGGCCGAATGACGGCAGCCAACCCAGCTGCACCGCGAAGACCAGGATGAGCAGAATGCCAATCAGGAATGAAGGCAGGCTGACGCCGACGAGCGATGTGGTAAGCAGAAGCTGCGCGCCCCAACTGCCGCGGCGCAGCGCGGAATACACGCCGGCCGGGATGCCGACGAGCAGCGCCAGCAGCGCCGCGCCAAGGGATAGTTCCAGCGTCGCCGGCAGGCGCTCCTTGATGAGCGTGGCCACGCTGCGGCCCTGGCGCAGCGAGCGCCCGAAGTCGCCTTGCACCGCGTTGCCGACGAAGCGGAAGAATTGCACGACAACGGGCTGGTCGAGGCCGAGTTCGCTGCGCAGCCGGTCCTTCTCCTCCATCGTTGCGTCCTGCCCGACCATGGACACGACCGGATCGCCGACGAAATTGAACAGGCTGAACGCAATCAGCGCGACCACGGCCATGACGGCCATGGATTGCAGGATGCGGCGTAGTACGAAGGCGAGCACTAGGGAATCCTGACGGCAACGGGCCCGAGCTGCAACCTCGGTTCTCGCTCACGCATTGTGTTCGCACACGCGGTGACATGACCGGCATGCTCCCGCCGGAGCCACGACTGGCGCTTCAACGGCACAGCGCCATGGAGACTTCAGTTGCCCGGGGTAAATCGCACCAGTTCCGATGTCGCCACCGTTCGTCCGTTCCCGGAGGGATTGTTCCGATTGGTGATCGTGGTCTCCACGACCTCCTTGCCAATCCACTTCACTTCCGGGCAATACCAGCGTGTCCAGACTCGCCGTTCCGAGTTGGTCCGGTTGACCAGCGAGGCGTCGGCTTCGATTCGCCAGCACTGGAAGGTGCCCGCGGGAACGGTGATCTGCTCGTATGCTGCGACCTTCGCCTTGCCGGTTTCCGACGTGTTCGGGTTCGGGAAGCGTCGGGCGACCGACCACTCCTTTCCAATGGCCAGCGGGTAAGCGACGAGTTGGCGCCGATACTCGGGGTTTCCCTCAGGCATCCAGTCCATGTTTCCGTCGTAGTCGCCGATCGTTCCGCCGCCGAACTGCACACGCAAGCGATCGTCGCCGGGCACCTCCAACACCGTGCGCGACCAGGTATCTCCTTTCGCCCCAGGCTCCGTGGTGCTGTTGAATTGCCATTTGTCGCCGACGACGATCTTCGGCTTGTCGGCAGCAGGCTGGGCAACGACAGCCATCGGGATCAAGCCGATCAGCATCGCAGACAGCAAAACATCAACGCGCCATGCGCACATGTTTGCACCTCCATGCCGCCACCGCCACCCGTGACGCGCGCTGGACGAGTCCAGCGCGCTCGCGAGCGTCGAGACCTACCATGTCGTCGGCGGCTGCCCGCCCCCTGCCGGTCGTCACTCCTTGATGTCGACGCCGTAGAACGTGTGGCGGCCGAACGGCGACAGCTTGAAGTCGACCACCTCCTTGCGCACCGGCTTCAACTGCACCGCGTGGGCAATCGTGAACCACGGAGCCTGCTGCTTGAAAATCACCTGCGCCTGTTCATAGAGCTTCTGACGCTCGGCCTGGTTGCTCACCACCTTGGCTTTCTGAATCAGATCCTCGTAGGGCTGATAGCAGAACTTGGCGACGTTGCTGCCGTTGCTCTTGGCGGATTCGCAGCCCAGCAGCGACGCCAGGAAGTTGTCCGGGTCGCCATTGTCACCGGTCCACCCGAGCATCCCCGCCTGGTGCTCGCCTGCCTGCATGCGCTTGCGATATTCGCCCCACTCGTAGCTCTTGATTTCGGCTTTCACGCCGATCTTTGCAAGGTCCGCCTGCATCAATTCGGCGATGCGCTTCGCGTTCGGGTTGTACGGACGCTGCACCGGCATCGCCCAGAGGTCGGTTTCGAAGCCGTTCGGGTAGCCCGCTTCGGCGAGGAGCTTCTTCGCCGCCGCCGGATCGAACGGGTCGTCCTTGATCGCGTCGTTATAGGACCACTGCGTCGGCGGAATCGGGTTTTTTGCCGCCACGCCGGTGGTCAGATATACGCCGTCGATGATCGCCTTCTTGTCGATGGCCATGTTGATGGCCTTGCGCACGCGGACGTCGTCAAACGGCTTCTTGGTCGTGTTGTACGCGAGGAAGCCGATGTTCAGTCCTGGCTGCTCGAGCACGACGACATTGGGGTCCTTGCGGATGGCGTCGAGATCGGCAGGGTTCGGATACGGCATGATCTGGCATTCGTTCTTCTGCAGCTTCGCCCAGCGCACCGACGCGTCAGGCGTGATCGAGAAAACCAGGTCGTCGATCTTCGCCTTGCCGCCCCAGAACTGCGGGAACGCCTTGTAGCGGATCACTGCGTCCTTTTGGTACTGCACCAAATAGAACGGTCCGGTGCCGATCGGCTCCTGGTCGATCTTCTCCGGCGTGCCCGCCTTCATCATTGCATCCGCGTACTCCTTGGACTGCACGCCGGCGTATTCCATCGCGAGATTCGACAGGAAAGGCGCCTCGGGTTTGTTGAGCGTGATGCGCACGGTGTAGTCGTCCACCTTCTGGATCGACTTGATGAGCTTCGCCATGCCCATGTCGTTGTAGTAGGAATGGTTGGAACTCGTCACCTTGAAGTACGGGTTGTCTTCCTTGCCCTGCCGCTCGAGCATGAACATGATGTCGTCCGCGTTCATGTCGCGCGTAGGCTTCCACGCGCGGTGGTTGTGCCATTTCACGCCCTTGCGCAGCGTGAATGTATAGGTAAGGCCGTCCGCCGAGATATCCCACTTCTCGGCCAGACCCGGCACAACCTTGGTCGTCCCGCGGTCGAAATCGACGATGCGGCTGTAGATCTGGCTGTTGGCGTCGAACGACGTGCCAGTGGTGTTCACGCCGGGGTAGAAGTTTTCGGGGCTACCCTCGGAACAGAACACGAGGGTCTTGGCCTGCGCCCCGGCGGCGACGAACGAAAAAGCGGCGACCGCGGCAAGGGTGGCAATACGGGCGGCGCGCAGGCGGAACGGGGCCGAACGGCGGTTCATCATGGGGTCTCTCCTCGAAAAAGGCTAATGCAGCAGTGTACCGGGATCGGTGACAGGTCCGGATTGTATGAAATTCTCCGCCAAATGGCAGGCGACCATGCGGCCGTCGAGCGGGCGGGCCTGCGGGCGCTCGCTGCGGCAACGGTCGATCGCATGCGGGCAGCGGGTGGAAAACACGCACCCGGCGGGCGGATCGAGTGGTGACGGCAGCTCGCCTGTCAGCACGATACGCTGCTTGCGCTCAGCTCCCAAGGCCGGCGTGGCTGCCAGCAGCGCCTGGGTATAGGGATGCAGCGGCTGCGCGAAGATGCGCTCCTTAGGCCCCTGCTCCATCACGAGGCCCAGGTACATGACCAGCACTTCGTGCGCGAGGTAGCGCACCACCGCGAGGTCGTGCGAAATGAAGAGGTACGCGACGTTGAGGTCGCGCTGCAGGTCGGCCATCAAATTCAGCACCTGCGCCTGCACGGACACGTCGAGCGCGGAGACCGGCTCGTCGGCGACCACCAGCGCGGGCTCGAGCATCAGCGCACGCGCAATCGCGATGCGCTGGCGTTGGCCACCGGAGAACATGTGCGGGTAGCGGGCGTAGTGCTCCGGTCGCAATCCGACCTTGGCGAGCATGGCGCGCGCGCGATCGGCGCGCGCCGTGGCGGACAGCGTGGTGTTGATCGCGAGCGGCCCCTCCAGGATCGCGCCGATCTTCTGGCGCGGGTTGAGCGATCCGTACGGGTTCTGGAACACCATCTGCACGGTCTTGCGCAAGGCGCGCTGCGCGCCCGGGCGCGCGTGTACGGCATCGCGCCCGCCGAGTTCGAGCTCGCCGGCCGACGGCTTTTCGATCAGCGCGACCATGCGCGCGAGCGTGGACTTGCCGCACCCCGATTCGCCGACGACGGCAAGCGTGCGCCCGGCTTCCACCGAAAACGACAGGCCGCCCACGGCGGTGAGGTGCGCGGGCTCGCGCAACCATCCGCGGCGCACCTCGTACACGCGGCGCAGACCGCGCGCGCTGACGACGGGCGCGTTGCCTTCGCTCATGCCGTGACCACCGCGCCGGCGCGATCGCGGGCGATGGCTTCCTCGCGTCCGGGCTCGCCCAACGGATAGTGGCAACGCACGCGCCCATCCAGCCATTGCCGCAGGACCGGGCGCTCCTCGCACTTAGGCGTTGCGTACGCGCAGCGCGGGGCGAAGAGGCATCCAGCGGGCCGGTCGTTGGGCCCGGGCACCATGCCGGGGATCGTCGCCAGGCGGCCGCCTGCCACGTGCCGCTCGGGGAGCGATGCAAGCAGCGCCTCGGTGTAGGGATGCTGGGGCGCCGCAAAGAGCGCGTCCGCGGCGCGTTCCTCCAGTACCTGCCCGGCGTACATCACGGCAACCCGCCGCGCCATCTCCGAGACCACACCCATGTTGTGCGTGACGAGGACGAGCGCCATGCCGAGGTCCTTTTGCAGGCCGCGCAGCAAATCCAGGATCTGCGCCTGCACCGTGACGTCGAGCGCGGTCGTCGGCTCGTCGGCGATGAGAAGCTTCGGATTGCAGGCGATCGCCATTGCGATCATGACGCGCTGGTTCATTCCGCCGGAGAGCTGATGAGGAAAGTCGGACAGGCGCGATTCCGCGGCCGGAATGCCGACCGAATCGAGCAGCGCGATCGATCGCTTGCGCGCCGCCTTGCGGTCAAGGCCAAGGTGCAGGCGCAGCGTTTCCGCGAGTTGGAAGCCGATCGTGAAACATGGGTTGAGGCTCGTCGTCGGCTCCTGGAAGATCATCGCCACGTCGGCGCCGATGACCTTGCGCCGTGCGCGCTCGGACAAGCGCAGGAGATCGCGCCCGCCGAAACGCAGCGTTTTCGCGCGTACCTGCCCGGGAAACGCCACGAGGCCCATCACCGCGAGCATCGTCACGCTCTTGCCCGAGCCCGACTCTCCCACGATGCCGAGCACATCGCCTTCGTCGAGCGACAGCGATACTCCGTCGACGGCGTGCAACACGCCGCCTTGCGTCGGGAAGTCGACGTGCAGGTCTTCGATCTCGAGGAGCGGTTGGGCCATGTCAGTCGCGAAGGGCGGCGTTCATCAGCGCTTGAGCTTCGGGTCGAGCGCGTCGCGCAGGCCGTCGCCAAAGAGATTGAATGCAAGCACGGTGACGAGGATCGCGATGCCGGGGAACGTCACCACCCACCACGCGCGCAGCACGAATTCGCGCGCGTCTGCGAGCATCGTGCCCCATTCCGACGCCGGTGGTTGCGCGCCCAAGCCCAGGAACCCGAGTGCGGCAGCGTCGAGAATGGCCGTCGATACGCCGAGCGACGCCTGGACGATGAGCGGCGCGGCGCAATTGGGCAGCACCTCCCGCAGCATGAGGCGCATGCGGCTCGCGCCGGTGCTGCGTGCCGCGGTCACATAATCCTTGGACAACTCTCCGATCACTGCCGCGCGTGTGATGCGCACGTAGTGCGGCAGCACGACGACGGTGACGGCTAGCATTGCGTTCATGAGGCCGGGGCCCAAGATTGCGACGATCACGATGGCGAGCAGCAGGCTCGGCAGCGTGAGGATCACGTCCATCAGCCGCATGATCCCGATCTCCACAATCCCGCGGAACAGCCCGGCGATGAGGCCGAGGGCGATCCCCACGACGATCGCCAGCGCGACCACCGCGATGCCGATGAACAGCGACAGGCGGGCGCCGTAAATGAGCCGAGAGAGGATGTCGCGTCCGATCGCGTCCGTGCCCAGCGGGTAGGACCACGACCCGCCCGCCTGCCACGCGGGCGGCTTCAGGAACACGGCGCTGTTGGTGAGATCGGGCGCGTGCGGCGCGATGAACGGCGCTAACGCGGCCGTCAGCAGAATAATGACGATGAAGACCAGACCCGCGACCGCGCCATGATTAGCTCTGAAGTAGCCCCAGAACTCGCGCAACGGACCGCGCGGGGAAGCGGCCCCCACGCTCGCTCGAGGGCTCGGCTCGCTGCCCCCCAAGGGGGCGCCGATGTTGGCGCGATTCGCGCCTTGGGACGGCCCGGCGGCGCTGAGGTGGCCCGTCATGCTGCCTTCCTGATGCGCGGATTGATCACGCCATAGGTGACGTCGACAAGAAGGTTCACCGCCATCACGATCAGCCCGAGCAGCAGCACGCCGCCCTGCAGGACCGGATAATCGCGGCGGCTGATGGCCTCGATGAGCCACTTTCCGACACCCGGCCAAGAGAAGATCGTCTCGGTGAGGATGGCACCGGTGAACAGCACGCCGACCTGCAGCCCGATGACGGTAACGACCGGTATCAGTGCATTGCGCAGCGCATGCAGGGCGATCACGCGGATCGTGGACAGGCCCTTCGCGCGGGCCGTGCGGATGTAATCCTCGCCGAGCACCTCGAGCATCGCCGAGCGCGTCATGCGCGCGATGATCGCGAGCGGCTGCGTGCCAAGCACGATCGTGGGAAGGATGAGATGCGACACGGCCGACTTGAACGCGCCCTTCTCGCCGGACAGCAGCGCATCGATCGTGAGAAATCCGGTGACCGGCTCGATGAAGTACTGCACCGAAATGCGCCCCGAGACGGGGGTCCAGCCAAGCTGAACGGAAAAGAGAAGGATGAGGAGCAGCCCCCACCAGAAGATCGGCATCGAATAGCCGGTAAGCGACACGCCCATCACACCGTGGTCGAAGACCGAATTTCGTCGGACTGCGGCGATGATGCCCGCCGGTATGCCGACGACCAGCGCAAAAATGATCGCGCACAGCGCCAACTCGATCGTCGCCGGAAACAGCGCGCCGAATTCCGACAGAACCGGCGTCTGCGTGATCATCGACTTGCCGAGGTCGCCGTGCAGCACCCGCGAGATGTAGATGCCGTACTGGACCATGATCGGCCGGTCGAGTCCGTACTCCTTGCGCAGCATCTCGTGGCGTACGGGATCGATGCCGCGCTCGCCGGCGAGCGTCTCGATCGGGTCGCCTGGAACCAGCCGGATCAAGAAGAATGCGAGCAGCGTCATTCCGAAGAACGTGGGAATGACGAGGGACAACCGGGTCAGCAGGAAACGAAGCATTCGCACCCCATCGTTAGGGCGCGAGTATTAGATCACAACGAGTGCCTCGCGGCCTGCGTAGCGTAGAGGCAGATGCCCGCGGCGACGGAGACATTGAGGCTCTCCACGCTGCCGACCAGCGGAATGCCGACGATGCGGTCGCAGGACTCGCGCGTGAGGCGACGCAGACCCTGGCCTTCCGCGCCCAGCACCCACGCGACCGGGCCCGCCAGTTCGGCGGTGAACAGGCTTTCGCCCCCCGCGTCGGCGCCCAGCAGCCAGATGCCCCGCTCCTTCATTTCCCGCATGGCCCGGGACAGGTTGGTCACGGCAACCACAGGAACCGTGTCTGCTGCCCCGCAGGCGGCCTTGGCCACTGTGGCGTTGACACCCACCGCGCGATCCTTGGGCACGATTACCGCCTGGGCGCCGAAAGCATCCGCGCTGCGCAGGCAGGCGCCCAAATTGTGCGGATCCGTCACCCCGTCCAGCACCAGCAGCAAGAGCGGCGTGTCGCTAGGCTCGAGGACATCGTCCAGCGTGACATGCGGCAGCGCGTCGTCAACAACGGCCACCACCCCCTGGTGCTGGCCATGTCCCGCCAGCGCGTCGAGACGCGGACCATCGACCGGGCGCACCTTGACGTTCGCCGCCTCGGCCCGCGCGACCAGGTCGCGCAGCCGCGCATCCTGCCTTCCGGCGAGCACGTACAGTTCATGCACGGCATCGGCGCGCTGGCGCAGGCGCGCGGTGATTGCATGGAAGCCGAACAGGGAACGCGTGGCGGGCATCTGAGGGGCGCGGAACGGTCGGAAGCGGCCACCGAAGCCGCGAATCGTTGTGGTAGTGTAACGCGCGCCCCGTTGGTGCCGACGCTACTACCACGACGCTCCCGATGCTCGACGAAGACCTGCAGCAGCTGGTCAAGGCCATCCTTCTCGTGGTCGGGGCAATCCTTCCGATCGTCAATCCGGTCGGCAGCGCGCCGATGTTCCTGGCGATGACCCACGGCGCCGACAGCAAGACTCGCAGCACACTGGCCGGACTGGTCGCGATCAATTCGTTCGTGTTGCTGTTAGGTTCGCTCATCTTCGGCAACTTCGTCCTTCGCCTGTTCGGCCTGTCGGTGCCGGTCGTGCAGCTCGCTGGCGGCCTCGTGCTCTGCTCGCTGGGCTGGCGGCTGCTGACTGACGACAACCCCGCGGCCGTCCCCACCGCCGCGCCTCAGGACTTCAACGCCATCTCGCGCGCGTTCTATCCGCTGACCTTGCCGCTGACCGTCGATCCCGGCGCCCTGTCCGTGGCGGTCACGATCGGCGCCAACCACTCGTCCAGCATCAGCCGGATCCTGATTGCCATCGTCGGAGCGACCATCGGCGTCGTGATCATTTCGGCCAGCGTCTGGCTGGCCTACCGCTACGCCGAACGCGTCGCCAGCTGGCTCGGACATTCGCGGCTGATGGTCGTGTTGCGGCTCTCCGCGTTCATTGTGCTGTGCATCGGCGTGCAGATCGCGTGGAACGGCGCCAAGGCGCTGGTGGAGGAATTCCCGTTTGCCTCGCCTGCCGCCCCAGCCCAATCCGCGGCGCCCGCGCGTTGACCATGGACGCGAGACATTTCCTGGAAGGCGTGTTGCTGGTGTTCGCGGCGCTGCTGCCGATTGTGAATCCGCTTGGCGCGGCGCCGGTATTCCTGGCCATGACGCGCTATGCCGACGGGCAGACTCGCGCCGTGCTGGCGCGCAAGGTCACCGTCAATTCGTTCGTGCTGCTGATGGCTTCGGTGCTCATCGGCACCTACGTGCTCGAATTCTTCGGCCTTTCGGTACCCATTGTGCAGGTGGGCGGCGGCCTCGTCGTCTGTTCCGTTGCATGGGACCTGTTGCGCGGGGCCGATGTCTCGAAGAAATCCAGCACGGAGGGCGTCAACGATCCCGACGTCGTTGCTACCGAGGCGTTCTACCCGCTTACCTTGCCGCTCACCGTCGGGCCGGGTTCGATCTCCGTGGCCATCACCATCGGCGCCAATCACCCGCAGACCGTCCGCTCGTTCCTCACGGCGTCAATGTCATCGCTGTTGGGTGTCGTCCTGATCTGCCTGTCCATCTACCTGTGTTATCGCTATGCAGATCGGTTGACGAGGTTCCTGGGCAGCACCGGCACGGCCGTCGTAGTGCGGCTCTCCGCATTCATCCTGTTGTGCATTGGCGTGCAGATCGTGTGGAACGGCATCGACGCGCTGGCGGGATTGACAGGGCCGGCGCACGTGCCGCGATCCTGATCCGCCTTCGCGCAACGCCCCGGGAGCAGCGATTCACCATCTCGCTTGGCAGGCGAGGCGTCGGTCGGCTATAATATTGGGCTTCGCACGACCTGCGACAGATAAGCGCAACCGCAGCACCGCCGGCGTAGCTCAGTTGGTAGAGCAGCGCATTCGTAATGCGAAGGTCGGGAGTTCGACTCTCTTCGCCGGCACCACAAATTCAATGACTTAAGCGTTTTCTCGACGTTTAAGACCTCGCGGAAGTGCGTAGGAAGTGCATTTCCCAAGCGTCGCAATACGCAGCAACGATTCGACGCCAGTGTCAGTGACTTCGCGTGATTTCGTTGTCGCCACCATGCTGTGCTGACTTCCATTAGCGGAACGTACCGGCAATCGGCCAACGTAAGCAACCGGGAATCCTGCCGTCCGATGGGAAGGTGTCAATTCTTTTGGAGCCGTTTGCGAATGGCGGCGAGGCCAAAAACAATCAACAGCAGAACGATCCAGGCAAGCAGCCAAATCGAGTAGCCATTGATTTTGGATCCCGAGGCCTGCCACGCGTAATACGCAACGACCGCCTCGGCAATAATCGGATACGCAAACGCCGCCGCAGTCAGAAAATACCGCCCCACACCTGGATCGGCCAGTTGGTATGCAGTCGCGGTTGTAAAAACATGAAGGGCGATGCCGCTCATTGCGACGAGGCGCTCCCCATTGGTCACCAGAGCCGCGAGCATGTTTACTTTCGCGCTGGCCATGATGTCCACCTGCGAGTTGATCCAGGCATCTCGCCACCATACCGCGCAGCAGCCGAAGCGGGCAACCGCTTGCGCGGCTCAACCCGCCAGCGGAAGTGGGCATGACGCCGCAGCGGGCATGCTGGACTAACTTACAATGAGGACGCTTTGATCATGGGCGAACTCATCATTACAGTGGTTGTCATCGTCGGGGGCGTATTGCTCCTGCATTTGTTGACCGTGTTTGTATTCTTCGTGCGTCGGCACTCGGCAATCGATCCTCCACCGCAGGCCGACAATTCGCCCGAGGGGCGCGCCCACGCGGAACATCAGGCAAAAGACGACGGCGCATGACAGGCGCACGTTGTGAATTTGTGACAAGCGCCTGTTACTCCGCGAGGCCGGGCTGCCGACGTCGGCGGCCAAGGACTACGAGTTAGACCACCGGATTCCGCTGTGCGCCGGAGGCCCCCTACCGACCCGGCGAACCTGTGGCCACAGCCGTGGGACGCCGCGTTGCGTAAGGACAAGGCGGAAGCGGCGATGTGCAAGGCGGTCTGCGAAGGGCATTCGTCGTTGAAGGACGCACAGCCGCAATGGCCGTGCGGACGAAATCGACCAAATTCATTGCCAGGTTTGTTGGTTAGCCAGGCCGTTGGCAAACATGGTGACGGCAAAGAGCACCCAGGAAAGCAACACGACACCGCATGCGGCGCCGGGCCGCCGACCCGCTGTCGCCAAGCGGTAAGCCAAGGCGAGCAAGGCCATGATCCCAAGTGCCGCAAGCAGCGTGAGCCAGACTGGCGTGGCGGCGCTCAGGCGGTTTCCGGTGAGCGACATCGACTAGAAAAGCAGATATTGCCCCAGTTGGCGCGGTGAGCAGCCAGAAGACGTAGATCATTGTGCGTCCGTAGCAGAAATCCCGGGCGGCTGGGCAATCCCGGCGCGCGCGATCGCGGCGGCCGCAATTCGGTTTGCCTCGCCAATCTCCGAATCGCTGAACCAGAGATCTTTAAGGCCGGGCAGATTGTCCTCGTCGATTCCCGCGCAGCGGTCCATCACATCATGATTGATGCGTGCGCACATCGCCGGACCGATCGAGTCACAAAGCTCGAGGAACCGCAGGTGCCTCTTCTGTTCAGCGGCGCCGACGATCGAGCGCATCGCGTCGACAACGTCGCGCGGGAACTGGATCCCCGGCACCCATGTGCCGCCCACGTGCGAGCGTGCGCCCGTCTCGTCCATGACGATCGTGCGGCCCAGGCCGGTGGCGAGAATCCGCGTGCGCGGCCCGATCTTCTCGGACTCCTTTTTCAGCGAGGGATGTCGCAGCGCCGCTTGGGATTCCGCGATGATCGTTTCCACGCCCTTGCCAACCTTGCGCAGTTGCCGCATTTCTTCCACGTCCAGATGAAAGCCGCGCTTCCATTCTCCGCCGATGCGGGTGAGCACGGTTTTCTTCGTGTAGATCAGCGCCGTCCCATCGGCTCCGGCAAATACGAACGGGGCTTGGTCGCGGAACCGACGCGCAAGAAGCATCCCGTGGAACTCCGGATCAGTGATCTCGACCCCAAAAACACGCACCCATTCCGCCGGTACCTGGGGTGTTTTGGGTTCCTCGGGCCCGTGGTAGTCACCGTAGTCGAGGGCGACCTCGCCGCCTGCAGGATTGGCTAAGACCAGCGCCGGGCGGCCCATGACATCGTATCGGGCAACGATTGGCCAGCGAGTGATTGGGGGTGCTGCAGGCGCTTTTCGCAGTTTGGTCGGGACCAACGCCTTGAGTAAGGCTTTGAGGTAACAGCCGAGGACTGCGAAGTCGGGGAACATTGGACATCGGTATTTTATGGTAACTCAAGGGCATTCGTTGAGTGCGCCGACGGGCGGCCGCCAGACGAGTGGGCGCATGGCGGGCAGCCGCTTTGCCGAACGCGGCGGGACCGAACATGCGCGCCGAAAGTGGCAGAATGCAATCTCGCCCTCGGCCGATGGGCCGAAAACTTGACCTCGAGAGAACATGACCGCTCACTCTAGCGCTGGGCATCTGGTCTATCCCTTTCCGTAACTGCGCGAAGTCCCATGGCCGCGGACAAAATATCCGAGACGATCGCCTCGCTGTTGGTGGCGATCGACGAAGCGTCGGCACGATTGGACGCCGGCGACCGCAGCGATCAGTACCTGGAACTGCTCGGCCGCGTTCGGGAATTGCATATCGTGCTTCTCGAGCTTCTGTTGATCTCCGAGCCGAATGTGGACCCGAATACGCGCCAACTTGCGGAACTGCTCGGGCATCGCATTGACCAGCTGCAGGCCAGTCTGCACATCGATCGAGGGAAACGCTGACCGGCGGCGCAACTTGCAAAGCGCTGTCGGGGTGCTAGCTGCTGTTGACCACAATCGTTGCATCACAGTGGGATCAGCGACGGGTTTCGAGTCCCGTTTCAACCGGGTAGGAATGTCACCGACACGCCAATCCGGCCGTCGCCGACATGCGTCGCCTCCTGCCGCGACGACAATTCAATCGTCATCGCTGCCATTCCTCATGCGGCCAAGGCTGAACGCGGAATGCTCCCCTGCATCGATGATTAGCGGCCGCCCTCGTGCGGCCGCTTTTTTTTCGCGTAGGCACTCTCCGACGCTGGAATCCGCGACCTTCGAATGGCGGGCCCTGTTGCGTGCTTGTTAGCCTTCGACTCATTACATCAGGGCAAAAATGTGCCGAAAGGAGTCGTCGTGAAACTCGTGAAACTTATCGCCGCGTCGCTGTTATGCGTTGCCATGACGAGTCAGGCCTCGAATTTCGCGGGCCTCGCCACCATGAATGAAAGCGGGGTCACCACCACGCAAACCGCCGGTATTACGCGCACCGACGTCGCGGTGTTTTACCTACTGGTGCCGACCGAGCCGGGACAAACCTATGTGTTCACAATCATTCCGGCACCCGGCACGCCGACGATCGAGCGCTATGCCTTTATATCCGATGGGACGCGCGACGTCGGTGAAGCCAGCGGCTACGTTCCGCAATTCGTGCTGACAGTCGGTAACGGAGCCGGCCAGCTGAAGCCGGGCACAGCGTACCAACTTGGCGTGGGCAATATCGATTCCACCGACAATTACAGTTGCAACGCTGCGCAATGCGACTTTGCGGTGCGGATCGAGCTCTACCAGGGCGGACAGATGGACGCGCCGCTGTTGCCGCGTCATCGCGCGAACTGACTCCGCCGACCGCCGCCTCGCCCCGCGCAGCCGTTCCTCCACGCACGATCAGTTGCCGGTCAACAGCCGGTCGAAGAGATCGTCCGGTCCCATCTGTCCGCCCTTGAGCATGAACTCCACGCCTTCGAGGTGAGAGGCGTGGGAATGGGCACGGCACATCGCCACACCGGGCGCGAGGCCGCCGACATGGGACAGCGCCCAGATGTCGAGCGCCTTGACGGCGTGGCTGGACGTGTCGCCTCCGGCAATGCCCACACGCCGCAAGGGGACCAGTTGCATGAGCCGCGCAAGCAACACGCCGCATTGCGCCGCCAGGTCGTGGGCGAGACTCGGCGGGCCAGCGGCGACATCGGCGCTGCACGTGTACGCCAGCACGTTCTTTCCCGCTTGCAATTGCGTCGCCGCCTTAGCGATCCATGCATCAAGATAAGCTCTGTCCCGGGCGATGACGCGCTGCGCGTCAAGCGGACTGCGTACGTACGCCGATGCCGAATCTAGTTGACGCGCCGTGGTCGGCGACAGGCTTCCCGCGAGCACGAACACCGGACCGGTCGCCGGTGAAATGTGCTTCACCTGGGCGGGTGCTCTGTACAGATCCATGGACGCGCCCTCCTGACGCCAGTATTCGAGCAACGCCTGCGTGGCGCCGCTGGGTCCGACCATCAGCAGCGAAGATCTCTGCGCATGGCGGCACACCAGCCGGCCAATTGCGGCCAGATGGGATTGCCGTCCAACGTCGAAGAGAACAGCGTCCGGCGAGTCAGCCATGACGCGTTCAAGGCCGGCTTCCTGCGCGTCGTTCGCGAGTTCGTACGTTGTGACGTCGATGCTCACTACGCGTGCGAGCCCTTGCGCAGCGAGGTGGACGCGCAAGTCCGCCTCGTGCATCGGCGTGACCGGGTGAGCGCGCATCGTCGGGTGGCGGTCGATGCGCACCACCGCGCCGCCGCTGCTCACGGCCGCAAACAGATTGGCGAACACGCAATAGCGACCCAGGTTGGGTTGGCCGCCGACGACGGCGACCAGCGGGTTGGGCGCGACGCGCCGCAACACATCGACAGCGACGCCGATGCTGCCCACATGCGGCGCGCTGTCGAACGTCGAGCAGGTCTTGTACTGTAGGATCGGCACGCGCTGCGACGCGAAGAATCGTCCGACTGGCTCGAGCTCCTCGCGCATCGCATCCGGCGCCATCGAGCGCGCGGCGCCGGCAATCCCCAACGCATCGAGCGGCCCCGCGAACCGCAACTGCTCGGCCGTCGGGACGCGCAGGAACAGCATGGCGCGCTGGCCGGCGTCGCTCAGCGTGGCGAGCGTGTCTGTACTGCCGGTGAAGTCGTCGCCGTAGAACGCGAAGCGCAGGGGCGGTGGTGTATTGGAGACCGGCATGGCCTGGCTCACGGTCCGCTCAGCGACCACTGAGTGTGCCACCCCGGTCTCCACTCAGCTTCCATAAAAAGCCAGCGCGGCGCGCAATTCCGGCGCATCGCGCGCGGCGTCGGTTAGCGATTGACCTGCGCTTGCCGCCGCCCACGCCTGCCGCAGGCTCAACACGCCGGCGCGCAGTCCCTGCGGATGCGCGAGTATTCCGCCACCGGCCATGAACAGCAGATCCCCGCTCGGTACCGTCGCCAGCGTCGCCGGAATCGTGCCCGCCCACTGTCCGGACGAAAACGCCGGCAGTACGCGATCGGCGATGTCCGCGGGATCCGCGAGCGACGCCAGGCAATCGTGTGCGGATGTGATCACCTCGGCATCCGCCTGCGCGAATTTTCCCTGCAGTCCATGCACGTGCATGTGGTCGACGCCTGCCAGACGCCACAGCAATTGATACGGCTGGAAGTCCATGCCCAATGCAGGGTGCCGGGAAAACATGCCGTAGCCATTGCGATGCCCGTGGATGGCAAGGCCGCTGTCCGTCCCCAGGTGTCTGCGCAGCGCCTGCACCGACGACAGTCCGCACCAGTTGAGGCTGACCATCACGCAGCTGCCGCCTTCGCGCGCGACGAGGTCCGCGTGGCGGAGCATCGCGTCGTGCTCGTCGCTGATGTTGAAGGCGACCATGACCTTCTTGCCGGTCTTCTGCTGCCAGCGACGCACATGGGCCATCACGGCCGGCACTCGCTCGGCGATGGGCGCGTGGTCCGGGTTGGCGCAACACTCGTCGTCCTTGACAAAGTCGACGCCGGCCTCGCACAGTTGCCCGACCAGCACCCCGGTCGCATCCGCGGATAGGCCGACGTTCGGTTTAATGATTGTTCCCACCAAGGGTCCCTGTGGGACCTTGGTCAGTTCGCGCGTCCCGGCCACCCCGTAGCGCGGGCGCTCGAAGCGCGCGCGGTATTCAGGTGGAACCCTTACCTGCTCCAGCCGGACGCCGGTGGTTTCCCCAAGGTCGTACAGATTGCCGGCGACTGTCGCGGCAATGGTCGTCAGGTTGGCGCCAATATTGGCTAGCGGAAAGGACACGGTGACACGTGCACGCCGCCAGGGACCTCGCGTGCCTTTGCGTTCGAGCAGCGCGTTGGGCAAGCTCGGTACCTGCGCATGCTCGATCTCCTCGACATGGTCGACGGTCGCCCGGCTGCGCGCGCGCAGGTCGTCGCTCTCGCCGGCCACGCGCACGAAGGTGCCACTGCTCTGCTCGCCCGCCAGCACTTCGGCGACCTTCGCTGGGTCCAGCGGTGTTTCGAGCAGATACGTCGCTTGCAGCGTTCCCGGCCTCAAGGTTCCCTTCGCCATTGCAGTGCTCACCGCGACTACCACCTCAGAGCTTGCTCAGATCGGGAAATGGGCGAACCGGTTCGCGCCCGTCCCACCCTTCCGACGCTTCGCGGATCAATTTGAACATCTTGCCCTTGGGCCCGGCCACTTCGGACAATTCGATCACGGTGCCGGGATGCAGCCCCGGGTGTGCCTTCTGGTCGAAGTAGACGAAGCGACCGTTCTGCCCGACTTCACCGCTCATCACCACCTTGAATCCCTGCGCCTCGAGGCGCGCGAGATCGGCGTCGAATGCTTCGGTCCAGTAGGCGACGTGCTGTAGGCCAAGATTTCCAGCCTGCTTGAAGTCGCGGTACATCGATGGCGCATCGTTCCGGGTCTGGATCAGCTCCATCTGCAGCGGACCCGAATTGGCCAATGCCACGGAATTGTGCACGTCGTATCCCTGGCCGCGGTAGCGATAGTTCTCGATGGGAACCCTGGGGTTGTAGAACCACGGACCCACACCGAGTTCGCGACTCCAGTAATCCATCGCCTGCTCGATGTCGTTGACGACGTAGCCGGCCTGGCGGATCTGGCCAAAGAATCGACTCATGATGCAACTCCTGTTGGATTACGTGTGCGCCGGATGCGCGGGTCAGGTCTTGAGGAAACCGATGGAGAACCAGGGGAAGAAGGCCACGATCAGCAGGCCGACGAACAGCGCCATCACGTAGCTGCCCATGTGCTTGATCCCTTCCGCGGGATTGACCTTGCTGACTGCGCAAGCGCCGTAGTAGCCCACGCCGAAGGGCGGCGAAAAGAGCCCGATGCCCATCGCGAAGATGACGACCATCGCGTAATGCACCTCGTGCACACCCGCAAGCTTGGCGATGGGAAACAGCAACGGTCCGAACAGGACGATCGCCGGAATGCCCTCGAGCACGCTGCCCAGGATCACGAACGCGACGATCGACACCGCGAGAAAACCGTACGATCCACCGGGTATGCGCTGCATCCACTGCGCCAGGTCCTGCGAAAAGCCGGACTGCGTCAGGCCCCAGGCCATGGCCGTGGCGCAACCGACGATGAAGATGATGGCCCCGGACAACGCCGCAGTTTCCACCAGCATCGGGTGCAGCCGGCGCCAGGGGAATTGGCGATAGAGGAATATGCCCATCAGGACGGAGTACACGATGCCGATCGTCGATACTTCTGTCGCCGTCGCCACGCCCTCCACGACTGCCGCGCGAATCACGAACGGCAGCAGGACCGCGGGCAGTGCAATGACGAACAGGCGCCCGATTTCCCTCTTGGTGAAGCGCTTCACCTGGCTCAGGTCTTCCTTGCGGTACCGCCACCACACCACCGCACAAAGACAAAGCCCAAGCACCACCGCCGGCAGCAGGCCGCCGGTGAACAGCGCCGCGATGGACAGTCCTGTCACCGAGCCGATTGTGATCAACACGATGCTTGGCGGAATGGTCTCCGTTTGCGCACCCGTGGTGGCCAGCAAGGCGACCAGATCACCGGGCTTGGCGCCGCGTTTTTTCATCTCTGGGAACAGCACGGGCGCAATGGCCGCCATGTCCGCGATCTTGGAGCCGGAGATTCCCGATACGAGATACATCGCGCCTATCAGCACATACGAGAGGCCGCCCCGGACGTGGCCCAGGAGGCTGGCGAGAAACTGGATCATCGCTCGCGCCATGCCCGTCATCTCGATCAGCGCGCCCAGGAAGATGAACAGCGGCACCGCCAGCAGGATGAGATGCGACATGCCCTCGTCCAGCCGCCCCACCAGCACCAGCATCGGCGTGGTCGTAGTCAGCGCGAGATAACCGAAGGTCGCAAGCGCAAAGGAAAAGGCGATCGGCACCCCCGAGAACACGTTCACCGCCACGATCACCACGAAGAAGATGACCAGGTTGGCCTTGCCCAGCGGCGCCAACAGCGGGCCGCAGAGCCAGAACGCCAGCACCACCGCCGCCGCGCCGGCGAGTCCCAGCCCGATGTGGACAAGGCTGCTGATGCGCAGCAGGCGCAGCACGGCGACGATGATCATCAGCGCCATGCCCACGGGAATGGCGCTGGCCCGCCACGCATTGCTGATCTCCAGTGCGGGCGTGACGATGAACGCTTCCTCGTGCGCGTATTCCCACGCGGGTGCCATCACCAGCACGAGAAACGTGAGGGACGCGACAGTGGCCAGCATGTCGACCACCGCGCGCGCCGCGGGCTGGAGGGCGTCCACCAGCGCCGTCATCCGCATATGCTCGCCGCGGCGCAGCGCCACCACCGCGCCGAGCATCGACAGCCACAGGAACAATATGGACGCCAGTTCGTCCGACCACACCAGCGGCTTGTGGAATACGTAGCGCGTGGTGACGCCGGAGAACAGCACCACGATCTCCACCAGCACCAGCAGCGCGGTCACCGACTCGACCACGCTGCCCAGCGCCGCTTCGGCGCGCCCGGCCAGCCTACTCAGTGCGTTGGGCTGCTCCAACGCCGGTCACGCCAGCTTGCCGACGGCCTGCTCCAGCAACGCCCACGGTTCATCTCCGAAGCGCTTCTTCCACTCGTCGTAGAAACCATTTTGACGCAACGCCGCGCGAAACGTCTCGGGCTGGGGACTGTTGAAGGCCAGGCCCTTGGCGGCAAGATCCGCCTGCACCGTTTCGTTGAGCTTGCGAATGTCTTCCCGCTGCTTCAAGCCGGCGTCGTTGATCGCGTTGCTCACAATGACCTGCAGGTCGGGCGGCAGCTTCTCCCACGTGCGGCCGCTGGCCAGGAACCAGAAGCCGTCCCAGATGTGGTTGGTGAGCGAACAGTACTTCTGCACCTCGTACAACTTGGCGACCTGGATGATCGGCAGCGGATTTTCCTGCGCGTCGACGATCTTGGTCTGCAGCGCCGAATAGACTTCGCTGAACTGCAGGCTGGTCGGTGAAGCGCCCAGCGCCTTGAACATCGAGATGGATAGCGGGCTGACCGGCACGCGAATCTTGAGGCCGTCCATGTCCTTGGCCGTCACGATCGGCTTGTTGCTGGTGGTCGTCTGGCGGAAGCCGTTGTCCCACATCCTTTCGAATGCATGCAGACGAAGCTTGGACATCGCGTCGCGCACGTAAGCGCCGAGCTTGCCGTCCATGGCACTCCACACCTGCTTGTAGTCGGCAAAGGCGAATCCGACCGCGTTGATTGCCGCGACCGGCACCAGCGTTGCCACGACCAGCGCGGAAGGCGTGAAGAAGTCGATGCCGCCGCTGCGTACCTGCGCCAGCATGTCCGTGTCGCCGCCCAATTGATTGTTGGGGAAGATCTTGATTTCGACGCGGCCCTTCGATTCGGCAAAGATCCGGTCGGCCGCTTCCTGCGCGCGGATGTTGAGCGGGTGCGTCAGCGGCAGGTTGTTGCCGTACTTGAGCGAGAACTCCGCGGCGTGCGCGAACGTGGGGAAACCGGCTAGGCCGGTGGCGGATACGGCGGCAATGGCACGCAGCGCGTCGCGTCGGGTGACTCCGGGCATGGGAAACTCCTCCTGTTGCTTGGTTGATGTGTTTTGATGCACAATGATTACCAATGCAGGCGGACGTTAATGGACCGACCACGACGGGTCAACGCATATAAATGATTGGTTTTGATGTATGAAGGATCGACGCAACGAAGCCCCTGAACCCGTCGTACCGGCCGCGCCCGCGCCCCGTGCCCGGCTCGCGGACATCGCCCGCCTGGCCGGCGTTTCGAGCGCCACGGCCGACCGTGTCATCAACCACCGGCCCGGCGTGCGCACGGCCACCATGCATCGCGTATTGAAGGTTGCCGCCGAGATGGGCTACCTGCCGGCGTCCGACCTGATGGCCAGCCTGCGCCCCAAGCCGATGCAGCTGGTGTTCCTGTTGCCGACCGGCACCAACCGCTACTTCCGGCTGCTGGCGAATTACATCGATTATGCCGAGGAGCAGCTGGCCGACCTCAACGTCAGGTGCCGCTACCATTTTGTCGAGGGGTTCAATCCCAACGTGCTCGCCGAGCGGTTGCGACACTACGGCCGACGCGCCGACGGAATCGCGTTCATGGCGCTCGAGCATCCGCAGGTCCGGGAGGCGGTCAACACGCTGGCTGACGCGGGCGTGCACGTCCTCACGCTGATTTCCGACGTATCCAATTCGCAGCGCGTGAGTTATGTCGGCATGGACAACCGCGCCGCGGGCCGCACCGCTGCCTACCTGCTGGCCCGGTTCATCGGCAATCGCAAGGGCAAGATCGCCATGCTCGCGGGCAGCTTGAGCTATCGCGCGCACGAGGAACGCGAACTGGGCTTCTCCCGCATGCTGGAGGAAATGCTGCCGGCCATCCCCGTGGTGGATTCGCGTGAAGGGCGCGACGATGCGGAAACCAACTACCGGCAGGCGCGCGGACTGCTGGCGCAATATCCGGATCTGGTGGGCATCTACAACACCGGCGGTGCGTCCGACGGCGTGGCCCGCGCGCTCAAGGAAGCCGGTCGCGACCAAAAGGTCGTGTTCATCGGCCACGGCCTCACGCAGGATACGCGCGCGCTGTTGATCGACGGAACGCTGGACGCCGTGATCAATCAGCAGCCGCAGAACCTGGTCATGAACAGCGTGCGCATCTTTAGCAATCTGCGCCAGCGCAGGAATCCGCTCGTCGGCGTCGAGCCGATCCGGATCAGCGTGGTGCTGCGGGAAAACCTTCCCTGAAGGCGCACGTCTCGCGGAACGCCAGCGCGAGGTGCGCCTTTTACCTAGCCGCCTACCTTGGCCTTGTCCCTTGCCGGCAGCTTCCAGCCCGGACGGACAAAATGGCAGGTATAGCCGTTGGGGATCCGCTCCAGGTAATCCTGGTGTTCGGGCTCCGCTTCCCAGAAGGGACCTGCGGGCGCCACCTCCGTCACCACCCGTCCCGGCCACAGCCCTGACGCATTGACGTCCGCGATTGTGTCTTCGGCGACGCGCTTTTGCTCGTCGCTGGTCGTGAAGATCGCGGAGCGGTAGCTGGTCCCGGTATCGTTGCCCTGGCGGTTGCGCGTCGACGGGTCGTGCACCTGGAAGAAGAATTCCAGCAGCGCGCGATAGCTGAGCCGCGCGGGATCGAAGACGATCTCGATGGCTTCGGCGTGCGTGCCGTGGCGCCGATAGGTCGCATTCGCAACGTCGCCGCCCGAATAGCCGACGCGCGTGGACACTACGCCGTCGAGCTTGCGAATGAGATCCTGCATGCCCCAGAAGCAGCCGCCGGCCAGCACTGCGCGTTCGGTGGTCATGTGCGCTCCTCTACCTGGTCGAGATATTCCTCGTAGCCTTCTGCGGCCATGTTGTCGCGATGGACGAAGCGCAAAGACGCCGAGTTGATGCAATAGCGCAGGCCGCCGCGGTCCCTCGGCCCGTCGTTGAACACGTGCCCCAGGTGACTGTCGCCAGCGGCAGAACGCACTTCGGTGCGTATCATCCCGTGCGACGCGTCCTTCAGTTCCTTGACCGTCGCGGGTGTTATCGGCTTGGTGAAGCTCGGCCAGCCGCAGCCCGATTCGAACTTGTCGGACGACGCGAACAACGGCTCGCCCGACACGATGTCCACGTAGATGCCCGGCTCATGGTTGCGGAGGAGCTCGCCGCTTCCCGGCGCTTCCGTGCCGCTCTGCTGGGTCACCCGATATTGCTCGGGCGTGAGGCGCCCGATGGCTTCCGGTGTCTTGCGATAACTTGGCATTGGATTCTCCGTTGTACGATCCCAGGCTCGCATGGCAACGTGTCAACGCCAATCGCCATGCGGGTCTAAGACTGGTAGAAAGCCCCGTTAGTTCCAGTCTGGCACACCCCGTGTTTCCTGCCTACGCCCGGGAAGCCGCAAGCGTGCGACAAAATGACCTGACCAAGAAGGGGGTTCAACGCGACCCTGCGGTGACGTGTTCGATCCACCGCGCCGTGACCTTCTCCTGCAGCGCGTTCTGCTTCAAGCGCAGGTCGAGTCCGGGAAAGTCGACCAGGTCGAGCGGCTGGTCCTGGTTGAAACACGAGAAGACGTAGGTCACCTTGCCGGTCACGGGGTCGCGCTGCGGCTGCAGGCACTGCGCGCAAATCTCCTTCAACATGCATTGCATCGGCGAGTTGATCGAGCCGATGGCGCGGTGGTCGGGCGAAAGGTACGGGGCCAGGACCGAGTGGCGCGCGGCGCCGACTGCGGCCATCATCTTGTCCGAACCGATGGCGATGATGCGGTCGCAGGCGCTGAAACGGATCGCCTGCTCGCCCAGCTCGCCGGACGCGTACGCGCGCATCGCCTGCACGATGTTGCCGACGAATGCGCGATCCTGCGGCCGCTGCGCAGCGAATCCCGGCGCCTCGTCGCTGCACCAAACGACGACGTCCGCCGCCGCCTCGATATCCGCCACCTTGTAGCGATCCTGCATCTTCTTGTAGCCGGCGAAGTAAAGGACTTTCGAGCCGGCGGCACGAAACGCCTGCCCGATCGAGAACAGCACTGCGTTGCCCAGCCCGCCTCCGACGAGAACCACGGTTTCGCCCGGCTCGATCTCTGTCGGCGTACCGGTCGGGCCCATCAACACGACCGGTTCGCCTGGACGCAGCTGCGCGCACAGGTCGGATGAACCGCCCATTTCCAGCACGATCGTCGACACCAGTCCCTGCTCGCGGTCCACCCAGGCGCCGGTGAGCGCCAGTCCTTCCATCACCAGGCGAGTGCCTTCGCGCTGCATCGCCAGCGTCTCGTAATTCTGCAGCCGATAGAACTGCCCCGGCTGGAATCGCTGCGCTGCTGCCGGCGCATGCACGATCACCTCGACGATCGTCGGCGTCAGACGCTCTACGCGCACTATCGTCGCGCGCAGCGACCGATCGAGGACGCCGTAAAAATCGGCATCGGAAGCCACCGATGCAGGCGCGACTTGCGCAAGCATGCGCGAGACGATGGGATAGCCCTGCTTGGCGCTCGCCATGGCCTTGACGACGTTGCCGGAAAACGATGGATGCAGGTCGCCGAAGAAGCTGGTCGCGCGGCCATCGGGAAGGATTTCCGTCAACACCGCCGGATGCGCGGGCTTGGCCAGCCCGCGAACGAACCTGGCGGGCTGCCCATCCTCGTCGAGCAGGCGGAAATGCTTGCCATCGAGGCGAAAGTGCGCGGCATCTTCGCGCGCGAGCACTGTGTTTGGCTGGGTGCCGGCTGCGATAAGAATCGTATGCGCGGGCAGGACCGCGTGTCCGGTCTCGTGCCATACGCCATCGCCGTCGTTGTGCTGCACCGAGACCTTGAGCGCGGTCGCCGCGCCATCCGCGTCCACGTCGATGCTCAGCGGAGTCAAACCCTCGGCGAAACGAATCCCCTCCTCCAGCGCCTTTTCGATTTCCTCGTGGTTGAGCGTGTACGAGGGGCTGTCGATCAAGCGGCGGCGATACGCCACCGTTACGCCTCCCCACCGCTGCACCAACTCGACGATGCGCGGTGCACGATCTTCGCGTTGCGCGGCGGCGCGTTCGGCGCGAATCGCCCGCGCATGCGCGAGGAACTCCTGCGCTATGACGCTTTCGCGCGGCGTCCAGTCTGCTTCCACGGCGGCGGCGCCGCTCGCGGCCACCAGCGCTTCATGACGCACCAGGAATTTCTCGACCTGGACCGGGTAGTACGCGAGCGACTCCGTGGCGGTATCAATCGCCGTCAGGCCGCCGCCCACGACGACCACGGGGAGACGCAGCTGCATGTTGGCGATGGAATCCCGCTTGGCCGCGCCGGTGAGCTGCAACGCCATCAGGAAATCGGACGCGGTACGCACGCCGTTGGCCAAGCCATTGGGCAGGTCGAGCACGGTGGGCTTGCCCGCGCCGGTGGCCAGCGCGACATGGTCGAAACCCATCGCAAACGCGCCTACGTCGTCCAGCGTGCCGCCGAAGCGCACACCGCCATACAACGCAAAGCGGTCGCGGCGCTCCAGCAGCAGCCGGATCATCTTGAGGAAATTCTTGTCCCAGCGCACGGTGATGCCGTATTCGGCGACGCCGCCGAAACCCGCCATCACGCGATCGTCGAGGGGCTCGATCAACGTCGCGACGTCGCGTATGGGTTGGAACGCCACGCGCTCGCCGGCGATCGTGATCCCCGACAGTGCGGGATCGAGCGGCTCGATCTTGAGACCATCGATCGCGACCACGGTGTGCCCGTCGTTGACGAGGTGATGTGCCAGTGTGAATCCCGCGGGACCCTGCCCGACGACGAGAACGCGCTTGCCTGTGCGCGGCAAGGGCACCGCGCGGCGCAGGTTGAGCGGATTCCAGCGGGTCAGCAGAGAGTAGATCTCGAAGCCCCACGGCAGCGCGAGCACGTCCTTGAGTATGCGTGTCTCCGATTGCGGGATATCGACGGGATCCTGCTTCTGGTAAATGCAGGACTTCATGCAGTCGTTGCAGATCCGGTGACCGGTCGCCGCGACCATCGGATTGTCGATGCACATCATCGCCAGCGCGCCCAGCGGCCAGCCCTCGGCGCGCAGCTTGTGGAACTCCGAGATGCGTTCCTCCAGCGGACAACCGGCGAGCGTCACGTTGAACGGCGATTTCTTGAAGGGCACGTCGCTGTCCGCCGGCTTCTTGTCCGGCAGTCCATGCGCGCAGGAGTCCTTGCCCTGCTCGTGGCACCAGATGCAGTAGTGCGCCTGGTCGAGTCCGGCCACTAGGTCCATCCCGGCGTCGGTCAACGCGAATCCCTCACGCTGGCGCAGCGCGTGGTCCGCCGGCAGCGCCCATGCTGCGACTCCGTTCTGCACTACTGCTTCGATCGGCACCAATTTCATGTAATCGAGCTTGCGCGGGGCGCGAAACAGCACGCCGCCCTTGCTCGCCGCGCGTCCCGCCGGAGTGTGCAACGCCCACGCCGCATAGCGTGCAGCCAGCGCGAGATCGTCGGCGTGCGCTGCTTCATCCTGCAACCAGATGGTCACCGCCCGGGCGAACGCGAGTTCCCCGGCATGCCCGCCCAGCGGCGTACCGAGTCGGCCTTCCAGCGTGCTTTTCAGCGCCGCGCCGTCGAACGTCGCCGCTTCGTCGGCTTTGTGCGCATTGGCCGCCTTGCGCTGAACGAACTGGCGCTTGACGGCAAACAGCGGCGCCAGTTCATGATGGATCGACTCGAGCGCCTGGACCTCCGGCGCAATGCCGAACAGCTGTGCGAGGAAATCCTCGAGGTGCGGCCCCAACGCAATCAGCAGCGCCGCTTCCGCCTTCGGCTCCAGCGATTCCGGCGCGGACCGCGCGGCGTCGAGCCTGCCGGCCAAGCCTGCGTCCGCGGCACGCAAGTGGTCCAGGAACAGGCCGTCGATGCGGCGGGCGCCTTCGATCGAATACAAATCGGCGAACCGGAGGCCGTGAGCGAGCGTGATCATTGGATGGTCGGAAGGTCCGGCTATGGCGGACGGAAAGGCGTTGCGCAAAAGCCTTCCATTTTACCCGTTCCCGAAAGCGCGCCGTGCGATACCCGGGGCATATGCATAGTCCTGTCGCGAGTCCGGTTATCATTCCCGACCAGGCTCCCTAAGCTTGCCTGCGGGCGGCGAACTGCCTATCGTTCAGTCAACCCGCGCGTCCCGCAGGGCGTTGTTGCCATCCCAGCCGTTCCGTACCGGAGAACCGCATGACCGTCTGCCGCCGTGTTGTCGTCGCCGCCGTGGCTTTCTTGCTGGCAGCGCCGTCGTTCGCGCAAGCCGTGAAGCTCGGCGAATTGAACAGCTACAAGGTCTTTCCGGCCTTTCTCGAACCGTACAAGAAGGGAATGGAACTCGCACTCGCGGAGGTCAACGCCTCTGGAGGCGTGCTTGGCCGGCCGCTGGAAATCGTCTCGCGCGACGACAACGGGACGCCGGGCGACGCCGTGCGCGTGGCCGAGGAACTGACGTCGCGCGAAAAGGTAGCGATGCTCATCGGGACCTTTCCGTCCAACGTGGGCCTGGCAGTCGCGGATTACGCGAAGCAGCGCAAGATCCCGTTCCTCGCTGCTGAGCCGTTGACCGACAAGATCGTCTGGGAAGGTGGCAACAAGTACACGTTCCGCCTGCGCGCCTCCACGTTCATGCAGACCGCGATGCTGGTGCCGGAAGCGGCGAAGCTCGGCAAGAAGCGCTGGGCGATCGTGTTTCCCAACTACGAGTACGGGCAATCGGCCACCGCCGCATTCAAGAAGCAGATGAACGTGCGGCAAAGCGGCGGCCTGGAATTCGTCGAAGTGGCCGTGCCGCTGGGCAAAATCGATCCCGGGCCCGTCGTGCAGGCGCTGCTCGATGCGCAGCCGGACGCCATATTCTCGTCGCTGTTCGGTCCCGACCTGGCGCGCTTCGTGCGCGAAGGCCAGTTACGCGGGCTTTTCAACAACCGTCCGGTGTTCAACCTGCTCGGCGGCGAACCGGAGTACCTAGACCCGTTGAAGGAAGAAGCGCCAGTCGGCTGGTACGTCACGGGCTATCCGTGGTACGCGATCGACACGCCGGAACACAAGCGATTCCGCGAGGCGTACCAGGCGCGCTTCAGCGACTATCCGCGCCTGGGGTCAGTGGTCGGCTACAGCACGGTGATTGCGGCCGCGGCCGCTCTGCGCAAGGCGGGGTCGACCAATCCGGAAAAACTCGTGGCCGCGATGAAGGGACTCGACTTTCCGACACCGTTCGGCCCGGTCGCGTTTCGGCCGATCGATCACCAGTCGACGATGGGCGCCTACGTGGGTCGCACGGCGGTCAAGGACGGCAAGGGCGTAATGGTCGACTGGCGCTACGCCAACGGCAAGGATTACCAGCCCAGTGACGAGGATGTGCGGCGGATGCGACCGCCCGACTAGCGTCGCCGCAAACCGCTAGAATCCCGGGGCAGCGCCTGCGCATCTCGCCGTTGGCGCTGCCCACGTTGTCCCTCGCCTCCTACCTCCTTCAGTTCCTCAACGGCCTGGCCTCCGCGTCGGCGCTATTTCTCGTCGCAGCGGGCCTTACGCTGATCTTCGGCGTGACGCGCGTGGTGAATTTTGCGCACGGATCGCTGTACATGCTCGGCGCGTATTGCGCCTATACATTCGGCAATGCGTTGGCGGACGTGGCGGGCCGCGGGGCGCTGTCATTCTGGCTGGGCCTGCTCGCCGCAGCGCTCACCGTCGCGCTGATCGGCGCGCTGGTCGAACGCATCCTGCTGAAGCGGTTGTACGATGCGCCCGAACTTATGCAGCTGACGGCGACTTTCGCCGTCGTTCTCATCATTCGCGACGTGGCGCTGTACCTTTGGGGTGCCCAAGATCTGCTCGGCCCGCGCGCGCCGGGATTTGCCGGAACCATCGAAATCCTCGGTCATTCCATTCCGCAATACGACCTGTTCCTCATCGTCGCTGCACCCATGGTTCTCGTCGCGTTGACGCTGCTGGTGACGCGCACGCGCTTCGGGATGCTGATCCGCGCCGCGGCGGAGAATCGCGCGCTCATCGCGACGTTGGGGATTGACCAGGGACGGCTTTTCACCGCTGTCTTCGCGCTGGGCGCATTCCTGGCGGGATTGGCCGGCGCGTTGCAGCTTCCGCGTGAACCGGCCAACCTCGGCATGGACCTGGCGATCATTGCCGACGCCTTTGTGGTCACCGTGGTCGGCGGCCTGGGGTCGATCCCAGGCGCATTTCTCGCTGCGGCGCTGATCGGCGTAACCAAGGCCTTCTGCATCGCCTTGGGCGACGTCGACGCGTTTGGCGTGACGTTCGCGCTTCCCAAGCTCACGCTCGTCGTCGAGTTCCTGATCATGGCCATCGTGCTGGCGTTGAAGCCGCACGGCCTGCTCGGCAAGCCGCCGCCGGTTCTGGTCACGACGGCGTTGCCCGAGCAGCGCGCGTTGGTCGTGGCGCCCACCCGGCGTGCCGCGCTCGTCGCCGGGATGGTCGTGCTGGGCATGGTCATTCTGCCCTTCGTGCGCGACGAATACAGCGCCGTGTTGATGACGGACATCGTGATCGCGGCGCTGTTCGCGGCAAGCCTGCAATTCCTGCTGGCCACGGGCGGCATGACATCGTTCGGCCACGCCGCCTATTTCGGCGTCGGCGCCTACGCGGCCGCGCTCGCGGTCCGTGCAGGCCTGCCGATGCTCGCGGCCGTCGCGATCGCGCCGCTCGCCGCCGGCGTCGCGGCCGTCGTGTTCGGTTGGTTCTGCGTGCGCCTGGCCGGCGTCTACATGGCGATGCTGACGCTCGCATTCGCGCAGATCGTCTGGTCCATCGCGTTTCAATGGGAAAGCGTGACCGGCGGCTCGAATGGAATCGTCGGCATCTGGCCGGCCACCTGGCTCGCCAGCCGCACCGCCTTCTACTACTTCGCGCTGACCGTGGTCGCCATCGCGGCGTTCGTTCTCATCCGCGTGTCGCACTCGCCTTTCGGCCTGGCGCTGCGCGGCGTGCGCGACTCGCCGTTGCGCGCGGCCGCCCTCGGCATCAATGTCGTCGGGGTGCGCTGGCGCGCATTTGCGCTGGCCGGCGCATTCGCAGGAATTGCCGGCGGCCTGTTTGCGTTCTCCAAGGGCAGCATTTCCCCGGAATCGCTGGCGATCCCGCGCTCCGTCGACGCCATCGTGATGGTTCTGTTGGGCGGCCTCAACGCGCTGTTCGGGCCGCTGCTCGGCGCAGGTGCTTTCACCTGGCTCGCGGATTCCCTGGCGCGCGGCACCGAGTACTGGCGTGCGCTGCTCGGAGCGCTGATCCTGGCCATCGTGCTGGTATTTCCGACCGGCATCGGTGGCGCCGCGCACTGGCTCCGGCAACGGGTGGCAGGGCGATGAGTGCCGCGCTGCTCAAGGTTTCCGATCTCGCCAAGGCGTTCGACGGCGTGCGCGCGGTCGATGGCGTGACGTTTTCCGTCGCGGAAGGCGAGCTGGTCGCGCTGATCGGCCCCAATGGTGCGGGAAAATCGACCTGCTTCAACCTGGTCAATGGCCAGCTCGTGCCGGATGCCGGATCCATCGAGCTCGCCGGTGCCAGCATCGGCGGACTCCCGCCGCAGATCATCGCCCGGCGCGGCGTGGGCCGCACATTCCAGGTCGCTGCGACGTTTGCGTCAATGACGGTGCGCCAGAACGTGGTGCTTGCCCTCCTCGCGCACGCGGGACGACATGGCGCGATGTTCGCACCGCCACCTTCCGCCTTCGAGACACGTGCCGATACGCTGCTGGAGCGCGTCGGGTGCCTCGAGCTCGCCGATACCCATTGCGCGACCCTTGCCTACGGCAACGCCAAGCGGGTGGAACTGGCGTTGGCGCTGGCGGGCGAGCCCAGGCTGCTGCTGATGGACGAGCCCACCGCCGGCATGGCGCAGAACTCACGGGGCAAGCTGATGCGGCTCGCATCGACGCTCGCCAAACGCGACCGCATCGCCGTGCTGTTCACCGAACATGACATGGACGTGGTGTTCGGTTTCGCGGACCGCGTGATCGTGCTCGATCGCGGCCGGATCATCGCGCAGGGCGCGCCCGAGGCGATCCGCGCCGATCCGCGCGTGCAGGCAGTCTATCTGGGCGAGGAAGCCTGACGTTCCAGGCGCGCCAAACCCTCCGCGAGGTCGGCAATCAGGTCGTCCGGGTCTTCGAGGCCAACGTAGATGCGCAACGACGGTCCCCCGGCTTCCCAATGCGAAACGGTGCGGGCCCGTTCCGGGTAAATCGGGATGATCAGGCTTTCGAACCCGCCCCAACTCCAGCCCATGCCGAAGAGGCGCATGCCGTCGAGCATCGCGTCGATGCGCACCTTGGAAACTGGATTGAGGACAATGCCGAACAGCGATGTCGCGCCAGCGAAGTCGCGCTTCCACAACTCGTGACCGCGAGAACCCGGCAGTGCTGGATAGATAACCTCGTTTACCTCGGGACGCGTGCGCAGCCATTCGGCGACCTTGATGGCGCTGGCCTGTTGCCGCGCCAGGCGCGTGACCAGCGTGCGCAATCCGCGCAGGCCCAGGAAGCAATCGTCGCTGGATGCCGTGACACCCATGTCCGTCCACAGCCGGTGCAGCCTGGGAAACGTGGCCTCACTGCACACGATGAGTCCCAGCAGGACGTCGGAGTGGCCGCCGATGTACTTGGTTGCGGCGTGCACCGATACGTCAACGCCGAAGTCAAACGCGCGAAAATTCAACGGGGTCGCCCACGAGTTGTCCATGATGACCAACGCGTTGCGCGAATGCGCGACTTTCGCGATCGCCGGAACGTCCTGCACGTCGAACGTCAGAGATCCCGGTGACTCGACGAAGACGATCCGGGTGTTCGGCCTGAACTCGCGCGCGATGTCCGCGCCCAGCAGCGGATCGTAGAAGCTGACGTCCACGCCCAGACGCTTCAAGTGCAATTCGCAAAAGCGCCGCGTCGGGCCGTAGACCGAATCGGTGACCAGCACATGGTCGCCCGGATTGGCCAGCGCAAGCAGGGGCAGCGTCGTCGCCGTCAACCCCGAGGGAACGGCAAGCGCTGCATGTCCGCCTTCGAGGGCGGCGATCGCGGCCTGCAGGTCGGTGACCGTGGGCAGGCCATGCAATCCGTAGCCGATGCCGTCGTATTCGCCGCGCACCGCCGCGTCCAGGTCTGCGACAGACTCGAACAGCATCGTCGTCGCGCGAAAGACCGGCGTGTTGACGGCTCCCATGAATTTGCGCGGCGCGCGGCCGAGGTGGCCGACCTGCGTCGCCTTGCGCCGCGGCGTGTCGCTCATGCCTGACCCTGCGCCGCGATGTCCAAGCCGTCGCGGATCCGCTCGACCTGCGTGGCAACCGATTCCCGGATGTCGATGACCAGGCCCTCCTCGGGCTCCTCGAGCGTGGCGAACTGCGAACCCAGCAGCGATGCCGGCATGTAACGGTGCGCGCGCTGTGCGAGCCGCGCGCCGATCAACTCCGCATCGCCTTTGAGGTGGACCAGCCGGACGTTGCCCGCAACGAACAGCCGACGGCGATACGAGTCCTTCAGCGCCGAGCACGCGAAGACAGCGCTGTCGCCGCGCGCATCGATGCCGCGCATTTCCTCGGCAAGCCTGTCCAGCCACGGCCAGCGATCATCATCGGTCAGCGGCAGGCCCTCGGCCATCTTCGCCACGTTGTCTTCGGGATGAAAGTCGTCGCCGTCAAAAAACGGCCACCCCAGCGCGTCGGCCAGCGCCTGGCCGGTCGTGGTCTTGCCGCAACCGCTGACACCCATCAACAGAATGATCATCCCTCGATGCTACCCAATCGCCGCGGAGGACGCCATCCCGCGACAATACCAATCCATCCAGATGCGATGACCGGCTGTTAGAATCCGGGCAGCCGAAAGCCGCACGCGCCACGACAGAACAACAGGAGCAGCCCATGCCCACGCCGGTCACGCCCGCCAAGGTCATCGACGCCGTCCGCAAGTCCCCCGGCACCCGCGTCAAGGTTGCGTGTTCGGATATCGACGGCATCCTGCGCGGCAAGTACATGCACAAGGACAAGTTCGTGTCGTCGGTGGAGGGCGGCTTCGGCTTCTGCGACGTGGTATTCGGATGGGACTCGCAGGACGTCTGCTACGACAACACCAAGCTCACCGGATGGCACAAGGGCTATCCCGATGTTCTCGCGCGGCTTGACCTCGG
>Ga0207691_10000306_pt1 | contig 48746 bp, 48 predicted proteins | sample KBSM13metaG_FD_184327 | JGI IMG/M metagenome (GOLD analysis project Ga0207691, IMG submission 184327) | Miscanthus rhizosphere microbial communities from Kellogg Biological Station, Michigan, USA - KBS M1-3 metaG (SPAdes) (version 2) | ecosystem: Host-associated > Plants > Roots > Rhizosphere >...
GCTCCCTCGGATAGTTAGGCGACGTTCTGTAATCCGCCATGCTTCTTTTGCACCTCGTAGCGCAGCGCGACGGTGCCGCTATGATAGGCCTTGACCTCCGCGAGGTGGAGGGCCACGTCCTGGTCGATTTTCTCGAAAAAGCGGATGCCGTCACCGATCAGAACCGGCAGGACTGAATAGCGAATCTCATCTGCCAGTCCGCGGCGGAGGCATTCGCCGGAGACGACGCCGCCCCCGACAAACCAGATGCTGCGGAATTTGGGCCGCAGACGCCCACTGACCAAATGCACCAGATCGCCTGAGTAGAACTCGATCGTATTCCGGCTCCGTGGTAAGTCACGACTGGTGAGGACGAAGATGGGTTTGTCCCCGTAGGCCCATCCGAATCCTTTAGTTTCAAAATTCAACGCGGTCTCATAGGTGCGCGATCCCATGACATAGCATTCGATGTTCTTGAGAAAGGCTTCGACGAATTCCGGATCGAGCGTCTCTCCGTCCGCGAATTCATCTGCCGTTTCCATCCAATCCACGCGCCCGTCCTTGCGCGCGATAAATCCATCGAGACTGGCGGCCATATGAATGGTTACACGAGAACCAGCTATCGTCGGCCTATCGCTCTTAGGTGATGCATCCATCTCGCCTAACGAGAAGCAGACGGAATTATTCCGTATGATCTGCTTCGTTTGCAGACGGCCGCCTTGGATGCATAGCCCATGCTTGCGAGGCTGATTTTTTCGTTAATGGGTGGCAAGGGGAAAGAAGCAAAAGCTGAGAATGCTGAAAGGCTGAAATGCAACCGGGATCATCGATTTGCGCTACAGGGTCCCTTCAGCCACAACCAGCCTACTCGGAGGCTACGGCTGGAGCGGAAGGATCGGAAATACCGGTTACAACGGCGACAGTTGCTGCCTGTGATAGGATCAGATCGTGGCTGGGTATTCTGGAAAATCTTTAGCGCAGAAATTGGGAATCGTGGCGGAGTCTGCGGTGGCGGCGATTGGGGCGCCGGCGAATTATCTTAAACTGTTGGGACCGCTCCCAAAAGGTGTTCGTTTTTGTGCGGTCGCGGCCAAGCCGAACCTGATTCACTATTTTTGTACGGAGCGCAGCCGACTCGCGAAGGACCTGCCATCGTTGCGCAAAAAGATGCGCGACGACGCCATGCTCTGGGTTTCGTGGCCGAAGAAAAGCGCGGGCGTGCCGACCACTGTGACGGAAGATGTGGTCCGGGAATGTGCCCTCCCCCTTGGACTGGTTGATACCAAAGTCTGCGCGGTGGACGAAACGTGGTCCGGCCTTCGTTTGGTGGTGCGGCTCGCGAACCGGAAGTTGACAGCGCGACCGCGCCCTGTTGCATAACGACGTTTTCCAAAAAACCGATGGCTTATCTCAACGACAATTATCTTAAACTCCAGGCCGGTTATCTGTTTCCCGAGATCGGGCGGCGCGTAGCGGAGTTCCTCAAAGAAAAACCGGAAGCGGCCAAGCGACTGATTCGCTGCGGAATTGGCGATGTGACCGAGCCGCTGCCGCCGGCGGCTGTGACCGCGATGAAGAAAGCCGTGGATGAGCTTTCCGTGCGCGAAACTTTCCGCGGTTACGGACACGAGCAGGGCTGCGATTTTCTCCGGAACAAGATCGCCGAGATCGATTACCGCGGGCGCGGGATCGAGGTTGCGGACGACGAAATCTTCGTTTCCGACGGTTCGAAGAGCGATTGCGGGTTCATCCTCGACGTGCTCGGTCATCAGAATCGGATCGCAATCACCGATCCCGTTTATCCGGTCTATGTGGACACGAATGTGATGGCAGGGCACACCGGGCCTGCGGACAAATCGGGCCGCTTTGAGGGAATCATTTATTTGCCGTGCACGGCGGAGAATGGCTTCGTCGCGTCGCCCCCTAACGAACACGCGGACATCGTTTATCTTTGTTTCCCGAACAACCCAACCGGGGCGGTGGCGACGCGCGCGCAACTCGAGAACTGGGTCGCATACGCGCAGGAGCACAATGCGATCCTGCTCTACGATGCGGCTTACGAGGGTTACATCAGCGATCCCGAAATTCCGCGTTCGATTTTTGAAATTCCGGGGGCGCTCGAACGCGCGGTCGAGTTTCGCAGTTTTTCCAAGACGGGCGGATTCACCGGAGTTCGATGCGGCTTCACGGTCATGTCGAAGCGGCTCAAGGCGCAGACAACCGATGGCCGCGAACTTCCGCTCCATCCGCTTTGGCATCGGCGCTGGAGCACGAAAACGAACAGCGTGAGTTATCCGGTGCAGCGCGGGGCGGAAGCGCTTTACGGCGACGAGGGACGCGCGCAGGTGCGCGGACTGGTCGATCATTATATGGGGAACGCGCGTATTCTGAGCGGGGCGGCGAGCCGCGCCGGACTGAGCGTTTTTGGCGGTAAGAACGCGCCTTATATCTGGGTCGGCACGCCTCCTGGCCTAACGAGTTGGCAAATGTTCGACCGGATGTTGAACGATTTGAATGTGGTCATCACTCCGGGAAGCGGGTTCGGGTCGGAGGGTGAAGGGTATTTTCGGATTTCGGCTTTTAATAGTCGGGCTAATGCTGAGGAAGTCGGGCGGCGGATGGAGGCGGCGTCTTTTTCCTGATCTTACTCTTGCTCATGCTCATCACCTTCATCCGAACTGAGCAAGAGGAGGAGCAAGAGAAAGAGTAAGATTAGAAGGGTGTTGTCTTGCGTAGCGGAGGCGCGGCCTACAACTTAGGGGCTTGGAAAAGCAAGGGAGCAACGTCCTCGCGCAGAGTCTGCCGCAGCTCTATCGGTTCTGTTTTCTCATGACCGGTGACAGCAGCCGGGCGATTGACGCGTTTCAAAGAACTCTGCGCGAAGCGGCGCTCCTCGCTTCTCGCGATCAACTCCCGGCCGATCGGCTTTGGTCTTTCCATGAGGCGCGGCATCAATGCCTTGAGCTGGTGAAAAACGATGTGCAACCGGAGTCGACGAAAATGGCGGAGGAACCGATCGCGCCCGATGCGGCCGCGCGGGTCGCGCAACTCGACTCCGAACAATTTGCGGCCTGGATTTCCGCTGCGCCCGAGCCACAACGCAGCGCGCTCGCCTATTTTTATCTCAACCAATTTTCGCACCGCGAGATGCAGAACCTGCTCGATGTGAAAATGAGTGAGCTGGCCAGTTTGATTTCGCATGGCCGCTCGCAATTTCAGGCCTGGCTGAATAGCGTGACCTATTCGGAATGAAGCGGTGGCTCTCCCGACGAAAGCGTGACCTCGTCGAAGTTGCGCCGATCAGCGACGCGCCTCCGAGCGACCGGGCGATGCGTTCGGCTTTGGAAAGCGCGCGCACGATTCCGGAGGCAGCGGCGAGCCTGACCGCGCAGCATCGCTTCGACCAGGCACTCGCGAAATTGGCGCAACAGATCGCCATTCCCAAGGAGGTCGAAGAATGGTTCGTCAACGCCGCATTACTCAAAGGCCAAAAGCGCAGTTGGAAAAAGACAGCGACGCATCCAGCGATCCTCGCGACGGTCCTGGCGGTTTTGGTGATGGCTGGGACGGGAGTTTATTTTTTCCTCGAGCATCTCCACGAATTTCCCGGGGCCGCGACCGCGAAAAAAATGCTGGTGGTGGCGAGCACTTCGCGCCGGTCAGATTTTGAGAAGATCAATACGGACGCGATCAATCTGGGCGATTATTTCTTCATGAAATTCCAGCTCGAGCATTTCGATGTGCCGATGCGTTTCGCGGATTTTCGGGCGAGCGGGGCACGGGTGTTTGAAGATGAGGATGGTCATCGGGTTGCGCAGGTACTGCTGGCGGAAAGCGGGGTGCAATTTTTTCTGTATCCATCGGAGGCAACGGAGGCGCCTTTGCGAGGGAGTCCTTCGCCGGGGCCGGATAAATGGAGCTACGTTTCGAATGAAGGTTGGTCGGCGGCGGTGGAGAGTCGCGATGGGGTCTGTTTTATGGTCGCGATGAGGGGGAGCGAGGAGGAGTTGCGGACGTATTTGGGGGATCGGCGAAGATAGGGCGGTCGGCGTGCGCCGGCAGAATGCCGGCTTTCGCGAGCAGAATGCTCGCGCCCCCCAGACTATTCCGAGAGTGCCAGGGGGGAGAGTTGAACTCCCGACCAAGGGCTTATGAGTCCCCTGCTCTACCACTGAGCTACCCTGGCGTAAATTTTTCTGACTATTGCAAGGGTTGAACTCCCGACCAAGCCCGAATGCTTTCGGGGCTGAGCTACCCTGGCGCGAGCCCGTATAGTTGAATGACCCCTTGGCAGTGTCAACGCGCGCGGATTTCCTTCTGGTGTGTCGGTGTGCGGGGAGCGCGAGCATCCTGCTCGCAAAAGCCGGCATTCTGCCGGCGCATGTTGTAACACCCAATACCCTGCGAACTTGTATTATCCCTGGCCTGCCGCGCGGTAATCACAAACAATTGCGAAGATCCCATTTGACAATGAATGAACGTTCATTCATTGTGCCGCCCTTATGTCAGGCAAACGCACAGAGGCAGCGGATGATCGGCGTCGACAGATTCTCGATGCCGCCATCGTCTGCTTTGGCAAGACCGGCTTTCACCAGACGAGCATGCACGACATCAGTGCCGAGGCCGGGATTAGCGTAGGCCTCATCTATCGCTACTTCAAAAATAAGGATGAAGTGATTTCGGCGATCGCCGCCGAACACAAAAAAGAAATTGCCCAGTTGCTCGAACGCGCCCGCCAAGCCCCCACCCTTCTCGAATCATTTGAGATCCTTTTTACGTCGCACTGCTGCGAAGATTCGCCGCAGACGATTTCCGCGTTCGTAGTCGATCTCTTTGCCGAAGCGGGCCGAAACCAACGAGTCGCCAAACTGGTGCGCGATGTCGTGCGCACCAAGACCAAGGGTTTGACTGATTTGATCGCGCGCTCGACCGATTCGAAGCACACGACGGGCGGACTTCAGCCCGATGAAATCGCCGAAATGATTTTTGCCTTGAACGACGGCGCGATGATGCGAAGCGTTTTAGATCCTTCGCGATTGTCCTCGGACGAGCAGCGCAAACGTCAATTGGAGGTAGCCCGCACGCTCTGGCGGCTTCTTTTTGAGAAAACTTCCCATGCAAACGGCCACAAATAGAACTCTCTCTCAACCTTCAAGCGGCACCTCTGCTTCCTCCGCGCCGAAACGTCGGCCAACACGCGCGGTAATCCGAGTTGTTCTTGGCCTTCTTGGCATTTTTTTGGTCATCGCCGGAATCAAAGCGCTACAAATTTTCTCCATGGTCTCAGCCGCTAAATCAATGGTCCCGCCGCCGACTACGGTGACGAGCGCGAAAGTTCAAAAAGGCGATTGGGCTCCAAGCTTGACTGCGATCGGCTCGATCACGCCGGTGCAGGGCGCCACGATCAGCGCTGAGTTACCGGGAATGGTGAGCGAGATCGGGTTTGAATCCGGACGCCCGGTAAAAAAGGGAGACGTCCTCGTCAAGTTGGACTCTTCGGCCGAACAGGCACAGCTTCGTTCCTCTGAGGCGGACGCCGAACTGGCGAAAGCCGACTTTGATCGTGCGCGCGATCTCTCTCAACGCAAGGTGATCTCGAAAGCCGAACTCGACGCCGCCTCGTCCAAGTACATGCAACGCAAGGCGGTGGTCGATAACATGCACTCGGTTATCAACAAAAAGGAAATTCACGCGCCCTTCGACGGCATTGCTGGCATCCGCGAAGTGAATCCCGGACAGATGGTACCCGCTGGCCAAAAGCTCGTCACGTTGCAGGCGCTGGACTCGGTCTTCGTTGATTTCTCTTTACCACAACAAGAGCTTGCGAGGGTGAAGGTCGGTATGCCCGTCAAGATGACGACGGATGCGATCGAAGGACGCAAATTTGATGGCACGCTGAGTGCGATTAACTCTGCGGTCGATTCCGCCACGCGCTCCGTCTCGCTTCAGGCCACGATCGACAACGCCGACCATGCGTTGCGCGCGGGGATGTTTGCGAGGGTGCAGGTTCTCCTACCCGAGACGAAGTCTACTCTCTTTGTTCCGACGACGGCGGTTGCTTACGCGCCCTACGGTAATTCAGCCTACGTGATTGAGAAAAAGAAGAACGAAAAGACGGGCAAAGATTCGCTTATTATTCGCCAGCAATTTATCCGAACCGGCGAAACGCGCGGGGACTTCGTCGCAGTAACGGAGGGCTTAAAGGAAGGCGATGAGGTGGTAAGCACCGGCGTCTTCAAGATGCGCAACGGAATGGATGTAGCTGTCGATAACAAGCTCGCGCCAAAGGCGAAGCTTTCGCCCGAGCCTCCCAACACCTGAGCCGTGAAAAGTTTCACCGACCTTTTTATTCGCAGGCCGGTCCTCGCGCTGGTCGTTAGTCTGGTGATTATTATCGCCGGGCTCCAAGCGATGTCTTCGCTGACCGTCCGGCAATATCCACGCAGCGATATTGCTTCAGTCACGGTCACGACCGTTTACGTCGGGGCAAGCGCAGAGCTGGTCCGCGGCTTTATCACCACGCCGCTCGAACGGGCCATCGCCGCGGCGGATGGAATCGATTACTTGCAGTCTTCCAGTGCGCAGGGCGTGTCGACTATTACAGCGCGGTTGCGGCTGAACTACGACTCCAACAAAGCGCTTTCCGAGATCAGTTCGAAGGTCAACCAGGTGCGGGGCGATCTCCCTCCCGAAGCCGAGATCCCGGTCATCAACATCGTGCCGGCCGATTCGCAGTTTGCCTCCGCGTATCTCAGTTTCACTTCCAACATTTTGCAGGCGAATGAAATCAGCGACTACCTGACTCGCATCGTTCAGCCGCGGCTGACTGCGATCCCCGGTGTGCAGCAAGCGGAGATTTTGGGTGGCCGCACCTTTGCCATGCGCATTTGGCTCAAACCCGATCGGATGGCGGCGCTCAACGTTAGTCCGGCGCAGGTGCGAAAGGCGCTCGCCAATAACAACTATCTCGCTGCCCTTGGCAGCACCAAGGGGGCGTTCGTGCAGGTCGATCTGATTTCCAACACCGATCTGCACACGGCGGAAGATTTCAAAAACCTGGTTGTGCGGGAGGAAAACGGAACGCTCGTTAGGCTGGGCGAGGTGGCCGATGTCGTTCTCGGCGCGGAGGATTACAATTCAGAGGTTCGCTTCTCCGGTCAGCGCGCCGTTTTCATGGGGATTTTCGTCCTGCCAAACGCCAACTCGATTGACGTCATCAAGCGGGTCCGCACCGAGATGGAACAAATCACGAAGGAACTTCCAACCGGACTGGAGGGTCGGATCGCCTATGACGGCACCGCCTATATCAATACCGCGATCAAGGATGTTTTTCGCACTCTGATCGAGACGCTGTTCATCGTTTGCGTGGTGATCTTTCTTTTCCTCGGCTCGTGGCGCTCGACCATCATTCCGGTCGTCGCGATTCCGATCTCACTCATCGGCGCGGTCTTCCTCATGCAGGTCTTCGGATTTTCGATCAATCTGCTCACTCTCCTCGCGGTCGTGCTTTCGGTTGGGCTCGTGGTCGATGACGCCATCGTGGTGGTGGAAAATGTCGAGCGGCATTTGCGTGAAGGTCTGACCCCGGTGAACGCCGCGCTGCTCGGCGCGCGCGAACTGATCGGCCCGATTATCGCCATGACGATCACCCTGGCCGCAGTCTACGTCCCGATTGGTATCCAGGGAGGACTTACCGGCACGCTTTTTCGTGAGTTCGCGTTCACGCTGGCGGGAGCAGTTGCGATCTCGGGCATTGTTGCCCTCACTCTTTCGCCTGTGATGACCGCGAAGTTCCTGCGCGAAGGCGACGCCGAGCGCGGTTTCGCTGCGCGGGTAAATCATGGGTTCGATCGTCTGCGCGATTGGTACGGCCGTCACTTGGATGCCACGTTGCGAGTTCGGCCGGCGGTCTATACAGCGTGGATTGGCCTAACGATCATCGCCGCCATTATGTTTTTTCTCCTTCCGAGTATGGGCTCGAAGGAATTGGCGCCAACTGAGGACCAGGGCGTCATCTTCGGCATCGTCAACGCGTCAGCCAACTCGACCATCGAACAAACTTCTTCATTTACCGACGCCGCTGAGAAAGTTTTCCAGAGTTTTCCTCAGTGCGACTTCACTTTTCAGCTCACTTTCCCGAACAACGGCTTCGGCGGCATGGTGCTTAAGCCTTGGGATCAACGCAAGGAAACCGCCTTCGAGTTATTGCCACAGGTGCAGGCAAAACTTGGCACCATTCCGGGCATCGAGATGTTTCCTGTCATGCCCCCTGCCCTTCCCGGCGGTGGCAACTTCCCAGTCGAGATCGTTCTGCTCTCAACCGAAGAACCAGAGCGAATGGTGGAATTTGCCAAACAACTTCAGGCCAAGGCCTTGGCTAGTGGCAGATTCTTTTTCCCTCCTGTCATCGATACCAAAATCGACCAGCCACAGGCTGAGGTTGTGATCGATCACGACAAGGTCGGCGCGCTCGGTTTGAACCTGACCCAAGTCGGCGCGGACGTCTCAGACATGTTTGGTGGCAATTTCGTTAATCGCTTCAACATCGCCGGCCGCAGCTACAAGGTCATCCCGCAGGTCCAGCGCACGGGCCGTCTGAATCCCAACCAACTCAACGACATTTATGTCACCGGGCCGAATGACAAGCTGATCCCGTTGAGCACAGTCGCTACGATCCGGGAAAAAACGGTCCCGCGAACCCTCAACCGCCTCAAGCAGTTGAACGCCGTCTCCATCAGCGGCGTCTCCAGTCTTCCGCTCGATCAAGCGCTTAAGCTACTAGAGGGCGAAGCCGCCAAGATTTTGCCAGCCGGTTACTCGGTTGATTACACCGGTGAGTCCCGCCAACTCCGCGTCGAAGGCGACAAGTTCCTGCCCGCTTTCGGCCTGGCCGTCGTCCTCATTTTCCTCGTCCTCGCGGCGCAGTTTAACAGCTTTCGCGATCCGCTCATCATTCTGCTCGGCTCGGTTCCACTCGCCCTCTTCGGCGCGATGATCTTCATGTTCCTCAAACTCCCGAACCCGAACATGAAGTTCTTCACCAATGCGTTTACCACGTCGTTTAACATTTATTCGCAGGTGGGTTTGGTGACCCTTGTCGGTTTGATAGCCAAGAACGCCATCCTCATTGTCGAGTTCGCGAACAAGCTGCAACAGGAAGGCCGTGACAAAGTCCAAGCGGTCGCCCAGGCGGCGCGGATCCGATTGCGTCCGGTCCTGATGACCACTATCGCTACCGTAGCCGGTCACATGCCGCTCGTTTTCGTTACTGGCGCCGGCGCGAAGGCGCGAAACTCGATTGGTCTCGTCTTGGTGGGCGGGATGACAATCGGCACGCTCTTCACCCTCTTCATCGTGCCGTCGCTCTACGTCTTGATCGCTCGACGGCACAACGAGGGATCGATGGAGGAGACGGAGCCCGAGGAGAGGCCGGAGCGCGCCCTAGTTCCGGAGTTTGCTGAAGCCTAACGACCGGCCGGCGTCATTCTTATTGACCCTCTCGCGCAATTACTTCATAAAGGATTGCGGCGTCACCACATCGAATGAAGAGGGTTTATTTAGCAGGCCGCGACCACATCCAGCTCGCGTTGGCGATCTTTCTCGTGCTTGGGTTAACGAGCGCGCTTTGGATAGCGACTGTTCCAATGGCGACCGCCGCCATGATGACTGCGACGGAGATGATCGAAGCGGGATTGCCGCCAGGAATCATGATGAAAACCGCCAGCAAACCGCAATTTCTGACGGCGGTTTGCGGCGCGATTAAAGATCATCGCAAGGCGGCGCCGGCCATCGCCGAGACGGCCGTTGCGGCGCATCGTGAGTACGCTGGAGATATCGTTGCGACGGTGGTCCGGTGTGCCAATGGAAATTGCGCATTAACGGCGGAAATTGTCGGCGAGGCCGTTGCCGCCGCTCCAGAGTCGGCGGCCGCAATCGATGATGCCGCCGTTGCCATCGCGCCGGACTGCGCCGATGCCATCCAGGCGGCGACAAGCAAGGCGCCTCTCGAACCTGTGGGCGAAGGCCCGGCCGACGAGAACCCGGCTTTTAACGCGCCCCCTTCGAATTTTCCGCCGATCGTGCTGGACACCGGTGGCGGCGGTGGCGGGCCGAGTCCGCAAATTAAGTTCGTTGGCATCTGTGACAACGGCCACGACCGTAGAATACCAAGTCCGGCAGTCGACCGTTTTCTGGCCACACATCCCGGCTCGTTTGTAGGCCGGTGTCAGGTCACGCCGGTGACTTCTCGCTAGCGACTGCAGCCGCGGCGAGTTCGCTGCATTTGCGCAGGTCCAGCTTCCCGGTCGCTAACACTGGAATCTGTTCAACGATTCCAATCGTTTTCGGAATCCAAAGATTCGGCACCCCCGCCGCCTGAAGCTGCGTTCGCAATTTCCCCAGATCGATTGCGATCGTGCTCAGCAGAACGAGCGCTTCGCCTTTTTGCGGATCGGTCACCGAGGCAATTGTGATCACGCGGTCGCTTTCGTTTCCAAGCTCAAGCGCGGAAATGATTTTTTGTTCGACCGTTTCATGCGGCACCATTTCGCCGCCGATTTTCGAGAACCGCGAAAGCCGGCCTTCGATGAAAAGAAATCCGTCTTCATCGAACCTCCCGAGGTCGCCCGTTTTTAACCATCCATCCTGCAATACCTCTGCGGTCCGTGCCGGATCATCGAGGTAGCGCTCGAAAATATTTGGCCCGCGGAGCCACAACATGCCGTGTTCGTGCAGGGAGAGCTTTGCGCCCGTTTCTGGTTCGCGGATTTCCGCCGCGATCCCTGGCGCCATTTTTCCGGTCGAGCCCGGACGATCAGAAGGCTGCACGGCCGCCCCCGGACGATCCGGCTTGGGATCAGGAAGGTTCACACTTACGACCGGCGAAGTCTCGGTAAGGCCATAACCTTGATAAACCGGTTTGCCGAAGCGCTGCTCGAACGCTTCCGCCAGGCTGGAGGGCAATTTCTCCGCGCCCGTAATCGTTAGGCGAACGCTCTTCAATTGCGGGCGTTCCGCTTTGCGCAGGTAGCCACGCAAGAAAGTTGGCGCGGCCAGAATAATCGTGACGCGATGACGCGCGATGAGTTCGGCGCACTTGCCCGTTTCGAGTGGATTTGGATAAGTGACGGTTCGCACCCCTTCGATGAGCGGAAACCAGAGTGTGACGGTGCAACCGAAACTGTGAAAAAACGGAAGCGAAGCGAGAATTAGGTCCGGCGGTTCCGCGTCGATCAGAACGCGAAACTGCGAAACGTTGCCGACGAGATTGCGATGACTCAGCACGACCCCTTTCGGATCGCCCGAGCTGCCACTGGTAAATAGTAGCACCGCCTCGGCATGGTCGCCTTCCCGCGGAATCTTCAACAGCCGGATGAGTGCAAACGCGGGCAAGATCACCGCGGCGATCCACCAACAAAGAATTTTCGGTTTTAGACCTGGCAGCAATTCGTCGAGCTGCACCACGTTCTCCGGCCAGGGAAAATCCTTCAGCCTCTTCTTGAAAGCGGCCGCCGAGATGACGGTTTTCAATCCGGCAATTTCCTGCGCGCGCTGCAAGGCAGCCGTACCGCTCGTAAAATTCAAACCGACCGGGACCTTTCCTGCGAGCACGACCGCGAGGTTGGCCACCACCGCGCCTTTGCTCGCGGGCAACACAATGCCGATTCGCTCCTCGGGAAAATTTCGGCGGAGATGCCGGCTCAAAGCCGCGGCCGCGCCCAGAAGTTTGCTGCGACTCAGCGACGAGTGGTCCATTCCATCGATTACGGCAACGCGGAAAGGATCTCGCGTGAGGCCGCGCACGGCTGCCACCCCGAGGTGGTCGCGCAGTGCTGGCCGCCGGCTATAGCAACGTTCTCCCAACTTGAGAAGTTCCTCCCGTACCGTCGCGATGTCGGCCTCGTTAGGCGCAAGAGGTTTCCCAAATTCCACCGTCGCCGGATATGGAAAATGCTGGGGCCATTTCTTAAAGACACGTCCGCCCTTGTAGGAAAAAACCGAGCCCCACAATTGATCCATCCAGACCGGCACCACCGGGGCTTCGGCTTCGCGAGCGATAATTTCGAAGCCGCCCCGCAACCTCAAAAGGGTGCCGGAGCGCGTCAACGCACCCTCAGGAAAAAGGCAGACAATCTCGCCTTCGCGAATCTTCTCGGCGGCGCGACGCACGGCCTCTTTCGCCCGACGCGACGTGATCGGAATGCAGCCGACCGTCCGTAGAACCGGATGAAGGAATCGATTCTGATAATACTCCTGATCGATGACGAAGCGGATTGGTCGCGGACAGGCGAGCAGAAGCACAATCGCGTCGACCCAGGTAATGTGATTGGGCAAAAGCAAAAACCCGCCGGAGGGCAACGCTTCCGTTCCCACCGCAGTCACACGATAGAGAATGCGCGCGAGCGGCATTCCGATGAATCGCAAGACACGTTCGGCGGTAGAAATTGGCGGCATCGCTTTATGGTTTACAATCGGCGTGTCGCTCACTGCAATTGGCAAATCGATGAAGGTAAAACAGAAGCCCGGAGCCTACTCTGCACTCGCTCTCCTTCTGGCGATCAATCTTTTTAACTACATCGATCGTCAAGTTCTGGCTGCGCTCGAACCAGATATCCGCGACACCTTTTTTGCGCCTAACGATCCGCACGCCATGACCAAGATGGGTCTTTTGGCGGATGCGTTTCTCGTCACTTACATGATCAGTGCTCCCCTGCTCGGATGGCTGGCCGATCGATTCTCGCGTTGGATGATCGTCGGCTGCGCGATCACGCTCTGGAGTTTGGCCACTGGTGCCACCGGCTTCGCGGCCAGCTTTGGCGCTTTGTTTCTTACCCGCGTTCTGGTCGGGATCGGCGAGGGTGGTTATGGCCCGGCCGCACCGACAATTCTGGCTGACCTTTTTCCAATCGAAAAGCGCGGGCGGGTTCTCGCGCTCTTTTGTTCAGCCATCCCGGTCGGAAGCGCACTGGGTTACATTTTAGGCGGACAAATCGGGGCGCATTACGGATGGCGCTGGGCTTTTTATCTGGTTGTGCCGCCAGGTCTTATTTTGGCGCTCTTGTGTTTTTGCCGCACCGACCCGGAACGATTGGCCACACGCGATCAAGCAGCTAGTCGGAAGGGGATTGCTGATTACCTCGCGATTTTTCGCGTTCGTTCTTTCACCTTCAATACGCTCGCCCAGGCGGCGATGACGTTCGCCGTCGCCGGGATCGGTTTTTGGGTCGCCGAGTATCTCCGCTTCCGTGGTCAACCACCAGCGGGCGCCAAGACAATGTTCGGAGCCATTCTGGTGGTGGCGGGCCTGACATCGACTCTCTTCGGCGGATGGCTGACCGATAAATTGCGTCCCAAAATTCCCAGCGCCGATTTCCTGGTGTCGGCAGCGGGAATGATCATCGCGTGCCCGATTTTCGCAGCCGGCCTCTACATACCCTTTCCGTTGGCGTGGGTGGCAATGTTCCTTGCAATCTTTTGTCTCTTTCTCAATACCGGGCCTTCCAACACGGCTATCGCCAACGTTTCGCTGCCCTCGGTTCGCGCCATGGCTTTCGCACTAAATATTTTTGTCATTCACGTCCTGGGCGATCTGCTCGCGTTCCCTTCGATCGGATTTGTCGCAAGCCACACTGATATCAGGATCGCGTTTCTTTTTGTTACCGGAATAATGTTCCTGTCCGGTGTTATCTGGCTCGCGGGCATGAAATTCCTGCCCGCCGATGCCGCCGCGGTCGAAAAAGCCACTGCTGCCTGAGCGAAAGCTTACAAAGCCGGGCTTGGGGTCGGCGAAGGCGTCGGTGTTGGCGACGGGGTTGCCGTCGCGATCGGCTCGGGCGTTCCCACTGGAGTGGCAGTCGGACGCGCAAGACCGGGAGCGTTCGGGCTCGGGAGAGCTTTTAAAGTGTCGTCGTTAGGTGCACCCGTCAGGACTCCAGTCCCTATCACCAGGAGTAGACTCATCACGGCTGCTTTGCTCTTGAACATCATCAAGAGAACTTCGTGATGCACCAGCCGATTGGATGTAGGGCCGCTCTGCGGGTCTCTCAAAGCAAGGGCTTTGCCGCCCGATCATGCAGGTGCACATCATTGGCCTCCGCCTCGGCCAGAGCAATCGCTGCCTCTTTCGGGCGTCCGATATGGTGCAGGAGCTCGCCCATAACTTGCCAGCTCTCCGCGCGATAGGGAGCGACTCCAAGGCACGTCTTAAGCTCGATGATAGCGCGGTCGGGGAAATTGAGGTCTTTGAGCGCTTTGATGTAACGCTGCTCGATCGCCCAGTTGGGCGGCCCAAGGCGCGAGGCGAGGCGGAGTCGCATCAGATTGACGTTGCCGGTTTCTCGATTTTCAAGCACCGCCAGGCTCTCTTCAGCGCGCGCCCACACATCGGGTGGGTCGTTGATTTTCTTAAGAAGAGCGCGCGCCGCCGGAAAATCACCCTGCTTGATCAGCACCGCGGCCACGTTCAATCGCGCGAGAGGATTGTCTGGTTCTTTGGTGAGTGCGCGATCCAGCGCTTTGCGTGCAGCGTCGAGATGTCCTTCGCTCAATTCCAGTCCGCCGAGGTTAATCCACATGCGGGCTGAGTCGCCACCTGCTTCGATCGTTCGGGTGAGAAACGTGCGTTGATCTTTCCAATCGAAAGTGCGCACAAAAGTCCGAACCGGCAGAGCCAGCAACCAGATCGTCAGGCAAACACTTACGAAATTGCGGCGGAGCGAATCCTCGCCTAACGAATCGAAAGCGATCACCCCGACCAGGAACAAAAATGCGCTCGGCAAATAGAGCCAGTGTTCCGCAACCGTGGCGTTCAATGTGAACAGGCCGCTCACGGGCAAATAAGCGACCAACGCGAGGAGCCACAAGAGGAAGAGGGCACGACGTTTCCGTATGCGCCAAAAAGCATAGCCCCAGGCGACGATGAGAAGGATTCCGACGAGCGTTTGCAATTCGCGCCAGGCGGCGGCGTTTAAACTCGCGTCGTCCCAACCAGACGGATGTGTTTCAACATCGCGCTCCATGTGGAGCCGCAGTGGACAAATGAGCAGCCCGGCATATTCGGCCACAGCCCGAGCGACGACGATTGGCCTAACGAGAACTGGCTCGCGAGGAGGCACCGGCGCAGGAAGATGTTCGGCCGGCAGGCGCAAACTCAGATAGGCAGCCAGCACCGTCGCCACCAGGCCGACCGTTGCGAAGACTGAAGAGCGTGGCCGTTGCGCGAAGAAAATGATCAGCCAAATGAGGAGAAAGATCAGCCCCATTTCCTTGCTCAACGCACTCGCAAGGAAACAGACACCGGCCGCGAGTCCGAAAGCCGTTCTGTGCCCCCCACTCGCGCGTCCCATCCGCGAGGCCAGGAAGAGCGCAAGAAAACCAAACGCCACGGCCATCGAATCCGCGCGGCCCGCGATGTAGACGACCGCCGAGCTCTGCACCGGATGCCAGACCCAAACGAGCGCTGCCAGGAACGCGACTCGCGCCCGCCTCCCGGCCTCCCAATCGCATACCGCGAGAAATTCTTCCGCGAAAAAGAAGAGCGCGATCGCTGCCGCGCCGTGCCAGAGGATGCTGACGAGATGATAACCAGCCGGCGACAGGAAGAAAATCGCGTAATCAAAAGTGTAGCTGAGTCGCTGAAGTGGCCGATAGAAATCCGATGCAGCCGCGTCCGTGAACAGATAATGCTGGAAGCCCTCGCCGATGAGTCGCCAGCTGCGAATAAGCGGATCACGAAGGATCAGAGCCTGGTCATCCCAGACAAACCCATTGCGTAAAGCGGGCGCGTAGCTGACCAGCGCAAGCAGCAGGAGCAAGAAAGGCGCGGCCCTCTTCATACCAAATTCAACTGGACAGATCGAATCGCTTGCACGTGTAGGTTGAGAAATGCTTGCGGTCCTTCGGTTGGTCTTCGGCTTAGCCTTGCTTCAATTTGCCAGCAGTGCCCGTGCCGCCGGCGTCCCCAATGACTGCCAGCAGCTGATTGTCGCTGTCGCTCCGGATTGGGACTCGATGCGGGGAACGCTGCAACGCTTCGAGCGGAACGGTACCGGCGCTTGGCAACCAGCCGGCCCGGCCTGCCCGGTCCTCTTTGGGAAAAGCGGCCTGGCCTGGGGACGTGGCATCGCTGGTCAGGACGAGAAAGGTCTGCGCAAGACCGAACGCGATGGGCGCGCGCCCGCGGGCGTTTTCCGGATCGGGAAAATTTACACTTACGACGCCGCCTTGCCGACCGGAGCGGATTTCCCATTCCATCAAGTCTCGAAAGCCGATGCCTGGATCGATGATCCGACGCGACCCGACTACAACCAGTTCGTCACAATCGATGATCCGGAAAATCCGCCGCCGTGGTTCGCCAAGGAAAAGATGCGGCATAACGATTTTGCCTACCGCTGGCTGGTCGAAATCAGGCATAACTCGGATCCGCCCGTGCCTAACGAGGGCAGCGCTATTTTTTTCCATATTCGACGCGGCGTGGCGCGTCCGACTTCCGGCTGCACGACGATGGCGGAGAGCAATCTGGTCAGCCTAATCACCTGGCTGCGGGCCGACCGGCATCCCTGTTATGTGCTTTTGCCGCGGACCGTGTATGGCGCGAAGGAGCAATCCTGGAATCTTCCTGCGCTAGCCAACTTCGATCGACCGTGAAAATTCCAAAATTCCTGCAACGGAAATTTGCATAACGGAAATGTCGACCTTAACGTGAACTCGTTAGGCTAAATATTATGAGGAAACGATCCAATCCCGACTCCGAGCAAAATATCAAGCGCATCGACACGAAGCCCCGCGCGAAGAAGCAGACGCATGGGTTTCAGGTTCATTTCGTCCGTGGTTCGTCAACCGGCACGAGAATGTTCAGCGACGCCGTTTATGGCGGTAAAGAGCAGGCCCGCAAAGCCGCGCGAAAATATCGCCGCGAAGTTATGGGCGATCTTCCGCCGCGGACAACTCTCTCCGCTGCCGCGAGACGCCGCGCAGCCAAGCCGGCTGCGAAAAAAGCCGCCGCAAAGCCAGCCGCCAAGAAGAAGCATTAGACTGGATGTTTCCGTTGGAGCGCCGCCTTTTGCTCAAGGCTGGCGCGCCAACAGGCAACAAAGCCGGGCGCGAAATCGTCCGGCCGCCGCTCGATCCATTGCGTGATCGCGGTCGGAGAGAAGAATTGCACGCCGGCAATCTCGGCCGAGGCCGGAATGAATGGCCCGTCGTGTTCTCCGCGATATAGCCAGATGAATTCGTGGCCCGTCTCCGCGGACGCTCCCAGCTTTGCAATCCGGGTCAAAGACGACGTGATCCCAAGTTCCTCCTTTAGCTCGCGGACGGCTGTCGCATCATAGTCTTCCCCAGCCCCGACGTGGCCCGCCGCGCTCGAATCCCAAAGATTTGGGTGCCGATCTTTCCAGCGCGACCGCTTTTGCAAAAGGACTTCACCAGCCGAGTTGAAAATGAAGATGTGCACGGCGCGATGTAGCAAGTTATTCCCATGCACTTCGGACCGGGTCGCAGCCCCCGTGACCTGATCCTTTTCATCGACCACAGCGAAGAGTTCGTTCGGGTCGGTGCCTTTTGCGAAAGGAGTGGCTGGCTGAATGATATTCGTCAAGGCAATCCACTGCTCCAGCGACAGCTCTTCCGCCCTTGCCGTCACCGGAACACCGATCTGCTCCGCAGCCACCGGCCAATCGCACGGCGTTTCCTTGAGCAGCTTGGCGAGTTGTTTGCGACGCTGTCCGAATCCGCGACGAATCAGTGTGATGAACAACTCGCGATCGTGTTCGGGTAATTCGTTAGGCGCGCGCGGTGTCAGGCGCACGAGCGCCGATTCGACTTCGGGTTGCGGAAGAAAAACACTCGGCGGAACTGTCCGTAAATATTCGACACGCCATTGTGATTGCACGACCAGAGTAAGAATTCCGTAATCTCTGGAACGCGGTGCTGCGGAGAGACGCGCAGCAACTTCCTTTTGTAACATCAACAATGCCAACTTAATGGGAGTTGGATCAGTCAAAGCTCGCACCAGAATTTGTGTCGATGCGTAATACGGCAGGTTGCCTAACAATTTCGTCGGACCGTACGGAAAGAGCCGGCCCATTTCAAAATCCAACGCGTCACCGTGCACGATCTCGATGCGACGTCCGGCGAAATGCTCGCGCAAAAAATTCGCAAGACGCCCATCTTTTTCGATTGCCAGAACCTCTGCGCCAGATTCGAGCACAGGTTCGGTCAGCGCGCCGAGACCAGGACCAATTTCCAAAACGAAATCTTCCGCAGACAACTCCGCCTGCTGCACAATCCAACGCGCCAGATTTTGATCGTGAAGAAAATTCTGACCGAGCGTCTTTACTGGCGAGACCTGAATCTCGCGCAAGGTGCGACTGATCTCGGAGAGTTTCATCGACAGGAAAAATTCGGTTCCGATTTCGCCGAACAAGTGCGCGGCTTGTTCACAGATTTGTGTGAACAATGTGCGCCGACATAACGAGATTATTCACAAGTTATTCAACTGGCTTCCGCGAAGGGAAAGTCATCGAGCCAGGGCATTTCACCTGAATCCAGCGGCTACTGTTTGGAAGTGGGCTCGGGCAACGCCTTGGATTTCTTGCCGGATGCTGGAATCGAGCGCGTGCTGTGCCGGGTGAAAGCCCTGCGCGCTTCGCGCAACGTGGCGCCTTCAATAAAATAAACCGTCGCTGCCCGCCCGATGGCGAATGTGCCGGCGCCCGCCACCATTCCGCAAACCACATTTCCCCAGCCCGGGAGAAACTTCAGTGCGAATCGTGCCCCTTCCCGCAGGATCATCCCGAGACCGACATTTGCGCCGATGGCGCCGAGGAACTCCGTCGCCGCCCGCAAACTGCGTTCCCGACCGCTGATGTACATGATTCCGGAGACCATGACGAGCTGCAGAGTTGTCAGGACCGGGAGATCGGCGAGCGGGATCGGCTGCGCACCGATCGCCGCACAGATCGCGCTGGTTGATTTGACGAGAAGCTCTGCAATTTCGGCCTGGGCATGCCGATCGCCTCCGCTCCGCACCAGCTCGACTCGCGCCTCGTTAGGCAAATGGCTGGCAAGGATGGTGCGAAGGCCTTTGCCTAACGAATAGTAGCCGCGCAGAGCGGCCTGGAGTGTCGGGGCTTCGTTGGCCCGCTCAAGCAAAGAAGGCGTCTCCACTCCTTCAGGGCGCACTTCGATCACCCGCGCTGTAGCTCCATCAGCACGAATCCACCCGATCATCGTTTGCAGCGCCTGTATTTCGCGGTCGTTCACAGCTTTCGCAGCCCGCTCGGCCGGCACGAAAAAGAAGAGATCCGGGGTTCGATCCCGAAATTGTTCACGAACGAGGGCAAGCGTCGCTTCATCCGCGCCGCGGGCATCGAGAAATTCAATCGATCCAGGGGCGCCCAACGTGATGGGTTGCCACCTGTAGAGACCGGTCAGGGTATCGCGAGACGGTATTTCGGCTCCTTCATCGCCGAAGACGCGGGCGACAAATTCGAGCAACGGCATCGGGTCCGAGCCGGTCAGAACAAAACGCGGCGAGCGTTGCTGGAGAAAAAGCTCCTTGAGCGGAGTCAGTTCGTTCAGGACTGGCCGGCGAATTGAGTCGGGCAGCTTACCGAGGAAACCTTCGAGCCGTTCGACGATGTGCAGGAGCGCGGAATTATTCATTGCAAGGAAATATCGCGCCCAAACATGAAGCGGGCGGCCTGATTTTGCGAACGCGGGGTAGCGCTAAGGGCTCAAATGACGAATGCCCAATGCCCATTCACGAAGGAAAGACAAACAATCCGCTCGTCATGGCGCTGCCGTTCTCGTCATTCGGAATTTGTCATTCCTTCGAGCTTCGTCATTTGTCATTCGTCATTTAGTGAGTCATCGGCCCCTGCCAGCTGGAAACTAAGGCCACTCCATGCTACAGGAACGGCCCGGAAAAACTCCCTGCCCACCGACCAATGTTTTCACAACTCGGCGACAAACTTCAGGACATTTTTAAGGACCTTCGCGGTCACGGTTCGATCAGCGAAACGAATATCACTGACGCGATGCGCCAGGTGCGCCTGGCCTTGCTTGAAGCCGATGTCGATTATCAGGTCGCGAAGCGTTTCATTGCCCAGGTAAAGGAAAAGGCGCTGGGCGAAGAGGTCTTGCGCAGCGTCACGCCCGGCCAGCAGATCGTGAAAATTTTTCACGACGAACTGACCGCGCTGCTGGGCGGGGCGGCCGAGCCCCTGAATCTCGATAAACCCGCCCGGATCCTGATGGTTGGATTGAACGGCGCTGGCAAGACAACTTCGTCTGCCAAGCTTGCGCGTCTCCTTAAGAAACAAGGCCGCGCGCCCTTGCTGATCGCCTGCGACTTGCAACGGCCCGCTGCGATCGCGCAGCTCGTGACCCTCGGAAAACAGGTCGAAGTGCCAGTTTACAGTCCGCCGCCCAGCGAAAAAGACGTTCTCCGCACAACCAAAGCCAGTTTGGAATGGGCCGAAGCAGAAGGAGGCAACGTCCAGATCTTCGACACCGCCGGTCGCCAGGAAATCGACGCGGCACTGATCGACGAAATTAAACGGCTGAAAGAGTTCCTCAAACCTCAGGAAATTCTCCTTGTAGCCGACGCCGCCACCGGGCAACAGGCGGTCAGCGTCGCCACTCATTTCCATGAGGCGCTCGGCATTACCGGCATCGTCCTGACCAAACTCGATGGCGATGCCCGCGGCGGTGCGGCGCTCTCGATGCGCGAAGTGACGCAACGACCGATCAAGTTCGCCGGCATCGGTGAAAAGCTCGATCAATTTGAGGTCTTCGTTCCAGATCGTCTCGCGGGCCGGATTCTCGGGATGGGCGACATCGTCGGTCTGGTCGAGAAAGCCGCCGAGGCAATCGACGAAGAGGAGGCCGCGCGGATGGAGCGGAAGCTGCGGACCGCCTCCTTCGATTTCAACGATTTCCTCGCCCAGTTCAAGATGATGAGAAAACTCGGGCCACTCGAGAGCATCCTCGGAATGTTACCCGGCATGGGCAACGTCAAGGACATGAACGTTGACGAGAAAATGCTGAAACGGACGGAAGCTATCGTCCTTTCCATGACGGATGCCGAGCGCCGCCGCCCCGACATTTTGAATGCCCGTCGACGTCAACGGATCGCGCGCGGAAGCGGCAGCAGCGTGACGCAAGTGAATGATCTTCTGCAACGCTTTAATCAGATGCGCAAGCTGATGAAGAACGCCGGCAAGATGAAGCGGATGATGGCGCAAATGTCGCGGATGAAGAGCTGACTTGCGATTTTCCCAATTCGGGCGATTAATTCCGCCCCCTCTCAACAACCAACCAGCAGCTCTCAACTTTTTCGAATGGCCGTTTCAATCAGATTACGCAGAGAAGGGACGAAGAATCGTCCTTATTACAAAGTCGTTGTGGCAGATAGCCGCAGCCCACGTGACGGCAAGTTCATCGAAATCATCGGAACCTACGATCCGAAGAAGAAGGGCGATAACAGCACGCTCAAGTTGGATCGCGCCGAACATTGGATCGCGCGCGGCGCTCAACCCTCGGACACGGTCCGTAGCCTTCTGAAAAAGAACAAGGCTCGTCCAGCGCCTGCTGAAGCCGCCCCGGCAGCGGCGGAATAGTTCCGCCTGGTGTGACGGGCGCCGCCCTGTCCGTGATTGAAACTCGGACGACATCCGCCTGAGGCGGATCGTCCATCCAAGTCTTGGTTCCGAGCTCCAATCGCGAGAGGAGATTGGACAAGGCGCGGCACGTCTGTTAGATCGAACGCGTGCGACAATTTCTCGAGTTCATCATTCGGCAACTCGTCGAATTCCCCGATGAAGTCATGCTCTCGGAAATTCCGAGCGGTCGCCTGACAGTTTTTCGACTGCAGATGCGACAGACCGATATTGGGCGAATCATTGGCCGCAACGGTCAGACGATTCGAGCGATTCGCGCCCTCCTCTCAAGCGCCGCCGCGCGCCACGGACAGAAAGCCACGCTGGATATCGTCGAATAGCGCGCCGCGTTTGCTCTCGCGCCTCCCACAGGGAGGCGTCTACATGTAGCCGCTTCGCTGTGCGAAGCGCGGGTGGGCTAGATGTCGCCTCGGTCTCTATTTATAAATATCGACGCTGATTTTCCCATCGGCATCGACCTTGCCGCGATACATCCCGGAGGTGTTGAAAGGCATCGCAAAATTTCCGTCCTTGTCGATCGCAATCAGGCCACCCGTGCCGCCCAGTTTGGCGGCCTTATCGAGGGCTGCCTGCGCCGCTTCAGCCAGCGGCATTCCCTTTAATTCCATCAAGGCTGAAATGTTGTAGGCGACAACAGCGCGGATGAAATATTCGCCATCACCGGTGCACGAAACAGCGCAGGTCAGATTGTTGGCGTAGGTGCCGGCACCAATGATGGGCGAATCGCCCAATCGGCCAGGCATTTTGTTCGTTGTTCCTCCGGTGGAAGTGCCAGCGGCCAAGTTGCCCGATTTATCCAACGCAACCGCGCCGACCGTTCCGTGTTTATCTTCGTCTTTGCGCGGCGCCGGTGAAATCTTCGCCTTTTCCTTCTGCAGCTGCTGCCAACGCTCGTCGGTGTAAAAGTATTTCTGATCGACCAGCGTGATTCCCATGCTCCGAGCGAACGCCTCAGCGCCGTCGCCATCGAGCATGACGTGCGGTGATTTCTCCATCACGAGGCGGGCGAGACTGATCGGATTACGAATGTGTTGCAGTCGCGCCACCGCGCCGGCCTTCAGTGTGCGACCATCCATGATGGAAGCATCCAGTTCGTTTGTTCCTTCGTGTGTAAACACGGATCCCTTGCCCGCGTTGAAAAGCGGATCGTCTTCTAGGACGCGAATCGCAGCTTCGACGGCGTCGAGACTCGACCCGCCGCGCTGAAGAATATCGTAACCTGCCTTAAGAGATCGCTCGAGACCCGCACGATGCGCCTTTTCGTTGTCCGGAGACATCTCGCTGCGCTCGATCGTGCCTGCCCCCCCGTGAATCACCATGCCGAATTTCATAGGTTCAGCCTTCTCTTGCGCTGTGCTGGACGCGACAATCAGCAAACTGCCGAGTCCGAGGGCGAGTTGGAATCGAAACATAAATAGAAATCTCGCCGAGGCGTGGATTGTGGGAACCGTCGCGGCGCCGAACACTTGCTGCTAATCCGAAGTAAGGCAAACTCCTCCCTGCCCATGGCCGCCGATCCTACCCCTTCGCCAGGAACCGCTGAGACAATTGTCCACGCGCCCGCCAATATCCTCGCCACCGTCGGCGAAAAGAGTCGCTCCATGGTGGTGGAAGTGGGAAGTATGTTCTGGTTCCTGGTCAACACGATCACGGAAACCGTGGATCGAATGCGCCGGGGAAGGGCCCCCTTCCGCTCAACGATTTTCTTTGGGTTCACCGATCGAGCTGGTGTCGGATCGGTTCCGCTGGTGGCGATGGTATCATTTTTTCTTGGCCTGACGATGGCGCTGCTGACGGGATACCAACTGGAACGATTCGGAACGGAACGTCTTGTGCCTGGATTGGTTGCGATAGCTTTTACGCGAGAACTGGGACCTCTTCTCACGGGTATCATGCTGGCAGCGCGGATCGGCGCGTCTTACACGGCCGAGCTCGGGACCATGCAAGTATCCGAGGAAGTCGAGGCGATCGAGGCCATGGGCATCGGGCCGCTCCGTTTTCTTGTCGCCCCGCGGATGCTCGCGCTTTTTGCCCTGATGCCTTGCCTGAGTCTCATATCGAGCATGGCCGCAATCTTTGCCACCGCGCTGATCTCGCGCGCCTATTTCAATATCGCCTTTGTTTATTTCCAGGATCTTGTCCTCCACTCCCTGCTCATTCGCGATCTGGTCACTGGCATTTTAAAGAGTTTCATGTTCGGACTGCTGATTGGGGCGATCGCTTGTTACCGTGGCCTTACGGTTCAAGGAGGTGCAGCAGGGGTCGGCACTTCCACTACCTCCAGCGTCGTCACGGCCATCACGGTGGTGATTGGTTTCGACACGCTTTTTAACATAGTTTACATCGTCTTTTTCCCGTGACCGAACGACCTCCTCATGTCGTCGAGCTGCGCGGCGTAAAACTCGACTTCCCCGATAAACGAGTTCTCAACGATGTCTCCTTGAAAGTTGAACCGCTTGACCGGCTCGTCATCATGGGTCAAAGCGGCAGCGGCAAGAGCACGATTCTGCGACTTATTCTCGGAATCCTGCAGCCGACCGAAGGTGAAATTTTTTTCAAGCAATTCGAGATCTCGCGCTTGAAGCGCCGCAAGCTCCAGCAAGTGCGCACTCAAATCGGAATGGTCTATCAATATTCAGCTCTGCTCAGCTCGCGCAACGTGCGCGATAACGTCGCGCTGCCTTTGGAAGAACTGACCCGCAAGACAACCGCGGAGATCGAAAAAATCGTCGACGAAAAACTCGAACTCGTTGGGATGATCGATTCGAAATATGAGATACCCTCGGAGCTGAGCGGCGGCATGCGCAAGCGCGTTAGCCTCGCCCGCGCTCTGGTCCTCGACCCCGAGCTGATTTTGTTCGACGAACCTTCGGCCGGGCTCGATCCGGTTATCAGTTCGGTGATTGACGAACTAATCATCAGCCTGACCGAGCGATCGAAGGTAACTTCGGTTATCGTCACGCATGAAATGGACAGCGCCTTTCGCGTCGGAACTCGAATGGCGATGCTCTACCAGGGCGAAGTCATCGCCGACGCCAAGCCCGAGCAATTCAGAAAATCTGACCATCCGGTCGTGCAGCAATTCCTAAGCGGCAGCACCGAAGGTCCCATCCTGGAAGGAAGCAAAGATGCAGTTGCGACGAAATGAAATCATGACCGGCCTGCTCGTGCTGAGCACGGTCGCGGTTCTCACCTTCATTTTGATCATGCTCGGTGCGCCGGGATTGTTTCGTCCCGCGATCGTCTACAAGGTCTACTTTGACAATGCCGCCGGAATCAAACTGGGTGCTCCCGTCCTCCTTGCCGGCAGAAAAGTCGGTCAGGTCAAAGATCTCAACTCGCCCGTTTCGCGGGAAGAATCCGCCGCCGCCCTCGAAGCAGCGGCCAACCTCGGCACGGCGAGTGGCGCCGCCGCACCCGGCCCCAGCGCCTTGCCCAGATTCGAAGTGCGCATCGATATCGAGGTCGACCGGACCACATTGGTTTACAAAAACGCCAACGTTCGTCTGATGACTTTGGGCCTGCTGGGTGAGACGGCGATCGACATCTCCGGCGGCAATGATCACTCCGGCAAAGCCGAAGCAGGGCAGGTCTTCATCGGCAACCGCGTGCCCGATTTCTCGGAGGCGATTGCAAAAATGTTGGGCATTATCCAGCCGGTCGCGACCGAAGCGACTGTGACCTTGAAGACTCTTCAAAGCACGGTCACAAATCTGGGCAAAATAACGGACGACAATTCTCCCCTCACCCTCAGCCTCAACCAATTTAAGACCTTCACCGAGCATCTCACTGAGTTGACGGCGCCTGACAGTGCCCTCTCAAAATCGCTCACCCACATCGAAGACCTGAGCAATCAGCTGACAAAGAACGACAACATCACTGTGACTCTCGCAAATTTTCGGGTGTCATCCGACAAGTTGAAGTCGGCGCTCGATAGCCTTGATTCCCAACTAGAAAGCCTTGGTCCCGATCTGCAGGCGACGTTCCGCAATACCAAGGATTTCACCGCAACGGTACGCAGTGAGCCGTGGCGTTTGATTTGGCCAAGTACCAAGAAATATCCAGAAGCAGTGGCAACGCCTACGCCGGTGCGGAAATCGACCACCGTCAAGTCGCGTCGCACCAAGTCTCAAGATTAAATTCTGGCGGCCGCACTCCTGTAGGCGCTTCACTGTGCGAAGCGCGGGAAAAATTTCCCTCGCAAACCACCACTGGTCAGCAGCGCTGGATTCTGTTAGGTAGCGCTCCATGCCTTCCGCCGAGTTCCAGCATACCCTCGCCAAGGCCGCTTCGCTGAGCGGCACCTCGCTCCATACCGGTGCGAAGGTGTCGCTGAAAATCCAGCCGGCGCCTTCCAATTCCGGGATCAAATTCAAGCGCAAGGATCTGCAAGATGAGCCCACGATTGATGCCACGATCGCCAACGTCAAAACGGTCGAGCGCGCGACGACGATCGGCGAGGGCTCGATCCGCGTGCACACCGTCGAACACGTTCTTTCGGCGCTCGCCGGGCTCGGTGTCGATAATGCAGTCGTCGAGATGGACGCAAACGAGCCGCCGATCTGCGACGGCAGTGCGCTGCCTTACGTCGAGGCGATTCGGAAGGCTGGGGTCGTGCCGCAGGAAACGCAGCGACTGCTTTTCCATGTCCGAGAGCCGATCTCCATCGAAACCGCGAGCGGCTCTCTCCTGGTGCTATTGCCGGATGATGAGTTTCGAATCTCGTGCACGCAAGCCGGTCCGGAGAATCGGTTCACCCAGTTCATGTCGACGTCTGTCACGCCGGCAATCTACGAGCGCGACATCGCACCGGCGCGCACGTTTGTTTACTACGAAGACGTTCAGTCCTTGATGGAGAAGAACCTGATCAAGGGTGGCAGTCTGGAAAATGCGATCGTAGTGCGCGGTGAATCCGTCCTGAGCAAGGAGCCTCTTCGCTTTCCGGACGAATTCGTTAGGCACAAGATTCTCGATATCATCGGGGACCTTGCTCTTTTTGGCCGTGCCATCCGGGGCCACGTCGTCGCGATTAAGCCAGGCCACGGCTCTAACACCGAACTGGCACGTTCCCTGGCGAAGGCGCACGAACGCACCGCCGCGCTTTTGCCGCAGCGCAATTTTCCGGCGGACGAAGGTGGGCTCGATATCCAAGCCGTGATGAGCATTTTGCCGCACCGCTATCCGTTCTTGATGGTGGATCGTATTCTCTCTTTCGAAGGCGAGACGAAATGTGTCGGAATCAAATCCGTCACGATCAACGAACCGTTTTTCCAGGGACATTTCCCCGGGCACCCGGTCATGCCGGGCGTGTTGCAAGTGGAGGCGATGGCGCAAGTCGCGAGCGTTTTGATGATGCGAATCAGCAAGAGCGCCAGCCGGGTCGGCTATTTTATGAGCGCCGACGGCGTTAAATTCCGCAAGCCTGTTTTTCCCGGCGACACCCTCTTCATTCACGCTGAATTAACGAAATCGCGCGGCAATCGGCTCGCCAAAGCGATGTGCCGTTGCGTCGTGAACGACGCCGTCGTCTCCGAAGGCGAATTAATGTTCACCTTTTTAGATAAGTAGGGGAAATGACGAATGACCAATGACGAAGCACGAAGGAATGTCGAAATCCCATTGACGAAAACGACACGGGCAGAGCTTTCGAGCGAGGATCATTTTGGTCATTCGTCGTTCATTCGTCATTGGTCATTCGTCATTCGTCATTTTCCCCATGTCTGACGTTCAAGTTCACCCGACCGCGATTGTCGATCCCTCGGCACGAATCGGCGGAGGCAGCGTGGTCGGCCCTTACTGTGTCATCGCCGCTGGAGTGTCGTTAGGCGAAAATTGCTGGCTGCAACACCATGTCACCCTATGCGGGCCGCTCACTGTCGGGCGCGGTAATAAATTTTATGCTTTCTGCTCGATCGGCCAACAGACCCAGGATTTAAAGTATCGCGGCGAGCCGACCTACCTCGAAATCGGCGACGAAAATTGTTTTCGCGAGTTCGTCACGATCAACCGCAGCACGTCGGCTCCGGGAAAAACGCAGGTTGGAAGTCGCGGAAATTTTCTCGCTTACTCGCACATCGGCCACGATTGCACGGTCGGAGACGCGGTTGTTTTTTCCAATAACGGCACCCTGGCCGGCCACGTTCAGGTCGGCGATCACGCCGTCATCGGTGGACTAACGGCGGTTCATCAATTCTGTCGCATCGGGCGTTTCGCGATCACAGGCGGATGTTCGAAGATTGTGCAGGACGTTCCGCCATTCATGATTGCGGACGGCAACCCTGCGCGGGTGCGAGGGATCAATCAGATCGGATTGGAACGACAGGGCTACTCCGCCGAACAAATCAAGCCGATCAAAGAGGCTTTTCGGTTGATTTACCGCGGGAAACTAAACACGGCCCAGGCGCTCGAGGCTTGCCGCGAAAAACTGGGTTCAAGCGAAGACGTGCAAGCGATTTTGCAATTCATTGCGGAGAGCGAACGCGGCATCATCCGCTGAAAGCCCCTTTCCGTTTTCCTGGGCCTAACGATTAAGCGACAAGCAACGGCAGATCGACCGGAATGGCGGTTCCGCCGAATTTCGGGTACAAAAATTTCGCGACCGGCGCGTTATTCTTAGTCAACGCAGAGCTTTTCGTTAGGCCGGCGGCCTGCAGTTGCCGCAGCGATTCCCCGAGCAAAGCGGTGCCGAAACCGCGGTTCCGATATTCCATCAGAATGCAAGGGCCAGGCGTGAGCTGATCCTCAAGCGCCGGGTCGGCCATCACGACGGAAGCTCCGATGATGCGAAGACCATGGCGCAATGCCAGGCAAACGCCGTTGCTTTCGGGCGAGAGCGCGCGCTCCAGCCAGCCATCAATCATTTGTTCGACTTCGTGAATCGCGTCGCCCCAGGAAGTATCCTGGGTGACGGAACGCATAATCACCGCTCGCAATTCCTTGTCTTCCGCCGGCGTCGCCAGAGCAACGTGGTAATGGTCCGGCAGCAGGGAATTGAGTGGTCCGAGTTGTTCGAAATTCCAAGTAAAGCGAACCCATTGAACAAGCTTCATGTGGCGAAGCCGAGATTATCATGCGTCCGCAACCGCCTGCAACAGCGATTCTGAAAAGTTGAAAACTTTTGCGGATGCCGCGCGTAGAAAAAACTTGATCTATCTTGCGAGCGCGGCCTTAAGCGTTTCCTGGAGGGGCAGATAAAGGTCGTTATGTTGCGCGACGCCGCGCCGTACGACCGGCTTGAAATTGGCAATGTCCGCCACGTTCACAATCTGGTCCACGCTCTGGGCGAAAGCGGTCATGGCATCGTTGGTCGTGAAACGCTGGCTGAGCAGGATGACAAAGTGGTCGCGGCGCAACGTCCCCGGCCGGCGCACGATCTCGGACAAGATTGGATTATTCTCGAGGGTGGAACCTTTAAAATTCTCGTAAACCACAACCACGTTGTAGCTGTAAGTAGAGAGTTTGAGCAAAACGTCCTCCGCGAAAAGACCCAGATGCACCTTGTAATTCAGGTCGATCAACTGCGGCACAATCATTTTTTGATATTGCGCGTGATCGACGCAAAGGAGGGCCGTCTTGTCCCCGAGGTCGAAGAAACTGCTGTCTTGGTCGCTGCTCATTTTGCCTACCGAAAAGCGTTGACGGGCCGATCGAGCCGTAACCCGGTGTCGATTTGATTGTCGATCCCGCGCGTTTTTTGGAGAAGATCGATGCCGCGACTGATTTTGCCTTTCTTGGAGGCAAAGACGCACGCCGTTTCCTCACTGATGGCGCCGGCTTCGTAAGCGTTCAAGATCGACTGATCGAAGGTAATCCAGCCGAACGGCGCACTCGCTTCGATGATCTCGTAGAAGGTGCGGTTTTCTCCTTCTCCCAGCGCGATGGTTTCACGGGTGCGGAGATTGTGCCCCATGATTTCGTTCAGAAGCTGGCGGCCCCCGCCGATCTTGGGTGCGAGGCGCTGGCTGACAATGTAGCGAATGCTATCAGCCAGCCGGATCCGCAGTTGTTGCTCTTCGCCTAACGAAAAGAGGCCAAGAATGCGGTTGATCGATTGGCCCGCATCGACAGTGTGCAGCGTGCTGAGGACCAAGTGGCCCGTCTCGGCCGCCATCAGCGCTACTTCAACCGTGGCGCGGTCCCGCATTTCGCCGACCAGGATGACCTTCGGCGCCTGGCGCAATGCAGCGCGCAAGCCGCTTGGATAACTCTCAAAATCATGGCCGAGTTCCCGTTGGTTGAAGGTCGCCTTTCCTCCGGAATGAACGAACTCGATCGGGTCTTCCAGCGTGACGACATGGACCGATTGCGTCTGATTGATTTCGTGCAGGAGCGCGGCCAACGTCGTGGTTTTTCCGCTTCCCGTGGCGCCAGTCAAAATGACGAGTCCCGTTTTTTCCTTCGCGATCTCGGAAAAGATAGGGGGCAAGCCCAGATTCTGAAGGGTCGGAACAATTGCCTGCAGCTTGCGCATCACGATCGCAAAGTTGCCTTGCTGCCGGAAGATATTCACGCGAAACCGCGCCTGCTCGCTGAGCGCGTAGCTGCAATCGCACGAACCCTCGATGAGGTAGGTGCGCATCAGGCGCCGATTACCTTGGAGAATGGTGAGCGCTAATCGTTCAGTCTGATAAGGCGTAAGGCGCTCAATCGGTGGGTCGACGAAGACTGGCTTGAGTTCGCCGTAATCCTCGACCTGCAACGGATGCCCGACCGAAAAAATAAGATCTGAGATCCCGTCGTAGGTTTTGAGCATCGCGGACAGGATCCGGTCCAGATCGGGAGCTCTCATGTCGAAGATCCGCTAGTCTTCGAAGTCGTCCGTCGGCCCGTTCTTGAGGAAGGGACGGAACTTCTTTTTATCGATGCACTTGTCGTAAGCTTCTTCCGGGGAAATTCGCATTTGGCGCAGATGCTCCATGATGGCGTCGTCCAGTGGTTGGTTCCCCTTCTTCTTGCCGACTTGAATCATGCCCGGGATCTGATGCGTCTTGGCTTCGCGAACCAAATTCGCGATAGCGGTGTCGACCACGAGCACCTCAAGGCCGGCGCAACGGCCTGGCTTGTCGATGCGCTTGAAAAGATTTTGCGCGACGACGCCTTTAAGCGACTCCGCCAGGGTGGTGCGAATCTGGTTTTGTTGATCCGTGGGAAACACATCAATGACGCGGTCAACGGCCTTGGGTGCACTCGAGGTATGCAACGTGCCGAAGACAAGGTGTCCAGTGGCCGCGGCGGTCAAAGCCAGCTCGATCGTTTCCAAATCGCGCATTTCACCGACGAGCAGGATATCGGGATCTTCGCGCAAAGCGCCACGCAACGCGGCAGCGAACGATTTCGTATGCACGCCAACTTCACGATGCTGGACAAGGCAATTTTGACTGCGATGCACAAACTCGATCGGGTCTTCCACCGTAATGATGTGATCGTGCCGTTGCAGATTGGCATAATCCATCATGGCCGCGAGTGTCGTCGATTTGCCCGAGCCGGTCGGCCCGGTGACGAGGATAAGTCCCTTCTTTAACATCGGGAACTTTTTCAAAATCGGCGGCAGCCCCAATTCTTCGACCGTCAAAACCTTTGAGGGAATCAATCGAAACACCGCTGAGATACCGTATTTTTGCTGGAAGAAATTGGCGCGATAACGGGCGACCCCCGGGACTTCGTAACCGAAATCGACGTCCGCCGTTTCTTCGAAGTGCTTGATCTTAAGTTCGGGCGCGATCTCATAGACCATCGCCTTGAGTTCATCATTTTGAAGCGGCGGATAATCGACCCGAACGAGTTCGCCGTTGATGCGCAACATCGGGGGGTTATTGGTCGCGAGGTGTAGATCGGAAGCTTTCTCCTCCGACATCAATTTGAAGAATGCGTCGATGCGGGCCATGGGATTGGTCCCTCATCAAAGCTAAATTGATGCCAGCGCGGTAAATTTAACGTCATCCTGAAAGCGACGCGGGGTCGACACCCCGCCTTTCTCGCGGCGTTCCATCTTCGCCGCTGACGGATCGAACCCGGGCGTTGCTAGTTGGATCTCTGCTTTGCCTCGTTAGTAGACCGAAATAAGCAGAGCGGAAGCCGCATGAAGCGCCGGTAGGCGCGCAAGATTATAGCCCCAGGCGTGAGCCCCGGGTTTGCGATATCGAGTGGGCGCCAGCCCGGCAGGGGCGGAAAGAAGTCAGGTCGCTTCGGGGGCGCCGGTGGGGTGGTGGCGAGGGTACCGTTTGTCAGGTCTCGAGAATCGATTGGATTTGCTCGATCAATCTCTCGTGTGTGTAAGGCTTGGGAAGAAAGCCACGCAAACCGCGCGCCAGCATTCCACCAAGCGTGGCTTGTTCCCCAAAGCCGCTACTTAGCACAACCTGCACGCCAGGATCGATGGCCTTGAGCTCATCAAAGACCGCGTCGCCGTCCATTACCGGGAGGAAATAATCGAGAATGATGAGGGCAATCTTCTTTCCCATTTGCCGATAAATCTTGAGCGCTTCGATTCCGTCTTTGGCGGTAATGACGCGGTAATCTTCGAACTCAAGCATTGACCCGGCCAGTTGGAGCACTTCCGGATCGTCATCAACCACGAGAATGAGTTCTCGAGTGCCCTTAGGATTATGAATCGGTGGGGCGAGAGGTTCGTCCTCCGTCACGAGCGCTACCTCGCCGACGGGGATTTTCACGGCAACCTTTGTTGCTGCGGTGGGAACCGCCAACGTTTTTTCAATTAGCGCCCGCCCGACGGGCATTGGCCCCGGCGTGACGCTCGCGAAGATGCGCCCCGTGACACAATCAAACAGCGCCTGCGACGTCTTGGAGGCATGCTCGACTTGCTCACCGAGGACATCCAAGGATTGGCTTTCGCCCTTATGCTGCCGAATCTGATCCGAGGTGCGCGCGATCTGTTGCAGAAGACGATTCAACTCAGTGACATTCGTCGCGATCCACTTTAAATCATCGTGATCAAGCATCGTGTTCCTCTAGATTTCGTTTTTATCTTGAGCGCATGCCCACGCCACCGCAGCAAGCACACCGCAAAGCAGGATTACGAAAGCGCCGATTGAGATCATGGAGATACTGGAACCGCTTGGTCGCACGTTTCATGCCCAAGCCCGCTCGGTCCGTCAAATCAATTGTCGGGTGTGCGTTCACAAGCTTTGACCTAGCTTAAGAAGTTGTGTTCCCGACCTTTAAGAACAGTTTCATCGCCGGTGCTATCGCCGCCGTCCTCTTCGGTCTTTGGCTGGCGCACCTCTGGGGATCGGAGAATCAGGTCAGACTGCATACCGAACATTTCCTCCGGCAAATCGAAAAACGTAACGCTGCCGCTGCCGTCGATTTTATTGCGCTCGATTATCACGACGACTGGGGCCACGACCGCAGCCTCCTTCTCGATCGCCTCCGCCTCGTCCTCCGATTGTTTTCTTCCCTAACGATCACTGAAGCGGAATACCAGATAGAGTTGACTGCGTCCGACGCAACCTGGACGGGATCAATTCGACTGGCCGGCGCGGGCGGTGAATTCACGCCTCAAATCATCGAGCGCGTTAACAGCCTAACGAAGCCTTTCACGTTTCGTTGGCATCACGAAAGCTGGCGTCCATGGGATTGGAAGCTGGTCGCGGTGAGCAACCCTGCCCTCGAACTTAGCCGCGATTTCTCGTCCTAGCCTTATTTGCCAAGGGCTTCGCGCAATTCCTTTTTCGCCGCCGTCACTTCGCTCGCGTTGTGATTGCAGAGAACGACGCCACGCAACTTTTCTCCCTGGAAATATCGCAACGCGAAGCGCCCCTTCGCGTAGGCACCGGTTAGCTGCGTCCGTGTCGCCGGCACATTGAAATCGCCAACGAAATCCAATTTCAAATCGAACATCTCCGTCCAGAAATACGGGATCCGTTCATAACGCTGGCGTTTCTTGCCCGTGATGTTTGCGCCCACAATCAAACCCTGTTCCCGGGCGTTATCCCAATGGGTCTGACGGCGCATCCCGCCCATCAGCCGGTCGGGGTAAAAGGCGAGATCGCCGACCGCGTAAATCCCCTTCTCCTCGGTCTCCAAATAATCGGTGACCGGAGAACCATGGGGTCCGGAGAGCGGCGTGTTGCGGACGATTTCGAGATTTGGTTCTGATCCGCAAGCGACAATCGCAACCCCCGCGGCCACTCGCTCTCCACTCTTGGTTTGGATGTTGCGCAGAACCGTTTTGCCCTCGAAACCGTTCAGGCTCGATCCCATCAGCAGGGTCACGCCGCGTTTCGCAAATTGTGCCGTAATCCAAGCCGCTGTCTCCGGATCCAGATATTTGTTCAGGAGCGATTGATGCCGGTGCATAATTGCCACCTTGAATTTGCTCTGGCGCAGGCTCGCGGCCGCTTCGCAAGCGAGCAGCCCGCCGCCAACGACCACGATCATTTTCTCCGATTGCGACATTTCGCGGAGGGCGAGCGCGTCGCGCACGGTGCGAAGATAAATCACGTTGCCGAGTCCGATACCGGCCACTTGCGGACGCACGGGCCGACTTCCCATGGCCAGGCACGCCTTCTTGAATTCAATGGTCTCGCCATTCCCGAGCACCGCGAGACGGCGGTCGATATTGAATTGCGTCACGACCGTTCCGAGGCGGACCTCGATTTTATGGGACGCGTACCAACTCTCTTCAAGGCACGTGAGCTTCTTAACGGAAGGCGTCTTATCGCGCAGAAATTGCTTGGAAAGCATCCAGCGCTTATAGGGATTAAAGGTTTCGTTACTGACCAAAGTAACTGTGCCCTTTTTGTCGAATTGACGAATGCCTTCGCAGACACTGCTGCCGCCAATGCCTCCGCCAATAATGAGATAGTCGCGTTGAATCATCTTTAAACGCCGGACGATAGAGAATGTTGTAATGGGATGGCTAGGGAAATTTTGACGCTGGGATATTGAAATCTCAACAGCCGGCAACCACCATTATTGCCATATCGTTTTGTCGGGGCCGTACGGTTGCCCGTGGCCATTTCTCCCGAAATGTGAATCGAAAGGCTCGGCGGTGCGTGGATCGCAACGCGAGCTTCCAACTTGCGCGCCTAGTGGTCTGGCTCGGCTTCGCCTGCGTTAAGCCTGAAACGGAATTGGGGAAATAGAAGCTCGCCCTACCGGCCACTCGCGAGCAGGCTCGCAGCGTGTTTGAGTGCTGATTCGGATTTTCCGCCGAGCATCCGCGCGATTTCCTTCTGACGCGCTTTTCCTTTCACCTCTTGTAATCCTGAGAACGTGCGGCCGTGGACGACTTCCTTCGTCACCACAAAATGGGTTGTGGCCGCGGCCGCGACCTGAGGCAAATGCGTGATGCACAGCACCTGGTGCCGGTCGGCCAAGGCGCGCATCTTGGCCCCAACCGCATTGGCGATTTCGCCGCCGACATTGGCATCGATCTCGTCGAAAATAAGGAGCGGAATAGCATCCTGCATGGCAAGAGACGATTTGATCGCGAGCATCAGCCGCGAAATTTCGCCGCTCGAAGCGATCAGTCGCAGCGGCTTAAGTGGTTCCCCGGGGTTCGGAGAAAAGAGCAATTCGACCGACTCCGTTCCATTCAGTTTCGGCTCATCGTTAGGCAAAATCCTCGCCTCAAACTCTGACTGCCGAAAACCGAGGTCGGCCAGATTTTGGCGCACGCTTCCAGCCAGTTTTGGGGCGGCCGCGGTGCGCGCTTTGCGCAGGGCCGCGGCGGCGCGTGTGAGTACCGAACGGGCCATCTTGATCTCGCCAGCCAATCGTTCCAGTTCGGCTTCGCGGCCTTCTATTTTTTGCATCCGTTCTTTCGCCCGCTCTCCGAAAGCGATGACCTCGGCGAGCGACCCTCCGTACTTCCGCTTCAACGTCTCGAGGAGCGTGACTCGCTGTTCCAATTGCGCGAGCTGAGCCGGATCGAGATCGAGCTGCTCCGCATAACGAGACAGAGCTCGCGCGATTTCAGTGAGCTCAATGACCGCAGTTGCATGCGCCTGTGAATTCTCGGCCATGCCCGGATCGATTTTTTCCAGCTCACGCAGAATCCGCTGCGTTTCAGCGAGTCGATTCAGAACCGCGTCATCACTTTCCGAGAGCTGTCCCATGACCGCGCTCGCCAGTTCGATCAGTCGTTGACTGTTGGTCGCCAGACGATAGCGGCTGTAAATTTCCTCCTCCTCGCTCGCTTGCAGATTGGCGGTGGTGATTTCGGAGAATTGATGCCGAAGGAGATCGAGCTCCTGTTCGCGAGCTGACTCCGCTGTGCGCAGCGACTCCTCTTCTGCGATCAACTTTTGCAAATGGCGGAAGGACTCCTCGTATTCCAACAACGCTTTTTCCGCATGCGCGAAACCATCGAGCAAAGCCAACTGGCGATCCGGCGAAAGGAGCGACTGATGATCGTGCGGGCCGTGCAAATCGACCAACTCGTCGCCGATCATTTTGAGAAGGGTGAGCGTCGCGGGTGATCCGTTGACGAACTGGCGGTTGCTTCCGCCTAACGAAAAGCTGCGCTTCACCAACAGCTCGTTATCCGAGGGCTCCACGCCTGATTCGTCCAGGCGCCGATTGAGCGCGGAGAAGTTTTTGCTGGCGAAGATTGCCTCCACCGTGCACGCCTCCGCGCCGGTCCGGATGAGAGATTTGTCCGCGCGCTCGCCGAGCAAGAGGTTGAGTGCGCCGATGATGATCGATTTGCCTGCGCCCGTCTCGCCGGTGATGGCGGTGAAACCTGGCTCGAGATTCCACTCCAGATCCTCGACCAGGGCGAGGTTCTTGATTCGGAGCAAACTCAGGACGGCAGGAGTTGAGAGTTGAGAGTTGATAGCTGAGAGATGAAACTTCGCCCGCTTTTTGGACTCTCAACCCTCAACTTTCAACTCTCAATTCTCCCTGACATTCTTAGGGACCGGCACCTCGGTAGGCGTCCCGATGATTCGTTGCGACTGCAGCGTGTGCCGCTCGACGGATCCGCGTGACAATCGCACTCGCGCCTCGATTTATGTGAAAACGCCGGAATGCGCGATTGTCGTCGATACGGGAACGGATTTTCGCACCCAATGCCTGCGCGAGAATATCTGGGAGGTCGACGCCGTCATAATGACTCACTCACACACGGATCACGTCATGGGTTTCGACGATTTGCGCCGTTTTGCTGCTTCGCGCGGAGGACGCATGCCGGTTTATGCTTCGGCTGAAACAATGGCTGACTTGGAGCGTGTCTACGAGTTCGCCTTCAAAACGCCCTCTCCCTGGCCCGGTTACCTGAAGCCCGAACCGCACATTATCTCGGGGCCGTTCTCGTTAGGCGAGACCATGATCACGCCTCTGCCGGTGCCGCATGGCAATTCAGAAACCTATGGCTACCTATTTTCCCGTCACGACACGCGATTGCTCGCATACCTGAGCGATTGCAGCGCCGTTCCTGACGAAATCGCGCGTCAGATCGAGGGCGTGCAGCTGCTCGTGATCGATGCTCTGCGCCACAAACCACACCCCACGCACCTCAGTGTCGCGCAGGCGCTCGAAGTGGCAGAACGAGTGCGGCCGACGCGAACACTGTTCACTCATATCTGCCACGAGCTGCCGCAGAGTGCGGAAAGCGAACTGCCGCCCCACACGGGAATCGCTTACGACGGATTGAAAATCGATCTCGCTGGATGAGACGACTTCTCGTCTTTGCTGTCGCCGTCCCGTTCGCCATCGGCCGGTGCGCTTCGTCAGCGCCCGCGGACCTCTCGCAGGCCACCATCATCATTTACAATCGCGCCGAACCAGAATCGGCCGGGCTGGCCCGGTTCTACGCGCAAGCTCGCCACATTCCCAACGACCACATCGTCGGACTCGACTGCTCGACCGAAGAGGAAATCAGCCGGAAGGAGTACGACGAGACGATCGCGGAACCGCTGCGCAAGATTTTCGGCGAACGCCAATGGTGGACGCTGCGCACGGATGCCGACAAACACCCGGTCGTCAGCGCGAGCCGGATCAACTTCGTTGCCTTGATTCGCGGCATGCCGATGAAAATCCGCGCGACCACCGCCTATCCCGGCGATCGACCGGAGAACAATCAGATCGGCGGCCAAAACCAGGCATCGGTCGATTCGGAACTGGCCCTCCTCGGACTCTACTCGAAACAAATCTCAGGCGCGGCCAACAATCCGTACTTCCAAAGTTTTCGATCAATCGCCGAATTGGAGGGTGCGAATGTCCTGCTCGTTTGCCGACTCGATGCCCCGACCGCGGATATCGTTAGGCGAATGATCACTGACGCGGTTGAGATCGAAAAGTCCGGGCTCTGGGGTCGCGCTTATGTGGATGGGGCAGCTAACATTTCAGGCGGACTGGCTGAAGGCGATCAATGGCTCCAGGCCGTGACCAAAGATCTTCGTCAGGCCGGCATCCCTGTGACCTTCGACACTTCGTCGGCGCTTTTTCCCCCAGGTTTTCCGATGAACGACTGCGCCCTGTATTATGGATGGTACGCGGGCGGAATTTCCGGCCCATTTCAAGACCCGGGATTTGCTTTCGCTCGTGGCGCGGTCGCGGTGCACATTCATTCCTATAGCGCGAACACGCTCCGTTCCGCGGACGCGGGCTGGGTCGCGCCGCTTCTGGCCCGGGGAGCGGCGGCTTCGTTAGGCAACGTCTACGAGCCGTACCTGCAACTGACTGCGCACCTTAATACTTTTAACGATCGCCTCCTCCACGGCTTCACTCTGGCGGAGAGCGCTTACATGTCCACGCGGGTGCTCTCATGGATGAACATCGTGGTCGGCGATCCACTTTACCGGCCCTTCGCGTCGTGGTTGCAGCTGGATGCGAAACGCGACAACCAGAAAAAGAGCGACTGGCGCATGTACCATGAATTCGCGGTCAAAAACCGAAGCCGCCCGGCAGACGATTATTTGACCCAGGCGCAGGCCGTCGCTTCACGAGCAGACAATGCACTTATGATCGAAGACCTCGGGATGATCGAAAAAGAAAATGGCAATTACGCATCCGCGATCGGCTATTTTCGACAGGCCCGCTCGCTTTACACAAAGTCAGATGACAACCTGCGCGCACTCCTTGAGCAGGCGGATGCCACGCTCCTTTCCGGCGACAAGGAGGGAGCGACGACTTTAGTTCGTGGCGCAGCCCGACTGTTGCGGGAAGGACCTGCCACCGCTTTGCTGCGGAAGATCGATCAGCAAATCAACCCGCCGCCGACGCCCGCACCAACACCGACGCCGTCACGCTAAAGAGACTGTTGAAAAAAGAGCCGGCGCTTAGCAAACACTTGGGGAAACGAAATTTTTCAGCAGTTTCGTAAAAAAACTGGCGTCGCTGCCTAACGAATTACGGTTTCGCCTTGACCGCCGGCTTTGATTGCGTCCCGCGCGCCTCGAGGCGGAAAATGGTTTCCCCATCTTTCATCAAGTCGAGCTTGTCGCGTGCGATCGTTTCCAAGTATGTCGGATCGCTTTTCAGCAGAGAAACCTGCTTCGTCTGTCGCGCGAGCAGCAGCTTTTCCTCGGTCACCTGGGCGAGAAGTTGGTCGGTTTCCGCGCGATTTCGATTCAGTTGTTTGTAGGGCGGAAGAAAAAAACTAATGATAAGGAGCCACATGGCGACGAAAAGAAGCACGCGCAAAACGTGGTTCATCCGTTGCCAAATAGTGGCTTCGCGCCGGGCGCGAAAATCGCCGTAGCTGGTCCCGTCCACTAGCGCACCTTACCTCCGCCGGCGGCGTTGTCACGTGCTTGGATCTTCCTGCTGACTGTCGCCGTTGCCATCTCGTTAGGGAATTAGCCGTTAATTCTGGGAGGCGCAACCCACTTTCGAGAGCATTAGAATGAAGGCGCAATTAAACGCAAACCGATTCCGTTTGCGGCGACGACATGTCGACCGCGTCGAACCTGTGCGATTTGGATTCGGACTGGGCCTCGAATTCTGACTGGCGTTGCCCAGACGGTATGGTTAATCTGCCGTCATGTTCATGCGCAATCTGGCTGGGGTGACGCTCGTCTTGATGTCGGGCGGCGTTGCTTTCGCAGCACCATCGCCGGTCGCCTCTCCGAGCGCCTCAGCCTCTTCGCCGAATCTATCGGCAGAGCAAACCGCGCAGGCCATCAAAACCGATTCGGTCACTATTCCGACGCCGGGCGAGCTCTTTTCCGCGCTGGCCAAAGCGACCAAGGCCGATTGGGCGGGCGGCTATCGCGGGCCGATCGCCATGAACTACAAAACGCGCCCGCAAATCGCACTGAACCTTGGCGGGCTGATCGCCGATGGCTTTATCGCCGTCCAGGCGCAGGATGCACAGCAGGTGAAGAACATCGGGGGCGACATTACGAAAATGGCCAAGGCGCTCGGAGTGAGTGAAAACATTTTGGCGCGCGGCAACAGTATCAGCCAATTCGCGGAGAGCGATGAATGGAGCGCACTGCAGGAGGAGTTGGAGGCGACGCAAAACGAAGTGAAAGCCTCGATGCAATCGCATCGCGATCAGGACCTCGTCATCCTTGTCAGCCTGGGTGGCTGGATCCGCGGCACGGAAGTGGTAAGCGGATTAGTAGCGAAGAATTACGATGCGAAGCTCGGCCAGATCCTGCGGCAACCAGAATTGCTTCGTTTCATTCGGTCAAAGATTGCCCAGATCTCCCCGGAACTGCAAAACGATCCGCTGGTAAAAAGTGTCAATGGTCAGCTTCAGGAAATTGAGCAGATCGTGGCGAAGCCATTTGGCCAGTCGCTGTCAGCCGCGGAAGTCACGAAAATGAACGAGAGCGTCACCAAGTTGATGCAGGAAATTCAAAAGAAGAACTGACCATGCGCCGCTCCATTTGTTTTTGCCTAACGACTCTCGGACTGCTTGCGCTTGGCGCCTCGGTCCTCGCCGAGACAGACAAAGAAGTAGCCGCTCGGGCGGTCGCGCTGGAGCTGGCGGGAGCATTTTCCAACGACGGCTTTAAACTGCGTGATGGGCATTGGGCCGGAACGCTCGCCCCTAACGAGAGCAAGGTCATTGCGGTCAATCTTTACGCTGGAAACGAATATTGGTTTTCGGCCGGCGCGACCGAGTCGGCGAAGAAGCTGGCGATCGATGTTTTTGACGAAAGCGGCGCCCCCGTCTCGACACAAATGTTTAATTCCGGCACGAAAAGCGCTGCTGGATTTGCCGTGACCAATAGCGGCCAATATTTCGTTCGGGTTCAACTCACCGAGGGCGAATCCGCCGGAGTCTGTTTCGTTTACAGTTACCGATGAAAACGCCGCGTCTCGTCATGCCGGCACTTGTCGGCCTGCTCGCCGTCGGCTGCAGTTCTTCGCTAAAGACCCCCCAAGTACTCTCTGGAACGACCGGCCGCTGGTATTCGGTCGCAGCCAATCAAACGCCTTTCTATCGCTACGGTCCCCAGCAAGCGAGCGGGCCTGATCAACAGTTGCCGCACGACGCGATCATGAAAGTGATCCGGCCTTCGTTTGGTTATGTGAAAGTGCAATTGCAGGATGGCGAAAACGGTTACGTCGCGAGCGAAGATATCGCGCCCGCGGCCGCCGCTCTCGTTGCGGAAAAGCTCGCGCCTCCGCCACCACCACCCGCGGCGCCAGAGCCGAGTTATGCTGGGCAGCAGGAGCCGGGTGAACAATTTGATCTCGACTCGGGCGACCCACGTCTCATTGCTCCCCCGGAGCCTCTGCCGTTAGCCAGCCCTTCGCCGTAGTTCCACTACTAGCCGTCACCCGATCGTTTTTCTCGATCGTTAGGCAAGCTGGTCAAAAACCCGCCTTGCGTCTGCCGTTTCCTCCGCGCAATCTGGGAGCTTGCTGAGCAATCCCGTCATGACCTCCTTGCGCATCTTTTTTGAAGGCAACGTTCAGGGCGTCGGCTTTCGCTGGACGGTCAAGCGTATCGCGACAGGGTTCGACGTCGTCGGCTGGGTGCGCAATCTGCCGGACGGGCGCGTCGAATTGCTGGCCAGCGGCGAGGAGGCTGAGGTGCGTGCGTTTGTCGCGGCAATCGGTGAGAGCGAACTGCGCGCTCACATTCGACGCCAGAGCGAGTCAGCCGCGGACGAACCCACGCCCGCGCGCGGTTTCGAAATTCGCCATGATTGAACCGGCAGTCGCGGTCAATAATCTGACGAAGATTTTCCCGATCCCCTTTCGTCGAACGAAATTGGTGGCGGTGCGAGACCTCAGCCTCGAGGTCGCGCCCGGGCAGGTCTACGGACTCCTGGGTCCGAACGGTTCGGGCAAAAGCACGACGCTCAAAATCATCCTTGGTCTCGTCTCGCCCACCGCCGGTCGCACCAAAATATTCGGACGCGACAGCCGCGAAGTCGGGAGCCGCGAAGCCGTCGGATTCCTTCCGGAGAATCCATACTTTTACAAATATCTGACGGGGGCGGAAACGCTCAGGTTCTACGGCAAATTATGCGGACTGGGTGGTCGGGAGCTGAAGACCCGGACCGCTGAAATGCTCCAACTCGTCGGGTTGCAGGACGCGCGCGATCGAAGGTTGGGCGGCTACTCCAAAGGCATGTTGCAGCGTATCGGACTGGCGCAGGCGCTAATTCAAGAGCCGAAATTGGTCGTCCTGGACGAGCCGACAGCTGGGGTCGATCCGGCCGGTTCCCGCGAAATTCGTGACCTGATCCTCGACCTGAAAGGACGCGGCATCACGGTGCTGCTGTCCTCCCATCTGCTCGCGCAAGTGCAGGAAATCTGCGATCGCGTCGGCATTCTCGCTCACGGAATTCTCGTTCGAGAAGGAAAGGTGCAAGATCTTCTTTCGATCGAAAACCAGACTGAGCTGATCCTGGAAGACGCTACGCCGGAAACGCTCGCGCAAATCGCCGCTTTGCTCGACAAGTCACAAACGCGGCTGATCGGCCAGCGCCATCCGCAAACGACCCTCGAGCGACTCTTTCTGGAAGCGACCGCCCGGCTGCCGGAGAAAGAATGAGCAGATCCGGCCATCGTCCTTTTTCGCTTTCCCGGATTGGCGCGCTGAGCGGGAACACCTTCACGGAACTCGTTAGGCTTAAGGTTTTTTACTTTCTCCTCATTTTTGCCCTGCTCCTGATCGGCAATTCGCTCTTCATGGCGCGGCTCAGTTTTCAGCAGGAATTCCAGGTGCTGAAGGATGTGTCGTTAGGCGCGATGAGCATCTTCACTTCCATCCTCGCGATCGTGGCGACGGCCCAGCTCCTGCCGCGCGATGTCGAAGATCGCACGATCTACACCATCCTCGCTAAGCCGGTCCCCCGTTACGAATACCTCATCGGCAAACTCGGGGGCGTTCTCCTTTTGCTTGCCTTCAGCGTCCTGGCAATGACCGCGCTTTTCTTTGCCGTCCTTTTCCTGCGCGAGCACATGCTCATTGCCGCGACCATGCGCGAAACAACCGGGATGCGTCCGGAGCAAATTCAGGAGGCGGTCGAGCGACTGAAGGCGTCAGCCTTCAACGCCGGTCTGGTCCCGGGGATCGTGATCATTTTCCTGAAAGCATCACTTCTCGCCGCGCTCACCCTTTTCATCTCCACCTTCGCGACTTCGAACATTTTCACCGTCGTGGTGATGGTTTTCATTTATTTCATCGGCCATCTGCAATCGACCGCGCGCGAATATTGGCTCCAGGAACATGGCGGTGGGGTGCTCGTAAAAATCTTTGTCGCGTTCGTTGCGCTGATTTTCCCTGATCTGCAACTCTTCAATTTGGTCGATGACATCGTTGCGGGAACAGCCATCCCGATGGCTCTGTTCGCCAAAACCGCGGTGCTGGGCATAGTCTATACGTCTGTTTACCTCTTCTTCGCCTGGGTTTCGTTTCACGGGAAAGAGCTATGATCCGAAGCGCGCTTGTCCTTTTTTTCCTCGCTCTCTTCGGAGTCTTGCGTTTGCCCATCGAGTCCCGTCTGAGCGAGCAGCATCGCAGTGCCTATTTTCATCAGGCCCAACTCGAACTCGGTCTTCGCGAACAAGTCGGGCAACTCGGTTTTCTCGCCGCGCTCAGCGGCTTTCGTTCTTTGGTCGCGGACGTTGCTTTCATCCAGGCGCACGTCGCCTGGGAACGGACCGAGTGGGGCCGGGTGTTCCTCCTTTTCCGTGAAGCCACCACTTTGCAACCACGCTCGGTAATGTTTTGGGACATGGCCGCCTGGCATATGGCCTGGAACGCCAGCGTCGCCGCGATGAATGATTCGAGCCAGCCTAACGAATACCTGCGCCGCAAGGCACAAAAGGAATATTTCGCGCTCGGGCGGGACTTCCTCGAACGGGGCATCAAAAACAATCCCGATCGGCCCGAGCTCTACGAATCACTCGGTCGGCTTTACAAGGACAAGCTGGGCGATCACGCTGCCGCCGCCAGGTGTTACGAACGAGCCGCGGCCCTTCCTGGTGCTCCCGAATACGACAAAAGATTCGCCGCCTATGAGCTTTCCTTTGCGCCGGGACACGAACAGGAAGCTTACACAGCGCTTCGCCAGCTTTACGATCTTGGCGAACATGAGCGCCTGCCGACTTTGCTTAGCCGGCTAAAATATCTGGAAGCCGCGCTGAATATTCCGTTGCATGAAAGAATTTCACCCTCTGAGAAATAGATGCGTTTTGCCATCCTGAGCGATATCCACGCAAACCTCGAAGCGCTCGAGGCGGTGCTGGCGGACGCGCGGAGCCAGAACTGCACTCACTTTGTCTGCCTCGGCGACGTGGTCGGCTACAACGCCAACCCGAGCGAATGCGTCAAGATCATCCAGGATCTCGAGTGCCCGGTCGTGAAAGGAAATCACGACGAGCAGGCCTCGATGATTACTTCAACCGAAGGCTTCAACGAATTAGCGGAAGAAGCGATCGATTGGACGCGCGATCATCTTTCGGCGGATGATAAGGCGTGGCTGGCCGACCTGCGCCTCTCCCGCCAGGTGCGCGACTTCACCATTGTTCACGCCACTCTCGATACGCCGGAACGATGGGGCTATGTTTTTAACGATCTCGAAGCGGCCAACAGTTTCACTTATCAACACACCTCACTTTGTTTCTTCGGCCATACCCATTGGGCAACCGCTTTCGTGCGCGATGACAACGTTCGCCGGATCCCCGTGGGACAGATTGTTCTGACTCCGGGCAAACGATATTTCATCAATGGCGGCAGCGTTGGTCAGCCGCGCGATCGCGATTGGCGCGCCGCTTATTGCATCTTTCATGTCGACCGCCAGGTAGTGGAGCAACGCCGGGTCAAATACGACCTCGAGATCGCCCAGAAGAAGATTCGCGACGCCGGCTTGCCGGATCGTCTCGCCGATCGGCTGGCGATGGGGCGGTAGGACAATGCGGAGTGGGGACCGCGAAATGCGGAATGAAGAGGCTTCAGATTCCGCAATTCACTCCATCCTCATCATCAAGCCGAGTTCGTTAGGCGATATTGTCCACACGCTGCCCGCCGCAGCTCTCCTGCGGGATGCCTATCCAACGGCCAAAATCACATGGGTGATTAATCCGGAGTGGGCTCCCCTCCTGCGTGGCAACCGCTCGGTCGATCATGTCCACATTTTCCCGCGCAGTGATCTGTCCGGCTTTGGCATGTCGATGCACTTACTCCCATGGCTGCGAGAAACGCGACGCCTGCGCCCCGATGTTGCGCTCGATTTTCAAGGCCTGCTCCGGAGCGCCCTTATCGGGAGGATCAGTCATCCTCGAGAATTTTATGGCATGAGCGACGCGCGCGAAGGAGCGCGGTTTTTTTATCAGCACGTCGCCCCCGTCGATCGCAACGCCCACGCCGTCGAGCGATATCTCTCGCTCATCGAGAACTTCGGTATTCGCGTTCAGCGCCCACTTCGTTTCCCTCTCCCCACCGGAGATCGCATCGAGCGTTTTGACGAAGACCAGCCGTTTGTCTTGCTCCATCCTTTCGCTCGCGGCCAGCGGAAATCACTCAGCGATCTGGCCGTCGAAGAATTTTGCCACGCGCTCGCGCCGACCTGCGTGGTCCTCGTCGGTCGAACCAAACGGGAAATCCCGGTCCCCGACAATTGCGTCAACTTGCTCAACCACACGAGCATTCTGCAACTGATCTGGCTCATTCGGCAGGCGCGTTTCACCGTTAGTGTCGATAGCGGTCCGACCCACATCGCCGCCGCGATTTCCGACCGGCTCATTTCCATTCACACTTGGAGTAAGCCGCAAAAGGTCGGACCTTATAATGGCAATGCGTGGGTTTGGAAAAATGGCGAGCTGCTCCGCGTCAGCGATCTTCCGCCGGCACCGAAGCGGAGCAAAGGCCGCCCGTTCAAATCCACGGACGTCAAAACTCTTCTCCCCCTCATCCGCGAACATCTTAGCTGAGTCCTGTAGCCGCTTCGCTTTGCAAAGCGCGAGGATACGCTCTGCTCGCACGATCAATCCTCACATCGCCCGCAGGGCATGTTTAGCGCTGAAGGCGCTACTCATTTTTAGCCTGGGGCAACGCCCCAGGATACCGGTGACAGTTCGTCGAGCGCTGAAGGCGCGTCTCATCACGACTCACGCCCGACAAGGTTAAATCGCGCTTTCAGGGCTTGGATGTGTGAGATCATTTTCCTAGGGTGTTGCCCCAGGCTAAGAATGATCTGGCGCCGTCAGCGCCAAACACGTCCTCGCCTACTCGCCACGGCAAGTTCGTTCGATGGCGAACAGGGCGATGGCTACAGCGCCAATGCCGAATAATTTCCCTAACGGACCCCTATCCCTGCCGCGCGGCGCGAATATAGGTTGATGACAACGAAAATAACCTTGCGCTCTCGGAAGAATCTCGCGGAATTCCACTTAGGACTATTGGCTTTATCGGTCCTGTTGCTGGCTGGTTGCGCGTCGAATAAGAACTTGCAGCCGGTCATGGCCACGGCTAATGCGTCAGGCGGTTTCGAACTCGCTGACGCAAATCACGACGGAAAACTTTCCCGGGACGAAGCAGCCGATTTTCTCGCGGGCGAAATCTTTGATGCCCGCGATACCGATCATAACGGTCAGATCACAAAAGCCGAATGGACCGCGGCTGATAAGAAAGACACGACGGGTTTCACGAAACGCGATACGAACCACGACGGCGTCATGACCCGGGAGGAAGCGATTAAATACAGCCGGACCCGCGGCCTGACGAAGAAAGCTTTCGCCGAAGCTGACAAGAATCATGATGGCTTCTTGGATCGCGCGGAAGTTCAGGCCTACTACGCAAGTCGGGAAGGCAATCCCGCGAGCCACTGATCCGAACCGACAAAACGAACCAACCGTGAACGTTGTGGGCCGCGTGTCCTCACGCGGCGGGGTGTTGAAAACGAAATCGAAATCTGGAATCCAGGTCGACGATACGCCGCGGCGTGAAACCAGGATTACGGGTTGAAAATCCGCCCCAGGTTTGTCTGCGCCACGGCTTCGTGGAACATCTAACCTCATGATTATCTACCGTGTGGAGATAACCCTTGATGCCGGCATCGAGTCGGAATGGCTTGATTGGATGAAGCGCGTCCACGTCCCCGATGTTGTCCGGACCGGCTGCTTTTCCGAATGCCAGATTTACAAGGTTATCGATTCGACTTCGACTGAACCGGTCTACGTGATGCAGTATCAATGCCAATCGCTAGAGGATTACCACCGCTACCGGGACAATTTTGCTCCTGCGCTTCAAAAAGAACACTCCGATCGGTTCGCCGGACGTTTCCGCGGTTCGCGCCAGCTGTTGGAAGAGGTTTCGCCGACGATTGCAGCCTGACGTCAGCCCGCGCGCCAACACAAGACGATAACCACGGATTACACAGATGACACGGATCAACCGCGAATGACGCGAATGTTGTAGGCCGCGTCTCCCGACGCGGCGGTGTGCGGCGTGCTATTTCGAACCGCTGAACCTGACCCCGGCCTTTTGCACCTCGCCATACGGCAGGAGCCAGACTAACGACTCGTCGTGCAGGTCCACAACTTGAATGCGATTGCCAAATGGATCGCGAAAATCGCAGCGGAACGGCGGGATTAGCTTGATCCCATATTTCTTCGTTAGCTTCTTGCGCACTTCCTCGAGTTGCGCCTCGTCGCGCACCATCAGGCCGAAATGTTTCATGCGGTCCGATTGCACCTTCTCGACTTCGAAGAGGGCGAGAAACTGGTGCTCGCCGATCTTGAAGAAGGCATCCCCTTCGCCTTCGTCCATTTTCTCGAGTTGAAAGACGTCCTGGTAAAAGGCGACCGCCTTCTCGATGTCGTCTACCTCAAGAGCGACGTGATTGATCCCGTAAACCTGCACACTCATGTCGCTAAGCATCTGGCGTTGTCACGCGCGCGCAAACAAATTTCCGCCTCTCTTTCGCGCGGCGAGCTCTGAAATTGTAGGGCAAGCGCTCCGCTTGCCAAGGCTCCAAGGGCGGCAGGCGAGGCGCCCCGCCCTACAATATGCACAGATGCCGCACGTCATGCGCAGCCGGAATTTGCTTGCTTTCAATCGGCGTTTTTGCCTCAATCACGCGCCTTAGGCCCGCGTCAGCACCTGGAATCCAGCCTACGGCAGAAAGCTGGAAATCTGCCGTCATTAGAATGAAAACCTTTCTCCTGATTGTTGCTGTCCTCGAGATTGCGATTGTCGCGCCTATCCCCGCGCTTGATCGCGGGCAGGCCGCTTATCGCGCCAAAGTGAGGGCTAACATCGCGGACTATCTTCCGGACAATCCCCACAGCACAGAGGAAAGAGCATTACTACGTGAAATTTGCGCCTTGCCCGATTCGGTTCTCGAGCGCCTGAGAGCGACCCGGGCCACCCTCAAGCGCCGTCGTGCACGCACAGGATGAACGAGTCCGGTCGCGCCGAGCGCGAGATCGAGGAACTGCTCGGCGAGCGCACCGGCCGCGAATGCCTGTACGTGCCGTCTTGTCGGCTCGGTATCTACATTGCGCTCGTCGCCTCGCTGGAGCCGGGCGACAGGATTCTGATGTCGCCGGCGAATGACGACGTGATCCTGTTCGTTGTGCTCGCGGCCGGCATCCGGCCGGTGATGGCCCCGATCTCCCCCCGGAACGGCAATATCGACCCGGACGCCATACCCGACGACCAGTGGCGGTCGGTGCGCGCCGTGATGACGACCAACCTCTACG
>Ga0207691_10000307_pt1 | contig 48698 bp, 43 predicted proteins | sample KBSM13metaG_FD_184327 | JGI IMG/M metagenome (GOLD analysis project Ga0207691, IMG submission 184327) | Miscanthus rhizosphere microbial communities from Kellogg Biological Station, Michigan, USA - KBS M1-3 metaG (SPAdes) (version 2) | ecosystem: Host-associated > Plants > Roots > Rhizosphere >...
AAGGCACAGGGACAGGACACTACCAGCACCGCCAGCGCCGCCGTGAATGCACGCGACGGATCGACGAGGCTCCATGCGGCGATCGTCACCGTGGTCAACGCCAGCACGCGCGCAACAAAGCGCGCAGCGGCGCGTTCTCCCGCACGAGCGAGACGGGGCCGCTCGGTTTGGGCGCGCGTGACGAGCGCGGCGATGCCTGCAAGCGTCGTGTCCTTGCCAATCCGATCGACGCGCAGCTCAGCCGGGCCATCCTCGACGACGCTGCCGGCAATCAGCCGCTCGCCGCGGCTCCGCCTCACGGCGGCGGATTCGCCGGTGAGCAGCGCCTGGTCGACACGGCAGTGCGAGCTTTCGAGGACACCGTCGGCCGGCACCAAGCCGCCTTCGTTGACGTGCACCCGGTCGCCGACCGCGAGCTCGTGCACCCCCACGCGCTCGAGCGCGCCGTCGGGGCAGCGACGCAGCGCGTAAGGTGGCGCCAGGCGGGCGAGCGCGTCGGTCAGGTCGCCGGTGCGGTGCCGCGCCCTCATTTCGAGATGGCGGCCGGCCAGCAGGAAGAACACGAACATCGACACCGAGTCGAAGTACACGTGACCGCCGCCGCGCAGGGCCTCGACCAGGCTCGCCGCATAGATCGCCGCGATCGCGATGGCCACGGGAACGTCCATGCCCAGCCGCCGCGCGGCGAGGGAGCGCGCCGCGCCAGCGAAAAACGGCTGCGCCGAGTAGAACACGACGGGTGTGGCGATCAGGAAGCCGAGCCAGCGGAAGAGACCGCGCGTCGACTCATCGAGCGGCTCGATCGCGCCGAGGTACAGCACGGCCGCGAACATCATCGACTGCATGGCGCCGAACCCGGCCACGAGCAGTCGCTTCAGCGCGTCCCGCGCTTCGCGGCGCCGCGCGTCGTCGAGCGCCTGACTATCGAGCGGTCGCGCACGATAGCCCGCGCGCGACAGAATCTCGAGCAGCTGCGGCAGCGTCGCCGCGCCGCCTCGCCAGACTACCCGCGCCCGACGTGCCGCCGCGTTGACCTTCGCGTCGATGACGCCTGGCGCCCCGAGAAGCGCGCGCTCGATCAGCCAGACGCAGCCGGTACATCGCACCCCTTCGATCAGCAACATTGTCTCGCTCTGCCCACCTGGCAGGTCGCGAACGACGTGGCGCGCGATCTCGGGTCGCCGCCAGGCGTCGAGGCCGGCGTCATGCGGGCGAGGCCTTGGCGCTGTCACGGTACGGAGGCGGTAGTAGTCGCCGAGGCCGAGCTGGACGATCCACTCGACGGCAGCCCCACAGCCCTGGCAGCACACCGACCGCGAAATGTCGGCGACGCGTACGTGGATCGGTGAGCCGCGCAGCGGCTCGCCGCAGTGCCAGCAGCCGTCGCCGGGAGCGGTCATTTGGCCGGCTCCGAATCGGCGTGCGGCGTCGGGTCGACGGAGCGGTTGACCGGCGCCTTCAAGACCCGCGCGCCCGTCGCAGGCACGGGTTCGTCAGGGTAACGCTGCGCGACGACGATCGTCGCGACGACCGCTGCGAGAGAGACGCACAGGATCAGCGCGGCAAGCCAGGCGATTGGCTGCCGGTACCAGCTGGCGCCCGCGGTCGCAGGCGCGTCAATTGGCCGCTCCGGTCTCACGTTGCCCCGCCGCATACACCCAGGCCGCGATCGCGCGGGCGCGATCCTCGCCCAGCCGCTCGCGCCACGCCGGCATGTAGGCGTTGCGGCCGTCGCGGATCGTTTGCGTCATGCGATTGAAGTCGCGACCGTAGAGCCAGACATCGTCGGTCAGGTCCGGGGCGCCGAGCGCCTGGTTGCCCTGACCGTCGACGCCGTGACAGGCGACGCACAGTGCATCGAACCGGACTTTGCCGGCCGCAATCCAGTCGGCTGGCGCCTGATAGCCGTTGAGACTCAGGACGTAGGCCGCGGCCTCGTTCGCACCCTCGTGACCGAGCACGCCGCCGAGCCCCGGCATGGCACCTCTTCGCCCGTCGAGGATGCTGGTGAGCAGCGCGCCGGCGTCGTTGCCATACAGCGAGTTTCCGTCCACGAGATTCGGCGACCCCAACAGCTGGTTGCCGCGCCCGTTGCGACCGTGACACGCGGCGCAGTTCTCCTCGTAGAGAACGGCGCCGATCGATGTGACGCCCGCGTCGCGCGCGAGTGTCTCAACCGGCACGCCCCGGATCCGCGCGAGCGTCGCATCGAGCCGCACGGCGTTTGCCGCGGTTTCGCGCTCGAGCTTTCCTGTGGATGTCCAGCCGAGCAGCCCGGGGAACCCGCCAAAACCCGGGAACAGCACGAGAAACAGCAACCCCCAGACAAAGAGACCCGCCGAGAAAACCACCCACAGGGTCGGGAGCCTGCGCACGCCCTCCCGCAGCACCCCGTGCGCCCAGACGTGGCCGGTCGTTCCGTCGGGCTGCGTCGGGACATCGATGCGCTGCCCCCAGACGAACAGAAACAGCGCGATGCCCAGATTCAGGGTCGCGAGCACCATCACCCACGCCGACCAGAACGTGCTCATCGCTGACGTTCCTCGTCGCCCGCCGCGGGCTCAGCGTCGTCGGTCATCGGCAGGCGCGCCATTGCGTCGAATGTGGCGCGGTGCCGCGGTCGCCACGCCCAGATCCAGATGCCGAGGAAGACCAGCATCAAGAGGATCGTGATCACACCGGCGATCGGACCCCACGCCGGACTCATCGCCCGTCCTCCGCATCCGGGACCGCCGGAGGCGCCCCCAGGCCCTGCAGATAAGCGACGAGGGCGTCGAGCTCGGTGCGGTCTTTCACCGCGTCCGGTGCATCCTCGATCTCCGCGTCGGTGTACGGGTCGCCGAGCCGGCGCAGCACGCGCATCCGCGCCTGGATGTCCCGACCGTCAAGCTCGCGCTCACCGAGCCACGGGTAGTTCGGCATGTTCGATTCGGGAACGAGGTCGCGCGGTCGCAGCAGGTGCAGCCGATGCCAGTCGTCGGAGTACTTGCCACCGATGCGCGCGAGATCCGGTCCAGTGCGCTTCGAGCCCCACTGGAACGGCCGGTCATAGACCGAGTCGGCGACGGTGGTATATGGACCATACCGCTCAACCTCGAAGCGCAGCGTACGGATCATCTGCGAGTGGCACTGGTAGCAGGCCTCGCGCACGTACACGTCCCGGCCGGCGAGCCGCAACGCATCGTAGGGTCGGACCCCCGGTGCCGGCTTCACCGAGTGCGCTTGGACGAAGATCGGTGTGAGCTCGGCCAGGCCGCCGATTGCGACCATCACCGCGATCAGCACGCCGAGTTTTGCGGCGTGCTTCTCGATGGCTTCCAGGTGTTCGTAGCGCAGTCCCACGGTCTGCCCCTATCGCGTCGCGGGCAGGGGCGCGGGCACCTGCAGCGGCTCCGGCTCCGGGATCGGCACGATGATCGGTTTGATCAGGCGCTCGCGGGCGTCGGATGCCGTGTGCCACAGGTTCCAGGCCATCACGACCATGCCGGTCAGCACCAGCACGCCACCCGCAAAGCGGACCACGTAGTACGGCTGGATCGCGATCAGGCTCGCGAGGAAGCTGTGCGCGAGCGTCCCGTCCGGGTTGGTCGCCCGCCACATCACGCCCTCGGTGATTCCGGCGGCCCACATCGACGTCAGGTACAGCACGAGCCCGGTGATGTGCAGCCAGAAGTGCAGATTCATCGCGCGTGTCGAATGCATCGCCGGACGACCGAGCGCCCGCGGGGCCATCGCATAGAGCGATCCGATCGTGATCATCGCGACCCAGCCGATCGCGCCGGAATGCACGTGCGCGACGGTCCAGTCGGTGAAATGGGATAGCGAGTTGACCGACTTGATCGCCATCGTCGAGCCCTCGATGGTCGAAGCGGCGTAGAACACCAGCGCCAGCACCATGAACTTGACCACCGGATCGGTCCTGAGCTTGTGCCAGGAGCCGTTGAAGGTCAGCAGACCGTTGGCGGCGGAGCCCAGGCTCGGCATCAGCAGGATGACCGAGAACGCCATGCCCACCGACTGGACCCAGTCCGGGAGCGCGCTGTAGAGGAGATGATGCGGCCCCGCCCACATGTAGATCGAGATCAGCGCCCAGAAGTTGACGATCGAGAAACGGTAGCTCCACAACGGCTGCTCGGCCTGGCGCGGCACGAAGTAGTACATCATCCCGAGGAAGCCGGCGGTCAGGAAGAACGCCACCGCGTTGTGCCCGTACCACCACTGCACCATCGCATCGACCGCGCCGGTGTAGATCGTGTACGACTTGAAGAGCGACACCGGCAGCGCGAGGTTGTTGACGACGTGCAGCAGCCCGACTGCGATGATGAACGCGCCGTAGTACCAGTTCGCAACGTAGATGTGCCGGATGCGGCGGCGGGCCAGGGTCGCGAAGAACACCACGCCAAAGGAAACCCAGACCACCGCGATCAGCAGATCGATGAACCACTCGGGTTCGGCGTACTCCTTGCTCTGGGTGATACCGAACGGCATCGTGGTCATCGCCAGCAGACAGGCGAGCTGCCAGCCCCAGAGCGTGAAGTGCGCCAGCTTCTCGAGCGCCAGCCGTGTGTGGCCGGTCCGCTGCACGACGTAGTAGCAGGTTCCCATCAGCGCCGATCCGCCGAACGCGAAGATCACGCCGAAGGTGTGGTTGGAGCGTATGCGGCTGTACGTCAGCCACGAGACGTCGAAGTTGAGCGCCGGCCAGGCGAGCTGCGCGGCGGCAAGCACGCCGAGCGACATTCCAACCACGCCCCAGACGGCGGCGCCCATCAGGAACAAGCGCACGACGTAGTCGTTGTAGGTTTCCGGTTCCCGCACGAGGGTGTCGCCCGAAATCATGGAACTGTGCTCGTGGTGCCCCGCCGACCCGGACCTGAGTCCGGGCGGCTCCCCTGTTGGGCCGCCACGGTGGCTAACCTCACCGTGCGCTGTCAAGAGTTGCGAGGGACAGCGAAAGCCGGTGGGCGAAGTGTCGCCCCCTTAGAGCGCCGTCTGCTCAACAGGCTCGGCGTGACGACGCATCACGATCCGGGGCGCCGTCTCCCGAAGGCCAAGCGCCAGCACACCGCCCGCGATCGCGAGCCCGAGCATGATCCAGAGAGGCGCTTGCAGACCGGCCAGATCCGCGGCGAAGCCGGCGATCGACGGCGACAGCACGCCGCCGATGATCTCGCCCGTTCCCATGCACACGCCGAGCACGGTTGCGATGTGCCTGCGGTCCACGCTCTCCGACGGCACCGTCGCCATGAACAGCGGGAAGATCCCGGTCAGACCCCAGCCGACGAAGAAGATGGCAGCGAGCACCCAGATCGAGCCGTCGAAATACATTGCGCCCAGGGGCAGGATCACGCCGATCAGCGGCATCGCGATCATGAGCGGGCGGCGACCGATGCGGTCTGAGAGCCCGGAGACGAGGAATGCGCCTACCGTCGCCGAGATGCCGAGCGTTCCCATCAGCCAGCCCATGGTCTGTGCGTCGAAGCCGCGCACCTGCGTGAGATAGAGCGGCATGAAGGCCCAGCACACGACGAGATAGGAGACCAGCAGCACTCCCATCACCGCGCAGATCAGCACGTTGCGCTCCTTGAATGCCTGCGCCCAGGTCATCGCGGACCCTTCCGCTCCACGGGACGGCGTCCCGGCCGGTACCGCAGGCTCGCCTATCAACTTCCACATCAGCATCGCCGCGAGGAGCCCCGGGATCCCGGCAAGGAAGAATGCGTTGCGCCAGCCGTAGGCCGTCGCGAACGCCACCAGCAGCACGGGCGCCACGAACGAGCCGAGCAGGTTGGAGCCGAAGTTCTGCGTCACCCCCATGGCGAGGCCGCGCCGCTCCGGTGTCACTTCCGCGGCGATCATCGCCTGGCTGATCGGCATGATGCCGCCCTCGGCCGCGCCCATGAGAAGGCGCGCCCCAAGCAATGCCGCGAACGAGCCGGCCAGACCCGAGAGAAAGGAGCACGCGGAGAAGGCGAGCGTCGCAAGGATCAGCAGGCCCTTGCGGCTGCCCGTGCGATCAGAGATGACGCCGATTCCGAATGCGGCACAAGCCCAGGTGAGCGAGAGCGCGCTGGCGAGGATGCCGACCTGCGTGTTGGAGAGGCCGAGCTCGGGCTGCACGAACGGCATCAGGAAATTGAGCGCGTTGCGATCGAAGAATACGATTCCGAAGTTGACGCTGAGCAGCGTGACCAGCATCACCTGGTACGCGGTGCTGCTCCGGATCGTCGATCCGTACGCGTGATCCATGGACGCTCCTGTGCCGGGCGCGGCCACGGCTATTTGGCGGTGATTGGCCGGTATGCGGGACGCGCGGCGATGCGTGCGCACCACCCGCGGATCGCCGGGTAGCGCTCGAGCGGAAAACCGCCTTCCTCGGCTACATGTGTGTATGCGTATAGACCGATGTCGGCGAGCGTGTAGCGGTTCGCCACCAGATAGTCCCGGTCGGCGAGCCCCCGCTCGAGAACGTCGAGCGCCGCAAAGCCAAGACGGCGTTTATCGGTGAGCTTCTCGCCGAGCTCCGCCTCGGTCTTGTGCAGCGAGTGCAGCCAGAAGCGCACGGTCGCGACGTTGGGCTCGAGGTTGTACTGCTCGAAGCATAGCCACTGCCACATCCGCGCCCGGTCGAGAGCATCCGTGGGGATCAGTGCCGAGCCATCGGCCAGATAACTGATGATTGCGTGGCTCTCCCACAGGTAGCCCTTGCCCGGGATCTCGAGCACGGGGATCCGGCCGTTCGGATTCTTCGCGAGGAACTCCTGCGTCCTCGAGCCACCCTTTAGGATGTCGACCTCGACGAGCTCGTGAGGCAGTTCGAGCTCGCGGAGCACGAGCCGCACCTTGTAACCGTTTCCGGACGGCAGATAGTCATAGAGCCGGTAGGTCATGTCTCGAGCGTCTCCTTGCCTTTCTGGATCGCGAGCGCGCCGCTGCGCACGACTTCGAGCACCTCGCCGTGGGCGCCGGCATCCGCGACGAAGCGGCTGATGTCCGCTTCGCTGCTGGTGAGCTCGATCGTGAAGCTGTCTGCCGCGTCCCACAGCACACGGCCGCCCGCGCGCTGTGCGGCGGCCCAGAGCTTGCCGACCTGCGTAGCGCGGGCCTTCACCTTGATGAGCAGCAACTCGCGCTCGAAGTGCTCCTCGCGCGTGACGTCCTCGACGTCGACGACGTCGACTAGTTTCAGGAGCTGGCTCGAGATCTGGTGGATGACCGCGTCGCTGCCGGTCGTCACCAGCGTCAGGCGCGAGACCGCCGGATCGTCAGTGGGAGCGACGGACAGCGATTCGATGTTGTACCCGCGGGTGGAGAACATTCCGGCGACGCGACTCAGAGCGCCAACCTCGTTCTGCATCGTCACCGAAATGATGTGTCGCACGCATCGAGCTTACACAAAGCGGCTGCCGCGGTGCTGCCACATCGGCACGCGCCGGCATCGGGCAATGCGACCCCCTGCGATCAGCTGCGACGGGTACGGCGACGAACGAGCGGAGCCGAGGCACCTAGGAACAGCCCAAGCAGCATGAGGCCCGCCGTGCCGGGCTCCGGCACGGAGCGGATCTGCGTCAGTGCGAACGTCAGCTCGGGATTCTTGAGGTCCTCGTCGAGATCCTCCTCGACGAGGATCAGGCCGACTTCCGGGGCGTAGTACTTGAATTCCCGCGCGTCAAGCTCTAGGTCGGTGGTCTCGAGTATCTGCAGCACGTTCTCGAACGTTCCGAATTCGAGCACGAGCTCAGGGATGAACGCGACGAAGATCGTCCCCTGGTCCATCGCCGCGTCGTTAGGCGCATGCTCTTGGAAGTAATTGAAGCCCTCGGTCAGCTCAGCCGGCATGATGAAGCCGGGCAAGGCGCCGTTCTCGCCGGCCTTCCAAGCTCCCTCCATGGTCGTACCGATGAGGTTCCCGTCCTCGTCGTATTCGAATTTCGTCACGTCCTCGCCGAGGTACCAGACGTTACCCAGCGTGTCCTGGGCAAAGTAGTCTTTGGTCTCCTCGACCAGCAGCCCGTCCTCAAATTCACGGTCCAGCTGGGTGAACGTCTGCACACCCGCGATCACCAGCCCCTCCCCTGTGTTGGTGTGCTCGAAACGCTCGTCGACGGGCCCGTCCTCGTCGCTGCCGCTGTAGACGTACGTGCGGCTGTCGGTCATTGGGAAATACGGGTTGTCGATCGGCTGCGCCGGATCGAAGTTCGCGGGCGAGAAGACCGGCAGGATCGTGTCGGCCGCCGCCGGCCACGACACCATGAAGGCGGTGGCAGTCGCCGCTAGCAGGGAAGTAATGAACGGTCGCATAGCGAAGCCCTCCACCAGCTGACACGCGGTGACCTATGTAAAGCAAGATCCGTGCCCACGGCGAAACCGACCGAAAATCAGCCCGCTTGCGACCGGTTCGTCGCGCCGACAACCGGATTCCGTCAACTAGTTCGACGCCCCGGCGAGTCGTTTCCTTCTCGACGCGGCCCGATGGACGATGGTCGCCGGCCTCGTTCGCTGCTAGTCTCGTTGCAACGCAACACGAAGTATCTGCCGCCACGCTCGGGTTTCCGGTGAACCACCAGCAGGCCATCGCCGCCTCAGACATCCATCCAAAGGCCGGACAAACGCTTTCCGGTGCCGACACGATTGTCCAGGTACTCGCCGACGAGGGCGTGGACGTCGTCTTTGGCTATAGCGGCGGCGCAATCCTCCCGACCTACGACGCGATCTTCCGCTACAACCAGGAGCGAGTCGGGCGCGAGGACGTGCGTCCGATGCCTCTGATCGTCCCGGCGAACGAGCAGGGCGCCGCCTTCATGGCGGCGGGCTACGCGCGGGCGAGCGGGCGCGTGGGGGTGTGCCTGGTCACTTCCGGTCCCGGTGCAACCAACACCGTGACCCCGGTGCGCGACTGCGCGGCGGACTCCGTGCCGATCGTCGTGATCTGCGGCCAGGTACCCACCGCCGCGATCGGCACCGACGCCTTCCAGGAAGCGCCGGTGGCCAACATCATGGGCGCGGTCGCGAAGCACATCTTCCTCGTCACCGATCCCGAGCGCCTCGAGGCGACCGTGCGCACTGCGTTCGAGATTGCGCGCACCGGCCGTCCGGGTCCGGTCGTCATCGACGTGCCGAAGGACATCCAGAACTGGCAAGGGCCATTCCGCGGCGCCGGTCAGCTGCCGATACGCGGTTACCGGCAGCGCATGTCGGATCTCGTCGAAAATGTGCTCGACGAGCCCGCTTGCAGCGAGTTCTTCGCGATGCTCGGCCAGGCCGAGCGGCCGCTCATCTACGCGGGCGGCGGTGTGATTCACGGCAACGCAGCCGCGGCACTGCGTCGTCTTGCGACCGAGCTTGAGCTGCCGGTGGTTACGACGCTGATGGGCATCGGCGCCATCGACACGAGTCACCCGCTCTCGATGCGGATGCTCGGCATGCACGGCGCGGCCTTCGCCAATTACGCGGTGGACGACTGCGACTTCCTGATCGCGGTGGGCGCGCGCTTCGACGACCGGGTTGCAGGCGCGCCGGACCGCTTTGCCCGCAACGCGAAATGGATCGCACATCTCGATGTGGACGCCTCGGAGATCGGCAAGGTCAAGCGAGTGCAGTGGAGTCATGTCGGCGTGCTGTCCGCGGCGCTGGAGGCGCTGCGCACGTACGCCGGTCGGTCCGGTTTCCGACATGACCGGACGGCCTGGCGCGGCCATCTCGAGGAGCTGCGGCGCGCGCACGCGATGAATTACGACCGCGCGAGCCCGCTCATCCAGCCGCATTACGTGATCGAGGAGCTCAATCGGCGGACGCGCGGCGAGGCGATCATCACGACGGGCGTCGGCCAGCACCAGATGTGGGCGGCGCAGTACTTCGACTTCCGGGAGCCACGACTGTGGTTGACCTCCGGCAGCATGGGGACCATGGGCTTCGGTCTGCCGGCCGCGATCGGCGCGCAGTTCGCCCGTCGCGACCGGCTGGTGATCGACGTCGACGGTGACGCGAGCGTGCGGATGAACGTGGGCGAGCTCGAGACCGTCACGACCTACGATCTGCCCATCAAGGTCCTGGTGATGAACAACCACGGCGACGGCATGGTCCGGCAGTGGCAGAAGCTCTTCTTCAAGGGAAGGATGTCGGCGAGCGACAAGTCGCTGCACAAGAAGGACTTTGTCGCCGCCGCGCGCGCGGACGGCTTCCGGTACGCCGAGCGGCTGGAGCGCAAGGAAGACGTGCCGCGCATGGTCGCGGAGTTCATCGATTTCCCGGGTCCCGCGTTCCTCGAAGTGATCATCGATCGTGACGCCGGCGTCTATCCGATGGTCGGCCCCGGCCAGAGCTACGAGGAGATGATTACCGGGGATCACATCGCATCGCGCACGAAGGCGGAGCCACGCGAGCCGGACGAGTCGGAGATGTTTTGACGCCGCGGCGCCGCGCCAGTGGCTGAGGCCGATTCGACCGCTCCTGCCCCGCGCGAGACCATGCGCGACCCGCGCCACGGGCCACGCGGCAGCCCGACCTTCGCGGACGCCGCACGCTTCTGGATCAAGCTCGGGCTGATCTCCTTCGGCGGTCCCGCCGGGCAGATCGCAATCATGCATCGCGAGCTGGTCGAGCGCCGCGGCTGGGTGGACGACGCGCAGTTCACCGGGGCGCTCAACTTCTGCATGCTGCTGCCCGGTCCCGAGGCGATGCAGCTCGCGATCTACATCGGCTGGAAGCTGCATGGAATGCGCGGCGGCCTCGTGGCGGGTCTGGCGTTCATCGGCCCCGCGATCGCACTGCTGCTTGGCTTGTCCTGGGTCTATGCGGCCCACGGGCAGGTCCCGGCGATCGCGGGACTGCTGAGCGGGCTCAAGGCCGCGGTCGTCGCGCTGGTGCTCCAGGCGATGCTGAAAATCGGGAGACGTGCGCTTCGCGGTCCGCTGCATGTGATGCTCGCGATCGGCGCATTCGCGGCGCTGCAGTTCCTGCACGTGCCGTTCCCGCTGATCGTGCTGGGCGCCGGTGTGATCGGCCTGGTCACCAGCGCGCGAACGACGCCATCGGCACCGCCCCTCGCGGCGGCGGCTCGCGCGGGCGCGCCGCTCAAGGTGCTGTCCGTGGGGCTGCTGCTGTGGGTAGTGCCCCTGCTCGCGTGTGGTGCAGCGCTCGGATTCGACTCGCTCTGGAGCCGCCTGTATCTCTTCTTCACCCAGGCGGCGCTCGTTACCTTTGGCGGCGCCTATGCCGTGCTCGGCTACGTAACGCAGCACCTGGTGGGAGACCTGGCCTGGCTTACGGCCGAGCAGTCAGTGACCGGCCTCGCGCTCGCGGAGACCACGCCTGGACCGCTGATTATCGTCCTGCAGTTCATGGGCTTCATGGCTGGATGGAACCAGCCCGCGCCGCTGGCGCCGGACCTGGCCGCCGTGCTCGCCGCGCTGCTCGCGGCGTGGGCGACGTTCCTGCCGTCCTTCGTGTTCATCTTTCTCGGCGCGCCGTACGTCGAGCGGATCACGGCCGAGCCGCGCGTCGCGGGCGCACTCGCGGCAATCACGGCGGCGGTCGTCGGCATCATCGCCACGCTCGCGCTCCTGTTCGCCCGCGTGGTGCTGCTGCCGAACGGGATCGCGGCTGCGCCCGACTGGGGCGCGATCGGGATCGCCGTCGCTGTCTGGCTGCTGCTGACGCGGACGCGCGTCGATCTGCCCTGGATCCTCGCTGCCGCCGCCGGCGCCGGCTTCCTCCTCCACTGACGTCCGGGCCTACCGGGCGAGCAGGGCGTCGATCTTTGCCGCAAACGTCTCGTACGGCGCTACCCCCGAGAAGCTCTCGCCGACGAACTCCCCATTGACCAGGTGACCGATGACGAACGAGGGAGTCGAGGAAAGACCGTTGGACATCGCGAGCCGCATGTCCGATCGCACCGCCTGCAGCTGACGCCCATCGCGACGGCAGGCGTCGAACCGGTCGATGTCGAGCTTGAGCTCTCTGGCGAGCTCCTCCCAGGGCTCGGTGCCCAGCCGCCGCTGGGCGGCGAAGACGGCGTGCCGATACTCCCAGTAGTGACCCTGCTCTCCGGCGCAACGCGCGGCAACGGCGGCAGTCTCGGCATGGGCGTGCATCGGGAGCGGCAGATCGCGCGAGGCGTAGCGGATCTTGCCCGTGTCGATATATGCAGCCTTCAGCCGCGGAAAGGTCTGGGCGGCGAACTGCGCGCAATAGGGACACTGCAGGTCCGTGAACTCGATGACGAGGACCTCTGCATCGGCGCGCCCGACCATATTGAACTCGGGCGTCGATTCGGTCACGGTCGCAGCCGGAGCGGGCGCCTGCTGAGCCGGTGCTTGCGCGCAGGATCCGGTAAGCGCGACGATCAGGAGCTGCACCAGGCGCCGTGCGGGCAGTAGCATGGGCTATCCAGGGAAGTGTCGGACGACGGTAGCATGAAGTATCTGCACACTATGGTGCGAGTCAGCGATCTCGCCCAATCGCTCGCGTTCTATTGCGACGCTCTCGGCCTGCGCGAGCTGCGGCGCCACGACAACGAGTCCGGCCGCTACACACTGGTGTTTCTCGCGGCGCCGGGCGACGACGACGCGCAGGTCGAGCTCACCTCGAACTGGGACCCGGAGACCTACGGGATTGGCCGCGCGTTCGGACACCTCGCGTACGCGGTCGACGACATCTACGCCACCTGCCAGCGGCTCATGGATCACGGCGTCACGATTAACCGGCCGCCGCGCGACGGCCGCATGGCGTTCGTTCGCTCTCCGGATTCCATCTCGGTCGAGCTGCTGCAGAAAGGCGCGGCGCTGCCGCCGCGGGAACCGTGGGCGACGATGCCGAACGTCGGAACCTGGTGACTGTTCCCCCGCCGCGCGCATTGAGCGTCGCGGGCGGCGGTTGATGGCACGGGGCGCGGGCGATTCAGAATCGTGCGCCGACGATCCGCGGTTCGGGCACCAGCTCGACGCTGAATCGCGCACGCACGGACTCAGCGACCTGGCGGGCGAGCGCGAGCAGCTGCTGGCCGGTGGCTCCGCCGTAGTTGACGACTACCAGCGCATGCCGGCTCGAGATGCCGGCGTCGCCCTCGCGATGTCCGCGCCAGCCGCAAGCCTCGATCAGCCAGGCAGCGGACAGCTTACGGCGGTCGGGCGCGCCCGTTGCATAGCTCGGCAAGCCGGGATTCGCTGCGATCAGGTTCTGCGCGACGTCCGTCGGCACGACGGGATTCTTGAAGAAACTACCGGCGTTGCCGATCACGGCCGGATCCGGAAGCTTGCGCCGCCGGATGCGGCGGATGGCGGCGGCGATCTCTACCGTCGAGGGCTCGTTGCCGGCAGTTGATCCGAGCTCTGTTCGCACACCGGGATAGTCGAGACGCGGCTCGCGCCGCCGCGGCAGCCGGAGCTCGAGCGCGGTGACGATCCAGCGGTCGACCTCGCGCTTGAACCGGCTGTCGCGGTAGGTGAAGCCGCAGTCGTCGCGCGCAAGCGTGACCGTGCGCCCGGTGCTTCGATCCCAGGCCTCGACCGCCGTGACGAACTCGTCGATCTCCGTTCCATACGCACCGATGTTCTGGATTGGTGCCGCACCGACGCGACCGGGAATGAGCGCGAGGTTCTCGAGTCCGGCGAATCCTTTCGCAACACTCCAATCGACGAATCCATCCCAGCCGACCGCGGCCTCAGCGCGTACGTCCCCGATCGCGCCGTCATCCCGAAGCACTGCGACGCCAGTCGCCGCCTGTCGAAGTACGACACCCGGAAAGTCGCCGACGAACAGCACATTGCTGCCGTCCCCGATGCAGATGAGCGGCAGGTCCTTGATGCGTGTTTCAGCCAGCGCTGCGGGCAGCGCCTCCGCGTCCTGCACCGTGACCAGACAAGCGGCGCGCCCCTCCACACCAAAGGTATTGAACGCACGCAGCGAGACGTCAGCCTGCAGCGCATATCCGCGGCTCATGGCAGCGAGATTAGCGTCATGGGTGCCCCGATGGACATAATTGGCTGCAGACCGCAGGATCGGGTGCCAAGATTAAGTACAGTCGATCGCAGTCGTTGTGAGAGTTGAGTCACCGCGACCCGGCGCGCGTGCGCGGACAATTCGACCGCGAACAACAACGTGCACCGAGGTCCAATCATCGTGAGTCAGTCTTCCCGTGCCGCTGCCCGAATCACCGCCCTACCGAGCAGGAACTCCGCCGCCGTGACCGTTCATCTGCGACGGATGTACGTCGACTGCCGCTACGGCCAGCTGCACGTGCACTCCGCCTTTCCTTCGAGCGGAGGGTTCGACGAGCTGACGCCGCTCGTATGTCTCCCCCCGGCACCGCTGACCGGCGGCCTGTTCAAGCCGTTCCTCGCCGAGATGGGCCGCGACCGCAGCGTCTATGCGCCGGATGCGCCGGGCTGCGGCGAATCGGACAGGCCCGAGGCGGCGCCCTCGGTTCACGACTACGCGCAGGCTTATGGCGACCTGATCGACACGCTCCGGCTGCGACAGGTCGACGTGCTGGGCTACCAGTCGGGTTCCCTTTCGGCGATCGAGTTGGCCGTCGCCCGGCCCGAGCAGGTGCGACGCGTGGTGCTGGTCGGCGTGCCGGCCTTCGATGCGCGCGACCGCGAAGGGTATGCCAGCCGTCCCTGGCCGGCGCGGCCGCGCGAGGACGGATCGCATCTGATCGAGGAGTGGCAGCGGATCCGCCGTGCACGCGGGCCGGGCGCCTCGCTTGCGCGTCTGACCGCGGATCTCGGCTGTGGATTGCGGGCTGGGGACGAGGCGAGCTGGGGGCCGGCCGCCGCCGCGCATTACACCGCGGGTGAGCGTCTGCCCTTGCTCCGCCAGCCGGTGCTGGTGCTGCGCCCGCACGATGAGTTCTGGGACATGACGGCCCGCACCGAGCCGCTGCTGCGCGACGCGCGCCGCATCGACATGCCCGAGTGCGACGGCAGCCTGTTCGATACGAGGTCCGGCGACCTGGCTCGCGACGTCAGCGCGTTCCTCGATCGCTGAGCGAGGCTGCGCCTGCCGCGCCTGATGGCGTCGGCGAGCGCAGCAGCAGCACAAGTCCAAGCCCCGCGAGCAGCGGCATTGTCGCGACGTTGAGTCGCGTCCAGCCGAGCGCATGGACCGCCGGGCCCGCGAGCAGCGATGCGATCGCCTGGACGCCGAACACCGAGAAGTCGTTGACCGCCTGCGCGCGGTAACGCTCCGCCGGCCGGTAGCAGCCGGTGAGGAGCGTGGTTCCGGCGACGAACAGCAGATTCCAGCCGAGGCCTAGCAGGACCAGCCCCCACCAGTAGTGCGCGAGCGCGCGGCCCGAGCCGTCGACGATCACGGAGACCGTCATCAGGGCGAGTCCGACGAGCATGCCTGCCCGGATGCCAATCCGTGCGATCAGCCGGCCGCTGACCAGCGACGGCCCGTACATCGCAAGCACATGACTCTGGATCACCCAGGCCGTGTGCGTGTCGGAGTAGCGATCGTGGACATGCATGCTGATCGGTGTCGCGGTCATGATGAAGCTCATCACCGAGAAGGCGACCACCGACGCGGCGACGGCCACGAGAAACGCAGGTTGTCGGACGACCACGGCGAGCGGGCGGGCTTCGCCGCCGGCTGCAGTGGTCGGCACCTCCGCGGCGCGATAGCGCGTCAGCACCGCCGCCGACGCGATACAAAGCATCGCGACCAGCAGGAACGATCCTGCGTACTCGTGCCCCGGTAAGAGGTCCTTGCAGACCAGCGCGAGCTGCGGCCCGACCACCGCGGCGGCGAGCGTTCCGAGCATCAACGTGGCGATCGCGCGGCTCGCGTCGGCCGCGGAAACGCTTTCCGCGGCGGCGAAGCGCTGCTGTTGCTGGAATGCGAGATTCGCGCCGAGCGCGAGCGAGCCCGCGCACAGCAGGATGAAGCTCGTAACGACGATGGCCCGGGCGATGACGAGCGCGGCAACGGCGGCCAGCAGAACGCTCGCGATGAAGGCGCGGCGCCGGCCGAAGCGCTGCATGGCGAGCGCCGCCGGGACCGTCGCGAACGCGACACCGACGATTACGAGTGACAGGGGCAGCGTCGCGAGCTGCGGCGCCGGCGCGAGCTCGCTGCCCACGATCCCGCCGAGCAGGAACATGGTCATCATCCCGGCGGCCGAGAGACCCTGCGCCAGGGCAAGAATTCGAACGGTGTGCATGCGCTCAGATGATCCGCTGCCAGCTGTAGGCGCAGAACAGCCCGACGGCTCCGCAGCTCACGAGCCACTCGAGGGCGCTGGCCAGTACGTAGCGCGTGGGCACGCGGAGCCTCAGCCTGAGCGAGAGCAGCGCCGGCAAGGCGACACCGCTCCAACAGAGCAGACCGAACGACACCCCCACCAGGTACCAGGGCATGTGCACGAGCGCGATCAGGCTCCAGCCTGCCCAGAACAGCACGCCCTGCAGTGCGCCGGCGGCGGCATGCCCGGCCGCGCCGGCAAGCAGCGCCTGCAGGGATTCGCCATCGGCTGCAAGTGGCGCCGGCAACCCTGGATTGCGCAGCAGCGCCACGGAGACCATGCCGCTCCACAGGACCCCGACCAGACCGCCACAGGCGCCGGCGAACAGGCTCATCATGAGCTCGATGCGCGGCATGGACGGACGCTCTGGCCGGCCGCGGATCAGAGCTTGCGCTGCAGCGCGAGGGCCAGCCGATCGATCTCGGAGGAATCGCTGTACGCGTGCAGGCTGACGCGCAGGGCATCGAACGCGCCACGATGCGCGACGTGCCGCAGCACGACGCCGTCCTCGGCGGCAAGCGCCGTGGCGAGCGCGGCGTGGTCGCGATTCGGGACTGCGAACGAAACGATTCCCGCCCAGAGCGACGGATGTGTCGGCGTGAGAAAGACGAGTCCCGGCAGACCGGCGAGTCGCATCCTGAGATAACTGACGAGCTCGCGGACACGCGCCCCGATGCGGCCCCGGTTCACGGCTTGCTGGAATTCGATTGCGATTCCCACGCCCTCGAGACCCGGCCCCCGCAGCCGGCTTCCCTGGCCGTACTTGGCCTGGGTCTCGGGCCACGCGTCATACGGCAGCTCGACCGTCGGCGGCACCGCGCCGAAGCGATCGGCGGCGTCCCAGCCCGTGGGCCGCTCGACCGTGAGCGGCCAGAGCCGGCCTCGCAGGTCGCGACGCACGTACAGCGCACCGGTGCCGGCGCCGGCGTTGAGCCACTTGTGAAAGCAGGTCGCATACGCGTCGCAGTCGAGCTCGGCGATGCGGGGTTCGATCTGGCCGGGTGCCTGCGCGCCGTCGACGACGCTCAATATGCCCTTGGCGCGAGCGAGTGCGCAGAGCTCGCGGACCGGCATTACCGTCCCGTCTGTGTACTGCACGTGCGAGAAGAGCAGCACGCGGGTCTGCGGGGTAATCGCGCCGGCGAACTTGGTGACGATCGCTTCCGGCGCGGCCGCGACGCCGTCCGGCGCGAGCTGCGTCACCTTGAGACCGCGCCGCTTCGCTTCGAGCAGCCACGGATAGATGGCGGTCGGATGATCGTGGGTGGTGGTCAGGATCTCGTCGCCCGGCTGCAGGTCGAGGCCACGGGCGACGATCGTCAGGCCCTCCTGCGTTCCGCCGGTGAAGACCAAGTCCTCGCCCGCGGCGCCGAGAAACGCGCCGATCGTGCCGAGGTGCGCGCGGATCGTGTCGAAGGCCAGCGCCGAGTCCTGGTAGCGCTGGAAGTCGGCGCTCTGCCGCTCCCGGCTGCGGTACTCCTGCGCCATGACCGCGCGTAACGTCGGGCCGAAGCGTGCGGTATCGAGCCATGCGAGCCCCGGATCGAGCACCAGCTGTGCGCGCATCCATTGCCAGAGCTCGCGCGATACGTACGGGACGTTGCCAGGGGAAAAGGTGGCCGCACCCGTCATCGCCGGCGCGAGTGAACTTACGCCGAGCGCGCTGAGGAAGAACCTGCGCGAATGCTGTCGTGTCATGTCTCGATTGTTCCAGCCGGCACGCCGCGCGGCGGGCGCGCGCAGTATGCAGGCTCGCTGCTCAAAGTTGAAGCAAGCCCGGTCGGGGATGCTTGACTTTTCTCGGCGCAAAAAGGCGAGCATCCCCGCAGGGACGGCGCGCTTTCCTGCTAACTTAGCCGTCGGTCAGGTGGTGGGCCCGCATGCAGGAAAGCTACATCGAACGCATTCTCAAGGCGCGCGTCTACGAGGTCGCCGTCGAAACACCGCTCGAGGAGGCGCCGCGCTTGTCGCGGCGGCTCGGCAACCGCGTGCTGTACAAGCGCGAGGATCTCCAGCCCGTATTTTCCTTCAAGCTGCGCGGTGCCTACAACCGCATCGCGCACCTGTCGGACACGGTCGCGGCGCGGGGTGTGATCTGCGCCTCCGCGGGTAATCACGCGCAGGGCGTGGCGCTCGCGGCGCGCCGTCGCGGCATACCCGCCGTGGTAGTGATGCCGCGCACGACGCCCGAGATCAAGGTGCAGTCCGTGGTGGACCTCGGCGCGGAAGTCGTGCTGCACGGCGATGACTTCGATGCAGCGTACGAGTACGCGACCGGGCTCGAGCGCAGCCGCACGCTGACCTTCATTCACCCGTTCGACGATCCGGACGTGATCGCAGGCCAGGGCACGATCGGTGTGGAGATCCTGCGACAGCACTCCGGGCGGATCGACGCGGTGTTCGTGCCGATCGGTGGCGGCGGGCTGATCGCCGGAATCGCCGCCTACCTCAAGACGCTCTATCCGAAGATCCGCATCGTCGGGGTCGAGCCCGAGGACGCGGCGAGCATGCAGCGGTCGGTCGCGGCCGGGCAGCGCGTCACGCTCGACCGTGTCGGAATCTTCGCCGACGGCGTCGCGGTGCGGCGCGCCGGAGAGGAGACCTTCCGTCTCGTGCAGCGCTACGTCGACGAGATCCTGCTGGTCAACACGGACGAGATCTGCGCGGCGATCCAGGACATCTTCGAGGACAACCGCACGATCGCCGAGCCCGCCGGCGCGCTGGCGGTCGCCGGTATCAAGCGCTACGTGGCGCGCGAATCCTGCACCGGTGCGACGCTGATCGCGATCAACAGCGGCGCCAACATCAACTTCGACCGGTTGCGCCACGTCGCGGAGCGGGCCGACCTGGGCGCCGGGCGCGAGGCGCTGTTTGCGGTCGAGATTCCCGAGCAGCCGGGCAGCTTTCTGAGGTTCTGCCAGGTGATCGGTCAGCGCAGCGTCACTGAGTTCAACTACCGGTATTCGGATGCGGCGACCGCGAGGATCTTCGTCGGGCTGGCGCTGTCGGACGGGCGCCGCGAGAAGCAGCAGTTGCTCACGATGGTGGCCGAGGCGGGTTTCAAAGTTGTCGACATGAGCGACGACGAAATGGCAAAGCTGCACGTGCGGTACATGGTCGGCGGCCATGCGCGCGAGCTCACGCACGAGCGGCTGTTTCGCTTCGAATTTCCCGAGCGCCCCGGCGCCCTGCTCAAGTTTCTCGAGGCGATCGGCTCGCGCTGGAACATCAGCCTGTTTCATTACCGCAACCACGGTTCGGATCACGGCCGGGTGCTGGCCGGCGTGCAGGTGTCGCCAGCGGACGCTGGCGATTTCGCGCTTCATCTGCGCGAGCTGCACTACCCCTACGTAGACGAGACGCCGAACCCTGCCTACCGGATGTTTCTCGGGAGCTGAGCTGAATACCTATCGGCCGCGGCGTGCGCCCGAAGGAGAAGTTCGCGCGGTGCGCGGGCTCGCGGTGCACCTGACGCGGTGGCCGGGCCGGGGACCGGAGCCGTGGCTGCTGCTCCATGGCTGGATGGATACCGGTGCCACCTTCCAGTTCCTGGCCGATGCTCTGCGGCCGGAGCGATCGCTGATCGCACCCGACTGGCGCGGCTTTGGCGCAAGCGCATGGCCGGCCGACGGCTACTGGTTCCCCGACTACTTCGCGGATCTTGACGCGCTGATCGACCTGCTGTCGCCGCAGGCCCCCGTCACGCTGGTCGGTCACAGCATGGGCGCAAACATCGCGATGATGTACGCCGGTCTCCGCCCGGAGCGGGTTCGCACGCTGGTGAGCATCGAGGGATTCGGCCTGCCACGGACGCGGCCCGAACAGGCACCCGCCCGCTACCGCACGTGGCTCGACGAGCTGCGTGAAACGCCCGTCTTCGCGCGTTTTCCGTCGCACGCCGCGTTCGTGCAGTACCTGCAGAAGCGCAGCCCGCGGCTGCCGGCGGAGCGTGCCGAGTTCATCGCGCATGCCTGGGCGACCGGGGCGCCGGACGGCGGCACCCGGATGCGCGCTGATCCACGACACAAGCGCGTCAATCCCATCCTGTACCGCCGCGAGGAGGCCGAAGCGTGCTGGCGCGAGATACGCGCCCCGCTGCTGTTCGTTGCGGGGATGGATTCCGATCACGCCCGGCGCTACACGGATGACCCCTCGCTCGACGGAATGCGTGAGCTCATACAGCGCTTCACGCTCGTCACGGTCGCGAACGCGGGACACATGGTGCACCACGAGCAGCCAGAGGCCGTTGCCGCGGCGATCGAGCAGTTCATGGACTCGCTCAACCAGACAACCCCCGCGCTGAGCTGAATCCGCGACCGGTCGCATCAGCCGCGACGCGCGCCCGTCGGCTGGCGCGCCCACCTATAATCGCTCAACAACCCACAACGCCGATGACTGACACGAACGCAACCATCGCCCGCTGGTTCGCCGAGCTGCGGACGACCGCCGGTTCGGCGCTTGGCGCCGCCGCCTGGCTCGCGCCGCAACCCGCGGTTGCAGCGGCGGCGAGTCTGCCCGGCGACCCGCGCTTTGAGCGCGTTGTTGCGCGGCTGTGCGACATGAGCAGCGGCAGGACGAGCTGACGTGCGCCGGCCGAGCTCGATGACGGCGCCGCTCGCGCTGCTGGCATTGGTGGGTGCAGGGCTGGTCTGGTCGGGTATCGGTCCCTACGACCGGACGACCTGGTGGCTCGAGGTGCTGCCGGTGCTGTTGGCCTTGCCGATACTGGCATTCACTGCACGGCGCTTTCCGTTGACGCCGCTCGTGTATACGCTGATCGCGATCCATTGCCTGATCCTGGTCCTGGGCGGTCACTACACGTATGCGCGCGTGCCGCTTGGGTTCTGGATGCAGGACTGGTTCGACTTCTCACGCAACCACTACGACCGGATCGGGCATCTGATGCAGGGTTTCGGACCGGCGATGATCGCGCGCGAGCTGCTGCTGCGGACCTCGCCGCTCAAGCCCGGGAAATGGCTGTTCGCACTGGTAACGCTCGGCGTCCTCGGCGTCAGCGCCTTCTACGAGTTCACAGAGTGGTGGGCAGCACTCGCCGGCGGCGAGGCGGCCGACGCGTTCCTCGGCACGCAGGGCGATCTGTGGGACACACAATGGGACATGTTCCTTGCGTTCTGCGGCGCCGTCGCAGCGCAGGTATTTCTGTCCCGTCTGCACGACCGGCAGCTCGCAGCGCTCCAGGACCGTCGCGCCGCCGCGGCTTATCGTCCCGTCTTCGAGGAGTAGCGACTTGCAGCTGCCAAGGGCACGACCGGTCACCTATGTCTGGGCGCGGCGCATCGCGATCTCCATCGTCGGCGGCACCGTGCTCCTGATCGGCGTCGCGATGCTCGTCCTGCCGGGGCCGGGTCTGGTCGTGATCCCGCTCGGACTCGCCATCCTCGGCATCGAGTACGCCTGGGCGCGGGTGTGGCTGCGCAAGGTCAAGTCGCGGACCGCCGACATGATCGGCGCGATCCGGCGCAACACACCCTTCATGCGATGGGACGACCGCGACTGATCACGTCTCCGACCGTCCGAATGGCTCCAGCCGTGTTCCCTCAGGGCATAGGTTCATCGAGGAGAAGTGCGCGCGCGAACTTGACCGGTGGCGAGCCGAGCGCAAGCAATCGGTCGTGATATGACTTGAGGTCGAACCGGTCACCCGCACGCGCCTCGGCCTCGCGGCGCAGGTCAGCGTGCTCCTGGTAGCCCACAAAATACGTCGGCAGCTGCGCGGATGTCAGCTGCGCCCGCACCCACTTGCCAGCGGCCTCACGTTCCTCCTGGAAGCCCGTCTCGGTCATCAGCTTCATCGCCTGCTCGCGTGTCATCCCGTCGACGTGGATCGCCGAGTCCATGATCGCATTGGTCACTCCGCGCAGGTACCACTTGAGCTGGATCAGCCGCATCAGCGGATCGTCGCGGCGGAACCCCTCGTCGATCATCACGCGCTCGGAATACACCGCCCAGCCCTCGACGAAGGGCCCCGAGGCGAGCAGCGCGCGCAGCACCGACGGGTAACGGTTGGAATGCGCGATCTGCAGGTAGTGCCCCGGCATCGCCTCGTGCATTGTCAGCTCGGCGATCGAGCGGCTGTTGTACTCCCGCAGGAACGAGGTGACCTGTTCCTCGGACCAGTCTTCGGGAATCGGCGAGACCGCATAAAACGTGCGCTGGCCACGGTCGAGTGGTCCGGGCGAATCGCAGTAGGCCACGGCCACCCCGCGCTGGAACTCGGGCATCAGGATGATCTCGAGCGGCTCCGACGGCACGCTGACGAAATCGCGCGCGCGGACGAACGCCGTGGTCTCCGTCACCGTCGCGCGCGCTGCCTCGACGACGCCGTCGCGCGCCGGCCGTTCGGCGTACGCGAGCTCGAGCGCAGCGGCGATGGCGGCCTGCTGTTGGGCGTTCGTCGGCGCCGCAGGAGTCGGCGGTGCGGCCGCGCGCCCGGCGAGCACGGTGCGCGCCACCTCGTACATCGCGCCGCGTGTGTCCTTCACCGCCGCGTCGGCGCGGCGACGGATCTCGGCGCGCGAGAGCGGCGAGACGAGCGCAAAGGCCAGCTTCTGGTCGTAGAGCTCCGCGCCGATGCGGAACTCACCGCGCGCCGCGGGCTTGAGCTCAGACTCGAGCCACTTCTGGTGCGCCTGCACGGCGGCGCGCGCGCCCTCAATCGCGCGCCGGAGTCGCGCCTGGTCCGCCTCGGACAGCGTGCCGAGCTGCAGTACGATCAGCTCATCGATGAGCGAGAGCACACCGGGGCTCTGCTTCACGGCGGTTTCGGCATGGATCGCCGGCACGCGCGCTGGAACCAGGTTGGCGCGCATCTGCTCGAGCAGCCGCGGGAGCTTCTCCAGACGTGCGGTCGCCGCCGACAGCCGCTGTGGCAGCGGCGCATAGTCGCGCGCGAGCAGCCCGTACAGCGACTGGCCGGCGAGCTGCGTGTAGACCAGCGGGTCCCAGGACCAGTCGCGCAGGCGCTCGTCGCTCCAGATCTGGTAGCGCAACTGGTTGTCGAGCATCGCCGCATCGACCTGATTCGGGCGCGTGAGTCGGCTGCGATCGAGCGCCGAGATCTCGGCCAACAGTCCACGTGCCCAGGCGATGGTGCGCGCGCGGCCCGCCGCACTCATGTCCTCGAGCTCCCCGTCGAACCGGTGATCACCGAGCTGCGTGGCCGCTACGGGCGAGTAGCGGCCGAACTCCTCCACGTAGCGCGCGGCGGCGGCCTCGAAGCGCGCGTCGACCTCCGCGGCCGGGGCTGCCGCAGGCTCGGCATGCGCGCTGAAGACAAGTGCCAGTACTGACAGCAGCAGTCCGCGTGCGGGGTCGACCTTCGAGCGCGGCAACTCCTGAAAGTAGTACCGAATCGATTTGTATTTGTGAGTCATGCTGGCCCGGTTTCGATTCTACAGTTGCCAGCAGTTTGCCACGAATTTCCGCGGTCGCGGCGCGCGGCATCTGTGCGGGCGTCGGCTGCGATATGCTCTGCCGCACATGAAATCAACAGCGACGGGCGCGGCGCGATGACGGCGCACGGCGCCGCTCGTCTTGCGGTCCTGCGCAACCGCGATTTCAGCCTGTATCTCGTCGCGCGACTGCTCGGCACGCTTGCGGTGCAGATGCAGACGGTCGCGGTCGGCTGGCAGGTGTACGAGGTTACGCGTGATCCGCTCGATCTCGGGCTGATCGGTCTGTCGCAGTTCCTGCCGTTCATCGCATTCATCCTGCCGGCAGGGCATCTCGCGGACAGCCGCGACCGGCGCCGTATCATCACGTTCTGCTACGCGCTCGAGTGCCTCTGCGCGCTGCTGCTGCTCGCGATCGCGCTGCGCGGCATGACCGAAGCTGCGCCGGTGTTCGCCGTCATGACGTTGTTCGGCGTTGCACGAGCATTCCAAATGCCGACCGGCCAGGCGCTGCTGCCGAACCTCGTGCCGCGCGAGCAGTTCGGCGTGGCGGTCGCAATCAACTCTTCCACCTGGCAGATCGCAACGATTGCCGGGCCAGCGCTGGGTGGCATCATCTACCTGGCCGGAGCGCCGGTCGTCTACGCGAGCGCGGCGGGCCTGTTCGCGGTCGCGATCGCGATGACGCTCCTGCTGCGCGCGGGCGGATCGCAGGGACGGCCGCGCGAGTCGGCGACGCTCGCGACCCTGCTCTCGGGTCTCAAGTTCGTACGCAGCCGCCGCGTGGTGCTCGGCGCAATTTCGCTCGACCTCTTCGCTGTGCTGTTTGGTGGCGCTACCGCGCTGCTGCCGGTGTATGCGGCCGACGTGCTTCACGCTGGTCCGGACGGACTGGGCTGGCTGCGCACGGCGCCGGCGATCGGCGCCGCGGCCTGCGGCATCGTGTTGAGCCTGCTGCCGATCACGCGGAGCGTCGGCCGCCACATGTTCGGCGGTGTAGTCGTGTTCGGTGCTGCGACGATCGTGTTCGGCCTCTCGACGAGCTTCTGGCTGTCGATGATCGCGCTGATCGCGATGGGCGCGGGCGACATGGTGAGCGTCTACATCCGCCACCTGCTCGTGCAGCTCGAGACGCCGGATGCGATCCGTGGACGGGTGAGCGCCGTCAATGCGGTGTTCATCGGCGCGTCGAACGAGCTCGGTGAGTTTGAGTCCGGCGTGACGGCCGCATGGTTCGGCACTGTCGCGGCCGTGGTGGTCGGCGGCTGCGCGACTCTCGCGGTGGCTGCACTTTGGGCACGCCTCTTCCCCGAACTCGCCACGATGGATCGTCTACCCGCCACGCCGATTGAAGGGGTGCCCGGGGCCTCTCCCGAAAGGTGACAACTGTATATCCGTACAGTATTCTTGAATCATGCGGCGGGCGGATCGTGAGCTGGTGGTGAAGGGCCGGGGGGCGGCGTCGAACCCGGGCGGCCGGTTCGAATCAACTCGGGCGGAAGTCAGCGACGACGGTTGGGGCGCGCTCGAGGAAACGCCGCGCCGCGCCGACACCGTGCTGCAAGTCGATCATCCCCGGAATGCGATCTCCCACAACACGTCGCCCGACGTGCCGTTCGATCAGTCCATCAACCCGTACCAGGGTTGCGAGCACGGCTGCATCTACTGCTTCGCGCGGCCCTCGCACGCCTACTGGAACCTGGGGCCGGGGCTGGATTTCGAGACGCGGATCTTCTACAAGCCCGGGCTCGCCCGGCTGCTCGACCGCGAGCTTCGAGCGAAGGGTTACGTGTGCAAGCCGATAAATCTAGGTGCGAACACCGATCCCTACCAGCCGGCCGAGCGTGAGCACGGCACGACCCGCGAGCTGCTCGAGGTGCTGCTCCTGCACCGGCACCCGGTGACCATCGTCACCAAGGGTGCCCTGGTCCTGCGCGACATCGATCTGCTGACGCAGCTCGCGGCGCAACGGCTGGTCGCGGTCATGGTGAGCCTGACCACGCTCGACGACGAGTTGAAACGGACGCTCGAGCCGCGCGCCGCGGCACCTGCGGCCCGGCTGCGAGTGATTGAGCGGCTGAGCGCCGCCGGAGTACCCGTCGGCGTGCTGCTGGCTCCGATCATCCCCGCGCTCAACGACCACGAGATCGAGCGGCTCGTTGAAGCCGCCGCGGCGGCGGGCGCGATCAGCGCGTCCTATCTGCCAGTGCGTCTGCCGCGCGAGGTCGCAGATCTCTTTACCGAGTGGCTACGCGCGCACTACCCGGACCGCGCCGACCGCGTGCTGGCGCTGGTGCGCGGAATGCGCGGTGGTCGCCTCAACGACCCGCGCTTCGGTCATCGCATGCGAGGCGAGGGCGAATATGCGGCGCTGCTGGCGCGCCGGTTCGAGGCGGCGGCGCGCCGGCACGGGCTCGACCGGCGGCGTGGCGCCGACCTTGACACGAGCCAATTCGTCGCCGATCCGGACGCACCGACTCAGGCGGAACTCTTCACATAAGCGAGGGCACTTACACACGCCGCACGCAGTCTTTGCGTGCGGAGTCTTGGGCGTATACTCGAATCGTTTTCGAATCTGGCAAGGTCGCGGCCGGGGTCAGCCGGCCGAGGGTTGAAGGCCATGAAAGTCCCCCACCGTGATCCGTGTCAACGCACCGGATGGCTGCTGCGTTTGCGCCCTGTGGCGGGTGCGGGAGCGCTCGCCTGGCTCGCATCGGGATGCATGACGTCGAAGATCGACGAGACGCGCCAGGTGGCGACGGCGATCCAGGCGAACGAAGCCATCGTCCTGCTGAAGAAGCCCCAGATCGAGGGCGTCGGAACGGAAGAGGAGTTTCTCGATTGCGTGCAGGAGAAACTCGGCGGCACTCTGATGCATCCGGAGGACGGCCAGTCGGGCCGCACCGCTCGGTCGGGCGACGGCGGCGTTCCGTTCCGGATCTACGGCGAGCAGGAGTTTACCGACGCGATGTTTCCGTGGTTCGAGCCGAGCACTGCGCCCGGCAACGCGGCCGGGCTCAGGACGCTGCTGGCGAGACCCGGTGTCTCCGATCGGCTGAACCAGATCGGCGTCCGCTACATCGTCTGGCTCGATGGCAACACCAAGAAGTCGGACGGCGGCGGGAGCATCACGTGCGCGGCGGGGCCCGGCATGGCTGCCTGCATAGGTCTCGGCTGGTGGGAAAAGCAGTCGGACTACGTGGCCTCGGTCTGGGACATGCAAAACGTGACCGAGGTTGGCACCGTCACCACGGATGTCAGTGGCACCTCGGTCATCATCGGTGCGGTCGCTCCGATCCCGATTATCACGCCGGTGCGGGCCAAGGCCTGCACTCAGCTGTCGGAGCAGCTGCGCTCGTTCCTGCTCGGGAACGATCTGGCGGTGGTTCCGGAAACGGCCGTCAGTGCACCGGCAGCGGCGGGTTCGACCGGCACGCATTGAACCCGGAACCCGAACGCGGGTTCCAAGCAGTGAGCAGGGACGTTCGGACCCGGCGTCCGGCCCCCGGGGTGGTTCGCGCGAGGTCTATGTGATGAAGACCCAGTCAAGATTCTTGATACTCGGTTCTCTGGCCAGCCTGGTGTTCGTCGCCGGCTGCAAGACGGAGACCCAGACGTCGGGTATGCCGGCCCCGCCGTCTTCGTCACCCTCGTCCTCGCCGTCGTCACCCTCGTCCTCGCCCTCGTCCCCATCGTCTTCACCCTCGTCGCCGAGTTCGTCCGGCGGCAGCCCCGGCTCGTCGCAGCCTTCGCAGTCGGGCGAGCAGGGGAGCCAGGGACAGACGCAGGAGAGCCCGTTCCCGGAGCAGGAACAGCAGCAAAGCGGGTCGTCGGGCGGCAGCACTTCCAGCCCGTCGAGCCCGTCGGAAGGGCAGAGCCAGTCCAGCGAGCAACCGAGCGGTGGCAGCCCATCGCAGGGGTCCTCCGGCGGGAGTACCGGCAGCGCACAGCCCCAATCGGGTGGCAGTCCCTCGTCCGGCGAGCAGGGTGGCACTCCGTCTTCGGGCCAGCCGGGGTCCCAGTCATCCGGCGAGCAGGGTGGTGCTCAATCTTCAGGTCAGCCGGGGTCCCAGTCATCGGGCGAGCAAGGTGGTGCTTCGACCTCGGGTCAGCCGGGGTCCCAGTCCTCGGGCGAGTCCGCATCGGGTCAGCCAAGCGGTGGCACTCCTTCTACGTCGTCGGGCGGGCAGCCCGCCGGCTCATCCTCGGGTGGGCTGCCGTCGGGCGGCACCCAGTCCGCGGGCGGCGAGCCCTCGGGCGGTCCTCCGTCCGGTGGCTCCGCACCCTCGACCGAAGGTGGTACGTCCGGCGGATCCACGCCCTCATCCGAGGGTGGTACGTCCGGCGGGTCTACGCCGTCGAGCGAGGGTGGCGCGTCCGGAGGATCCGCGCCTCCAGCCGGAGGTGGCGCCTCGGGTGGTCCGACTGTGACCGTCGTGCCCGTGATTCCAGGTGCGGGCAGTCTTCCGGGCGTGGGGCTCCCAGGCTCGCCTGGAGCGCCGGGGACAGGTGCACCGGGCACAGGTGCGCCGGGTTTCCCGGAACCGAGTGGTGGCGCGGATGCGCCTGGGGGCGGCGGTTCGCCGTCCGCCCAGGGCTCGCCACAGACCGGGCAAGGACAAACGTCGCAGCCCGGCGGAGATTCGCCCACCGCCGGCGGCGGTGGGGCGCCGGGTGGCGCACCGCAACAAAGTGGTACATCGGGCGGCGGCGCGGCGGGTTACCCGGGCGCGTCGGGCGAAGGTGGGCCCGGCGGCGGACCGATGACCAGCGAGGACAAGCGCGCCCAGATCGACCGGCGCTTCGATGAGACCTTTGCAGTGTTCGACGAGCGCATGCGCAAGGAGCAGGAAACCCTGTCACGCGAGCGCGCGGCCGGCGGCGGTGGCGGCGGCGGCGAGGGCAGCAGCGACGAAGGCAACTCGGACGAGGACAGCGATGCCGCGAGCGGCAAGGGCGAAGGTGGTTCCACCGGCGAGGCCGAGTCGGCCGGCGAAGGCGAGGATGCTGGCAACGGCGGCGAAGCGGGAGGTCGCGGCGAGTCCGCTGGTGAGCAGGGTGGCGAGCAGCAGGGCGGTGGTGGCGGCGTGGGCGGCGGTTCGGCCGGCGGCAGCTCCGGGCCCGGCTCCGTGCCGGCCGACATCCCGGACGGCAGCGACGATGACATCGTGGCGCGCCAGTTGCGCGAAGCCGCCATGAAGGAGAAGGATCCCGAGCTGCGCGCACGTCTCTGGGAAGAGTACCGTCAGTACAAGAAGGGAAGCTAGTGATAGACAGACTTACCAGGCGATTCCTCGGCGCGCTGGCCGGCACGGCCGCCGCGTTGCTCGTGCTGTCTGGATGCGTGGTGCAGCAGCAGCGCCCGATCACGCGGCTGTATGCGGAGAAGGCGACTGCCGAAGTGCCCGCTGACGAGCTGCTCGACGTCGGCGTGCGTCTCTTCGACCCGAACATTCCGGAGAACGAGGCGGAGCGCGAAAAGAAGCGGGTATTTCCCGACGTGCGCCACGCCGAGTCCCGTTATATCCCGACCCTGATCCGCGACACGCTCGAGGACACCGGCTACTGGGGCCAGGCCCGTGTGCTGCCTCGTGACGGTACGGGGATGGATGTCTATGTCGACGGGCGGATCCTGGAATCCACCGGACGCGAGATCAAGCTCGACGTGACGGTGACGGACGCCACCGGCCGCACGTGGTTCACCAAGGTGTACGAGGCCGAAGCGGACCTTCGCGCCTACAAGGACACGATCTCGAAGCCGCGCGATCCGTTCGACAACGTATACAACACGCTCGCCAACGACCTGCTCGCCGCGCGCCACAAGCTGAGCGCCGAGCAGCGTGTGGCGATTCGCGAGGTGTCCGATCTGCGCTTCGCAAACGACCTCGCGCCGTACGCGTTCGGCAGCTATCTCACGCAGGACCGCAAGGGCGTCTACAAGACTGTGCGCCTGCCCGCTCCCGGCGATCCGATGATGGAGCGCATGGATCGGGTGCGCGAGCGCGACTACACGCTGGTCGATACGCTGAACGAGCACTACACGACATTCGGCGCGAAGATGTCCGAGTCCTATACCAACTGGCGCAAATACAGCCACGAGGAACTGGAGGCCGAGTCGCTCGCCAGGCGCCAGTCGATCACGCGGCAGGTGCTGGGTGCGGCCGCCGTGATCGGCGGCATCATCGCCGAGTCGGAAGTGAACTCGAGCGCGGGCTCGGCGGCGGCGACCGCGGCGGTGCTGGGCGGCATCTACGCGGTCAAGAGCGGTTTCGACAAGCGCGCCGAGATCAAGCTGCACAGCGAATCACTGAAGCAGCTCGGCGACTCGTTCCAGGCCGAGGTGCAGCCCATGGTCATCGATATCGAGGGGCGCACGCTGGAGCTCAAGGGTTCAGCTGAGGAGCAGTACGCCGAATGGCGCCGACTGCTCAAGGACCTCTACGAGAACGAGACCGGGCTGCCGGCGGCGACCAGCTCGACGGCGGCGGGCGCCGAACCACCGGGGGCCACGCGGCCCTGATCTTCCAGTCCGGGTGACGAATGCTCGAGAACGGGCAGATTCTGGCTGCGCGGTTCGCATTGCTGCGCAGACTTGGTGCGGGCCGATGGGGCGAGGTATGGCTCGCCCGCGAGCACGATCGGGACCGTGACGTCGCGCTGAAGATCCTGGCGCCGGATCTGGCGCGGGAGCCCGCGCTGCGTGCACGATTTCTCGACGCCGCCCGCCTGCAGGCAGACCTGCACCATCCGCACATACTTGCCTGCGACGGCGCGATCGACGCCGATCCCTGCATTGCGATCTTCGAACACGCCAGCGGCGGCGATCTGGGTCCCTGGCGCGGCCGCTCGTCGGCTGATCTCGTCGCGGTACTCGCCGGCATCGCTCAGGGTCTCAGCGCACTGCATGAGCGGCGCTTCGTGCATCGCGATCTCAAGAGCTCGAACGTCCTGCTGGGAGATGATGGCCGGGCCAAACTGTCCGACCTCGGCGTCGCAGCCCGAATCGGCGAGCGCGACTCAGTGCCGCCGGGATCACCATTCAGCGCCAGCCCCCAGCAGCAGGACGGTGAGCCCCCTGCGATCGCCGACGATGTGTATGGCTTTGGGGCGCTGGCCTACGAGCTGCTGTCGGGCTACCCCCCGCATTATCCCGACGCCGCCGCTGCACGGTCGGGCGGCCCGCCAGCGGCGTCGATCCCTGCACGCATGCCCGTGCCGGCGGCACTAACGCAACTGGTGCTTGCCTGTCTCGCACGGTCGCCGGAGGAGCGGCCGCGTGACATGAACGTGGTGCGCGAAGCGCTCGCGCAGCTGCCTGGGCCCACGACGGCCGCGGTCGCACCGGCCGCGGCCGTACCGCGCGCAGTGCTGCGCCCACCGCAGGACGCAGCTGCGACGATCGAGCCGCGCTGGCGCCGAACGACGGGCGACGACGTTCAGCCCACGCGCGGCCAAGGACTCAGGCGCGGCCTTGTCGCCGCCGCGTTCGCGATCCTGCTGGTCGGTGCGGCGCTCGTGCTCTTTGTCCTGCCGCGCCTGGTACCGCCGCCGCCGACCGCTGCGGCGCCCACTCCGCAGGAGCAGGCCCAGCTTGAGTCCGCCAAGGCCAATGCGCTCGAGCAGAAGGAGCGCAATCTTAAAAAGCTCGCGGAAGCGAAACTCGAGTTCGAGCGGCTGCTGCCGGGAACCCGGCAACGACTCGACAAGCTCGTCGAGCGATCGGCGGCCGACTGGGGCGGAGAGGCGTTTGAACGCGCCCGAAAGGGATTCGACTCCGCGAACAAGCGCTTTGCGGACGGTGAGTATGACGTGGCGCTCGCGGAGTTGAAGCGTGTGATGCCGGATCTCACCGCGACCGAAACGGCCGCGGCCGGGGTCTTGCGCACGGCACTGACGGCGGGTAATTCCGCGCTCGAGCAGGGCACCGCTGCAGAGGCCGAGCGGCAGTTCTCGCTGGCCCTCAAGCTGCAGCCGGATCACCCGCAGGCGAAGCGCGGTCTCGAACGCGCGCGCAACCTCGACGAGCTTCGCCGCCTGCTCGCCGACGCGGCACGCCTCGAGGACGAGGGGAAATCCGGCGAGGCGGCGGCGGCGTATCGCAAGGCGCTCGCGCTCGACCGCGACAGCGCGGTGGCGAACCAGGGACTGGCAAGGCTGGCGTCCGCCGAATCGAGCGCCGCCTTCGGTGCGGCTATGTCGGCGGGTCTCGAAGCTCTCGCGCGCCTGGATTACGGTGCAGCGCAGGCGGCATTTGAGCGCGCCGAGCGGATCCGCCCCGGGGCGCCTGAGGTGCAGGATGGGCTGGCGCAGGTCGCGCGCGCGCAGGGGGATGCAGGCATCGCGACCCACCTGGCGGAAGCCGAGCGTGCCGAGAGAGAGGAACGCTGGCAATCGGCGCTCGAAGGCTACCGTCGCGCGCTTGCGATCGACGCGAACCTGCTTGCTGCACAGCAGGGCGTCGAGCGTGCCGAGCCGCGCGCCGCGCTCGAAGCGCAGTTGCATGGCTTCGCCGCGCGGCCCGAGCGGCTCTTCTCGAGCGAAGTCCGCGCCGCGGCACGCAACTCGCTCGTGCGCGCGAGCGCAATCGAACCGGCCGGGCCGGTCCTGCGCAGACAGATCGAGGCGGTCGACAAGCTGGTCGCGGCGGCGGAAGTGCCGATCGCCGTCGCACTCACCTCCGATAACCAGACTGACGTTACGATCTACCGCATCGGCCGCTTGGGCCTCTTTGAGCGCAAGGACATGGAACTGCTGCCCGGTCGTTACACCATCGTCGGCACAAGATCGGGTTTCCGCGACGTCCGGCGGGAATTGACGGTGCTTCCCGGGCAGGTACCGTCACCGATCGCCATCCGGTGCGAGGAACCGATTTGAGCGCGCAACTGATCATCCGTGAACCGCTTGGTGAGCGTCGCCTGCCGGATCAGGATCTGCCGGTATCCATCGGCGGCGTGGGCAGCGACATCGTCGTACCCGCGCCGGTGTCTGGCCCGCTGGCCTGGATCGGTGCCCAGGACGGACAGATCTTTCTGCAGCCGGCATCCGCGGATGCGGACGTACGGCACAACGGTGCGCGCATTGCCGGGTCAACGTGGTTGCGGAGTGGCGACGTGCTCGACGTCGCGGGTGGCCGGCTGCGCATGCGCATCGAGGGCGGCGAGCGGCTGGTCGAAGTCATCGCGGGCACTGCGGATAACGCGACGGCACCGCCGGAGGTCCTGGATGTTATCGGCGTGTCGGGCACGGGTGACGATGAGGCGCCCATCGAGGCCGTGGCCATCCGACGCAGCGCGGCCGACGCACAGGCGGGCCGCGGTGTGCCCTGGCGACGGGTGGGCATCGGGGCCGGATTCGCCCTGCTCGGCGCGCTGGCCCTGTATCTCTTTACCTCAGTTCCGGTGAGAGTCGACATTGATCCAGCGCCGCAGCGACTGGGCATCGAGGGCCGCTGGCCGGGTCTGGGCTTCGGCGGCAATCGACTGCTGCGCCCCGGTAAGTACATGCTGGTTGCCGAGCACCAGGGCTATGAGTCCCTGCGCGTCCCGCTCGAGGTCGCCAGGGACGGCGAGCGGCAGTTTCGCTTCCGACTGCAGCCGTTGCCCGGGCGCCTGCGGATCGAGCTGCCGGTGACCGGTCAGGTGAGCATCGACGGCAAGCAGGCGGGAAAGGCGCCCGGCGAGTTCAAGCTCGCGGGTGGGCCGCACAAGATCCTGATCGACACGGAGCGGTATCTCGACTTCGCGACCGACCTCGAGATCGAGGGCAAGGACGTGCTTCAGCGGCTCGCGCCGAAGCTGGTGCCGGGTTGGGCGATCGTGTCGATCAAGAGTGATCCGGCCGGCGCCGAGGCACTGGTGGGTGGCGAGGCACGCGGTTCCACGCCGGTCGAGATCGAGCTGATGGGTGGCAATCACCGGCTCGAGCTGCGCCGTGCGGGCTTCAAGACCTGGGTCAGCGACATCCAGGTCAAGCCCAACGAGCCCATGAGCATTGGCCCGGTGCGTCTCGGCATTCCTGACGGTCGTCTCGCGGTGCGCAGTTCGCCCGCCGGCGCGAATGTCACGATTGGCGGCGTATACCGAGGCCGCACTCCGCTCGAAGTGGATGTGCGGCCCGACGTGTCACAAGCCATCGCCGTGTCCCGCGAAGGCTATGAACCCGCGGGGCGCGACGTTTCGGTGGCGTCAGGTGCGCGCGAGGCGGTCGACATCCCGCTCAAGGCGATCCTCGGCGAGGTGATCGTCCGTGCCACGCCGGCCGATGCGGAGCTCTTCGTCGACGGACGCTCACGCGGGGCGGCAAACCAGACCCTGCGTCTGCCCGCGACCGCGCACGCGATCGAGATCAGGAAACCCGGCTACGTCACGCACAAGGCAACGGTCACGCCGCGTGAGGGGCTGCCGCAGAACATCGAGGTTGCGCTGCTCGAGGGCGTTACCGCACCCGCGCCGGGGCCGGCCGCCACCACCGAGGGCGGCGAGGGCGCGGCACCGGCCAGCACCGCGACGGCGCCGGTCACCGTCGCACTGGTGCCGACGCTGCGCAGCCCGACGGGACAGGAACTCAAGCTCGTGCCCGCCGGCAGCTACACGATGGGCAGCCCGCGGCGCGAGGCGGGTCGGCGCGCCAACGAGGCACAACGGCCGGTCAACCTGCAGCGACGTTTCTACCTTGCCACGCGCGAAGTCACGAACGCCGACTTCAAGCGGTTCCGCCCCGAGCATCGTTCGGGTTTCCTGAATCAGAACACACTCGAGCTCGATCTCCAGCCGGTCGTGAACGTAAGCTGGCAGGACGCCGCGGCTTTCTGCAACTGGCTCTCCGCTCAGGCCGGGCTTAATCCGGCGTACGAGAAGCGCGGCGACAGCCTGGCGGCGGTCGTGCCGGTCACCAACGGATTCCGGCTGCCGACCGAGGCGGAGTGGGAATGGGTCGCACGCTCCACGGGTGGTGGTGGCCTGCGCAAATATCCGTGGGGTGAATCGCTGCCGGTGCCAGCGGGCGCAGGAAACTTCGCCGATCGCCGCGCGCAGCCGGTCGTTCCGCAGGTGCTGGTCGACCTCGACGACGGCTTCGTGGTGAGCGCGCCGGTCGGGAGCTTCGCACCGAATTCCCTTGGATTCTTCGACATGGGCGGCAACGTCGCCGAGTGGACCGACGACCTCTACACTGTTCAGCCGCCTGCGAGCGCGGCCGCGGTCGATCCGGTCGCTACCGGTGAGGGGTCGATATACGTCCTGCGCGGCTCGAGCTGGAAGCACTCGTCGGTTACGGAGCTGCGGCTCTCCTTCCGCGACTATGGAAATGGCAGACGAAATGACATCGGATTCCGCATCGCGCGTTACGCGCAATAGCCGCGACCTGCGCCGGCTGCTACTCGCCGCCGTGGCCTGCGCCGCTGGCATGACGGTGCTGCGGGCGCAGGATGTGCCGCCCGCCGCGCCACCGACGCCTGCGCAGCCGGCCCCGGCTGCGGAAGGCGGGGCCGGCGACGCCGGCAATGAGTCCACGGACGACGGCGAGAAGGTCGATTTTCCCGACGCGCCGACGGCCGACTTCCCCGACGCCCCGGATCCGGGCGCCGCAGCGTCGAAGCCCGCCGCGAATGCGCCGCCTGCCGCGCCGCAGGCTAAGGCGTCAGACGCTGGCGAGGAGGAGGAAGGGCCGCCACCGGACGCCGCGCCGCGCACACCAGGCGTCGTCGGTTCGACACCCGGGCATTTCGAGCCGACCGAAAAGGTCCGCGCGGACTTCGACGTCTCATTCCCAGTCGATATCTGATCTGAGTGGGTTCACACGATGGTAGCTACAGTTCGCCCGATGAAGAAATCGAAGTCCTCCGAGTTCCTGCTGGAAATCGTCACGCTGCTCGTCATAGTGATTGCGGTGCAGACCTTCTATGCGATGGTGGTTCGCCCGACCGCGGAGGCGATCCGGACGGCCGACCTGGCGCGGATGGCGAAGGACCCGAACTTCGTGCCGGAGCTGAAGCCCTGGGTGATCGTCAAGGACCCCGAGCAGGAGACCTGCTTCATTTTTACCTTGTGGGCGCTGACGATCATGGGATTCAAGGCTGTCCGGGTCGAGCGGGGACAGCGATTGCTGAAAGAGGACCTCCTGCACCTGCCCGAGGGCATGAAAATCCTCCCGGAGGACACGCGGGAGTACGCGCGGCAGATCGAGGCGCTGCCTGAGGACATACGCACGCAGCTGCTGCCTCGCACGCTGATGACGGCGCTGCATCGATTCGGCGCGACCCGGAGCATTCAGGACGTCTCGGTTGCGGCCCGCGGCGTCTGTGAAGTCGAACGCGACCGGCTCGACTCGGAACTCGGGATGGTGCGATTCGTCGCCTGGGCGATACCGGCGATCGGCTTCGTTGGCACCGTGCGCGGCATCGGCAATGCGCTGCAGCAGGCGCACAAGGCCGTCGAAGGCGACGTTTCCGGCGTGGTCGCGGGTCTCGGCATTTCGTTCAATTCCACGCTCGTGGCGCTGTCGCTCTGCATCATCGTCATGCTGGTGCTGCACCAGGTGCAATTGCGCCAGGAACGGCTCGGTCTCGACATCGAGGAATACGTGGACACGCACGTCATCCGCAATCTCCAGGTCAGGTGATACGCGAAGCGAACCACGGACCCGGTACGCCATGACCCTGCTAGCTCTCGAACTCAACGATGCCCGGCTGATCCTCGCGCGGGGTTCGGGGGATGGCGGCGAGCTGATCGCGGAGAGCGAAGGTTACGCCGTGCTCGAGGGCCCGAACGTGCTGACAGGCGCCGCCGCAAGGAGCCGCGCACGGCTGACGCCGCTCTATTCGTACAACCGCTTCTGGCGGGAGCTCAGCGTTGTCGAGCTGCCCCGGCCGAATGCCCGGGCCCGCACTGCCGCGGACCTCGCCTTTGCGCATCTCGACGGCATGCTGGCCCCGTTTCGCGCGGGATCCCCGGAGCTGCTGCTCGCACTGCCTGCAGGCTATTCCCGGGAACAGCTGGGAGTGCTGCTCGGCGTGGCCGCTGAAGGTGACACGCCGGTCTGCGGTATCGTGGATTCCGCCGTCGCGGCCGTCGCGCCCGAACCGGTGGGTGCGCGCGTGCTGCATCTCGATCTCGAGCTGCACTACGCCGTCCTGACGGCGCTCGACCGTGACTCGGAACTGCGACGCAGTCACAGCGAGCTCCTGCCGCGACACGGGCTGCTGGCGCTGCAGGAGGCGTGGATCGAAATGATCGCCGCGACGTTTGTGCGGCGCACGCGTTTCGATCCGCTGCATCAGGCGGCCAATGAGCAGGACCTGTGGAACCGCTTCCCCGGCTGGCTGGCCGAGCTGGAGCGCTCGGAGCGAATCGACGTCGAGCTCTCCGACGAGCGGGCCTCGCATACGGTGGAGCTGACGCGAGAGTCGATGCTCGCTGCGACCGGGCCCTGCTATCAGGGCCTGCTCAGGTTCGTGCAGAAGATGTGCCCGGCAGGGGTCAGCACTGAGCTCCTGCTGTCGGATCGGGCGGGCGACGCGCTGGGTCTTGCGGCGCGGCTTTCCAGCCTTCCCGATGTCAGTGTGAGATCACTGGCACGGGGAGCGGCGGCGCTCGGTTCGCTCAGGTTTGCAGGGGAGATCCGCAGACCAGCCGGGCAGGTCGTGCTGGTTACTCACCTGACGGGAACCGGGTCGGCCGAACCGGCGAGCGCCGCATTCCGCGTCGCACACGTGCCGTCGGCGGAGCAGCCGACGCACCTGGTCTACGAAGGGCGTGCCCTCGCGATCTCCGTGGTCCCCCTGGCCGTGGGATGGTCGGTTCCCTCAGGCGAACGCACGTTGCACGTGCCGGCCGGGCCAGGGGTGTCACGCAATCACTGCAGCTTCGTGCGCCGCGACGGCAATGCCCTGCTCGAGGATCACAGCACCTACGGCACCTATGTCAACGACAGCCCGGTGCGCGGCGTCGTTGCACTGAGGGTCGGTGACCGCGTGAAGCTCGGCAACCCGGGCGTCTCGCTCGGCCTGATCCGGCTCGTCGACGACCATGCCACGCCGTCGCAAGTTTGACGTTTTCACCATGTCCTTCCTGGACACGATCTGCTGCGCGTTCGGCGCGATCGTGCTGATCTACATGATCATCAACGCCGCGGGCGCCCGGTCCTTCCAGAAGGACACCTCCGAGCTGCGGGCGGAAGTCGATTTGCTCGAGGAGGAGGTGCTCGAGGGCTACAAGGACCTGGTCGTGCTGCGCAATTCGCTCGATGAGACGGCCGAGAAGACGCCGGCCTCGGATGCGGCGGCGCGCATCATGGAGGAGATGGAGCGGCTCAAGGAGCAGCTCGCGCTGGCAGACAAGGAAACTCTGTCGCGGAAGGACGAGATCGAGCAGCTCAAGCAGGATCTGAAGTCCCTCGACGAGGGACGCCGCCGGCTCGAGGGCGGCACCATGGCGGAGGGCCGGTCCGGCGACCGCGTCAAGGCGTTCGAGGGCACGGGCGACCGCAAGTACTTTATCGGGCTCAGCGTCAAGGGCGACAGGATCCTGGTGCTCGTCGACGTCTCCGCGAGCATGATGGACGAGACCGTGGTCAACGTGATCCGGCTGCGCAACATGCCCGAGTCGCGCCGCCGCTCGGCGGATAAGTGGCGTCGCGCGATCGGCACCGTCGACTGGATCACGGCGCAGCTGCCGCCAAAGGCGAAGTTCCAGATCTACGGTTTCAACACTCAGGCGAAGCCGTTGGTGCCGGGCAGCGCCGGCAAGTGGCTCGATGCCAGTGACCCGGCTGCGCTCAACGGCGCGATCAGCGAACTGCGCAAGGTCGTGCCACAGGACGGCACGAGCCTCGAGAACGCCTTCGCCGTCATCGGCCAGCTGTCTCCGCAACCAGACAGCGTGATGATCGTGACCGATGGCCTGCCGACGCAGGGCGCAACTCCGCCCACGGTCCGCAAGACGGTCGACGGTGACCAGCGGCTCAAGTTGTTCGAGCATGCGCTCGCGCGGATGCCCCCGCGCATTCCCGTGAGCGTGATCCTTCTGCCGATGGAAGGCGACCCGATGGCGCCGACTGCCTACTGGGCACTCACCCGGAAAACGGGCGGGATCTTCTTGAGCCCGGCGCGGGACTGGCCATGAGACGGGAACTTCGCAGCCGGCATTTCGATGTCTTCACGATGTCGTTCCTCGACACCATCTGCTGTGCCTTCGGCGCCGTTATCCTGCTTTTCATGCTCAGCAAGTTCGGGGAACCTGCGGCGCAGGAGAAGGCACGTGTGGAGCTGGAGGGCCGGGTTGCGAAGCTGCAGGAGGAGCGCGAGGAAATCCGCGGCACCAGTGAAGTGCTGCTCCGCGAGCTCGCCGCGAGTCGGGGCGAGCTCACCGATGAGCAGCGCAAGATCGCGCGGCTGCGGGGTGACTTGAGCGCGCTCAGGGGCAAGTTCCGGTCCTCAGAACAGGAGTCCGAGATCCAGAACAAGCTGGCGGGCGAGCTTGTCTCCGCACAGCAGGAAGTGACGGCGGAAATGAAGCGTCTGCTGGGGTCGCAGTTCCGCCGCCCGAATACGGATGCGATCGGCGGCATTCCCGTCGACAGCGAGTATGTCATCTTCATCATCGATACCTCGGGCAGCATGTTCAATTACGTCTGGCCGACGCTACTGAAGAAGATCGAGGAGACGCTCAATATCTACCCCAAGGTGAAGGGCTTCCAGGTGATGAACGATGAGGGCGTCTACATGTTCTCGACTTATCGCGGCAAGTGGCTGCCCGATACGCCGGTGCAGCGCAAGGCCGTGATCGACCGTCTGAGGAACTGGAACGCATTCAGCAATTCGAGTCCGGTGGAAGGCATCGTCGAGGCGATTCGCACGTATTATGCGAAGGATCTCAAGATCAGCCTCTATGTGTTTGGCGACGAGTTCACGGGCAGCTCGATCGACCAGGTGGTGAAAACGGTGGACATGATCAATCGCGAGGACAAGAGCGGTCAGCGGCGTGTGCGCATACACGCGATCGGCTTTCCGGTGCGTCCGGACGCGCCGCAGTACACCAGCGTGCGGTTTGCGACCCTGATGCGCATTCTCTGTCAACGCAACGGCGGCACCTTCGTGGGGATCGACAAGTCATGAGGCCAATCCACGGGTGCCTGGCCATGGCGATGGCGCTGCTCACCGGGTGCATGACCACGCGTTTCGAGCCCAAGCTCGATTTCCCTCCGCCGTTGGTCGTGCGGATCCCGGCGGTGGTCGGCATCTACATGTCGCCCGAGTTCCGCACCGCCGTGCACTCCGAGGAACGTGACGGCGGCAAGTACGAAGTCGTGCTGGGCAAGGCGCAATCCGAGGGCTTCGAGCGGCTGATGAACGCGATGTTCACGCGAACGGTCCCGGTCACCGCGACCGATGCGGGCGGGCGTACCGACCCCCAGATACGCGGCGTGCTCGAGCCGATCCTCGAGGACTATTCCTTCGTCACGCCACGCGATGCCGGCGCGCGCATTTTTGCCGTGAGCGTCAAGTACCGCATCAACGGTTACGACCCCGCCGGCAAGATGTTCGAATCCTGGACCTTCACCGGCTACGGGAGCGTCGCGGCGCCTACGCTGCCGGGTTCGAGCGCCGAGCCGCTGCAGGAGGCGACCACGCTCGCGATGCGCGACGCGGGTGCGAAGCTCGCGGCAGAGTTCAAGGACGCCGCGATTGCGCGCGGTCTTATACCCGCCGGCGGCACGACATCGCCCGCAGAAGTGTCGCCGCTGCGCGACTAGCGGCCGGCGGCCCCGCTCAGGCGCCGCCGGCCTGCCCCGGTCCGCTGGTGGAATCCGGCGGCGCCACTGGTATCGGCTCGAAGTACGTCTGGGCGAATTTCACGTCGGCGGTGTCGAGCGGCTTGCCTTCGCTCAGGCGTGGCCGATACCGCGCCGTCTCTGCCGCGTCCAGGGCTGCTTCGGCCATGCGCGGAGTGCCGTCGTTCGCCACCACCTCCGCGTCGCGGACGCGGCCTTCGGCGGTGACCGTCAGCTCGACCTCCACCGTGTGCGGCAGCACCTCTTCGGACGGCCGCCGCTCGTAGCGATCCCACTCCGAGGGCCGGACGTAGTGCAGCAGCACCGGTCGCGCGAACAGCGTGTCCGCGAGCGTCGCATCCCCGGTCTTGACCTGGCGCGCCGCGTTCCACGCCGCAATATAGTGCGGCAGTGCCTTTTCATGCTGCAGCCGGGTCTGATACCAGTCACCGAGCTGTGTGCGCACATCGGCGATGCGAATGGGCGAGGGCGTGGGCTGGCTCTCCGCGATCGCAAGCGCACGCTCGAGCGCCCGCTCACCCTCGGTCGCAAGCGCGCTGGGCATGCGCCAGGTGGACCCGTCCGCCGCGCCGGGCATGGTGTTGTAGGCGTTGCTGGGGCTCGGATCCGACTCGAAGCCACGGTCCACGGGATTGAGCAGCGGCCGGCGATAGTTCTCGGCCAGGGCCGTCAACGGACCGATCAACGCTTCCGAGTCCTTGCCCAGCTGGTCTTCCACGAGCGTGATCGCGCGTCGTAGCGTGAGACGCGCAGCGTCGTACGCGCCGACGCGGGTATACCAGCGCGCGATCACTTCGAGGCGTGGCACGATCTCGGGCGAGTTCTTGCCGTACTTGCGCTCGACGATCCGCAGGCCGTAGCGCTGCGCGTCGTGCGCGTCCTCCAGGCGCTGCATCGATGTCAGCGAATCGGTGAATTTGTCGATCAGCGGCAACTGCGCCTCGTCGAACAGCCCCTCGTTGCGGCGTGCGAGCGCGAGCGCGCTTTCGAAGCGCGCGACAGCCATCTCGTGACGCCCCGCGTCGTGATAGACGACCGCGAGCCCGGCGTTGGCCCGCGCGAGCCTCGAGCTCGCCCGCGTGCCCTCCGCTTCGATGAGCGTGATCACACGCATGAAACTCGCTTCGGCGTCGCTGTAATTCCCCGCGAGGCTCTGCGTCGCGGCGAGATTCATGATCGCGACCTGCAGCTCATCGCCCGATCCTTCCTGCTCGGTGAGCGTGACCACCTGGCTTGCCGGGACCAGAGCCTGCTCGTACTGCCGAGCGTCGAACAGGCGGCGGAACTCGGCGTACGCGTCGCTGCGCGATGCCGGCGCAGGCGCCGCCGGCGCATCTGTCACATCCGCCGCCGGTGCAGCGGCCCCGGCTCGCGCTGCCTCAGTCTCAGCAGGCGTGATCTCGTGCTCAGCGGCCGTGGGCGCCGCTGCCGCGGGCGGCGCGGCGGTGCCCTCGGGCACGGGCTGCCCGGGCTGCGCGGGGGGCTCCTCGACCGGCGCGGGCGCAGCCTGCACCAGCATCCACGCGCAGGCACCCGTCAACGCGATAGCTGCGACGCTACGCCGTCGGACGCGGGCGCTCTTGTGCAGCAGAGTCATGGCTGGAGAGATTTGCGGTACCGTCCATGGATTGGGTCAAGCAGAACACGGTGGCGGGCCGGCTGCAACCCGCGGATGAGCGGACGCCCACGCTCAGCGGCCCCGCCGTCTGCGCGTGCCGGACGGCACGTTCTCATGCAGCTCCGCGAGCCAGACCGTGGCCGGCGAGTCGCTCGGCGCGCGCCAGTCGCTGCGCGGAGACAACGAGCCACCCGAGCCGACTTTCGGGCCATTGGGCATGGCGGAGCGCTTGAACTGGCTGGTCTGGAAGAACCGCAGCACGAATACTTCGAGCCAGTGGCGCAGCGCCGGCAGGTCGTACTCGCGGCGCTCGGACTCCGGGACGGTGTCCGGCCAGACGCCCGCCTTACGGTCGTGCCAGGCGCTCCAGGCGAGAAAGGCGACCTTGCTCGGCCGGTAGCCGAAGCGGCTCAGGTAATAGAGATTGAAATCCTGCAGCTCATACGGACCGACCACGTCCTCGGATGACTGCGTTGGCGCATCGCGGCCTCCGGGCACGAGCTCCGGCGAGATGCGCGTCGCCACGATGCGGTCGAGCACCGCCAGCGTTGCGTCGTCGAACTGTCGGGTTCGGACCAGCCAGCGGATCAGGTGCTGGATCAGCGTCTTGGGCACCGATGCGTTGACGTTGTAATGCGACATGTGATCGCCGACGCCGTAGGTCGTAAACCCGAGTGCCAGCTCGGAAAGATCGCCCGTGCCGAGCACGAGTCCGCCGTGCAGGTTGGCGAGGCGGAACAGGTGCGACGTTCGCTCTCCGGCCTGGACGTTCTCGAACGTCACGTCGTAGGTTCGCTTGCCGCGCCCGAACGGATGACCGATGTCCTTGAGCATGCGCTCGGCGGCCGGCCGGATGTCGATCTCGGAGGCGGACATGCCGAGCGCGGCCATGAGGCGGCGCGCGTTGTCGTAGGTGCGCCTCGTCGTACCGAAGCCCGGCAGCGTGTAGCCCAGCACGTTGCTGCGCGGAAGACCCAGCCGGTCAAATGCGCGCACAGCGACCAGCGCCGCCTGTGTCGAGTCGAGTCCGCCCGAGATACCGATGACGACCTTCTTTAGGCCGGTCGACTCGAGCCGCTTCATCAGTCCCTCGACCTGGATGTCATAGACCTCGGCACAACGCTCGTCGCGGCGCGCGGGATCGGCCGGCACGTACGGGAAACGCTCGATGCGCCGCTCGAGCGGCATCCGTCCTTTGGACCACTCGAGATCGAACTCCACGCGCCGGAAATCGCGTAGCCGAGGGGCGTGGATCTGCACGCAATCGCCGAAGCTCGTGAGCCGGGTGCGTTCCTGCCGCAGATGATCGAGATCGATATCGGCGGTGATCAATCCTCCCTCGAGGGGAAAGCGCTGCGATTCGGCCAGACGCTCACCATTCTCGTAGACCAGTGCCTGCCCGTCCCAGGCCAGATCGGTGGTCGATTCGCCGGGGCCTGCGGCCGAATAGAGGTACCCGGCGACGCACTTGGCTGACTGCGCGGCGCAGATCAGTCGGCGGTAATCCGCCTTGCCGACCGTGATGTCGCTTGCGGACAGGTTGGCGATCAGCGTCGCCCCGGCAAGCGCGGCCAGGGTCGACGGCGGCAGCGGTACCCACAGGTCCTCGCAGATCTCGACGTGCAGCACGAAGCCTTCGAGATTGCGCGCGGCAAAAAGCAGTTCCGACCCGAAGGGCACGTCCTGGCCCGCGATCCGCACCGAAGTCGACACCGCCTGCGCCGCCGGCGCGAACTGGCGCTTCTCGTAGAACTCGCGATAGTTCGGCAGATACGACTTGGGGACGGCGCCGAGGATGCGGCCGCGCTGCAGGACCAGCGCGCAGTTGAACAGTCGGTCATCTGCTCGCAGCGGCGTGCCGACGACCAGCAGGGTCGGCAGATCGCGCGTAGCGTGGGCGAGCTCCTCGAGTGCCGCCAGCGAGGCGTCCTGCAGCGCATCCTGCTGGAAGAGGTCTTCGTTCGAATAGGCAGAGATCCCGAGTTCGGGAAAGAGCGCGAGCACGGCGCCGGCCGCGGACGCGCGACGGGCCAGGGACGCGGTCTCCCGTGCGTTGAACTCCGGCGACGCGACCCGTACCCGCGGTGTTCCGACCGCCACCCGGACGAAGCCATGGGTGTAAATGGAATCGAATTCGCGAGCACGGCCGCGACGCCTGGGATGGGCCATTCGGGTCCTAAGAGATACCGGTCGGACGGGCAGTTTCGGCCCTGCCGCGCGTGTTCGGCAAGTTTCGGCTGGTCCGGGGGCACCGTGGTGTTGAGTATGTCCCGCGCCGGGCATACGCTTTGAGTGTCGAGCTGTCGTCAGGGAAGCAGGGGACTCGCATGCTGGACGAGGTGAAGGGCCTCTTCGCGAGGTTCGGTCGCAAGGATGCTGCTGCCACTCCGGTGTCAACCGAGCACGGACGCGTCTTCAATCCATTTCATGCGGTCTCAATTGCGCCGGGACCGGAAGCCTGCGAAGCGGCGCAGGTCCGCGCCGGTAAGCGATTCCTCTCGCGAGAGGCGCCTCGGCTGCCACTGGCCGAGTGCGGCAACCCGGAATGCCGTTGCCGGTATCAGCATCACGACGATCGTCGCGGCCTCGCCCGACGGGTATCGGACAAGGGCGATGCGCTGCCGCGGCCACCCTACCAGGGACCAGAAAGGCGGACGCGGTCAAGTCCGGGACGACGGATTCGGGACTGAAGTCGCTTCCGGCGCCTTCGTGATCTGGCGCACAGACCCCCCAGCCCGGATCGTTTATCTCGTATCCCATGGCGGGCGTTCTGAAACGCGCGAAGGATCTGCTCGGCACCACGGACGAGCTCAAGCCGCTGGCTCCGAAGCGGCCGCCACGGCCGTGGCACGCGGTGAGCATCGTCCCGGGTTCGCAGTCCTGCGCGGGAGCCACGGGCCTGGCCCGCAAGCGGTTCCTGTCGCGCGAGGCGCCCACGTTGCCGCTCAAGAGCTGCGATGAGCCGCACTGCACCTGCCATTACGAACACCACGACGACCGCCGAAAAGGCCCGCGCCGCGCGAACGAGTTGGGCGTTTCGGTCGATGGTTACTTGGGTCTCGAGAAGGACAAGCGCGGCGGCCCGAAGCGCGGCCGTCGCAAGACCGACCGCTAGCTAGGGAACCCTTCCCCCTTTCCCCTTTTCTCCACGAAAAGGGAAGCGGAAGCGTCGCTACTTACTCTGCACGCCGCCCATCAGCGCGAGCCGCATCCCTGCCTCGACGCTGAGCGAGGTGGGCTCGAGCGCCTGCCGCGGCACAAACACCGTGTAGCCGCCCACCATGTAGCTCATCGGCAGGTAGACCGCCACCGTGTCCTCCTGCGCATAGGCGTCTCCGAGCAGATTTCCCGTTTCCGATGTAACGAAGCCGATCACCTTGCCCGGCCCGAAGGGCACCAGCACGACGCGCCTGAGGTCACTGCCCTTGCCGGAGGTGGGCAGGAAACGCATGAAATCGCGGGTCGCAACATAGATCGTCTTGACGACCGGTATACGCGCCAGCAAGTCGTCGCCCGCGCGCAGCACGTGGCGCACCACGTAGGCGTTGACCGCGAGCCCGACCGCGTACAGGAACAGCAGACCCGCGATCAGACCGAGTCCAGGCCAGTAGTACTGATCGGGCACGAGGAGCTTGATAAGGCGAGAAAAGAGTCGCTCCGCCGCGACCGCTAGCCAATAGACGATGTACAGGGTGAGGCCGATCGGCAGGATTGCGACCAGCCCCTTCAGCACCGTGTTCCAGATCCTGCGCATCGGCGTCCCCGGTGTCGGTCCGAGCCGAAGCTGTCGGCTCAGAGCCGAATATTCACGATAAATCGGCTCCGGGCCAATTTTTTCCAATCACGTATCATCCCGCGTTTCGACGTCCCCCGATCCCCGACGCAGGAAATGCGGATACACGCACGCGCAGCCGCCGCACTTGCGCTTCTCCTGGCGATCTGTCCGACGGCGCTGCCGCGAGACCGCGATTACCTGCCGCCGGAGGTTACGCGGGCGCTGACCCGCGGCCGTATACCGTCCACGAGCCTGAGCGTGTATGTGCGCGAAGTCGGCCGTGACGAACCGATCGTGAGCCTCAACTCCGAGGTGCCGCGCAGCCCCGCCTCGACGATGAAGGTGCTCACGACCTATGCGGCGCTCGAGCTGCTGGGCCCGGCGTATACCTGGCGCACCCGCGCCTATGCGACGACGCCCGTCTCGGGCCAGGTCCTCGCGGGCGATCTCTGGCTCGTCGGTGGCGGCGATCCGTTCATGACCAGCGAGCGGTGGTGGTCATTCGTCAACGGACTGCGGCAGACCGGTCTGGTCCGCATCGCGGGCGACGTCGCGATCGACAACACGCTGTTCGCTCCGCAGGACGAGGATCGCGGCGTGTTCGACAACCGGCCGTTCCGTACCTACAACGTCCTGCCCGACGCGCTGCTGGTCAATTTCCAGACCGTCGCGCTCAGCGTCGTACCGGACCCGGTCTCCCGCCGCGTACGCGCCACGACGCAGCCGACGCCGTCGAACCTCGTGATCGACAACGACGTGCAGCTATACAAGGGCGCCTGTGGCCGCCGCTCGGGCGGCGTGGTGGTTGCGATGCCGGACGGGCCGAGCGGCAGCCGCATCACACTCGCCGGCCGCTACGCCGATGGCTGCGGGCCACTGTCGCTCACGCGCGCGGTGATGCGCGCGCCGGACTTCGCGTTCGGGACGTTCAAGACGCTGTGGCGCGAATCCGGCGGCGCGCTCGATGGCGGAATGAAGCAGGGCACCTTGCCGCCGGACGCGCGGCTGCTATACAGCTACGAGTCGCTGACGCTCGCCGAGATCATCCGGCTCGTGAACAAGCACTCGAGCAACGTCATGGCGCGGACCCTGCTGCTCGCGATCGCCGCCGAGAAATCCGGCCGCCCGGCCACCACGTTCGGCGGCCAGGCCGCGGTACTCGACTGGCTCGCAACCAAGGGCATCTCCATCCCCGGGCTGGTGCTCGACAACGGCTCGGGCCTGTCGCGCAACGAGCGCATCACCGCGACGGGACTCGCGGATGTCCTTCTTGCGGCCCACCAGAGCCAGTACATGCCGGAGTTTGCCGCATCGCTGCCGCTATCGGCGACCGACGGGACGCTGAAGCGACGATTCCGCTCACCGCAGCTCCAGGGCCGGCTGCGGATGAAGACCGGAAATCTTGACGATGTCAGCGCGCTGGCCGGCTACGTCAACGCGGCGTCGGGCCGCACCTACATCGCGGTGATCCTGCTCAATTACCCCGGCGTCGAGCATGGCTCGGGCGAGGCGGTGCAGGCGGCACTCGTCGAGTGGCTGTTCGCGCAGTAGCGTCCGGGCCGGCGTCGCTATACTCATGCACCGGACCGAAGCAGAGGCCGCGCCATGGCCTATGACCGCAACAACATCTTCGCGCGCATCCTGCGCGACGAGATCCCGTCGCACCGCGTCTACGAGGACGATGTCACGCTCGCATTCATGGACGTCATGCCGCAGGCAGACGGACACACGCTCGTGATTCCGAAGGTTGAGGCCGAGGGCATTCTCGACGTACCCCCCGAAGCGCTGAGCGCGCTCGCGCTCACCACGCAGCGGGTCGCGCGCGCGGTTAAGAAGGCCTTCGATGCGCCAGGGATACTCATCGCGCAGCTGAACGGGCGAGCGGCGGGGCAGAGCGTGTTCCACATCCACTTCCATATCCTGCCGCGCAGAGAGGGTCTTGAGCTCCGCTTTCACGCCCGCGATATGGCGGATCCGAAGCTCCTCGGCGAGCACGCGGCACGGATCCGCGCCGCGCTCGACTGACGGCGCCGCGCAGCCACCGAGGAGAACGATCGATGTCGAGTCTGCACAAGGTGCCGCCCGAGTTCGCCGCCGCGGCGCGCGTTCGGCTGGAGGACTATCGGCGCCTGTACCGCGAGTCCATGAGCGACCCCGACGGGTTCTGGCGCCGCGTGGCGCAGCGCATCGACTGGATCCGCCCGCCCACACGAATCAAGGACGCGAGCTTCAGGCTCGACGACTTTCACGTCCGCTGGTATGCGGACGGCCAGCTAAACGTCTCGGTCAACTGCCTCGACCGGCACCTTGGCGAACGCGCGGAGAAGACCGCGATCATCTTCGAGGGCGACGACCCCAGGAACTCACGGACGATCACCTATCGCGAGCTGCACGCGCGTGTGTGTCGCGCGGCCAACGCGCTCAAGACGCTCGGGGTCCGCAGGGGCGACCGGGTCACGATCTACATGCCGATGATTCCCGACGCTGCGGTTGCCATGCTCGCCTGCACACGCATCGGCGCGATCCACTCGGTTGTCTTCGGCGGCTTCTCACCCGAGTCGCTCGCCGGGCGGATCGCGGACTGCGGCTCGACGGTGGTCATCACCGCGGATGAGGGCATCCGCGGCGGAAAACGCATCCCGCTCAAGGCCAACGTCGACCAGGCGCTCGCATCGTCCGCTACCAACACCGTCAGGCATGTACTCGTGCTGCGCCACGTCGGCGCGAAGCTGCCGACGCAGCCGCGCGACCTGAACTGGGACGAGCTGCTCGCGGCGGAGTCCGAGGTCTGCGAGCCTGCGACGATGGATGCCGAGGATCCGCTGTTCATCCTCTACACCTCGGGTTCCACGGGCCTAC